>WBZS01000544.1_pt1 | contig 44894 bp, 41 predicted proteins | sample 5204201 | NCBI WGS metagenome assembly WBZS01 (sample SAMN12344357, study PRJNA552823) | activated sludge metagenome | biome: Activated sludge suspended growth; feature: Nitrification reactor; material: Wastewater; isolation source: activated sludge from nitrification reactor of wastewater...
GTGAGAGCGGAGGCTGCCCTCACCTCCGAGGCCGCGGATCAGCGTCCGGCGCTCATCCTGACCGCCTGAACCGCCGCGGCAACGCCCGGTGTTAGGTCAATTCGGTACCGTGGAAATCGAGGCTAGCGTCGAAAGTGCCCCGATTTTGGCCCTATTTCGCCTGGAAAAACTCAGGCAAACGCGCAATCCTCCATCTGCTGCTGCGCAAGAGCCAACAGCAACCCGCCGGCGACACGCGCGGCGGTTGCACATCAAGGAGGGTGGGAATGATTGCCAAGAGGGACAGGACAGGAAAGCCAGTTCGTCGGGTCGCGCGAATGCTGACGATGTCCCGAGGACCGTCTACGAGCCGGATGCTCTTGGCCTGGGAAGAGGGTGCGGTCCCGGACGCCGATTCGAGCCACCAGCGCATGGTCGTTCTCGTCGAGTCTACCGGCATTCCCCCGAGGTACGTGCTGTTCGACAACCTCTACGATGGACTCCCCGTAGCCCAGGTCAAGCGCCACACCTCGGCCCTGCAACGCCTGCTGGCAGACCTTGGTACCGCCGGCATCCCTATCGAAACGGTCGCCAACCCAGTCGCCTCGACCAAGCGGATGCGGTCCGCCGAGGCCGCAGCATACCTGCTGGAACAACCGATCAAGTCCTCTCGGCCGCAGGGGAAGAGGCAAAGGCCGCCGCTATGGGCCGGAGCCGGGTTGGTGATCGGTGCTTGCGCATTGACGGGGTGCACCCATACGCAGCCGTTGGCACCAGCGCCGGTTTCGATTGCCGCACCGAGCGATCGGCCTGTTGTTCAAGCACGGCAACAGCGCAGCGGGCTTTGGGAACTCGTGCCATGTGTGGAAGGGGCGTGCCCGAGACCGACGCCCAAGACGCTGGCCGGTGTCGCGGCCGCGGCGGAGGTCGTTCCGGTTGCGCTCCGGGCCGAAGCCGGCAGTGCGCCGGTCGCCGGCGGCCCCAAACTCGAGGCCGCTGGCGGCGACGACAGACACGTCGCGTCGCAGCCAGTTCGTTCCGTGTTTTTCCGAACGGGCAGCGCGGTTCCCGACCCGTCCCAGGCGGCGGCGATCCAGTCGCTTGCCCCAGCACTCGTTAAAGCCAAGAGGATTGTTGTCACAGGCTGTACCGACCAAATCGGCACGCGAGCCACCAATCAACGTCTGGCCGAACAACGGGCCGCAGGTCTGCGCGATCTGCTGCTACGTCTGGGCGTACGCAAGGAACAGATCGAGTTCCGGATCGACCTGTCGGGCAACGGCAATCTGCCAGGAACGGGCATCACGGACAGAATCCCAGAGGACGTGAACGCGCGTGCCAGACGCGGCGACATCGCAATCGCGTAGGACGGCGAGAAACCGCCTGACTGATGTCGAACGCACTCGTTTCCCGCACTTCTCCCGGTCCCGTGGCGCGCAGTCGGGACAATCCGGCGCGCAGCCCCACCGCGCGGCTCGATCGACACGGTGGCAAGAACCTCTTGCACGTTCCGGATCGCGACATCCGGGTCAAACGGCGCCAGCCACTGACCGACAACGAGATCCGGGGAATCGCCGATCGGCTCAGCCGCTACAGCTGTCAGCCAGAGGGAGATCTCGCTCTCTTCTATCTGCTGCTGACCACCGGCGCCAAACCCCTCGAATTGGCACGGCTGCGCGTCAAGGATGTGATCGCGCCGAGCGGCGCACTGCGCAGCGAAGCCTGCCTGCCTGCGAGGGCATCGATCAACGGGGTCGCCCGACCGGTCTTCTTCAAGAGCGAAGTTGCGGTCGAGGCGATCATGGCCTATGTGCGTTACCGCGTCGGCAAAGGACACGGCGTCGGGACCACGACGCGATATGCGGGACTGGACCCGACGACTCCTTTGCTGCTGAATCACGACGGCCAGCCGTACCGGATCGTCGAGTCATCCGACAACGGCTGCAAGCGTTACCTGTGCCGGGGAATCCTCGAATCCTGTCGGCGCATCTTCCGCACCGCCGGCATCGACGGCCTCTGCGCCTCGACCTTGCGGCGAACGCTTGCACGCCGTTTGCGCGATCGGGGTGCGACGATCGAGCAGATCGGCGAGGCGCTGGGGATCACGGATCGCAAGGCCATCCGCGATTTGCTCGACGTTCAACACTTCGATCTTCCGACACTGTTCGACGAGATCGTCTGTGCCAATGGCACGACCCCAACCGCAGTCGATCATCACTGAGGGCAATCATGAATGGACAACGGATCTTCGTGAAAGGCAGAACCTTCGAAGCCGGCAATCCGGCACTGCAAACCGCGCTCGCGGCGATCTATGAAACCCCCGAACGCCCACGTTGTCTGTGTGTCGAGGGCGGCGTCGACCTGTACATCGCGCGGCGATCCTCGGTGTACCACTTGGCACGGATGCCGGGCACCGGCAACCAACACCATCCGACCTGCCCAGACTACGAGCCCAACCCTGCGTCCTCGGGGCGGGGTGTCCTGATGGGTTACGGAATCGTGGAGAAATCGCCGGAGACCCTCGAGATCCACGTCGGCTTTCCGTTGTCCCGATCCCCCGACGGTCGGGCGATCCCCCGGGGCGAACCCACACCGCCCAAGGACGTTCATTCACCGAAGCATCGGCTGAGTCTGCAGGCCGTCCTGCATACGCTGTACGAGACCGCCCGGTTCAATCGCTGGTATCCCGCGATGGAAGGCGCCCGCAATCAGGGTGTGCTGTGCAAGTACCTGATGGAGGCGGCGAACCACATCATGGTGCGAGGCGAGCCGCTTGCCAAGCGCCTCTACGTGCCGGAACCGTTCACTGCCGACAGGAAGGACGCGATCGCCGCCCGGCGACGGGAGAAGCTGGCGTTCCTGAATGCGTCGGATCAAGGCAAGGAATTCCAGTTCGGCTTCGTGATCGGCGAATTCAAAGAGGCCGAAGCAACGGCATCGTCGTGCAAGGTGCGGATCAAGCACATGCCGGACACGCCGCTCTTTATGGACGCGAAAGCGTGGGCGAGAGTCGAACGCGTCTATCAGCCGCTGTTGGAGGCGACCGAGGCCGATGTGCCACGCAAGCCACGCATCCTGGTGGCCGCACTGATCTACGCCAAGCAGGAAAACGTGTATCAGATCGAACGCCTGACGATGATGCTGGTGTCCGACCAGTACGTCCCGTTGAATGGCGCCTTCGAGCTGCCCCTTGTCGAGCAGCTTCAGTCAAACAAGCGCATCTTCATCAAGCCGCTGCAATACGACAGCCCGAGCGCGGCGTCATTTGCCAACTTCCTGCTCCTGGACGCGGCAAGCGGGCAGGACGGAGACTGTCCCCTGCATGTCATGAGCAAGTTCGTCGAGGCGAAGGAACAGGCGCTCAAGGCCAGTGCGGTCGAGAAGTGCGGTCCCGACGCTTGGGTCTGGCATACCGATCAGCCGATTCCGCCGTTGCCTGCGTCGCGGCGCTATCCCCAGGCGAACGGTGCGACGCGTGTCCAACCCCAGGCCCCAACGGCATCAGAGCGGCGGGAGGCCAGCCCAGCAGAGTAGGGTGCCCACGATTGCGGATCGCCGGTCATGCGCGCGATTGAGACGACCTCGGTGGCTGTATGGGAGAGGCCACGGGCCTTCGCGACGAAACACCTGAGCGCCCACGTGGGCCGGCGTCGACTGCCGAGGCGCCGTTGTCATAATCTTGCCGTGCCGACTTGAGCGACCTTGGCAAGACGGAGGGCGGCTATTCGCAGCATTGCGGCCGTTGGTGGTGTTCTCCAGCACGCGCTCTGACGGGCCGGAGACGGCCATGACCAGTCGTTCGAGATGCCGCCGAAAATTCAATCGCTGAATCCCGATGGATGGCCGGTTTACGGCGAGCAAATGGAAACCCGCTCTGCCTCGACTCGGCCAGTTCCGGTCATTGACGCGGCGGCAAGGCCGCACGGCCGAGCGTCCGGTCGGAGCCAGGTATGAGACGCTCGGCCGCGACGCTCACGGAAGCAGCCCCGGTGCAGCGGTCATTTGCGACTACATCCTTGAACCGAAAGGTGTCGGGGCTGGACACATGCCGTGCTACCAGACGTCATACCCGTAGGCGCGCCACCGCCGTTTGATGAGGCGCTCATCTGCAGCAGGCCCTCGCAGGCTTCGCCTTTCAAATCCGCACTGGTGGCTACGCGGATACCCATTCCGCGGACAGGAGCGCGGCCTGCTCCAGCACGGTCTCCGTCGCCTTCTCCTGCTTGTCGGGCGGATAGCCGTAGCGCCGGAGAATGCGCTTTACCAGCACACGCAGTTGAGCGCGCACGTTCTCGCGCAGCGTCCAGTCGATAGTGACGTTGGCGCGCACGGTCCGGACCAACTCCTGTGCGATCGTTCGAAGCGTCTCGTCGCCCAGAACCTTCACCGCACTGTCGTTGGTCTCCAGTGCGTCATAGAACGCCAGTTCGTCCTCGGACAGGTGGAGTGCGTCGCCGCGCGCATTGGCCTCGCGCATTTCCTTCGCCAGCCCGATCAGTTCCTCGATCACCTGAGCCGCCTCGATAGCGCGATTTTGGTAGCGCCGGATCGTCTGCTCCAGCAGTTCGGCGAACGAACGCGCCTGGACCACGTTCTTGCGTCGCCGCGTGGCCAACTCGCCCTTCAGCAACTTTTGCAGCAGTTCGACCGCAAGATTGCGCTGGGGCATCCCTTTCACCTCTGCGAGAAACTCTTCAGAAAGAATCGAGATGTCGGGCTTCGCGAGGCCCGCAGCGGCGAAAATGTCGATCACGCCCTCCGGCGCCACCGCCGGCGAAATGATCTGCCGCACCGCGTGCTCGATGTCCTCCTCTGGCCTTGCGTCGCCGGGCGCGCGCTTGGCCAGCACCGCCTGCACCGCCTGGAAGAATGCCACGTCGTCGCGGATGCGCAGCGCCTCGGCGTGCGGCACCGCCAGCGTGAACGCCTGCGACAGCTCGCGCACCGCGCTCACGCAGCGCTCCTTGCCGCTTTCCTGCGCCAGGATGTGCTCCTGCGCCGCCGGCAGCAGGGCGAGCCGTTCCGGCGGCGTGCCGCTTGTCCACTTCGCCCAGTCGAAACCATGGAAGAGCCCGGCGCACACCTCGTACTTCTCCAGCATCACCGCGACCGCTTCGTCCTGATCCAGCGCCGTGCGCCCGGTGCCGCCGCTCTCGGTGTACGTGGCCAGCGCCTGCTTCAGCTCCTGCGCAAGGCCCAGGTAGTCCACGACGAGCCCGCCGGGCTTGTCCTTGAACACGCGGATCACGCGGGCAATCGCCTGCATCAGTCCGTGGCCGCGCATCGGCTTGTCGATGTACATCGTGTGCAGGCTCGGCGCGTCGAAACCGGTGAGCCACATGTCGCGCACCAGCACGAGCTTGAACGCGTCCTTCGGATCGCGGAAACGATTTGCCAGCGCCTCGCGCCGCGGCTTGTTGCGGATGTGCTGCTGCCAGTCGGCCGGATCCTAGGCCGAACCGGTCATCACCACCTTCAGAGCGCCGTGCTCGTCATCGGCACCATCCCATTGCGGCCGCAGCTTCATGATCTCGCGGTGCAGCTCCACGCAGATGCGCCGGCTCATGCAGACGATCATCGCCTTGCCGTCCATCGCCTCGAGTCGCTTCTCGAAGTGCTCGACGATGTCTTTGGCCACCAGCTCCAGCCGCTTTTCCGCGCCGGCCACCGCTTCGAGCTGCGCCCACTTGGTCTTGAGCTTCTCCTTGCGTTCGACCTCCTCGCCCTCGGTGGCCTCCTCGAAGCCGGGATCGATCTTCGGCCGCTCGGCCTCGTCGAGCGCCAGCTTGGCGAGCCGGCTCTCGTAGTAGATCGGCACCGTGGCGCCGTCCTGCACGGCGCGCTGGATGTCGTAGACGCTGATGTAGTTGCCGAACACCGCGCGCGTGTTGGCGTCTTGCAGCTCGATCGGCGTGCCGGTGAAGCCGATGAACGAGGCGTGCGGCAGCGCGTCGCGCATGTGGCGCGCATAGCCGTCGATGAAGTCGTATTGGCTGCGGTGCGCCTCGTCGGCGATTGCCACGATACTGCGCCGGTCGGCGAGCCGCAAAGAGCGGTACCTTTCTCCACGGTTACGCAACTGCGATTGTCCGTCGAGTCTGCACACCGTCGATCTCGAGACAGAGGTCATTGCCCTCCCGATGTACATAGCAGGTGACGACTCGGACATCTGCTTCCCACCGCCCGCCAAGAAGGTCTTTGAGCTTCTGGATCTTGCCTAGGTCGGCGGTGCGCTTCGGTCCAAGATCTGCCGCCGTTGTGACACCCCAGACCCAGACCTCCACTTCCTTGTCGCCCTTCAGTGCCACAGATACCACGTCGTATTCGTTCTCAACCGCGCCATCGTCCTTAATGAGCTTCAAGTTCGGGAGCGCGATACGGAAAGACACGCTGTCCCCGGGATGCTTCAGCGCCTCCAGCAAGGCGTAGGTCTCCAGATCAGCCTCTGCTTCGGGACCTGCCGCGACTACCCGCTGCGCGAGAAGCCTTTGTGCCTCTTCGACCGCTGCCGAAACCTTCTTCGTCGGCTTCATCCCGAAGTAAATCGACTGCCACGCAGCCAACTCGTTCCACAGGGTCGCGGCGGCATCCTCGATTGATACACCCAGGTTCTCTTGTACCTCGTCTGACCCGGATAGCGCCGCGTGCATCGCGTTGATTTGCAGTTCCTGCGGGTCGCCGCGGAACGGGTACTCATAACCACCAATCTTGAAACTGAAGTCCGCCGAGACTGGGGACTTGCCAGATGCGCGGGCGTTAACGACGTCCGCGGCCTTGCGAAGGGTTGAAAGCCCTATCGAGAGTTTGCTCAACCGGTCAACTGCGGGCTCGAGGCCGTGTTCGCAATGACGATCGACCAGGCCATCGAAGAGCGCGGACGTAAGCTGTTGCGATACAAGCTTGGGATATTGATGGTTCAGTACGCTGCGGCAAAGCTTCACAAATGCCTTGGCCTCTGGGCGATTGGCTAGGCTTTGATGCCGGATAGCAATGGCGAGGGCGTGTTCCTTCCGCAACTTGATGCATGTGGTACGGGCAGACGTGTGACGCGTCAGGTGGCTCTGGTTGTGTCCCGTAATCTCTTTCTCCAATTCGCATGGCATTCTCTGCGGATCGATGAAGGTGTTGATCTGCCATGCCCGCCATGCGTTTCGCGTCGTGGCATCGAACACCTCCCGACCGGCAGGCTTGCGATCGATAAGCCTTCTCAAATCGTCGTCGGAATAGGCCGAGTCCAGGTCGATGCCGAAAAGCGCCACTAGGCCCAGCTTGTCCTTGATCAGAAGATCGGCCAGCGCCCGCTGAAGCAGAACAGATGCCGTCTGCGCCGGCAGACTCTCGTACAACGTATCCGACATGTAGGCACTGAGGCTGCCCAGGAGCCTCCAGTCGGGATGTGGCGCGTTAGCGGCGGCAACGAGGTTGTCAACGTCGAGTTGAATGCCTAGAGTTCCGGCAAAGGCGAGATCGCGAACGATGAAGTCGAGGCGACCCAGGTTTCGGACTGGGCGATCCCATTCACAGCCGGGCGCGACCAGCATCTTGATCGTTTCTGGCTCCGAAAACCCCAATGTGTTCTGCTTCCCATCGCCCTGACTTGTGAGGATCGGCAAGAGTTTGGGCTCTTGCAGCAGTTTCAGGGCGGCGACCCAGAGGTAGAGCTGTTGCCAGCGGTTGCGCCCAACGAGGTCCTCGAACCACACGTTGGCGTCGGCAGTACCACTGTTGCGCACCTTGCAGGACATTCGCGTGCACTTCGGGCAGGCGGCGAGCTTGTCGACGACCGGCTGAAGCAGGGCCCGCAGCGCAGCCTTGAAGTTGGCGTCAAGCTGACAAGCGAGCAGCACTGCCTTCTCGCCGTCGTAGCTCATGGCGGCGTGGCCGACCTGCGAGAAACAGAGACGGCACCAGAACGACCAGAGGAAGGACTTGGGTAAGCCCTTGTCTTGGGGCTGCTGACAGAGCTTGTTGAAGATGCGTATCAGCCCGACGAGGTGCTGGTGGCGCGTATGCATCGCGACGTCATGGACGTGCGCTGTGAGGCCAAGGCTCTTGATACCTTTAAGGCGCTCGAACTGCGGCTGTGCCGCTTCGTACAGCGCCATGGCAGTACCGGAGAGCACCACCTCGCAGCGAAAGGCGGGGTCGGTAAAGCGGAGTTCGCGGGCCATGAGTCTCAACTCACCCAGGTATGCGAGGCGCCGCACACGGCGAAGCCCACGGCGTTACGCGTCGCGGTCATACAGGAACGCCTCTCGCCGTATTGCATCGAGCGCCGCTCCGGCGTCGGTAGCATGGACTAGCGTACGCTGCCGCACGTCCTCGACACGGCGACACAACTCGGCGAAGCGCACCTGGACGTCGATGTCAGGAACGGGGATGGGAATCAAGGCCAACTGGTGATAGTAAAGACGGAACCGGACGCTTCCTTTGGTCTTCTGATTGATCTCGTGGCGGCCCGCTTCACTTCGTAGGTAGTGATACACATATTCCGGAAGAAGCTCCGAGTGGCAACTAAATACGACGTAGTCTGGGCTCGTGATGCCTGTGAGCGCTTCATCTGTCGCAACGCCGATTGATCCGATGTTGATTCGCATCGGGTTGTACGCAAGGTAACCCAAGCGAACAATTTTGTACCGCTCTGGGTTCTGGCCGATTGGAGTCTTGGGCGACGAGAAGCCTCCAACGTTCGAGACCCCGAGGAGCCTGACTGACTCTACATATGCAGTGCCGATGCGCTCATCGCTTTCGGAGGTCCGCCTTCCAAGGGTCTCGACAGGGGCATCGCGCAGCGCAGCGATGACCGATGCGGCCGCATCCCATATTTCTTTCGTGCTCCTTGAGAGGTCTGAGTATCCGCGCGTCAGGTTCTCAAGACGTTCGACCGCAGGCTGATGCTCAGACAGGACGATGCGCGGGTTCTTGAGATCGAGGTTTAGGGAGTCGTCTAACGAAGAGACATCAACCAGCCAACAATCCGCGTCCTCTTCATCTCTCGCCAGGATATCGACGTAGGGCGCAAGCCACTCATATTGCAGCGGTCGCATCTTGCTGAGCGATACGCCATCCGGAAGCGCTGGTTCGCAGTACGTGATCTTCGTCGTTGGCCCGCCCCGGTCAAAGAAGAGGACATTGGTCCTGATGTCCGTATATGGAGCAAAGACATTGTGTGGCAACCGCACGATCGCGCGCACATTGAAATCGGTCAGCAGCTCCTGCCTGATGCGCATAGCGACTCCGGGCGAGGACAATGTGCCGTTTGGTACGACGACTGCCGCCCGGCCAGGGCGTGGTTGTCGGCGGAGTTTGCGCATGATGAGCTGTAGGAATAGCAGCGCAGTCTCCGCCGTCTGTTTGTCGGCGGGAAAATTGCCAAGGATGCCCCGCTGTTCCTCGCCGCCGAATGGCGGGTTGGTGAGGATCACATCCACGCGGTCGCGATCGCCGATCTCGCCGAGCTTGTTGCGGAGGGCGTTGAGCGGGTCGATCTGCGGCGACTCAAGGCCGTGGAGTAGCAGGTTCATCTGGCAGAGTAGATAGGGCAGCGGCTTGGCCTCGACGCCGTAGAGGCTTTCGCGCTGCAAGCGGTGGTGGTCCTCGGTGGTGCGACACTGTTTCTTTAGATGCTCGAACGACTCAGTGAGAAAGCCGCCAGTTCCACAGGCTGGGTCAAGCACGGTCTCGCCGAGGCGCGGATCCGTTACGGCAACGATGAACTTCACGAGGGCGCGCGGGGTGTAGAACTCGCCGGAATCGCCGGCTGCGTCGCGCATTTCCTTGAGCATGGACTCGTAGAGGTGGCCAAGGGTGGAAATCTCCTCGGACGAGGTGAAGTGGATACCGTTGACTTTGTTGACCATGTCGCGCAACAGGTAACCATTGAGCATCCGGTTGGAGGTGCCGGTAAACACCGCCCGGATGACATCGCGGCGGTCGGTGCCTTGCCCGCCTGTGAGCGAGCGAAGGGTGGCAAATAAACCAGGCCCCCGGGTGCCATCGGGCCGGGTGGCTTCGTCCTGGTTGATGAACGCAATAAGGGCGTCGCCAGTGATCCCGTCGGGCTGCGCGGCCCAGTCGCGCCACCGGTAGGGAGCTTCGATGGCGGGGCGGTAGCGCTTGCCTTCGAGACTGGCCTCGGTCTCGCGCACCTGCTCAAGGTCGTCGAGAAACTTGAGGAACAGGATCCATGTGAGCATAGGCAGGCGGTCGACGTCGCCGTTGAGACCCTTGTCCTTGCGCATGATGTCGCGGCAGGACTTGATCAGATTCCCCAACGACTGCGCAGTAGTCGCGCTGGCTTCGTTGGTGTTCTTGGTTCGTGCCATAGATGTCAAGCCGCCTCAGCGTAAAGTAGATTCTGCATGCTTTCGATGGCTGCGCGCAGTTGATCTGCGCCACCAAACTTGGTTGCGATCTCCAGCACGTTGCCGTGAGCGGAGATCGGCGCGACCTTCAGAATGTCCGGCACCTTGAACTGTGCGGTGCCGTGATCGATGTACTTGCCGAGTATCTGGTCGAGTATCTCGCGCGCTTCGGGCTTGAAGCTTTCCCAGAAGTCCGCTCGCCCCTTGCGGAGGCGCTCTGCGCGCTCGCGGCGTGATCTGAGTGGCGAGCTGAACGCCACGTAGCAGAGCAGGTCGAAGGGGTCGGCCTCCGGCTGTCCAACGTTCTCTGCGAGCTGCTCGAGAGTGACGCCACGCTGCTCAAGCGCCTCGATAACCGCGGCTCGCTGATGGACGTTGCTCCAACGCGCTCGCAGCTCGCCAGCCGAAGTCCAAAGGCTGCGTATGTTCTCCGAGGCATAGTCCGTGAACCTCACCACGCGGAGCTGCTTCCCATTGGCGTCAAGCTCGTAGACGACATGAGCTGCAATTTCGACCGATCCACCGTCGACATAGAACTTGCGCAGGGGTGCCTCTGGCGAGTCAGTAGCCATTGGCCATGAAGGTTCCTGTACGCCGGGCTTGACCGGCGGTTCCTGCGGTGGCGGAATCGGTCTGTCCACGGCTGTTTCGGTGGGTGGATCGATCGGATCGCCGTCAAAGTCGGGATCGGCAAAGAGCCGCGTTGCGCTGCCCGTGTAGTCAAGAATTGAGAACCACAGCTTGCCGTAGTCCGCGCGCACCCGAGTTCCGCGCCCAATGATCTGCTTGAACTCGGTCATCGAGTTGACGATCCGGGCGATCGCGATGTTCTTGCATGTCGGCGCGTCTACGCCGGTCGTCAGCAGCCTTGAGGTGGTGACGACGACGGGCGTGACCTTCTCGAGTTCCTGGAAACGGCTCAAATGACCTCGACCGATATCGCCCTCGTCAGCAACAATCCTCACCACGTAGTCGGGGTGCTTCTGTGCTAGCTCTACGCATTCGTTGTTGATCGCTTGGCGCATTTCATCAGCGTGTTCCTGATCCACACAGAAAACGATCGTTTTCGCGTAAGGATCTGAGCTCTTGAGAAACTGGCCGATGTTTCGGGCAATCGCCTGAGTACGGGCGAGTAACGCAACGATGCGTTCGAAGTCAGGTGTCTCATACTCTTCGTCAGGAATCGGGCGTCCGTATCGATCGAGTTCATCCTTGGACGGGCGCCAGCCAGTCGCATCAACGTCCGTGACGATTCGATGAACGCGGTAGGGCGCGAGGAACCCGTCATCGATACCTTGGCGAAGACTGTAGGAGTACACCGGGCTGCCGAAGTAGGCGTAGGTGTCGCGGTTGTCTTCCCTTAGCGGCGTCGCCGTCATCCCGAACTGATATGCGGGCTTGAAATACTCAAGAATCTCTCGCCAATTGCTATCCTCGCGCGCGCTGCCTCGGTGACACTCATCGACGACGATCAGATCGAAGAACTCCGGGCTGTATTCGCGATAGAGGCCTGGCCGCCGCTCGTCCTTAGCGATGGCCTGGTAGGTCGCGAAGTACATCTCACGACTCTTGATCGCCTCGCCCTGAATCTTCCATCGCGCCTCGCCGAAGGGGGCGAACTGTTTGTCCTTGGGATCGTCGACGAGGATCGAACGGTCGGAAATAAAGAGGATGCGCGGGCGTCGCGGCTCGCCATTTCGAGTCCAGCGCGTGCTCCAGAGCTTCCAGCAGATGTGAAAGGCCACATCCGTCTTGCCTGTGCCGGTGGCCATGTTGACCAACACACGAGGCTGGCCAGTGAGAATCGCTCGGATCACGTTGTTGATCGCGATTTCCTGGTAGTAGCGCAGCGGTTTACCGGACACCGGAAGGGTCGGCGCAAGGAAGCGCTGTTCTTGGTCTTCACCCTTCAAGCCAATGGTCGCGTGCAGTCGCCTCCAGAGTTCCTCGGGCTTCGGGAAGGCGTCTTGATTCGTCTCTTTGCCTGTCAGGAAATCATGCTCCACAATTCCGTGACCGTTCGTGGCATAGGCGAACTTGAGGTCGAGTACTTGCGCATAGTCTTTCGCTTGCTGCAGGCCGTCACCAGGGTTCTTGTGTGAGGACTTTGCCTCGACGACGGCGAGCATAAGGTCGGGTCGGTAGCGAAGGAGATAGTCGGCCCGCTTTTGAGGGCGGCGCCAGACCTTGGTGCCAGCGACCGTGATGCGGCCGTCGGTGAAGGTGCGTTGCTCGCTGATCTGGTCGTCGCTCCAGCCAGCCGCATACAGCTTTGGAAGGACGTACTTGCGGCAGGTGTCGGCTTCAGTGGCCATGGCGCAAGCGTTCTCGACTCAGACGTCTCTCGCCCGCGCCGGACACCCGCGCGGGCGAGAGGTGGTGCGCCCAGGCGAAGTTAGCGTTGCCTGCCGGCGGCACGCCGTACTGCCAGCGCTTGTCGTCACGCAGGCGCTCGCCGCCCCAATCCGAGATGTTGAAGGGCGGGTTGGCGAGGATGAAGTCGGCCTTTAGATCCGGGTGGCGGTCGTTGCGGAAGGTGTCGCCCTGCGCGATCTGGCCGGAGTCGATGCCGCGGATGGCGAGGTTCATGCGCGCCAGGCGCCAGGTGGTGTCGTTCGATTCCTGGCCGTAGATGGAGATGTCGGCCTTGGCCTTGGCGCCGGTGTTGCCACCGTGGCCGTTACCCTTGGCATGCGCGCGGATGAACTCCACCGACTGCACGAACATGCCGGATGAGCCGCAGCAGGGGTCGTACACCCGGCCGCGGTAGGGCTCGAGCATCTCGACCAGCAGCTTCACCACGCAGCGCGGCGTGTAGAACTCGCCGCCCTTCTTGCCCTCGGCGCTGGCGAACTGCGAGAGAAAGTATTCGTAGACGCGGCCGAGCACGTCCTTCGCGCGGCTGGCCTCGTCGCCCACCGTGATATTGCTGATCATGTCGATCAACTGGCCGAGGCGAACTTTGTCCAACGCTGGGCGGGCGTAGTCCTTGGGCAACACGCCCTTGAGCGCCGGGTTGTCGCGCTCGATGCCGGCCATGGCGTCGTCAACGAGCTGGCCGATCGTGCTCTGGCGCGCCTGCGCCTTCAGATGCGGCCAGCGCGCCTCCGGAGGCACCCAGAAGATGCTCTGGGCGCGGTACTCGTCGGGGTCTTCGGGGTCGGCGCCTTGGGCCTTCTCGGCCAGCAATGCGGCGTGTTTTTCCTCGAAGGCGTCGGAGATGTACTTCAGGAACAGCAGGCCGAGGCAGACATGCTTGTACTCGGCGGCGTCCATGCTGCCGCGCAGCGCGTCGGCCATCTGCCAGAGCGGGGCTTCGTAGCCGACGGTGGCGGCGGTGGCGCCCGGTGTGCCGGACTTTCGCTTGGTGGTCAATTTATGTTCACTCGTTGTCTCGCATCGCATGGTCCCTCGTGCCGCCGGGATCGGCCGCCGATGATTTCGGCATCACGCGCCGGCTTCGTGCCGCGGGTACTCCGCCGCGCGACTTGAGCCCGCCCCGGTGACTGGCGCGGCGGGTCGGCATCAGCGTTTTCCCTCGTCGACATGGCGCGCATCGATCAGCCGCCGCTCGCGCTCGACCTCGCGTTTGAGTTCCTGTTCGGTCGGCAGAACCTTCACATACTTGGCGGCGAAGATCTGGCGGGTTTCGCTGAGCACCGAGTATTTCGCGATCGCCTCGTTTTTCTTCGAACACAGGATCAGCCCGATGGTCGGATTGTCGCCTTCGGGTCGCGCATGGGCATCGAACATGCGCACGTAGGAATCCATCTGGCCGATGTCCTGGTGGGTCAGCTTGCCGACCTTGAGATCGATCAGCACGAAGCACTTGAGCAGGTAGTTGTAGAAGACGAGGTCCACGTAGAAGTCCTCGTCCTCGAAGCGCATGCGCTTCTGCCGGGCGACGAACGAGAAGCCCTTGCCGAGTTCCAGCAGGAATGCCTGCAAGTTGCCGATGATCGCCGCCTCGACAGCGGATTCGCGCAGCGCCGGGTAGTCCTTCAGATCGAGGAACTCGAGCACGTAGGGGTCGCGGATGAACTGCTCCGGTTCCACCGTGGCGAGCTTGCTGGCGGCCTCCTTGCGCACAGGCGCCTTCTTGCGGCTGGACAGCAGGCGTTCGTAGTAGAGCACCGAGATCTGCCGCTCAAGCTGACGCGTGGACCAGTGCTGGTCCACCGCTTCGTGCATGTACCACTCACGCGACGCCGGGTTCTCGACCTGCATCAGCAGGCGATAGTGGCTCCAGCTCAATTCATCGCACACCGCGTGACGAACCGTGTTCGGCGCAGAAGCGAGACGCAGCGCGTCTCGTTTTGGCTTGCAGGATTCGAGACGCACTGCGTCTCGAATCTCGAACATCCGGTAGAACTGCCGCATCTTGCGCAGGTTGGTGACGTCGAAACCGCGACCAAACTCTGCCATGAGACGCCGCGACAGCTCCTCCAGCATCGCTTCGCCATAGGCCGCGCGCGCTTTGCCCTTTTGCTCGTGCTCGACGATCAGGCACCCGACCTGCCAGTAGGCCCGCACCATCGCGACGTTGACCGTCTGATAGACGGAGGCGCGCGCCTGTTCCAGCACCGCACGAACCGCGCGGTACAGCGTGGCGACGCTGGGCGAGATTGCATCGGGCTTCTTTGCCGTCACGCCTTTCCGTCCTTCCACCAGCCATCCAGCAGCCCCTCGCGGCGGATGGACGTCTCGATGCAACGGTCGTCCAGCAGCGGCACTTGAACAGCGTCCGTCAGGTCGGCGTCGGTCTGGTTTTCGGAGACGGCGAACTTCGTGTCCACGGAGGCATCGAACGGGCCGCTCCGCTGCTGGCGGTCAATTCCATCTCTGGCTTGGGCTACGCTGGCTAGTCCGGGGGACATTCTTCTTCCATTCGCTCGCCGACCCCGGAGCACTCCCCGAAGGCACGTCCGCGCCTATTCTATCGGAATGTCAGATGGCGTTCAAAAGGCGCGCGGAACCGGGGTAGCCGGCGCCGCGGGAGCCGGTACCGGCAGGCGGCGGGCTTTGGCACGGGTCGCCTGGCATGGCCCGGGCAGTGCCCGCTCCAATGACGTGGCTTACAGCGCGACGATCAGCGCCGGCGTCCGGGCAAGGATCGCACGCGTGATTGTGGTTGCCGGACCGTCGCCTGGTGGGCGGAGTACACCGGCCTGGCGAGCAGGTCGACCGAGCTACCCATAGGAGATCGCATTGACCGTCGGCTTTGCTGCTGGTACCGGCCAGTCGACTTCCAGATGGCATCAGGCGGCAAAGGGTCGTGTGCACTCGGTGACGAATGGCTGCTTCCAGGGATCGGAATTTCACTGACTGCTTTTCGGCGATCAATTCGAGGCGAGGACGGTCGCGTCGCGACCCGTTCCGGTCACCTGGCCTCGTGCTGGTTCAGCGGCAGGTCCCTGTGTTGAGCGGCCGTTCATATCCGTCAGGCCACGCACAAATCATCGGCGATTGCGGTCTTGAGTCGGTGGCTGAAGCACTGTTGCGTCACTTTACCAAGTCGGCGTACGCAAGATTCCACCCTGCGCTCGCACCTGTTGCCGCGCGGGTAGGCTGTGAAATCGACCCCTGACGGCAATCGCTGATTTCGTCATAATCGGCCGCTAGAAATCAACAAAGCAGAACGGCACTGGCATGGACAGGTCAACTTCTTTCGTCGCAGATCACTACTGCGTCAGCCATATTCCCGCCGCAACCATTCCCGGTTCGCGCCTGAGCAGCATCCTCGCTCAAATGCAACAGGGGCGCCCGCTGACGAAACTTGCGCTGGATTTCCTGCAGCAGCAGCAGGACCTTCCCGGCCTGTATCGACTGGCCTGCGGAGAGATCACGCATGAGGCCTACATCGCGGGGCTCAATACCGAGCATTTGGAGAGAAACAAGGCAGCGAAGGCGGCACATCAAGCCAAGGAATCTGAGCGGCAGGCACTTGAAGCTCACTACCTCGCCCGTGAGACAAAGTACCGGGCCCCCAAGGCGGCCCCGAAAGTGGATGGGGAGGCTGAGCGCAACCTACGCCGCAAGCGCGAGCGGGAGTCTTCGGAAGCCGTTCTCAAGGCGCAAAGGGCTCGCCAGGCCGAATGGAAAGCACAGCGTGAACGCAACTGCGAACTGGCCGCCCTCGCTTACCAAGCTCGTGCGATCAGCTCGAATCACACCGCGCCGAACGCCCACGACATCGCTCGTTACTTCCACCTGAAACACATCGCCGCTGCAGTTTGCCCGCCCACGAGCGACATTCTTGAAGCTCTCTTCCGGGGCCGTCCGCTAACCGCTGATGAGCTCAACCACCTTAAGCACAACGTACCCGACGATCTGTATCGACTTGCGTTCGGCCAACTGACCCTCGATGCGTACATCGGAGCAGCAAAAGCCGCCGAGGTCGAGGCCACCGCGCGTAAAGCCAGAGCGGAGGCGATCGAGGCCGCCCGCATCGCCCGCGAGAGCGATCCCGAGTACATCGCGATGATGCAGACGCAAACCTTATACAGAAAATACGGGGTATCGCTGACTGACAAGTCGTTGATGCCACGCATGACGAACCTGCTCCGTCAGATCGATGCCGGAAACCGCCTACCCATGGAAGAACTTGCCTGGCTCAGCACCGAAGGAAAAGGGTATTTCACGGAGCAACTTCGGGAGACGTACCATCGTCTGGAAGCAGATTTCCATGCGGACCAGTATCGGAGAACACAGGATCCATGGAACGCTATCAACGCCAGCGGGCACTACCGAAAGTGCAAGAGATCGGAGACGGCGCTCGAACTGATCGACAGCCTTGCACCCGATCGCCTAAGGCACCCAAAAGTTCGATCCGCCGTGCTCACCACTCGCGGCGGGGCCATGCGCGACCTGGGACGACGGTCCGAAGCGATTCAGATGGGTGAGAAGGCACACGCCCTTATGCCTCATGACTACCGCCCATGCACGTTGCTTGGCGCAGTGCACATGGAGCAACGCGAGTTTGAACGTGCCCACGAATGGTATGAAAAAGCGCGAGAGCGCGGCGCACCCGAACAGGGTATCGACTCGGAACTGCGGAGCATCTTTCAGCAGATGGATTCGCCCGGCCGCGAGGCCATGAAGCGCTTCCTGCTCGCTGAAGATTCGCATCGATATGGTTGGCTCAAGGAGATGGAGCACCAAGCGGCGCCGCGTTCGCGGAAGCGTTAGGGGCAGATGGATCCGGAGTGGCACGGCCGGTGAATTGGCCAAAGCGGTCCCGCATCAGCGGCGGCGTCGTGCCCGGAAGGCTGACCAGAAGGCGAGTGTCTCGATGACGTCCCCGGCAGGTGACCGAGTCGAGCGGTCGTTCCCCTGACCGCTTCGGCAAGCAGGTCAACGGCCGTTGATGGCGTGCGCCGTGATAAGGCGGCGTTTTCCCAGTGGGTGAAAGCCCCACCCGGCGAACTGCTCCAGCCGGAAGTACCCGGAGCAACTATGGAGGCAACGAAATGGTTGAAGCCTTTGGGTAAAGCGTGTCACGAAATACGGTGACAGCGCGAGTGTGCAGGCCGTAACGCGAGTAAACACTGAGTAAGCCTCGAAAAGGACGATGCGCAGGCCGACCTGGCGGCCATACCGGGGAAGGCTGATATGACTGGAAGGATGAGCAATGCAGGACCACCAGTCGCTGCGCCGGGGTAGTGGTGACAGCATGTACACAAGGGAAGCGCGCGCAACACGGGAAGCCCCTATGCGTGGTCAGGGATGACCAACCGCAAACTCGTGAGAGATGTTCCGGGCGCCGTGGGGTGGCGGAGAGGCCCGTAGTACCGAGGAAGCTGGGTAACGCCGGTGGAGGGAAGGGGCCTTGGTTCAAGATAGACGCAAGACGTAGCGAGGGACAGGAGATTGGGTAACCTATCAACTCCGATTAGCGTTCAGAAGTTGCAGATGGCGTTACACGCAAAAGCGAAGTCAGATGCTGGCTTTCGTTTCTATGCGCTGTACGACAAGATTTACCGCGAAGACATTCTGGCCCACGCCTATGCCCAGTGCCGCTCGAACAAGGGTGCGCCGGGCGTGGACGGTCAGGAATTTGCGGATGTCAAAGCGTATGGCGTCGAGCGATGGCTGGCGGAACTGGCGCAGGCCCTCCGGCAGGAGAGCTATCGACCGGATCCAATCCGGAGAGTGTTTATACCGAAGCCCAATGGCAAACTTCGGCCGCTGGGTATCTCGACCCTGAAAGATCGAACCTGCATGACGGCAGCGATGCTAGTGCTGGAACCGATCTTTGAAACCGACCTTCCGTCCGAGCAGTACGCTTACCGGCCGGGCCGCAATGCCCAGCAGGCGGCGAAGGAGGTGGAGGAACGGCTGCACCGCGGCCAGACGGATGTCGTAGACGCCGACCTCGCGGACTACTTTGGCAGCATTCCGCACGCTGAATTGATGCAGTCGCTTGCGCGGCGCATCGTGGATCGGCGTGTGCTGCATCTGATCAAGATGTGGCTGGAATGTGCCGTCGAGGAAACCGACCAACAAGGGCGGAAGAAGCGCACGACCGAGGCCAAGGACAAGGGGCGAGGTATTCCGCAGGGATCACCCATTTCACCACTGCTGTCCAATTTGTACATGCGACGGTTTGTGCTGGCGTGGAAGAAACTTGGGCTGGAGCGACGCTTGGGCAGTCGCATCGTTACCTATGCTGATGACCTAGTGATTCTGTGCAAACACGGTAAGGCGGAAGAAGCCTTGCAGTGGATGCGCGCGATCATGGGGAAACTGAAGCTGACGGTGAATGAGGAAAAGACACGACTCTGCAAGGTACCGGAAGAGACGTTCGACTTTCTGGGATTCACGTTTGGCAGGCGGTATTCGGCGACGACGGGAAAGCCACGTGTGGCTCTGTGGCCGTCGAAGAAAAGCATCCGGCGCATGGTCGAAAAGGTCCATGCGCTGACCGAACTGAAATGGGTTTGGCAGGACACCGAGGTGCTGGTGGGGAAGTTGAACCGCACGCTACGCGGCTGGGCGAACTACTTCAGTGTAGGGACCGTTAGCCGCGCCTATCGGGCGCTCGACCTCTACACCGCATCGCGGTTGCGTCGGTGGTTGCGTAACAAGCACAAGGTCAGACGACGTAGGGGCGGGACTTATCCACTCCAGCACCTCTATGGGTACTTCGGTCTCGTACGTCTGACTGCGCGAGGAAGCAGCGTGGCGTGGGCGTAGGCGTGAGTTCTTGTCCGAGAGCCGGATGCGGTAGCTCCGCACGTCCGGTTCGATGAGGGGGGTGTGGAAACGGGGTTACGGCAAGGCTACTTGGGCACCGTCAGACGAAAGGGACGGATCGGACAAGCCAAACCTACTGCTACCGCGCCACATCTCTACTCTACCGGTTGGGTGAGGTCGGCAACGGCCGCTTCGGAGTATTCCAGTTCGCTGAACCTGGGTTTAGCTGACTGGCCGCTATCGGGAAACCGCTGCTTCCGCTTTGGGTCGATTCCGGCCGCAAGCATTTTCCTGCCGATGGTGTCTGCATTGGATTCAGGAGCCGCCATTCGGTACGCAAATCGAATGCAGTTATGATCAATCGATCGAGCTTGATGATTTGTCAGCTGTCGCCAGCCGTTCTTTGAGCTTCGACCAGCGTCGTTGCAACTGCTTGCCTTTGACCGCCATGGCTAGCGCCTTCTTCTGGCCGACCAGCACCACCAGTGTCTTGCCCCGCGTAATGCCCGTGTAGATCAGATTGCGCCTGAGCATCATGTAGTGCTGGGTCGAGATCGGAATCACCACCACCGGGTACTCGGAACCCTGCGACTTGTGGATCGTCGTCGCGTAACAGAGCACCAGTTCGTCAAGTTCCCCAAAGGGATAGCTGACGACACGGCCGTCGAACGCCACGGCCAGTTCCGCTTCGTCGAGATCGATGCCGGTGACCAAACCGATGTCGCCGTTATACACATCCCGGTCGTAGTTGTTCTCGATCTGCATCACCTTGTCGCCGACGCTGAAACGGTAGCCGAACTTGTCGACGCTGTGTTCGCCCGGCGGGTTGAGCGCCGCCTGCAAGGCCTGGTTGATGCCGCGCGCCCCGGTGATGCCCCGATTCATCGGGCACAGCACCTGGATGTCGCGGATCGGATCGATATTGAACTTTCTCGGCAAACGCGTCTGCACCAGATCCACCACGGTTTGCGCGATCTCCTCGGGCGCCTCGGCGGCAACCAGATAGAAGTCGGAGGCCTCGCCCTTCGCGGGCAGGCTTGGAAAGCTCCCCTGGTTGATCTCGTGGGCACAGCGCACGATGCGCGAGCTCGCCGCCTGGCGAAAGACCTCGGTCAGCCGGATGACGGGAACGGCGCCCGACTCGATCAGGTCCGCCAGAAACTGCCCGGGGCCGACCGAGGGCAACTGGTCGACGTCGCCCACGAGAATCACCGCGGTGGGCGTGGCCACCGCCTTGAGCAACTGGTTGGCCAACGGCACGTCGATCATCGAGCATTCGTCGGCGACCAGCAGGTCGCAGTCGAGGGGATGGTCCTCATTGCGCTTGAACTGTCCGTTGATCGGATTGACTTCGAGAAGTCGATGGATCGTCCGGGCTTCCAGCCCGGTCGATTCGGCAAGACGCTTGGCCGCACGTCCGGTCGGCGCGCACAACAGCGGCTTGACCCCCTTGGCCGCCATGATGGTCAGAATGGACTTCACCAGGGTGGTCTTGCCCACCCCGGGGCCACCGGTGATCACCAGGAGTTTTGAAGTCAGGGCGAGACGGACCGCGGCTTTCTGGCTCTCGGCCAGTTCGATTGCGAGCTTGCGCTCGACCCAGGGAATCGCCTTCTCGGTATCCAAAGAGGGCAGGGTCGTGCCCCCGGACCGGAGACGCCGGATTTGCGCGGCAATCGATTGCTCGGCGTAGTACAGGGGGGCCAGAAACACGCACGGCTGGCCGTCGACGGTGTCCGGCAAGAGCACCGCGTCGTCGATTTCCCGCGCGATGGCCGTTTCGATGACCGATTCGGGAATGTCGAGAAGCTTCACCGCCAAGGGCACCAGTTCCGCATAGGGTAGGCCGCAGTGGCCCTGCGCCGAGGCCTCCGTCAGGGCATAGGAGATGCCCGCTTGGGCGCGCAGCGGCGAATCCCTGGCGATGCCGATCTTCTGGGCGATGGTGTCCGCAGACAGGAAGCCGATCCCCCGTATGTCGCGGGCCAACCGATAGGGATTCTCCCGCACGATCTCGATCGCGTCCGGGCCGTAGGTCTTGAAGATCCGCACGGCCCGGGAAGTGGAGACGCCATGGGCGTGGAGGAACACCATGATGTCGCGGATGACTTTCTGGTCGGCCCAGCCGGTGGTGATCTTTCTCGCGCGGATTTCCCCGATCCCGGCGATGTCACGCAGCCGTTGCGGCGCCTGCTCGATGACCTCGAACACCGACAGGCCGAAGGCCTTGACCAGTTTGCCGGCATAGATCGGGCCAATGCCCTTGACCATGCCCGAGCCGAGGTAGCGCTCGATGCCTGCCAGGGTGGTGGGTGGCGAGATCTTGACGAACACCGCGCGGAACTGCCGGCCATGTTCGCGATCGGTGACCCAGGTGCCCGAAGCGGAGGCGTATTCGCCGGGCGAAACGGCCGGCGCATGGCCGACCAGGGTGATCAGCTCTCGCTCGCCCTTGACCTTCAGGCGCAGCACACAAAAGCCGTTCTGCGCATTGTGGAAGGTGACCCGTTCGACCAGGCCGGAGAGGCGGTCGAGTTCGGCGGAAGGGGAAACCGGGGTAGGGGAGGACATGCGCTCAGGCGGTGGCCGGCCGCGCCCGAATCGACTGCAGGCACGCCTCCAGGCCACCCTCGACGATATGCGTGGGTACCGCCAGCATCAGATTGCAGGGCAGACCGTAGTCCTCAATCCGCATCCCGAGACGGTCGCTCAGTCGGCCGGTGTCGGGTGCCGGCGGAATCGATCGTCCCTCGGCGGTTTCGACGCGCCTGACCAGCGTGTCAAGCCGCGTCATGTAGCCGCAGACCTTCTTGCCGAGTGCCAGTGCGTAGCCCAACTCGAAAGCGGTGCCGGAATCAGGTTCGGCGCCGCGAAACGGGTCCAGGTTGGCCGCAACGATCTGCGCCTTGCGGATCATGTCGAGGTTGGCCCGGAAGATGCGCTCCGGCAAGGTCTCGCCGTGATCGATTGGCAGCAGGGCCTCGAATCGGTAGCGCCGGCACAGTCCCCGGCAAGAGGCCGCCCAAGCCTCAGCGTCAGGTCGGAGAATATCGGGGCCGGCGAGATAGATCTTCATGGAGGATTGGGGCGTTCGGCAGGGGCAGTGGGTCAGGACGAACTAGAGGCGCATGCATTTCACCTGGCCGAGGGCGGCCGCCTCGATACGACGGGTCAGCGTCCGCGAGGGTTTCCACCGTCCTCCTTGGGCGACGAAGCGGCTGGCGGCATCGACGACGGTCGATGTGCCCCTCGGTTCGACGAACCGCGGCGCCCACGCCAATTCTGCAACGGCCCGCTGCTGGTCCTCGAAGGCGACACGGTCGAAGCGTCCCTCCTCGCCAAAGCGGAGGAATCCGAAGGTGGTCCAGACGATGCGAACGCGCTGACGGTCCAGGCATTCGACGATGACATTGGCCGTGCGCATCCGGGCGCCGGCGAAGCGGGGCAAACCGGGATATGCCGGATCGCGGAGCAACTGATCGAAGCGGGTGTTTGGCAGGCGAAACAGGCCGTCGTCCCGGTCGAGCAAGAACAGGCGGCAGGACAATCCCATCACGCGTCAGCCCGATCTGAGCGAACCAAATGGCGCCAGACATGCCGGCATGCCAGCGTGTCGGCCAGGGCCCGGTGCCACTGCACGTCTTCGGTAAATCCGGTGGCACTGGCTGCCACGTGAAGCTTGTGCCAGCGCCAGTTGCCGTGGTTGGCATTCCACTCGCCCTTCCATTGGGCGTAGCGGCGCATGGCGCACTCAACCCGGGATTCCCGGAACAGCGAATTCGGAAAGAACTGCACGTCGAACGCGGCGTTGTAGATGACCACGCGGCAGCCTTCGATTGCCGCCGCGACCACCGGCAGTATCTCGGTGAGCGTCGGGGCTGCGGCGACCATTGCCGGTGAGATGCCATGGATCCGCTGCGCCTCGGGCCAAGTCTTTCGGCCTGCCGGGCGCATTAACTGGTCGATCACCGGTTCGCCCCGATCGTCCAGAATGGCCAACTCCACGATTTCATCGGCCCCACCCGCGTAGAGGCCTCTCAGCCCGGTGGTTTCGGTGTCCAGGAAGACGGTGCGCATGGCTATCGGTGCGCCGGGCCGATGCAAATGACGGGGGTGGATACTACGCTGAGCATCTGCCACTTGCCGCATTGTTCCGTCCGTCGCGGCGAGGGTTCCTGTCGCGGAGGCTTGGCATCGGCCACATCGGAAACGGTCGGGGAAGCGCTGTCCATGCCGATCCGGTCTATCGGGTCCGCATGTACAGATCGAACAGGTGCGGATGCAGTGCGCGAAGCTTTCGTCGGCCCTCGATGAGGTCGGTCTGTCGACCTTGACGTTCCAACGACAGCAAACCCAGCAGTTGCCAGGCACCGCGCTCGGGCGGGGTGTCAGCACCCCGGTGGGCGAGCCGCATTGCCGTGGCCAGATGCTGGGCCGGGATCAACGCCCAGGCCGGAAACCATGCGAAATCCTCTGCTGTGCCTTCGCCTTCGAAATCCGCATCGAAGCGACGCACGAGCGCGATCAGTTCGGGATTCGCCAGCCTCGGCGAGAGCGCCGCCGCGCGTCGCGGCGCGAGCCACGCGAGTTCGGCGAGCAGCGGCCAAGTGGTGCCCAGGCCTGAGATGCGGCATTCGGCCTCCACTTTCCATGACAGCGGGGCCGGCTGTCGGCGCCAAGCGGGGATGCGCTCCACCTGCGCGCTTGCCTGAGCCCATTGGCCGGCACGCAGCAGAAGCGGGGCGCCATGGAGCGACTCGCCGGTCGGGTCAAACGGCAGGTCCGCGATTGCCGCGGCAATCTCGCACCAGAGTGGCGACAACCAAGCCTCAGCCTTGGTGCCGAAGAGCCGGCGCGCGGCCGCCATGGCATCCTCCGTCTGCCGCAGGATGCCTCTGGCCGACTCGCGATCCAGTGACGCCGCGACCGGCAACATCAAACGTTGGTTGAGCGTATCGAGCGCTGGCAGCAGCCGATCGTTGGGGTATTCCGACGCCAGTTTCGCGATAGCGAGGGTGCTCGCGGCGGCGTCCCTGGTCCGCAGCGCGTCGGTCGCCGCGTTGCGCAGGATCACATCGCGGCTGTGGTCGAAGATGTCGAGCTGCATGGCGGCGGATCGAGGGGTTCGGGGTGCCCGGTGACGCCAGAGAATTATGCCATGACGCCGCTGCCCGCTTTCTTGATCAAGCGCATCACAGGAAGCGAGGGCGTACACGAGGCGAAGGCGCCTGGTACGCGAACGAGACTTGCGGATCCTGCCGGACCCCCACCCCCACCGCTGCACCCGGCGAATCGGGTCCTATCCTCGATCCATGATCAGCGAACGCGAAACGATGCGCGCCTGCATGAGCGCGCTGGGCGACGGACTGGATGGCTTTCAGACGCGCCGGGCGCAGTTGCAGATGATCGCGGTGGTCGACAGGCGCGTCGTGCGGCGATGATCCGGCGTATCGATCAGCGTTGGGTCAAGCACAAACGCGATCAACCAATCGGTGCTCTGATCGTTCGCGGCGCGCAAAAGCCCATAGAACTTGGCGCGTCGCTGCGATAACGAAACATGCATCATCTCGAACTCCTCTCTTTGTCATACAGGGCCGTTGGGCGGTGGCAGAGCGCAACGACAGCACGAAGAACCGAAGTTCCCCGCGCTGTCCTCACGACGCAACGCCGATCAGGCAGGCATACCAGCGCGATCGTCGCGTTCGCAAACCGCGCCGCGGATCGCCCTCAATCGCGCGCGTTGTCCCGGATCCTCGATCGACCCGATCACCTCCTGCAGCAGTCGGCAGGCATCCCACACCGGCAACTGCATGAGGATGGCCACGATCGACTGCAGGGCGCTCGACAAAGCGCGTCGGGCGCATTCGGCGGCCAGTTCCCTGGATCGCGCCGCGGCATCCTCCTGGCGCTCCAAGAGAAACGCCTTGCCCCGGACGAAGCCGTTGTGCGTACCGGACTGCCAATCGAAGCCGGCTTCACCGGTCACCACGGCAAAGACGGTGCCGCAGGGAACGGTGGTCACGATTGGCCGGACCTCACTGCCGGCGTCGCTTGGCGCGAGTTCTCCGCGGAATGCCGTTTCTCCGATCTGCATCTCGACGATGCTGTTCGGGAGATTGGTGAAAAGGAACTCGATCAGCACGTTCCCGTCGACGACCGATGCGGTCAGTTGTTCGGAAAACGGATCGAGGGGCGCGACGAGGCTCCGGAAGGAGACTACAAAGGCGTCCGTCAAGGACGAACAGAAGCGAGCGGCATTCGCCGCGTTGTCGTTGGTACTCATTGGAATCCTCGGTGAAAAGGCAATGCGGACGCATTGCCGAACATGACGTGGTGCGATACTCCAGAACGAGGAGGCCGCACCCTGGTAAATCAGGCGCTCACTCAGTAGGGAGTGACGCCGATAGCTGGGCGTGGGCGATGCGGATACGCCATGCCCGAGCTAGAGCAAACCCTTCTCCGCAAACGAGACAAATTCGCCGCCGGCGAAGACCAGGTGATCGATGAAGCGAACGTCGACCAGCAACAGCGCGCTTGATCGCGCCGGTCAGCGCCTCATCGGCACGCGACGGGGTCGCGTTTTCGGATGCGGGTGGCATGCCCAAACCCCAGCCGCGCTGTACTGAAGGGCCTGCCTTAAGGATTTCTCTCGGATAGACCGAAGTGGCGGTCAACGTTCCCCTGGAGGCTTCCTCGATCAGGATGACGTGGTTCTGGGCATCCAGATAAGCGATGAGAAAGACTTCGTAGGCAAGCGTGGCGAAGTGCAAGCTGAAGTAGTCGCGCGCCGCCGTCGGCGACCCGAGACAATCGGGGCCAATCAGATCGTCATAGGCCGCGCGCAAGAGAATCTCCCGCGCAACCGCAAGACGGTAGTCAACGAGCGGGAGCGGTGGCCACTGAGGGCCAGCGTAAGGCGATGCACACGCATCGCGGCACGAACTGGGCTGGCATGATGAGTCCTGGCCCGGCTCGCGCAACAACTCCGCCCGAAGCGATTCGAGCGGCATACGTGCAAGATCCATGGTGTTCTCCGAAATGGAATCGGGAACACCAACCCCGTCGGGAGCGTTCCCGACGGGATGCGCCAAAGGCGCGACATAAGGGCAGGTATCGACTGCGACGCCGGACTTTCCGGACCCCTGCGGCAATCGCCACAGAGGGAAGGTTCCAATGAACCGGATGCGCTACCAGTTTCGCACCGGAAATCCGTCACTGCAAGCGGCATCGTTTGCCGATTACGAAACGCGCCGTCATATGCGTCGGTTTCGGAAGCGCAACGTATGGTCGGCCGGAACGCCGACAGAAAGCAGTCTCCGGTAGGAGTTTTGGCGCACCACAAAAGACAACGCCCTGCCGGAAGAATCCGGGCAGGGCGGGAAGGTGAAACGGTCGATGGTCCGGGATGAGACCTCCGGCGATCAACCGAGCTTGCGAACTTCAACGGCGAACTGATGGGCGTCGATTGCGCCTCGGGCATAGCGCCCGACCAGGGCGCTGTAGGCGAGGTTGCGGCGCCACGCGTCACTGGTTGCATAACGATCCATCGCACCGTCTGCCCGCTCGACATACCCCTCGGCGAGGGCTTTCTCAAGCGCTTCAGCGGGTGAAGCACAGGCTTGGTGCGGATGAAGCGCCTCGGCATCGAAGTACACGATGCGGCCTTGGCCCGACCCGTTCGGCTCCTCGAGGATCGCGCAGTAGCGCGTCTTGTCGGGTCCCGGGCAGGCGAGTTCAACGCCGACAGCGGTTCCGCCGTTCGACGCGACGATCTGTTCGAACAGGGTGCGCACGTTCTCGCGCGGGGTCTTCTCAGCGGCAGGGTTCGCCGCGTAGCCAGCCACCGCCGACTCTGAGGACAACGGGCTACCCCGGTTTGTCAGGTGTTCGGTACGATCAAGGAACATGATGATCTCCTGGAAATCGAGGGGCACCGATCCCCGAGGGATGGGCGCCCCTCGGGGAGTTGTGAAAGGCCGGCACGCGGCCCGCTTTCGATACAGGTCGCGCCACGCTACGGTGCGGTTGCCAAGGCCTGCTGCTCAGCATCTGCCGACGAGGCAACCCACGGCTTCATCGTTCCGATGCAGCCAACCGTGCTGTCGGCGTTGATCCGCGCAGCCACGGCTTCCGGTGCGACGAACACGTACACGTGCTCCCGCAGGTGAGCCTCGCAGGTGGCGCCCAGGTCCAGCAGATGCGGAATGCTGGAAGGATCGACCACCACCTCGCCGCGCCACAGCGTGGCCAGCGCCCGCTCGCGCAGGATCTGTTCCGGAAAGACATACAGATCGAGCGACTGCATCAGGCTGCGCGAGAGCGTGATGCGCCGCACCGTCAGGTTGCGCTCCGCGCAGAAACGTTCGCCCAGAGCCGTAGCGGCCTCCGGGCTTTCCGCGAAAGCGAACTTGTAGAACATGCGCGTCATGCCCAATGCTTGGACATAGACCTCTTCGACGATCTGAATCGTCAGGAAATAGACGATCCGGTTGTCGATCGGCTGATCGGTCTGGGACATAGGAACCTCCAATCTGGATGGAATGGGGCGGCCGCAAACGGACCGCCCCGGTTTTGACGAAGCGCAAGTGCGCGCCTGCTGTGCGATCGAGGGCAACGCGGTGCCTCAGTGCTCGGACGCTGTGACGACGTCCAGCCGCAGGCCGGCTTTGGCGGCCAGGGCGGACATCTGGTCGAAGCTCTCGTGGAAGAACACTTTCGGAATGCCGCAACCCCGGGCCAGAGAGAAGGACTGGCGGTGAACCACGTAGCCAATCCGTTCGCGCTGTCGGAGGGGAACTCTGACCTCGATCAGTTCAATGAGGTCGGCGACGAGTTGAAGCTGTCGGGCCGCCTCGCGGGTCCGAGGCCTGGCCATGATTCATCAGCCTAGGCGGCAGGACGCTCGTGAGGACGTGAAGCGTCCGCGCGAGCGAAGCGACCGGTACCGAGGTGCCGGGCTTCCAGGTCATCAACCCGACGCTGGAGATCCGACTCGCTGACCATAATGTCGAGCGGTCCGATACAAGCGATTTCGCGCAGGTAGCCGGTCAGGCCCGCCACGTCCTGGACATGCCGCATGAACCCGTCCACCGTGAGCCAGAGTTCTCGGTATGTGATGCCGCCGTCCCCGTCGTCCTCTTCGTTGTTGCAAGAGAAGACAATGGTTCCGGTTGCATCCTCGACATGGGCGCTGAAGTAGCCGCGCTCGTCAAGATCGATCACCCACGCGTAGTAGCGCCGGATGTCGAAGTACCGCCTCACTTCCTCGATGGAGTACGGCTCATCGTCGAAGTCGGTCAACCGGACACGGCCTCGGTTGTTCTTCGGCGCTTCCACCACCAGGTGATCCGGCGAGAAGACCAAGACGCCGGGCCCCTTTGGACGCGCCTTGTCGTACAGGCAGTTCCATTGGATGAGCGGGCGCTGGTCGAACGGGATCGGCTTACGCTTGCTCGCCATGGCAGGCACCCTCCGTCGGCGACTGCGACCTGGCATGCGGCGCCTTGCAAACGCGCCACACCGGAAAGCGGAGGTACCCGGCGCGAACCACTCTTCCGGTGTCCTCGAACAGTCTGCTGTCGAGGGCCGGTTGAACGAAGTGCGCGTTCTCGCTGTAGGTTTTGGCAAAGAACTCGTCGTCAGCCAGTTCGCCGGCAGACTCCGGCACGTTGACGGACAGGGTGCCGACCGGCTCGCCGTCAGGACCCCGCAACTGGATCGCTGTCGCGCCGTTACCGTACGTCCCTTGCATGGCTTGCAAAAGCCCATAGGGGGTTGCTACGTTGCCGATAGGAATCGGCGACGACTGGTTTGTGGACATGGTTTTCTCCTGATTTGGCGCGCGAGCGCCTGCCGCACGAAGCGGCAACGCACAAGGCACCGATGAGGGTTAGGCGACGCGCAGAATCGGCGGTTGATGCCGTTCGAGCGCGACCACGTTCTCGGGTGGGTGAGTGCCGCGATACGCTTGCGGCACTTGATCCTACGAAAGCGACTTGGCCGACACCGCCTGCTGATAGGACAGATTCTTCTCGTACCACCGCAGCTCGGCGGCAGCGATCTCGTCCCAGTGCTGCGGCAGTTCGTCCTCGACGCGCGTGGCACACTTCTGGCCGTCCAGGCCGCGGTACTTCACGCAGACCTCGCGGTACATGCCGAACTCGTGGTGGAATTGCCGTACGACGAGGAAGGCATCCGCGTCGTTCGGGATCGGAAACAGACGTTCCAGCATGCGCAGGAACGCGCGGCACTCGACGGAAGACCGGGCGTCGTAATCGGCCGAACCGATTCGCGCGCACGGTTCGTCGATCGGGACCGGGGCGAGTTGGGAAAGCTCGTACATCGACGTTCTCCAAAAACGAACGGGAACGTCGCCCCGGAACGGGAACAACATTCCCGTTCTGGGTTGATGACAGACCACGTGGCGTGGTCGAACTCCAGGGCTGTTAACGCCAGCGACGCCGCCTTGCGGCGGACCCTTCCCGAAGGAAGGGAGGAGACGAATCCCCGACAACTCGTTCCGAGTATAGGTAGCGCCGGCGCGCTTGCCAAGGGGGAAAGCAGGCATTTTTGGCGCGCTTTCCTCGCCGGCAAACGAAACACCCCCCGTTTCGCGGTCGGAAACGGAGGGTGGCAAACAATGCAACTGCGATCAGCCTTTCTTGTCCAGGGCCGGCGCTGTGAGAACCCGTGCGAGCGGGCCGAGGGTCGAACGGATTTCGTTCAACGGCGCGGCCTCTTGCGGAAACCTCGCCATCCACGTGGCGATTGCCGATTCCGACAGTTCGATCACGTGTGTCACTGCCGCACATCCGAATCGCTCGGCGGGCTGGCCGAAGATCAGAAGCGAGACCGTCCCGGCAACGCCGGGCTTGGCTGCGACGCAATGGCTGCTCAGCACCTTGCCTATGGTTGCGGCGGCTGATCGGCCCCGCACTTCCGCAATCAAATCCTGCAGCGCCTGATTGTCGCGTTCGTACAACTCCTCCAGGTAGTGCTCGTTCTCGTCCAGGTAGGACGAAATCTGCCTTACGAGCATTTCGCCGGATTCCTTCGACGGCACGATCAGCACGCCATCGCGGTAGAGGCCGCATGTGTCGACCTCGACACTGTGCCGGATCTGGCCCGTCGAATCCTTGAGCGAGATGGCGTAGCGATCGACGAGACAGACTGTCGGCGACACCCACGCGCCGTCGAATTCGACCGTCTGCGTCGGCGTATAGGACACCTCGATCTGCAACCCGGGTACCGGACGATCATCGTCGTCTGCGCAATCGTCGATCGAGATCCTGTGGCCGTTCGCCCAATGCTCCGCCGGCAGGTCATCGACGAACAGCCAGCCACGAAAGTGAGCCAGCGTCAGAAACGCGAAAGCATCCTCCGATTCCTGATCGGACGGGTAGTCGACCAGCGTGACCCTGCCGGTTTCGACATCTTCGCGCGACACGCTCCGGTCGCAGGCGACATAGTTCGAGTCGCCAGACTCCCGAAGATAGGCGAACCCGTCGACCTTCGAGAGCACACGGGACGGCAGCACCGGACAGCGGTCGAGAAGGTCGGCACAGCCGAACTTCTTGGCGTAACCCCAATAGCGGTCGACAAACTCCGCGGCGGAAACCGCCTTGAAGATCTCGCGCAAGGCGTTGTCCCAGTGCTGGCGAATCGCCTCCACGAATGCCTTGTGGAAGCCGTCCGAATCGCACAGTCCGGCGCGATCCGGCGCGGTCGCAGGGAATCGCACTTCGTCCACGTGAACGATGATGTGCGGTTCCCGAGAGTCATACCGCGTGCCCACCGGAATGGAGATCGGCAGGCCCTGATAGTAGGCATATACCGTATTCAACGGATAGGCCCCGTCCGCACCGAAACAGCCGAACTTCACCTTTCCGACAGGGGTATCGACGAAGTCTTGCTCCAGGCGATGTGATGCCGGCAACGCCTCGTCGCCAAGAAACACCGTCACCGGGAACCCGGCGGCGTATTGGCGCAGCTTCACGCTCGCCGATTGCTGATCGAGCGTGAAGCCGTCCAACCGAATCAACGTCCCGGTCCTCGGCGCAAGCTTCGATTCGAGCAGCGCGAAGCGCACGCCTTTGACGGCGTCGGCCTGGTTGAGGCTGAGCTCGTGGCCACGGGAGCGCACAACCAACTCGCGGCAACTGAACAACAGGGCCGCAAAACCGATGCCGAACGCGTCTTCCTTCTCGACAACGGCATCGTCCCATCCCGACTCGGCGACAGACAACAGCTTGCCCCAATCGAGAATCCCCGAGCCGTCGTCGGCGATGTGCACGACACTCTTCGAACAGTCATCCGGATCCGGCGTAACCAGAAAGCGGATTTCGGTCGCGCCGGCGCGACGGCTGTTCTGCATTGCTTCGGAAAACGCGCGGGCAGGGTGCTCGAACAACTTGCCCAGAATGCGTTCGACGAAGCGCTTCGTATTCACGGTGAGTGAAATGCTCTTGTTCATGTTTGTGACTCCAAGAGAGGGCGCCCGGACCGCACTCTGCTGTCCAGGCGCACGAAATGAAGTCGCCCGGTGGTGCACCGGGCGACGCGAAGGGAGGGGTCTCCCGGTGCAAGAGGCGGTTACGCCGCTTTGACGCTGCGCGGTGCCGGCTTGAGGACTTCGACCCTGGCGATACGCCACGATCCGTCGTCGAGCCAGTCAACCGCGATGCCGGCAATATCGTCGAACAACGCACCCTCGCATTGCTTGACGATCGCGCCGTCCTGGCCGGTGAGGAACAGGTCGTAGGTGTCGGCCGCACGGTCGTAGCGGATCTCGAACCCGCCATCATGTTTGGCCGTTGCGACGCGAAACTTCAGTGCCGGCGGCGTGGCGATGATGTCGCGGTCATGGGGATCGACGAACTCGACCGGATGCATCCAGGCGCCGGCGTCGACCAGCACCTGGGACATGCGGCGCATCCCGTCGCCGGCGTCGAGCGCTTCGACCTGATCGATCATGTCGCGCAGGTATGGCGACTTGAGCGCCTCCTTGTCGATCGGCAGACGCGAACGGCTTTCGCCGAGGGTCCAGGACTGCCAGCGCAGACCGCTGTCCGCGATCTGCTCGGTCGGCGCATCGAGCCGTCGGCCGTCGAAACCGCGCCTGGCGTACGGTGTGATGCGAACGGCGGCACCGAGCGGCGGAACGGCATCGACCAGATCGCGGGCCACCACGAACAGGTCGGCAGCCCGGCCGATCTTCAGCATGATCCACTCGTCGGTCAGCTCGACGACTTTCCCTTCGGCGGGCTGGAGATCGAATCGAATCCCCAACGTGGAACTTATTGACGCTTCGCCGACATAGATGGCCAGCGAGTACCTGCGGGCCGTCGCCGGCAGATGGCGACGGGCGACGCTTTGTGCCCACTCACGGGCTTGCTCTTTTCTGCTCACGTGCTTCTCCTTTCTGGTAGATCGGAGAAGCCGCGCCCCAATCGGGAACGCGGTCCCCGATCGGGTCTGTGTGGGTAACGCCTACTGCGCGCTACCTACTGGTTGGTTGCGGCGGGGCGCCCACGGCTCAGATCAGTCCGAGACAGCGCAGCCAGCTCGGCACGCCATCGGGTCCGGTCCCGTCGGGTTCCACCGCGTATCCGGTCGGCGTTTCCACGACGCTGTCCGAGGACCGCTCGTCGAGTTCTTCGATGCTGGGCAACGCCGAGACCTGCAAACACCACGCCGGCACGACGCTGATCTCCTGCTGTTTCCTGGCGATCCATTCGTCGAGCGGTATCTCGTCCTTCTTCTGCAAGAAGGGGAGAAAGCCGCCATCGCCGATCCGCTTGATGAGAATGTGCCCGTCTCGGCGATAGGACACGAGGCCCCGATACTTGGTGGAGAAAAAACGGGCGAATTCGCCCTGTTCCACTTCCGTGGGTGCTGTCATGAGAATCTCCTGTGTCAGCCCCAAACGGAATGCGGCCCATGCGGGCACGTCCCGCAGGGGCGATAAGAAACATTGGTCCGGCGACGAGCGCCGGCATGGGATCGAGCCGAACCGCGAGCGGTTCGGCCGCAATGACTCGGGCAGGGCGGAGAGCCCGCCAGATTTCGCAACGCCACCGGTTCCGGCGGCAATACTCCAGGGCTGTTATCGGCAGCAACGCCGCTCCTCTCGGAGCGGAACCCTCCTGACGGAAGGCGGTGGGCCGGAGGCCCGAAACGACGGCCAAGTCTCGCACCAGAGCTATGCGGCCGTCAAGACCCTGATCCGCGAACCGGGACTTGATGCGGCGACTTCCTGCGCGATCCTTTCCACTCCGATACGAAAGGAACAGACATGCAGCCACCAGCATTTCAATACACCGGGCCGACCGATCTGCACCGCGGTACAGCGGGGCAACTTGCCGACTGGCTCGAATGGCACGTCAACGCGTTGTTCCCACTGAACGGGATCGAGTCCTGGTATGTCCCGAAACGCTCCCCGAACATGGGTCCGTTTCTGGCGCGAGAGGACGCGTTGCCCGAGACGGTCCATTCCGTCGCGTGCTACGCATGCGACGGCGCGAACGAAGGTCGTTACATCAACGTCGGGCTGTTTCTTTCCGACACCGGATACATGCAGGTGGCCAGCGCCAAGAGTTTTGGCGACGCCGACGAATGTTGGGCGATCGCCAGAGCCTGCAGCGAGGCCCTGGCCCCCATCTTCTGGTACCGCGAGGCCCCGGTAATCCGAGATCTTTTTCTCAAGCTCCCGCGCGAACAGACCTGGCACCGGGAAACCTCTCTCAATGGGCCGGTATCGGTTTTCGTGGCCAGCGACGCAACAGTGCGTGTCGAGACGCAGACGGGCGACGTGCTCGACTCGGTTCAGTTCGACGGCGCCAATCGCGAGTGCTCAACCGCAGCGTATGTCAACGACTGGGCCGCTGTTCTGCGCGCGCAGGGACTTCGCGTTCTGGTCAAGTTGCCCGATGGACCGCAGGCGCATGCCCCTGCGGTCAAGGCGTAACGCCCAGGGCGAACGGGTTGAACGATCGTCGCGGAGCGAGATGATCGAACCACACACTGGAAAGGAGCGGCGGCATATTTGCGACATATCTGGACGAGCAAGACAACCATCGGGCCATTTGGCTCGGGCAGGACAACCGGAACGGCGAGTGGGTATACGAGGTCACCGCCAAGGTGGACGGCGGTGTGCGGCACGTCTTCAACCGGGTCAAGCGGCGGCCCAGCGAGGCGGCGTGCGTGCAATGCGCGCTGGATTCCGGCTACTTCAGTGCGAGACCCTACCAGCCCGGGCAGTCGTGCGATGGTTCGATCGATTCGGCGGCGTTGACCCTGTACTTCCGCTTTTGCGAGACCAACCAGATCGATGCGCTGGCGCTGCTTCGCACGGCCTACCCGGACGAAGGCGACTGGGACGAACCGACCCGCGCGAAGATCATTGCCCAGGGTTCGTGGGAAGGTGTCGCCGTGCCCGAGACGTGGGATGAGGCCGCGATAGCGGGGGTCTTGGACTCCCTGACCGAGATCAACTATCACTCATTACGGTCGGTGCTCGAAGAATTCCTCGACGAGCGTGCGCGGGTCGGGACGGTTCCGGCATGAGCCGCGCGACGACCCTGCGGCACGGTTTGCCGATCGCGGACCTCTTCTCGGCGTGCCAGCGCTGGAACAAGCGGCGAACCAGCTACCGGCCTCCCGGCGAGCCCTTCGATCCGTCGCGTTACGAGGTCGACATCATCGGCTACCAGGACGGGAAGCGCTTCATCGAAGAAACGCACTATGCCGGAAGCTATGTCGCGTCCCGCATGCAGGTCGGACTGTGGCACAAGCCGTCGCCGTTCCAGCGCGACCGGCTCGCCGGTGTCATCGCATTTAGCGTGCCGATCCAGAACGCCTGCATCCCGGCATGGTTCGGCGGGGTGCCTGCGAACCAGGGCGTCGAGATCGGCCGGCTCGCCTTGCTCGACCACGTGCCCGGCAACGGCGAGACGTTCACCCTCGGGCGCGCTTTCCGGTTGTTACGGCGAACCCTGCCCGAAGTGCGGGCGGTACTGAGCTATGCCGATCCGATGGAGCGGCGCGATGCCGACGGCAAGGTGTTCAAACCTGGCCATCGCGGCACGATCTACGCTGCATTCTCCGGCGTGTTTCTCGGCCGTTCAAGCGCGCGGACGCTGACACTTGCGCGCGACGGACGTTCGATCAACGAACGGACCCTGAGCAAGTTGCGCAACGGGGAATGCGGTGCGTCCTATGCAGAACGCCAGATGCTCGTCATGGGCGTGCCGGCGCGGCGTGCGTTCGAGGATGGCGCCGATTATGTTGCGCGTGCCCTGCAGTCCGGCGCGTTCCGGCGCGTTCGCCATCCCTGGCAACTACGCATTCGGCTGGTGGCTCGGGCCTGCGAGTGCGAATCCGCTCCCGCCGCGCGGCCTCACCCGCTATCCGCGGGATACGTGCACCGATCGAGGCCTCTGAACACTTGCACTTGCCCCACTTGATGCGGGAGGAATGGGACTTAGCCTGTTCAGGTAACAGGAGAACCCCATGATGAAGACGACACGACAAGGCAAGCGGGCGCTGTTCGCCGAAGCCGAATGCCGGGCCATCGCGGCGCGCTACGACGGCCGCACCGAGACCATCGACGCGCTGCTGCGCGAATACGCGGCACGCGGTGTCAAACGCCACAACATAATCAACGCGGCCCGGCGCGGCGGCTATCAGACGGCGCGCGTGCGCAAGGACTGGTCGGCCAAGGAAGACGAGTGGATTCGGAACAACTGGCACAAGTGCTCGCCGGCGGAAGTGGCGAAGCACCTGGGCCGCAGCGTGGTCAGCGTCACCCTGCGCAAGAGGCGGCTCAATGTCGGTCGATACGACGGGCCGGACCTGAGCATTCACGACCTCGAAGCCGCACTGCACCTCGATCATCGCTACTGGCTCGAGTTCATTCGCAAAGGCTGGCTGCGGGCCTGGCATCGGCAGCGCCAGGGAAACGTCAGCCCGATCACCCGCGTCAGCATCGAGAGCCTGCACGCCTTCCTGCGCGATCACCCGGAGGCGATCGACTACCGCAAGGCCAGCGCCTACGCAATCGGGATTCTGGAACTGGCGAAGCTGCCCGATCCTCCGCTCTACAAGCAAGTACGCTGTGAGTCGGCGAGCTTCACAGACATGGTCAAGCCCACGCCGAACGGGATGACGATGCACGCGGAACACGTGCGCCTGCGCGACACGGCGCACCACTACACGATGCCATCCTGCGGCGATATCGGTGGTTTCCGCTTCCTGGCGCCGATCTACGAAATCTCGCCCAAGTGCCCGCGCTGCGGCTGCATCGTAAGCCGCTTCTCGCCCGAGGGCATCTACGCCGACGCTCCCGACGAAACGGCGAGCCTCGCCATGCTGGCGGACAAACTCGGACTGCGCTTCGAGGACGGCCATTTCCTGTCGGCGGCAGGGCAACCCCTCGACAGCATCGAACTGATGCGCTACGCCTTCGGCACGTCGCGCAATCCGGGCCGGGCCGCGCGGCTGTTCGGCAAGCTGCTCGACAAGGGACTCAGCGTACCGGAGGTGTCGGGTGTCGACCCGGCGCGGCTGCGACCCAACCTGCTCGGCTACGAATTGACGCCGATGCAGGAAGCGGACTTCCAGGTCTTTCTCGCCAACGGGTCGGTCAGCAGCGAACGCTGGCCGGGCTACGGCAAGCGTTACCTCGGCGCGATGGCGCTGACGCGCATCCCCGGCCGTCACATGCTGATGGTGAACACGCGGGCGGTGCGCGACCAGTGGGTGATGCACTTCGAGGCCTACGCGCCGGGTACGACTGTGCGCAGGAACTGGAAACCGCTGCGCACCGAAGTCACGATCCGCGACGCAAGCGGCAGCCTGCGCTCGGTGATCGACATCTACAGCTACGCCACCCGCCACGAGTTCAAGGAGGACCGCTACGTGGTGTGCCTCTACGACGAGAGCCACCACCTGCCGTCGAACCGCGCCCACCGGCATGCGTTCGTGCCGTGCGAGTTCAGGATGGGGCAGTCGGCCTCGGCGATCCGGGAGGACCAGCGCGCCGACTGGATTCGCAAGCTGACCGGGGCGGCAGTCGGGGCGGTTTGGGCGCCGCATGTCGCCAACGGCACCTTGCCAACCGTGCCGATCCGGGTGCTACTGGTCCGCGACCTGGAACACAAGTACCGGCTGGCGAACCGGCTGACCGAGAACAAGCGGGCGATCGTGTTCTGCGAGGCCCTTGCGGACGGCCGCGAGTTGCAGCGGCGCTACGGCATGCCCTTCATCTTCTCCGAAACGGCCGAGCCGCTGGCGGTGATCGCGGCCAATCCTCGGGTGGCAATAAGTCGGGTCGGCGACGCCGGCATCGACGTGCCCGACCTCGAAGTGGTGGTTGACCTGTCGTTTCTCGGCGGCTCAAGGGCGCAGAGCCTGCAGCGGTTCGGACGGCTGCTGCACAGCACGCGGCGCGAGGAACACATCATCCTGATGACCGACGTGGAGTATCAGAAACGCGTCAAGCGAATCGAGATTCTCGAGGCCAAGGGCTTTGCGTGCCGCATCGAGCGTGCGCCGGAAATTCCGGATGCGTGCATCGCCCGCACGACAGGCGACCCGGCGAACGACTGGTTGCTGCTCTTGGGTCACCGGCGCGCCGCGTGAGGCCGGTTGAACAATCGTCATCCCGCGAGAAGATGAATTGGTGGCAACACGGCCACAACAGAATGGAGGCAGCAATGAATGATTTGCAACCCACGATTCGCCTATCGCGGCTTCGGGCGAATCCGAACAACCCGCGCGGCAAGACGCTCGCGCCATCCGATTGGGCCGATCTGGTGCCGTCGATTAAGGAGCACGGCGTCATCCAGCCGATCCTGATCCGGCCGATCGAGGGCGAGGATGAGTGCGAGATCGTCGCCGGCGAACGGCGTTATCGGGCAGCGAACGAGGCCTTCGGCAGCGAGTACGAAATCCCGTTCATCCTGCGCGAGGTTTCCGATGCGCAGGCCTTGGTTCTGGCCACCATCGAGAACATGCAGCGCGCACCGATGAGTCCGGCCAAGGAAGCCGAAGCCTGCCAGACCATCGTGCTCAATCTCGCGGGCGACAAGGAAGAAGCCGCGCGCCAGATGGGCTGGTCGGTGGAGACGCTGGAGCGACGGCTGGCGCTGATGGCCTGTACGCAGAGGGTGCGCGATGCGCTGACCGCGCGGCGCATCCTGTTGGGCCATGCCGAACTGCTTGCGGCGGTGCCCCCGGCGAACCAGGACAGCACGCTGGAGAAGGTCATCGCGCAGAACATCACCGTACAGGCGCTCAAGGAAAACCTCGGCAAGTTCGCCCGGCGACTGAGTGATGCCCCTTTCGACAAGTCCGAGTGCGCGGCCTGCCCGCACAACTCGAACCGGCAGTCGCAGCTATTCGGGGAGGCCTTGGGCGAGGGCTACTGCACTCACCCGACGCACTACGACCAGTTGGTCGAGCAGCATGTCGGCGCCATTGCGGCCGGATACCGGGAAACCTGCACGATCATCCGCATCGTCAAGCCCAAGGATGGCTTCGTTCCGTTGCCCGTCGCGGCCGATGGCGACCTCGGTGTCGGCGATGCGCAGTACGCCTCGTGCAAAGGCTGCGCCAACTTCGGTTGTTCGATTTCCGCCATGCCGGGGAGCTACGGGGCCGTCACCGAATCGTTGTGCTTCAACGCCGAGTGCAACAGCAAGAAGATCGCGGCACGAAAGAAGTCGCAGCGCGAAGCGGCCAAGGCGGCGGCACCGACAGCGCCTCCCATCGGCAAAGAAAAGGGCGATGCCGCGGCGGACAAGAAGGATGCGCCGAGCAACAAGACGCCGCCACGAGTTCTGGAATACCGCGTCAAGGAATGGCGCAAGTGGGCGGCGAACCAACTTATGGTGCAGCACGAACGCAACCAGCGCGTCATGGTCGCAATGGTCCTGTCGAGCCACCAATCCAGCATGCGCAGCGCGGAGTTCCGCGATGCGATGGCGAAGATCACCGGCATGAACCCCGGCGCGAACCTGTTCGACGGCGGACTCAAGGACGCCGAAGCGGTCCGCGCGGCCACACTGCCGGAGCTTGTCCGCTGCGTCACGGCGTCGCTCGCTTTCGGGATCGAGGAACACAGTCTCGAAGTCCTGCTCAACTACCTCGAAATCGAGGAAAGCACGCATTTCAGGCTGACCTGGGAGTTCCTCGACCTGTTCACGAAATCGGAACTGGAGTCGCTGGCCGACGAATTGAAGCTCAAGGAGGCGATGGGCGCGCAGTTCGCAAAACTGCGCGACGGCAAGCGGGCCGAATTCATCAAGGGGCTGCTGTCGGTTCCGGGTTTCCAGTACGAAGGCCTCGTTCCGAAGGTCATGCGCTACCGGCGCAAGAAGTTTCCGTATGCGGGTACGCCAGCCAAGCCGGAGGCGGCAAGTGCGCAGAACGGCGAGGCGGCGCAAGCGGTCGGCGAAACCGCGTCGGCATAGCGCGGTTGATCGATACCGAACGCCCCGTAGCATTGGGTTACGGGGCAACCCGACAGATACAGGAGGGAAATCGATGTTCTTCCAGAAACTCTTTGACCTTGCAAGACAAGGCCCGCTCGTCATGACGGTCACTGCCGATACGACAAACGAAACGATGACGGTGGTGGTCACGCCAAAGGTAGGCAAGGACGTTGCCGATCCGGCGCTCAATCAGCAGTTGTCGCTGACCGGCACGCCCGATGAGTTCGACAGCAGTTTCTTCGGGCTGATCGAAGGCTATACCGGCGCGCGCAAGAGCCTCATCGAGCAGGCCGAGGCAACGGCCGAGGTACTCGCGGCGGCAAAGCAGGCGCAGATCGCCAAGGCAAGCAGCGCGACGGCGAAGGGGTCGGCGAAGGCCGCTGCCAGCCCGGCGTCGAAACCCGGCGCGTCGGTTGCGCCACCGGCGGGCACCGCTGCCGCCGCGTCGGCGGACACGCTCGACAAGCCGGAAGACGCATCGACGGAGGACAGCAGCAGCGAAGAAGAATCGCTGTTCGGCTGAGTCCCACGCACCCACCCACGAAATCGGAAAGGAACGAGCAATGACGATTGTGGCGACACCGGTGGTTCGGAAATTCTCCTATCAAGGGATCGTGCTCGACGATCCGGGTCCGGCCATGACGCCGGAACAGGTTCGGGACATGTACGCCGCCGCCTACGGCGAACTCACCACGGCGGAAGTCGTCTGCCTCGGAATCGAAAATGGCCAGCAAACCTACGAGTTCAAAAAGAAGGTCGGCGACAAGGGTTGAGCGCAGGCGTGAGGCCTTCCGCGCGTGGCTGTCGATGCTCGCGGAAGGTGGCGACCTGACGACCGACGAACAGTTCCACGCGAAAGCGACTTCACCGCAGTCCAGGAAGATTGGCGAGACATGGCAATTCGTATGCAACTCGACGGGATCAAGGCGCGGCCCGGACAGCCCGCGAATCGGGGCCGACTGGCGATGGCTGAGGCCCCCTTTGTAGGCCGCGCCGAAATCGGCGCCGCCGTTCCGACCCGGCTCCGGTCGGCGACGCCCACCGCGCTGTTGTCTCGTCTCGCGCTGCTGATGCTCGAAACCGGCCTGATTCCGCCGAAGCAAAGGGTCCGTTCCAAGGCCCGGCTGGCGTCGGTCTGCACGGACAGCCTGACCGACTGGATCGAGCAGCGCACGGGAACATTGCAGGTGCTCAAACCGTGCTTCGGGGCAACGGTCGAGCGCGGCCATGGCGGCGAAGGCGACGCAGGCCGCATTACGGTGGCGTTTGCGGCCGAAGTACTCAACTGCATCGAGATCGGCGCGGCCATGGCGGCACTGGCTGCGATGAATCCGCGACTGCCGGGCACCGTGCTGTCGGCCATTCGCATGGCAGGCTGGAACTCGATTCCGGTCTTCTCGTTCGACGACCAGATCGACTTCTGCCAGTGCTATCTGTGGGGCGGGGAAAACAGCGAAGTCGAGTATGCCGAGGCATGCGGCATCGATGGCGAGGACCGCGAGGATTTTCTGGCATCGACGATCCGGCGCGGCGACATTCTCGGCGCAACACTGGCCGAGGCGTTCGAGTATTGCCGCAGGCAATTCCCCTCAGAACGGTCCCTTGCGCGGTTCCACAACGCCGTCCAGAGCTTTCCGGTACGCAGGATTCTTCAACTCGTCCGGGAAATTCGCGCAATCGGCGAAGTGGACATGGTCCGGTCGTTCCACCGCGAGGCATCGGAAGAAGGGGGCGACTTCGTCGGCTTCGGCACCGTTCTCAGGTGGAATGGCGCCGACAGCACGGTCGACGTGCTGGATCGTTTGCAGCAGATGGAATTCGAGTCGGGTACCGGCTTTGAGGACTGCTGCGTGCAGTGCCTGCCGCTGGACGACGCGGATGCGTTTGCGGCGTGCCTCGGCGAACTGTCGCGGGTACTGCGGCACATACGCTGTCTCGACGAGTTGCTGTGGCTGCTTTGTGCGGAAGAATGGTCCTCGACCTAACTTTCGAGCGATCAGCGATGACGACCCCTGTACGAGTGCGGACCGAGCGTCCGAGCGAGCCGGTGCTTTCCCGCGCAATCCTGCTCTACCACGGTAACGGCGGGGGCACCTTCGCAACCGTCCATGAAGTCGCGGTTTCGGACAAAGGGAAGCCGACGATTCTTGCGGGCAAACCGCTCACGCATGCAACGAGCCGGACGATCCTCGCCAGTCTGAGCCGCAACGCGGCTGGCGGCAGTTTTTTGCCGGCATGCGTCCTGATGACCAGTGGCAAGGACATCATCTGGCATGAGCCGCCGCAGATGCGTCACCTGGGGTTCAAGCAATCCACGCAGTTTGCCGAACGTTCGCCAGGCACGCTTGCGGGAACGATCCCGACGCCGGGCGTGGTCTTTCATGTCAGCGAGTCGACGTGGCGGGTCTTCGCCTATACGTCGAAAGGCCGTCCGGTGCCCGATACGCCGTTGTTTCATGCGCCGACGATCAACACCTACGAGGACGGCGCGATCTGCGTCGGCACGGTCAAGACGCCCGGTTCGACCGCAGCGGAGTGCATTCGCGCATGGAGCGATGCGTTCTGGCGCAGCAACTTCACCCATGCGAACTACGACGGGGTCGTCAAGTATCGCGGCGACGCCGCGAAGCTGTGGCGCGACGCGATAGACGGCAAGTTCGGCGGGCGATTCCCGAACCGGGTACTCAGGCCGCACGAGTTCACCGTGGGCGAGTACATCGAACGATTGAGGAGGCGCGGGTGAACGGATTGACGATCAAGGATCGAATGCTCCTTGCACAGATGCCGCTGGTGGCGGTGCCGACCGAGACAAGGATCGAGAAGCTGGACAGGAACGGACAACGCCTGCTGCTGGCCGGAAATGGCATCTTTATCGAAGTGCGCCGTGATTGGCTCTACGCAGTCCGCCAGTGCGGCTCGCTTCACCCCGATCTGCAGACGCCCTTCGGCGCAGTACGGGAGGTCACCGAACTGGCCGGAAAGCGCATCCCACGGTCGTTGATCGATGCGTTCGTCGAACAGGCCAGGGCGGCGAGTCCGCAGGAAGTCGGGGCGATCATCACCTATGACCTTGCCTCGGAAACGTGGGCGCTGCGCATGAATCGAACCGTGTCGGCCAGTGCCGTCGCATTGAGCTACGAGCTTCCCGATCTGGCCTCAAGCGAATGTCGCGTCGTCGATATTCACTCGCACGGCGAGGCACCCGCCTTCCTCAGTTCGACAGACCGACAAGATACGCGGGGCACGACAGCCGTCGTGATGGTCGCCGGGAAGGTGTCCGAACCCAAGGCCGACATCGTCGCCTACCTGTACTTGCAAGGCATGCCGGTCGCCATACCATGGTCTGAGAGCGGCGATATCGCGGCTGATTCCACGGAGGACCAAGATGGAAAGCGGGAAACATCATTCGATCAATGGTGAATTGTTGGAGCGGCAGGTTTCGGTTGCCGTCGCCGGGGTAGGTGGAAACGGCGCGCAGGTCATCGGCCTGCTCGCCCGGCTGAATCTGGCAATCCTGGCCCTCGGCCATCCGTTCGGTATTCGTGTCGCGGCATACGATCCGGACACGGTCAGCGAGGCGAACGTCGGCCGGCAGCTTTGGTCGCCCAGCGACATCGGCGAGAACAAGGCAATCGTCGCGGTCGAGCGGTGCAATCTGTTCTACCGGCTCGGTTGGGATGGCGTACCGTGGCGCTACGACGGGCAGGCCTGCGACATACTCGTTTCTTGTGTCGATACGCGCAAGGCCCGGCGCGGATTCGCCGAACAAATCGAGCGCGGCAGCGGACCGAAGTACTACTGGCTCGACATGGGAAACGAGGAGTCCATCGGACAGTGCTGCTTGGGGGAAGTACCGCGTGACTATGCCGGTCGGGGCACCGGCGATCCGCGACTGCCGCTGCCCACTGAACTGTTTGCCGCGCTGCGCAGCGGCGCGCCGGAAACGAACACCCATTCCTGTTCGCTGCGGATCTCGCTCCAGTCGCAGGGACTGTTCATCAACGATTTCGTGGCGCGGTCCAGCATGCAGGTGCTCTACAAGCTGTTTACCAGAGGCACCATTGTGTTTCACGGCGCATTCCTCAACCTCGAGAGCTTCCGCATGAATCCGATCCCGGTCGATCCTGTCGTCTGGTCGCGCATGGGCTACCACGCGCCGGATATGGCGGCGTCGAAGGCGGCTTGAGCAAGAGGAAACGGCACGGACAATGGTCTTGTCGATCCGAGGCCACCATGTCCATCACGTTCTTTTGTCCAGAAGCCCCGACCACCACCGAGAAGGAGCGGTGTGCGCAATGCGAAGGGTTGTCCACTGAGGCAGGGCACGACGTTTTCGGGTGCGCGGACAGTCTATGCCGCTCGGGCTGGATCGAGTACCCAACGTCTGCACTGCCCGAGGTCAACTTCTCGGTGGCCAATGCGGCAGCGGTTCTTCGTTTGCTCGGTGAGGAACCGGCATCGGATGGCGAGTGGTCGGCAACCGACCTGGACCGTGTCATCCGCACTGCACTCGCGGCGTTGAACGACCACGCGAAAATTGCCACCGAGGCCGTGCCTGCATCGACTTCGTGCGGGGCTGCGCGGTTTGTCGCGGACGGCAACGTCGTTCAGATTGTGCGTGGTGCGTCGTGCATCGACTTCGGGTCCGACGCAGAGGGGATCGTGCGCCGATTGCACGAGGTGGTCACGCTCTGCATCGAGGCGCGCAAGAGCGGGTGGCGGGTTATCTGGTGTTAGCCTGAAGTTCCAATAAGCGGAGATCGAGTTTTATCAGCCTTTCAAGCACTTGGCTTGAAAGGTGGCTTCCGCTTTCTGACTACACCTTGATTTGCCGGAGGAGTTCGAGGGCGTGCTGTTGCTTCGC
>WBZS01000545.1_pt1 | contig 44862 bp, 47 predicted proteins | sample 5204201 | NCBI WGS metagenome assembly WBZS01 (sample SAMN12344357, study PRJNA552823) | activated sludge metagenome | biome: Activated sludge suspended growth; feature: Nitrification reactor; material: Wastewater; isolation source: activated sludge from nitrification reactor of wastewater...
CAGAGGTCCGCTCGGAGCTCGTCGTGCTCCACTGTTGGGTCATCGCCTCGGACGGGGTGGGCTGCCGGGCACCACGTGGGTGACCCGACAGAGGGCCGTCCTCGTCTCACCCGTCCCACCCGGCACATCCGTCACAGTGCGCCTGCCGGGGCGGGCGGCATACCCCCCGTAAACTCCACCCGTGACGTCTGGGCCCGGCCTGCACGCCGACGAGCGCGTGCTCGGCGGCCGCTACCGGCTGCTGTCGAAGATTGCCGATGGCGGGATGGCTACCGTCTACGTCGCGGTGGACGAGCGGTTGGGCCGCCGGGTGGCCGTCAAGGTGTTGCGCCCCGACCTTGCCCGCGACGAGGGCTTTGTCGCGCGCTTTCACCGGGAGGCCCAGCTCGCGGCCGGGCTGTCGCACCCCAACATCGTTGCCGTACACGACTTCCACGACTCGACCGGGTTGCCGGATGACGAGCTCTACCTCGTCATGGAGCTCGTCGAGGGCCAGACGCTGCGCCAGCAGCTGGTCGACCACGGGGCGATGACGGTGCGCCAGGCGGTGCGGACCATCACGGCGATCCTCGCCGCCCTCGACGAGGCACATCGAGCCGACCTGGTCCATCGCGACGTCAAGCCCGAGAACGTCCTGGTCCGCGACGACGGCACGATCAAGGTGACCGACTTCGGGCTGGCCCGCGCCGTCACCTCGAGCACCCGCACCAGCACGACCGGCATCCTCATGGGCACCGTGTCCTACCTTGCCCCCGAGCAGGTCGACGGCGACCGCGCCGACGCCCGCAGCGACGTGTATGCCGCGGGACTGGTCCTCTACGAGCTCCTTACCGGTCAGCGTGCCTTCCAAGGCGACAACCCTGTGCACGTGATGTACCAGCACGTCCACGGGGACGTGCCGCTGGCCTCCGACCGGGTGAGCACCGTCCCGTTGGAGCTCGATCAGGCTATCGGCCACGCCACCGCCCGCGATCCGGATGACCGACCCGAGACGGCAGGTGCCCTCATTCGCGTGCTGCGCGACGCGATCCGCCAGCTGTCCGACACCGAGCTGGATGCCCTCCCGACGTTTCGTGCCGGGATGGCCCCCGGGACGCAGCCCGTGGCCAAGGCTGCGATTCTCACCCGACCGCTCGTGGTGGCCGATGTGGTCACCACCGACCCGGCCCAGACGGAGCGTTTGGCCGTGGCCGACCCGGCCGCTACGCAGCGCCTGGTCGCCCTCGACCCCTCCGCCCTGGACCCCTCCGCCGTCGGACCCGACCCAGCGGGAGCCGGCCGCGACCTGGCGAACGGCGCTGATGACCCGGGGGGTGAGTCGCCCGGCCAGCCCGGTGAAGGCCCGCGGACCGGTCGGCGCCGCCGCAGGGTCTGGCCCTGGATGCTCGCTCTGCTCCTGCTCAGCGGGGCAGCCGGCGGGTGGTGGTGGTACGACACCTCCGGCCCCGGTTCGATCCGGAGCGTGCCGACCCTGGTCCACCTCACCGTGGCCGACGCCGAGAAGTCCCTCAGCACGGTCGAGCTGCGCGCAGCGGTGACCGAAGCGTTCAACGAGACCGAGCCCAAGGGGCAGGTCATCTCAACCGACCCTGCACAGGGCGCCCAGGTCGGCAAACGCTCGACGGTCACCCTCGTGGTCTCCAAAGGCCAGGAGCGGTATGCCGTCCCCGCGCTGGCGAACGTTCCCCGCGGAGAGGTCGAGAAGCTGCTCAAGGACCGCACCCTCACCTTGGGCAAGGTGACCGAGGAGTTCAGCGAGACCGTCGCGAAGGATCTGGTCATCCGGCAGGACCCGGCACCTGACACACAGGCCAAACGCGACACCCCGGTCAGCGTCGTCATCAGCAAGGGACGACAACCGATCCCGGTCCCCAACGTCGTCACCAAGCCCGCCGCCGATGCACAGAAGGCCCTCGAAGCGCTGGGGCTCACCGTGGTTCGCGGCGAACCGGTCAACAGCGAGACCGTCCCGGAAGGCGCGGTCGTCTCGCAGACCCCAGCCACCGGGACCCTGTTCAAGGGCGACACCGTGACCATCGTCGTCTCCAAGGGCCCGGTGCTCATCCCGGTCCCCGACGTCACGCTCAAGTCGGTCTCCGAAGCCACCAAGATCCTGCAGAACGCGGGCCTACAGGTGAAGGTCTCCAAGGTCTTCGGCGGCGTCCTCAAGACCGTCCGCTTCCAAGATCCGGCCGCGGGCACGATGGTGCGTCGCGGCACCACCATCACGCTGACCGTCATCTGAGGGCGCACGGCATACCCCATGGCTCTCTCCCCCGCACGCGCCCGGACGGTCGCAACCATCCTGCTCGTGGCCCTCACCGCGGTCTGGGGGTCGACGTTCTTCCTCATCCGCGACCTGGTCCAGACGGTGCCGCCTGCGGATTTCCTGGCGGTGCGGTTCACCATCGCCGCGGTGCTCATGGTCGCGATCTTCTGGCGCCCCCTGCGGGCGCTGACCCGGCGCGACTGGGTCATCTCGGCGGCGCTCGGTTCCCTCTACGGGATGGCCCAGATCTTGCAGACTTTCGGGCTGGCCCACACGGACGCATCAGTGTCCGGGTTCGTCACCGGCACCTACGTCGTGCTCACCCCTGTCTTCACCGCGCTGCTGCTTCGCGAGCGCGTGCCGGCGAGCACCTGGTATGCCGTCCTTCTCGCCACTGCGGGCCTGGCCCTGTTGTCGCTCAACGGTTTTGCTGTCGGGCTGGGCGAAGGTCTGACCCTCGGTGCTGCCGCGCTCTATGCCCTGCACATCGTCGGGTTGGGCCGGCTGTCCACCCCCAGCCGGGCCACCGGGATGTCGGCCGTGCAGATGCTCGTCATCGCGGCGTTGGCCGTTATCGCCGCAGTGCCCGACGGGATGGTCTGGCCCTCAGGCGTCGGCCAGTGGTCGGCGGTCATCTACATGGCCACGGCTGCCGGGGTGCTCGCGCTGTGGGCTCAGACGTGGGGACAGGCGCACATGTCCGCGACCCGCGCGGCGATCGTCATGACGTTGGAACCGGTGTTCGCCGCCGGTTTCGCGGTCGCGTTCGGCGGCGAGTCGCTGGGGTGGCGGATGATCGTCGGTGGCGCGCTCGTCCTCGCCGCGATGTACACCGTCGAGCTCGTCGGTCGCCGCCCCGACGACGCCACACCCCCCGCCGAGGTCCTCCACCACGAGGTGTGACGCCTTCCTGGGCCGGGCGCTCTACCCCCGGACAGGACGCTCCCGCAACAGGGCGGTGAGCACGTCGATCGCGTATGCCGTTGCCGCATCATCGACGTCCAGGTGCCACACCAAGCGCACGAGAGCCGGCCCGGCGGCATACCCGCGCACCCCTTGGGCCGAGGCGGCGGCGACGAGGTCGGTTGGCGCCCAGCCGGTCCCGGCGGTCGAGAGCATGACGATGTTGGTCTGCACGGTGGCCGGGTCGATGCACCCGGGTGCGGCCGCGGCAAAGGCCTCGGCCGCACGATGCGCGCGGGCGTGGTCGTCGGCCAGCCGGTCGACGTGGTGATCGACGGCATGCAGCCCGGCCGCCGCGAGGATCCCGACCTGACGCATCCCCCCGCCATAGCGCTTGCGCCAGATCCGAGCCTCGGCCATCGCCTCGGCCGACCCGACGAGCACCGACCCGACCGGCGCGCCGAGTCCCTTGGATAGGCATACCGAGACAGTGTCGACGTGGGCGGCATACTCCGCCAGCGCAACCCCCGAGGCGATGTGGGCGTTCCACAGCCGAGCGCCGTCCAGGTGCATGGCGACCCCGCGCGGCTGGGTGGCGGCGCGGACCGCCCGGATCGCCTCGATGGGTTGCACCGTGCCACCGCCGAAGTTGTGGGTGTTCTCGACGACGACCAGGGCCGTGCAGACCTGATAGGGCCCAACGCCGGTCTGCAGCAACGCGATCGGGTCGGCCGGGTCAAGCAGCCCGCGAGGTGCCGTCCAGGTGCGCGAACTGATCCCGGAGAACACCGCGGCCGCGCCCAACTCGGCCCGCACGACGTGGGCAAGGCTGTCGCAGACCAACTCCTCGCCAGGGCGCACGTGCAGTCGGAGCCCGAGCTGGTTGGCCATCGACCCGGTGGGGGTGAACAGCCCGGCCTCATGGCCGAGCAGCCCGGCGACCCGCTCCTCCAGGGCACGGACGGTCGGGTCCTCGCCGAACACGTCGTCGCCGACCTCGGCCTGGGCCATGGCCTGGCGCATCGCCGGGGTCGGTCTGGTGAGCGTGTCGGACAGCAGGTCCGCGCGCCAGGTCGACATCGGGTGGGTCCCCGGGCCGGTCATCAGGCGGGCACGTCGCCGGAGAGCATCTCGGCGACGAGGAAGGCCAGCTCAAGGCTCTGCCGGTGGTTGAGCCGGGGATCACACACCGTCTCGTAACGCTTCTCCAGATCGGCGTCCAGGATCCTGGTCGAGCCGCCGATGCACTCGGTGACGTCGTTGCCGGTGAGCTCGACGTGCAGGCCACCGGGCACGGTGCCCAGGTCGCGATGCACCTGGAAGAAGCCGCGGACCTCCTCGACGATGTCGTCGAAGTTGCGGGTCTTGTAGCCACCGGTCGACTCGAAGGTGTTGCCGTGCATCGGGTCACAGATCCAGGTCACGGCGGCGCCCGCACCGCGGACCCGCTCGATGAGACCGGGCAGCGCATCGGCCACCCGACCGGCACCCATCCGGGTGATGAGCGACAGCCGCCCCGGCTCCCGGTCAGGGTCCAGGCGTTCGATGAGGCGCAGGACGTCGTCGGGGTCGGCCTTGGCCGAGAGCTTGACGCCGATCGGGTTGCGCACCCGGGCCAGGAAGTCGACGTGGGCGCCGTCGAGCTCGCGGGTCCGCTCACCCAGCCAGATGAAGTGCGCCGACGTGTCATAGGCCAGGCCGGTCCGCGAGTCGATCCGGGTCAAGGGGTGTTCGTAGTCCAACAGGAGCGCCTCGTGGGCGGCGAAGAACTCGGTCGTGCGCATCGCCTCGAAGTCGGCCCCACAGGCGGCCATGAACTTCATCGCCTTGCCGATGTCGTGGGCCAGCCGCTCATATCGGCTGTTGGCGGCGCTCTCGACGAAGCCCTTGTTCCAGTCGTGCACGTGCCGCAGGTCGGCGAATCCGCCCGTCGTGAAGGCGCGCACGAGGTTGAGGGTCGCCGAGGCCCGGTGGTATGCCGTGACCAACCGCTGCGGGTCGGGCACCCGCGCTGCCGGCTCGAAGGCGAAGTCGTTGACCATGTCGCCGCGGTAGGCCGGCAGCGTCTGCCCGGACCGGGTCTCGGTGTCGGCGCTGCGCGGCTTGGCATACTGCCCTGCCATCCGACCGACTTTGACGACCGGGACCGACGCCCCGTAGGTGAGCACCGCCGCCATCTGCAGGACGGTCTTGATCCGGTCGCGAATATTGTTGGCCGTCGCCCCGGCGAACGTCTCGGCACAGTCGCCGCCCATGAGGACGAACGCCTCCCCGCACGCCGCCGCCGCCATCCGCTCGCGCATGACGTCGCACTCCCCCGCGAAGACCAGCGGAGGGTATGCCGCGAGCTCGGCCACAGCAGCTCGCAGCGCCTGCGGGTCGGGCCAGTTCGGCTGCTGCCCTGCGGTTCGGGTTGCCGCGGCGCTGTCAAGCTGCTCATGCAGCTGCGCGTTGGGGTTCGTGCTCACCCGGACAGCGTAGTTGCGTCCCAGCCCGTGGGATCGACGCGGTCCGGATGCCGATCACCTGCCGTTCACCTCTGAGCTAGGTTGGCGGCCATGACGTTCTCGATCGTGGCCGGCGCGGGCACGGCATACGGAGTCGCCGTGGCGAGCAAGTTCCTTGCGGTGGGATCCGTCGTGCCGGCCGCCCTCCCGGGAGTGGGCGCGGTGGCGACCCAATCCTTCGCCAAGGTGTCCTACAAGGCCGACTCGCTCGCCCTGCTCAAGGCCGGCGCCTCGGCCGATGACGTCGTCGCCCGGATCACCGCGGCTGACCCGCTGCGCGAGACCCGCCAGGTCGGGGTGGTGGGCGCAGGCGGCGCGGCCACCTTCACCGGGGCCGAATGCAATGCGTGGGCCGGCGGAGTGGCTGGCGGCGACGCCACCGACGGCTGGTATGCCGCCCAAGGCAACATCCTGGTCGGGGCAGAGGTTGTCGCCGACATGGAGCGCGCCTGGTTGGCGTCATCCGGTATGCCGTTGGACCGCCGGCTGCTCGCGGCACTGCTGGCCGGCGACGCGGCAGGCGGTGACTCTCGGGGTCGGCAAGGAGCCGCGCTGTACGTCGTCGAGGTCGGCGGCGGCTACGACGAGTGTGGTGTCGTCGTCGACCTGCGCGTGGACGACCACCCGCACGCGGCCGAGGAACTCGCACGGCTGCTGGACCTCAACAACCTCTATTTCGGGGGGCCGGAGGACGTCCAGCCCCTTGAGGGCGCGCTGGCCGACGAGGTGGCTGACCGGTTGCGCCACCTTGGCTATGACACCGAACCGGGCTCGGACATCGCCACCGCCCTCGCCGACTGGGCAGGCGTGGAGAACTACGAGCTGCGCCTCACCCCGGACGGCATCGACGGCCGGGTGCTTGCTGCCCTACGCGCAGCGACCGGTAGGTGACGCAGGGACGCGCGCGACGGCATACCGTGATAAGAAACGTGCCATGGCAACCACGGCCCTGCGCGGCACCCCTGTCACCACCTCCGGCGACCTTCCCGACCTCGGCGACCACGCCCCCGAGTTCACGCTGACCAGTTCCGCACTGGCCGACGTCACCTCCCAGAGCCTGGAAGGCTCGCGCGTGGTCCTCAACATCTTCCCGAGCATCGACACGGGTGTGTGCGCTGCGAGCGTGCGCCGGTTCAACGAACTCGCCGCGTCGCTGGACAACACCACCGTTGTCAACGTGTCCCTTGACCTGCCGTTCGCCCTGAGCCGTTTCTGTGGTGCCGAAGGCATCGAGAACGTCACCTCGGCGTCTGCGTTCCGCAGCACCTTCGGCGACGACTACGGTGTCCGGATGGTTGACGGGGGCCTGAGGGGGCTGTTCGCCCGCTCGATCGTCGTCCTCGACGCCGAAGGCACCGTGATCCACACGCAGGTCGTGCCCGATATCACCCAGGAGCCCGACTACGACGCGGCGGTCGCTGCCCTGTCCTGAGCAGGTCCGCACGCTGAGGGTCGCTCACACCATCGAGGTTGCGAGCGGCCTTTAGTCGTGCAGCCCGCGCTCGATCGCGTAGCGCACCAGCTCGATCCGGTTGTGCAGGTGCAGCTTGGTCAGGGTGTTCTGGACGTGGTTCTGCACGGTCCGGTGCGAAATGAACAGCTGCGTCGCAATCTCCTTGTAGGACAACCCGGTGGCGACCAGACGAAGCACTTCGGTCTCACGGTCGGTCAGCTCCGGGGCGGGCGGGCCGTCGTCGCCATGGACCGTCGGCTCACTGTGCAGCCGTCGGAACTCGCCGAGGACCAGGCCGGCCAGACCGGGGGTGAAAACCGTCCGCCCGTCTGCTGTTCGACGCACCGCCTCGAGGAACTCCTCCCTGCGGGCGGACTTCACCAAGTAGCCCGTGGCTCCAGCTTTGATGGCCGACAAGACGTCAGTCGGCTCCCCGCTCACCGACAGAACGAGGATGCGAGCGGTCGACCCCGATCGAGCGAGCTCGGCACAAACCTCGGGGCCCCGCAGGCCGGGCAAATTGAGGTCCAGAACGAGCACGTCGGGGGCGGCGGACAACGTCCGGCGGACGGCGGACGGCCCGTCCGCCGCAGTGCCTACCACCGAGAAGCCGGCATCGGCCAGGTCGCGGGCTACGGCGTCGCGCCACATCGGGTGGTCATCGGCTACCACGATGCGCAAAGGTCGATCATGGACGGTCTCATCGGGCCAGTCGGCGCAGTCGAGACCGGCACTGCCCTCGTCCATCTCTTCGAGCGCGAAGGTCGCAGCGGTCCCATCGTCCGCACCGAACGGACCGCGTGCCTCACTGTGCCGCGCGACAATCTCGTCGGTCACTTGGGTATCCACATCTCGACGAGGGTCCCGCCTCCCGGACCGGGGAGATAGCGGGCCCGTCCGCCGAGGTCCTCGATCCGGCCCTTGATCGATGACGCAACCCCCAGACGCCCCCGTTGTGCGGCTGCGTCGATCCGCTCCTGGGAGACGCCATGGCCGTCGTCGCGCACCGTGACCATCACGTCGGCCCCGAGGTCATCGACCATGACCCAGGCCTGCGCCTCGGGCCCGGCGTGTTTGCGGACGTTGTCCAAAGCGGCCTCGACTGCGGCGACCACTTCACGAGCTTTCGCCGGGTCTAGTTCGACGGGTTCGGCGCTTGCTACCAGCGTCGCCGACTGGGTTACGGCCGCGTCCAGGGCGCGACGCAAGTCCACGGGGCCGTCGACGGCAGCTTCCAGCTCCTCCAGCGGCACCCCGACGACCAACGCGCGCAGCTGCTGCTCCTGCTCTGCGGCGATGACCCCGAGCCGGGCCGTCTCGCCGCCGATGTCCAGACCGCGGCGATGGATGAAGGCCAACGCCTGCAGGACCCCGTCGTGGACGATGCGCGCCAATCGGTCGCGTTCGGCAATCTCGGCTTGTTCGGCGAGTGCTCGGCGTAGGGCGTCCCGCTCCTTGCGCGCCACGTCCGCGCCATACCCGAGGCAGGTGCCCATCATGACGACCAGCCCAGCGTTGGACAGCGGTTCGGAGTCGAACACCCCGACCTGAGCGATCATCACCGCCGTCATGACCAGCGAGGCGATCAAGCCGCCCCGCCAACCGAGGATGAGAGCGACGCCGATAACGGGGACGTGTTGCCACACCCCAGGAACCGTCGTATCACCCGTGGTCGCCGACAGGGGGGTGTCGACCCAACGGGTCGACATCACAGCAGCAGAGGCGATGACCATCTCGATGAGGTGCGCCGTCAGGTCGCGTCGCTTCGCGGCATACATGTATGCCGTCCACGCGCCGATCGCGGAGATGATCCATACGGCGAGGTCCAGTCGTGCCATCTCGGCATGCCGGACCCAGATGCTCCACAGCGCATAAAACCAGGCGAACACCCGAAACACGCGTAGCGCCCCCCAAAGGGCGTTGAGGACGAGGGAGTCGTCCGGTGTAGTCCGCCCGCTCGGAGAAGCCATGAGGCGAAAATACCGCCTCACCGGCTCAGCTGGCCCGGCGACGGTCCTGCTCGTCGACAGCCGGGGGCTCGGCCCGGGTCTTGGCTGACTCGGTCACGGCACGAGCCGCTTCGGTGGCGGCCTTGGCCGCCTCGGTGGCGGTCTTCTGGAGTTCCTGCGCGGTCTTCTGGATCTCCTGCGCCTTGGCTACCGCAGTCTGCACGGTGTCCTTGATCACGTTCTTCTTCAGCGAGGTCGCATAGACATCGACGTACTCCTGGCCCGACAGCAGCATGAGTTCGTACATGATCTCGTCGGTGATCGAGCGCAGGACGAACCGGTCGTTCTCCATCCCCTCGTATCGGCTGAAGTCCAGCGGAGCGCCGATGCGCACGCCGATCCGCATGATGTTCGGCAGTTTCTGGCCGGTGGGCTGCGCCTTGTCGGTGCCGATCATCGCCACGGGGATGACCGGACAGCCAGCTTCCAGCGCCATCCGAGCGATGCCGGTCTTGCCCTTGTAGAGGCGTCCATCCGGAGATCGCGTCCCCTCCGGGTAGATCCCGAATAACTCCTCCCTGCGCAGCACCTTCAATCCGGAGCTGATCGCTGCCTCACTGGCCCGACCTCCCGAGCGGTCAATAGGGATCTGCCCGACGCCCTTGAAGAACCAGGCAGTAAGTCGGCCCTTGACCCCAGAGCCAGTGAAGTACTCCATCTTCGCCGGGAACGTGATCCTGCGGGACAGGACGATGGGCAAGAAGATGGAGTCGGAGAACGACAGGTGGTTGCTGGCCAGGATAGCCGCGCCATGGGCCGGAACATGTTCGGCTCCTTCGACCCACGGCCGGAACAGCAACTTGAGGATCGGGCCGATCACGACCGTCTTGAGGAACCAATAGAACACCGCGTCAGCCCTTCTGTGTGACCTGGAGCACTCTAGAGCACAGGCGACTCGCGACGCTCGGTTCGGGACGATGGTTGTCCGACGGGGCTGATACTAGGGACGTGAGCGAACAGGACGCCGCCGAGACACCCGACCCGATCATCGGCCGGGACGGAGCAGGCGGATCCGACGATGCGCCGCAAACCGAGCCCCCCGTCATCGACATCGACCTGCAGTTCGCGTCCATCGTCTCGCATTGGGATGACGAGACACCGCGCCACCCCGGCGAGGTGCGCCCACCGGCACCGCCCGGCGATCAGGCGGCCGCAGATGTGCCGGCAGCCGCCCCCGTCGCGGACCCCAATCCTGCCGGTGGCGGTGCCACTCCCGACAGGGCCACGGGCCAGGAGGACGACGAGGCACTTCTCGGTTGGCGGGGCTACACCCTCGCAGAGGTCGAGGACCATTTCGAGCCGCCCCCTCCCGCGTTGCCTCCCGCGCATGATGCCACCTATTGGCTCGCGGTGGCCGGTCTGACCCTTGGGCCGCTGATCGTCATCTGGGCGGCTGTGCTCTCCGGCAACCCCGATCCCGGGTGGTGGGTGCTGTGTGGCCTCGTGCTCACGATGGCCGGATTCGGCTTGATGGTCCTGCGCGGGTCCGGGGAACGCGATCCCGACGACAACGGGGCTCGAGTCTGACCCACCACGCCCGACCGCGCGGACTCAGGACTCCATGCGAGCCAAATCTGCGGCGCCGATGACGCCCGCGTCGTTGCCTAGGTCGGCGGCCACGATCCTGGCCTCGGGTCGATAGCCACGCCCAGTGAGCTGACGACGGTAGGTCTCACGGGCCGGTCCGAGCAACAAATCCCCAGCGGCACTTACTCCCCCGCCGATGACGAAGACGCCCGGGTCGAAGGCCGCGGCCAGGTTGGCGATGCCGACACCGAGCCACCGGCCGACGTCGGCGAGCAGTTCGACGGCGGTCCGGTCGCCCGCCCTGGCGGCCTCGGTGACGAGGGGCCCGGTCAGCAGCGAGGGGTCGCCGCCCACCCTGGCCCGCAGATCGTCGGCCACCGGCGAGTTGGCGGCGATGAGCGTGCGGGCCTCTCGCACGAGGGCGTTCCCGCTTGAGTATTGCTCCCAACAGCCTCGGTTGCCGCACTCGCAGCGCAGTCCGTCCGGGACGACTTGCATGTGCCCGAACTCGCCGGCGATCCCAAAGCGACCACGCTCTACCCGTCCGCCAAAGACGATGCCCCCGCCGATGCCGGTGCCGAGGTTGACCATGACCAGGTGCGTCTCACCGCGTCCCGCGCCGAAGCGCCATTCGGCCCAGCTCGATGCGTTGGCGTCGTTGTCAACGGTGATCGGCAGGCCGATCCGGTCGAACAGCGCGTCGCGCAACGGTTCATGTCGCCAGGACAAGTGGGGAGCGAACAACACAGTGGCCCGGTCGGCGCCGACGAACCCCGCTGCTCCAATCCCAACGGCGCAGACCTGGCGCCGGCCGACCTGGGCCAGGAGGTCATCGACAACGCCGACGATGGTGTTCTCGACGACCTCCGGCGAAGTTGACCAGTGCGGGGTGTCGGCACGGGCGCGGGCGACGATCATGCCGTTAGCGTCCACGACTGCCCCCGCCACCTTGGTCCCGCCGATGTCGATCCCGATGGTGTATGCCGCGCTCACGCTCACGCCCGTGGGTGATCGTCAGGGGTCGATCCGCTCCCTGGCGTAGCCGTAGCGGGATCGGACCGGCGGGTGGCGGCGAATCCGCGCAGCCCGTCGCTCACCAGGTCGACCACATCGGCGATCTTCTCCAGGGTCTCCGGGCTGATCGACTTGACCACGTTGAGCACCCGGCAGATCGGGCAGATGCGGCATACGGAATCGGATGTCGTCGACGCCGCATGCGGGTCGTGTCCGCACTCCGGGCAGACGTGGGCCTGCGGAGGGTCACCTGCGGCACGCGACCCGGCGGCGAGCAAGTGGGCCTCTGGCATCCCTGCGGCGAAGACCCCGAGCAGGCGCGCGGCTTCCTCCGCGACCGAGCCGACCCGATCGCTCCCCTCGACCGTCATCGTCAGCCTTCGGCGCGCTTCTTGAGCTCCCTGAGCGCCGTGTCGACGATCTGCTGCTCGGCCTTGCGCTTGAGCAGCCCAAGCATGGGGATGTTGAGGTCGACAGCGAGTCGGTAGGTCACCTTGGATCCGCCCTTATCCCGGGCGATCGTGTAAGAACCGTTCATCGCCTTGAGCACGGTGGCTCGGACCAGACTCCACGACACGACCCCCGTGCCGTCGTCGGCGATGTCCCACTCATAGTCAAGGGTGTAGGTGTCTTTGAGGACGCCGGCATCGAGGGTGTATTCGACCCGATCGGCCCAGCCGTCGCCTTCCTCGGACAACACGGAGACGCGCTTCACCTCGGCCGCCCATTCCGGGTATGCCTCGAAGTCGGCGATGACGTCAAGGACGACCCCGGGCTTTGCGTCCACGTGGATGGAAGACTCGGTGCGATCGGCCATGACAGGTAGGCTATCGCGGTCCTGGGCCTTGGGTCTCCCGCACCCGACCTGCGGCCTGCTCGCTGCCCGTCGTCAGCCGGATCCGGCCAGCCGGACGAGGTCACCGCGCCAATCCGTCACCAGTTGCTCTTCGTCCGAGCCGAGGACGAGCCGCAGGGCTCGGTCGAGCGCCACCGGTGGGGTCGATGAAGACACCTCGCCGACGACGCCTCCCATGAGGTGAACAAGCCTGACCAGTCCGGGTTCCCCCGCTCCCGCAGCAATGCGCGCTGCCGCCAGCCAGGACGCTTGGTAGGCCGTCACTGGGTCACCGCTTCCTCCGGCGAAGTCCGCTGGGGTGGGCAGGCTCGTCGGCGGTCCCGACAGCCGCACCCGATCCAGCAGTCGCGCAGCGACCACGCGTGGATCCATCCGCTCGTCCCGGAAGGCGACCCATTCGGCGAACCCCTCCGAGAGCCACAGCGGCAGGTCGTGCAGGGTGCTGGCCCGTACCGTGACATGGGTGAGCTCGTGGGTGATGACCACTCGGCGTCCGGCTGCGGTGAGTCGGGCCAGGCCGACGGGGTCCAGGACGACCCGGTCGGCCAGGGCGGGGGACGCCGGATCGCGCGCCCCGTGCGTGGTCGCCGCGAGTTGCCCGACGCCCTCCCCGGCCCCCACGGCCGCCGAGGAAGGCATGGCGACCCCTGCACCCAGCAGCCGGGCTGACTGATCGACGGTGGCGGGGACGATGACCACGGCCGGGACCGCCCGACTCAGGACCGCGGCCACCTGATCCTGGCCGAGTTCCACGTCGGTGAGCCGGGCTCGCAGCACCTCGACGCTGACCGGCCCCGCCACCAGCGAACGGTCAGTGCGGACCACCTGTAGGTCGGGCAGGTCGAAGGGCTCCCATCGATCGGCTGGTCCCCGCCAGCTCTGGATCCGCCACCTGCCGTCCTTCTGGGCCAAGGTGACCGTTCGGGACACCCACCGCGTCCCCCGGTCAAATCCCGGGATCGTGTAGCCCAGCCGGACCGAACCCGTCCATCTGCCCGAGAGGCCCCCAGACCCCGACTCTGACGCCCCGCCGGCATGACCCGGTCCCGGGAGACTGTCACCCACCACCAGATCCCGCACCCCGAGGGCCACCAAGCCCGAGTATGCCGTCATCTCGGCGACCGCCGCCGGTCCCGACTGGTCGGCGACGGTGGCCGCCCATGCGGCCGGGTCGCGGGCCGCCAGGGCTGCCGCGCGCGCCGACACCACCTCGGTCAGTGCCGACCTGAATCCGACATCGGACAAGGACTCGCCCTCGGACCCCGAGGCTGCGGCTGGGCCGGAGGCGGGCGGCATACCGGCGGGCTGCGCCGCGACGCCTCCGGGCGCCGGGTTACCTGATCCGGCCGAACAGCCGACGAGCGCCAAGAGGAGGGCCGCGGCGGGGAGAAGGGAAGAACCGCGCGGACGGCGCGCGGTCGCAGGCTTACACCGAACTCCCGCTCGCTCGCCTGCCCTCACGGCCCCGATGCTACGGCGCGCACGCCAGCAGCTATCGGACCCCCGTCGGGGTCACCCCGCGGGACCGGTCGATCCGCGAACGGCCGGTCAGCCCACCGCCTGACCGGCCGTTCGCGGATGGACCGTGGCGGTGAGGGTCGCGGCATACCTTCCGTCCACCAGCCCGGCGGCGACGAAAAAGCCGACCGCGCGGCGTTCCGCAGCGTCCAATCGGCGCCCGTTGGGATGGCCCACCGCGATAGTGGCGAGGACCGTCACCACACAGTCATCGCACCGCTGCCCCTGCGCGGGGCAGGTGTCGCACGTGACGATCATCGTTCGGCTCCTTCTCGGATCGGTGGGCCACGCTCGTCGAGCCCCATCCGGGTCGTCTCCGAAGCTACGACACGGGTCTGACAAGCCTCGACGCGCGCGCCTCCCCAGGGCTGTCAGACCGTGGTCTTAGCGTCGGAGACATGCACGCGGTTCAGGCCACTCTCGATGACCTGGGGACCCCTCTGCGGGAGATCACCTTCGTCGTCGTCGACCTGGAGACCACCGGCGGCAGCGCGCACGAGTGCGCGATCACCGAGGTAGGTGCGGTCAAGGTGCGCGGGGGCGAGGTGCTCGGCGAGTTCCAGACCCTGGTCAACCCGGGCTCCCCCATCCCCGCGTTCATCCAGGTGCTCACCGGCATCTCCGACAGCATGGTCGCCCAGGCGCCCCGGATCGACACAGTGCTGCCGGCCTTTCTCGAATTCGCCCGCGGGAGTGTTCTGGTCGCCCACAACGCGGGCTTCGACATCACCTTCCTCAAGGCAGCCGCCGCGGCGCTGGGCCACCAGTGGCCGGGTTTCCGGGTGGTCGACACGGTGACGCTGGCGCGCCAACTCGTCGGCAACGACGAGGCGCCCAACCGTCGACTGGGCTCCCTAGCTGCCCTCTTCGGCGCCGACACCACCCCCGACCATCGTGCTCTGCACGACGCCCGGGCTACCGTCGACGTTCTCCATGCGCTGCTCGGGCGGGTCGGCAACCTCGGCGTCGATACGCTTGAGGAGCTGGCCAGCTACACCTCGCGGGTCACCACGGCTCAGCGGCGAAAGAGATTCCTCGCCGACGACCTGCCCACGTCACCTGGGGTCTATGTCTTCAAAGACGCCAAGGGCCGCGCGCTCTATGTCGGGACCTCCCATAACATCCGCGTCCGGGCACGCAGCTACTTCACCGCCGCCGAGCAACGCACCCGGATGGCCGAGATGGTGGGCATCGCGGCGTCGATCCAACCGATCGTCTGTCAGACCACGCTCGAGGCCCAGGTCCGCGAGCTGCGTCTCATCGCCGAGCACAAACCGCGCTACAACCGCCGCTCCACCCGTCCCGAGCGAGCGCTGTGGGTCAAGCTCACCGCCGAGGCCTATCCGCGCTTGTCGATCGTCCGCGAGGTCCGCGACGATCAGAGGTCCGGAGCCCGGTATGCCGGTCCGTTCAACTCCCGTCTTGCCGCCGAGGCAGCGGTGGCTGCCGTTCACGATGTCCTGCCACTGCGTCAGTGCACCACGCGCCTCTCCACCAGGGGGTCGGGGTCGGCCTGCGCGCTCGCCGAGATGGGCCGCTGCGGCGCGCCCTGCGACGGCCGCCAGACCCAGGCGGAGTATGCCGCGCACGTCCAGACCGCAGCCGCGTTGCTCGTCGGCGACGGACGGGCCTTGGTCGATGCCCTATGCCAACGGATGACGGCCCTGGCCACCCAGGAGCGGTTCGAGGACGCCGGATCATTGCGGGATCGACTCGGCCACCTGGTGCGCGGCGCCGCCCGAGCCCAACGCTTGGCCCCATTGGCGGCGAGCCCGGAGCTGGTGGCGGCCAGACGCACCGAGGCCGGCGCCTGGGAGCTGATCTGCGTGCGCCACGGCCGACTCGCCGGGACCAGCCTGGTCCCCCGAGGCGCCGACCCCATGGTCTACGTCGAGAGTCTGCGGGCAACCGCAGAAGCGGTTCCGGCTCCCCTGGGACCGGCTCCCGCGGCATACCCGGAGGAGACTGAATTGGTGCTGCGGTGGCTGGAGAGCCCCGGGGTGCGGATCGTCGACCTCGACGGTGAATGGACCTGCCCGGTCGGCGGCGCGGAATACGCCAAAGCCACCCTCGGGGAGCTGCGGCGCGGCGCCTGACTGCGAGGTGCCCGTCCTCGCGGCACCTCTGGCGGTCGGTGTGGCCATCGCCGACGCGTTCGGTCTGGACCGCGGCTACGCTGGGGTTCGTGATCACCGCCATCGTCCTTGTCACCTGCGACACCGCCCGCATCCCTGAGGTTGCCCAGGACATCGCCGCCCTCGACGGAGTGACGGAGGTCTACTCCGTGACCGGAGACGCCGATCTGGTGGCCATGGTCCGGGTCCGCGAACATGAGCAGCTGGCCGACGTCATCGCCGACCAGCTGTCCAAGGTGCCCGGCGTCGCTGCGACGAGCACGCACATCGCGTTCCGCACTTACAGCAAGCACGACCTCGAAGCAGCCTTCAGCCTCGGCCTGGACTGACCATCAAAGCTCGGGTTCCTTACCCCCCGCGTCGTTTCTTACCCCCCGCGTCCGCGCCGAGATTGACGTTGCGACCAGTCAGCCCGGCGTGTCCTGCAGCCAAGGTCAATCTCGGCGGCTAGGCCCGGGTGGCTGCCACCCAGCGCTCGACCAGATCGAAGGCGGCCCCTGAGTCCAGCGCACTTGCGGCCCGCTCCATCCCGGCCCGCACATCTGCATGCACGGCAGCCGGCGTGCGCCCGGAGTCGTCCGCAGTGGCCACAGCCAACGCGGCCCCGGCGTTGAGGACCACCGCGTCGCGCACGGGACCCGCGGCCCCACCGAACACGTCACGCACCACCTGCGCGTTGTATGCCGCGTCCCCACCCCTCAGCGCCTCGGTCGGCGCCAACGTCAACCCCAAACGCTGTGGATCGAGCTGGTGTTCGACAACATCCCCGTTGCGCACCCACCAGATGGTCGAGGTCGTCGCCAAGGTGAGCTCATCCAGACCGTCGTCGCCCCGGAACACTGCCGCATCCCGACCCCGTCCGGCGAAGACGCCGGCGAGGATCGGCGCCATCCGGGCATCGGCGCACCCCACGGCGGCATACGTCGGTTGTCCGGGGTTGGTGAGCGGCCCCAGGAAGTTGAACGCCGTCGGGACGCCAATCTCCCTCCTAGTCCCCGCCGCGTGGCGCATCGAGGGATGGAACAGCTGAGCGAAGCAGAAGGTGATGCCGACCTCGCCCACCACTTCACCCACCCGAGAGCCGGGCAAGGACAGGTCGATGCCGAGCGCTTCGAGCACGTCGGCCGAGCCCGACTGCGAGGACGCCGCCCGGTTGCCGTGTTTGACGACCGGCACCCCGGCAGCGGCACACACCATGGCGGCCATCGTCGAGATGTTGACGGTGTGGGCGCGATCGCCACCCGTGCCCACGACATCGAGACTCGGCTCGGGTGCTTGGATACGGGTCGCGTGCGCAAGCATCTCGTCGGCCAGACCCCGCATTTCCTCCACGGTCTCACCCTTGGCATGCAGCGCCATGAGGAAGCCGGCGATCTGCGCCGAGGTGGCCTGGCCGCGCATGATCTCGCTCATCGCCCATGCGCAGTCCTGCCGGGACAGGTGGCCGCGTTGCAGCAGTCGCGAGTAGACCTCCGGCCAGGACTGGATCCCGGCCTCCTGGTTCATCGTCGGCCCGGCGTCAGTGCGCGACCGGGGAGCCGGCCCCAGCCAGGTGGGCAACCGCCTTGGCCAGGGCCACCGGATCGAGTGGGTGCGGCACGACCGCGTCGGCCTGCGACCAGGCGGCCAGCCAGCCGTCCTGAACCCGTCCGGTGAGCACGAGCGTCGGAGGGCATTCGAAGATCTCGTTCTTCAGCTGTCGGCACAGTCCCATTCCGCCCATCGGGGCGGCCTCCCCATCGAGGATGAGCAGGTCGAACCGCCGCGTGTCGACCGCCTCAACGACCGCCGCATGGGTTGCGCATTCCAGCCATGAGGTCACCTCAAGATTCTTCGTCGGTCGACGACCCACGGCTAGGCGCACCGCGTCGCGGACCGTCACGTCGTCGCTATAGAGCAACACGGAGATCTGCCGGACGGATGCGGAGGCGGCCGGAGCCGTCGAGGGCGCCTGCGATGCGGTCATGCCGCTCATGCTAGTCGCCCGTATGCCGCGCCCGCGCGGTCCCGCACGGCCTTCAGCGGCCTGGACAGACAGGGTGGCGGGCCGCACCGGCAAGCGAGCGGCAACCTCGCATAGAGGCGACAGCCGCCTGAGGTGACCAACCTCATGGGCTCCGCTGAGCACGATACGAGGCCGTTTGACGATTAACCGGGGGGTCGGTCACACATGCCGACACTCGGCACGCCATAATGGCGCGCGTGGCGACAGCATCGGCGATTCCAGCGCACCCAGTGAGCAGTGGGCATGGCCCCGCGACCCGACCAAACATGGTCCAGGTCGGGACCATGGTCTGGCTCTCCTCCGAACTCATGTTCTTCGCGGGACTCTTCGCGATCTACTTCCAGTTGCGGTCGGTATCTGCCCCGCTCTGGGCGGAGCAGACGGCGAAGCTCAACGTCCCCTTCGCGACGATCAACACCGCGATCCTGGTCATCTCCTCGGTCTGGTGTCAGCTCGGCGTGATGAAGGCCGAACGCGGCCAGGCCGCCCGGACCGGCAAGCTCACCGAGATCGGCAAGTGGGGCATGCGCGAGTGGTACGTCGTGACGTACATCTTCGGCGCCACCTTCATCGCCGGCCAGGTGCTCGAATACGCCCATCTCGTGGCGGACAACATCACGCTCTCCTCCGACCGGTACGCCTCCGTGTTCTACATGGCGACCGGCTTCCACGGTCTGCACGTGACCGGCGGGCTCATCGCCTTCCTGCTCATCATCGGGCGCACTTTCACGACCCGCCGCTACACCCACACGCAGGCGGTCGGCGCGGTCGTGACCTCTTACTACTGGCACTTCGTCGATGTCGTGTGGATCGCGCTGTTCGCCGTGATCTACCTGCTCAAGTGAGCCTCGACCACCCCCGCCCCACGAGAATCCACGACAGGACCACATCGTGAACGCCTTGGCCGCCCGTCGCCGCCACCCCGCCGCCATCGCCATCCTGCTGTTCCTCGGGCTGGCTCTGGTCGGGACGGCATACTCCTTGCTCGCCCCGAAGCCCGCCCAGGCCGCGGTCAGCACAGCCGACGATGTGGCGCTGGGCAAGCAGATGTTCCTCGCCAACTGCGCCACCTGCCATGGGCTTAACGCCGAGGGCACCAAGTCCGGGCCCACCCTCATGGGAGTAGGCGCGGCATCCGTGGACTTCCAGATGGGCACCGGCCGTATGCCGCTCGCCGGACCGAACGTCCAGGCGCCGCGGATCGACAAGATCCGCTATTCCGAGGAGGAAATCGCAGCGATCGCCGCCTACGTCGCGTCCTCGCTCCCGGTCCGGCGATCCCCGAGGGCAAGGAGACCACCGGCGAAGATGGTGACGTTGCCCTTGGCGGTGAGATCTATCGGGTCAACTGCGCAATGTGCCACAACTTCGCCGGATCCGGCGGTGCCCTGACGCGCGGCAAGTACGCCCCGTCGCTCTACGGCGTCGACGGGAAGTACATCTACGAGGCGATGCTCACCGGCCCGCAGTCCATGCCGGTGTTCAACGACACGAACCTCAGCCCCGAGGCCAAAGCATCGGTCATCGCCTACCTCAAGACCACCCAGAACGAGCCCAACGTCGGCGGCATGAACCTTGGCAACCTCGGCCCGGTGTCCGAAGGCATGTTCATCTGGATCTTCGGTCTCCTGCTCATGATCGCCTGCGCCTTCTGGCTCGGCCAGAAGGCTGCGTGACCTCCCGCCTCACCCCACGACGACAGGATCGATGACCTCATGAGTGACCAGGTCACCCCCACCAGCGGGTCGGCGAGCGGCGCCGGCACGGTCAGCCTCGACAAGGGGCATCACGTGGGTAGCGGCGGTCTGCCCGCCGTCTTCAACAACCCGGGGCTGCCGCCCCATGTCCACCGCGCTGCCGATGACGACCCCAAGGCCGCCAAGCGCGCCGAGCGCCAGGTCGCCGTACTCTTCCTCCTCTCGATTCTCGGCACGGTCGGCTTCATCGTCAGCTACTTCGCCATCGACCGGACGACCGCGGTCTTCCTGCCGTTTATCGGGCTGACCAACCTGCTCAACGTCATGCTCGGCGTGACATTGGGAATCTCCTTGCTCGGCATCGGATTCGGTGCTGTGCACTGGGCCAAGACGCTCATGTCCGATGAAGAAGTCGTCGAAGAGCGCCACGAGATCCGGTCCTCGGACGAGTCTCGTACCAAGGTGGTGAATGCTCTCGCCGAGGGAGCCGAGTCGGCCCAGCTGGCCCGGCGTCCGCTGATCAAAGCCACCGCGGGTGCTGCGCTCGGGCTGTTTGCTCTGCCCTTGGGTGTCCAGCTGGCCGGTTCCATGGGCAACCCCACCAAGGCGCTTGACGAACTCAAGCAGACGATCTGGGATGTCAAGCCGGGAGGAGAGCCCATCCGGTTGGTCCGCGACCCCGAACTCACGCCGATCAAGGCTTCCGACGTGACCATCGGCTCGGTCTTCCACGTCATGCCCGAGACGCTCAAGGAATTGCGCGAGCACAACCTCAAGGAGGGCCACTCCGAATGGCATGGCGTGCTGGAGGCCAAAGCCAAAGCCGCCGTGCTGCTCATGCGACTCAACCCTGCCGAATTCCAGGACGACGCGCTAGGGCGCAAGGCCCGGGACTGGGGGTTCCAGGGGATCGTCGCCTACTCAAAGATCTGCACCCACGTCGGGTGCCCGGTCGGCCTCTACGAGCAACAGACCCATCACCTGCTCTGCCCGTGTCACCAATCGACCTTCGACGTCACCCGTGACTGCGAGGTGATCTTCGGCCCGGCCAAGCGTGCACTGCCGCAGCTGAAGATCACCGTCGACGACGAGGGCTACCTCGTCGCCCCGCAGGGCTTCGCCGAGCCCGTCGGCCCGAGCTACTGGGAGCGCCTCAAGTGAGCACTACTGCCTCCGCACGTACGGCTGCGGACCTGCGCGCCAACGACGTCAAGGGAACGGGTTCGGCTGGCAGCAAAGCCGGCTCGGCCGCCATTTGGGTGGATGAGCGCACCGGCATCGCCAAGGGCGCGGCATACATGCTGAAGAAGGTCTTCCCAGATCACTGGAGCTTCATGCTCGGTGAAGTGGCGATGTACTCGATGATCATCTGCCTGCTCACCGGTGTCTTCCTGTCCTTCTGGTTCATCCCGAGCGCTGGCCAAATCCCTTACAACGGGTCTTACCTCCCGCTGCAGGGCGTCGTCATGTCCGAGGCCTACTCCTCGACTCTCGGCATCTCCTTCGACGTCCGTGGTGGCCTGCTCATTCGGCAGATCCACCACTGGGCGGCGCTAATGTTCTGCGTCGCGATCACCGTCCATATGCTGCGTGTCTTCCTCACCGGCGCGTTCCGTAAGCCGCGCGAACTCAACTGGGTGATTGGCTCGATCCTGTCGATGCTGGCCATCGTCGAAGGCTTCGCTGGCTACTCGCTGCCCGACGACCTGCTGTCGGGCACTGGCATCCGAGCCGCTGAAGGCTTCATCCGCTCGATCCCGCTCGTGGGGTCCTACATCTCCTACCTGCTGTTCGGTGGGGCGTTCCCTGGCGAGGCGATCATCCCGCGGCTCTACTCGGTGCACGTGTTGTTGCTTCCGGCCGTGCTCATCGGCCTGTTCACAGCGCACATCGTCTTGGTCATGGTTCACAAGCACACCCAGTTCCCCGGCCCGGGTCGAACCAACGAGAACGTCGTCGGCTTCCCGCTGATGCCGGTCTACACGGCCAAGGCCGGTGGCTTCTTCTTCATGGTGTTCGGGGTTCTGGCCCTCATCTCCGCGCTGGTCACGATCAACCCGATCTGGGCCTACGGACCGTATGACCCTTCCCCGGTGACCGCCGGCTCGCAGCCCGACTGGTATATGGGCTTCGCCGACGGTGCCCTGCGCTTGCTGCCAGGGTTCCTGGAGTTTGAGTTGTTCGGCTTCACCTGGAGCATGAACGTGTTCCTCGGCGCGGTCGCGCTGATCCCGTTGATGTATACCGCTGCAGGCATCTACCCGTGGATCGAAGCCTGGGTCACTGGCGACACGCGCGAGCACCACCTGCTGGACCGTCCGCGCAACGCCCCGACCCGCACGGCGATCGGCATGGCCGCGTTCTCGTTCTACGTCGTGCTCATGTTCGCCGCCGGCAACGACATCATGGCGATCCGCCTCCAGCTGTCGATCAACGACGTCACCAACTTGTTCCGAATCCTGGTGTTTGTGGTCCCGGTGATCGTCTTCTGGGTGACCCGGCGGATCTGCCTGTCGCTGCAACGTCACGACCGCGAGAAGGTCCTGCACGGCCGCGAGTCCGGCACGATCATCCGCACTGCCGAAGGCAAGTTCTTCGAGCGGCACGAGGACCTGGACGAGTTCGACCGCTACAAGCTCGTGGCCTTCGAATCGCCCGCTCCGCTGGCCCTGCCGTCGGCGACCGACCTCAACGGCGTGTCCTCCAAGGACGCCAAGAAGGCCCGTCGTCGGGTCGCCTGGTCGAACTTCTACTTCAAGACCAGGGTGGAGCCGGTCACGCCTGCCGAGCTCGCCGCCGCGCACCACCACGGCGAGCACGAGGCCATCCCCGGCGGGTCCGGTCACGCCGCGATCAAGCACGACCAGCACCCGCACTGATCCGTCGGTCGGTTCACAGCGAGGGGCTCCCGGGTTCGTCCCGGGAGCCCCTCGCTGTGTCGGGTTCAGCCGCCCAACAAGTGATCCAGTCTGGCGCGCCCGCGAGCCTCGTCGATGAAGATCTCCAGCACCTTAGTGCGGCTGTTCGCCCCGCTGATCACAGTCACCTCGCGCGGACGCACCTCGAACGCGGACGCCACGGCTGCCAGCACAGCCGCGGTGGCGGCTCCGTCGACCGCTCGGGCCGACACTGCCACCACGAGGACATCCCCCGGCTCTCCGTAGCAGCCTCCTACGCGCGTTCTGGACGCCCCTGGGCGCACGCGGACCGTCAGCCGCACTCCGGCACCCCTACCGGCCGTGCGGCCCCGTAGTGTGCGATCAGGCGCTGCTGTATGCCGTCCACCGTCATCTCCCCGCCGTAGGGCAGCACCCACTGCGGGTTGGTGTGCCCGAAATCGACGTTGAGAACGATCGGGATGCCCGCGGCATACTCCCCCATGGCCCGGAGCACCTGCGCGGCGACGGCGTCGCGGTGGGCTGCCCGACCGCCTGCTCCGGGGTCGTCCTGGCGGTCACTCGCGACTGGTCGTGCGAAGACGAGGGCGGCCGCCTGTCCCAGAAGACCGCGCTCCCCCAACACGCGCAGCATCCGAAGGACCTCGACCGGGGATGGGTGTTCCTCAGAGGTCCAATAAGAGCACACACCCGGCGTATGCCGCGGCCTCGCGCACATCGTGGCCGACCGCCAGGATCCATTGGAGAACCTCCAGGTTGCCACCCCACGTCGGCCCGGTGACCACCTGAGTGGCCCCGTGCCACCCGTAGCCCGCCCTGCCGTCTGCACGCTCGGGATGGGTGTCCAGGCTTTGAGGTTCATCCCAGGGCAAGCCGAAGTCGCCCGTCAGCGGGGCTGGCGACACGACAAGATCGCCGCCGCCGACGAGAGCAGCTCGCAGGCTGGTGAGGTGTTCGGTGTCAACGACCGGACCCGGCCCGAGATGCACCTGGGTAGAACCGCCATGCCACGACGCGATCCCCTGACACCACAACCAGTTGAGCAGGTTGGTGTTGTCGCTGTAACCGAAGAACGGCTTGGGGTCGGCCCGCACGACGGCGGGACTCAGGTGGGGAATGATCGTCAGTTGATCGTCTCCCCCGATGGTCGCAAAGATCGCCCGGATGCTCGGATCGGCGAACGCCGCCATGAGGTCTGCGGCCCGTTCGCGCGGGGTGCCCTGCCGCCTCGTCGTCGAGAACTCCACCGGTTCGAGCTCCAAGAGCTCGCGGATCCGCCGCAAGGCCTGCTCGTGGAGCGCTGGATAGGCCGCCGGTGCGCACCACGATGGCGACAGCACGGCCACCCGATCGCCGGGACAAACAGTCGGTGGCAACAAGGGACTCACCGGCCCACTATGGCAGTCTCGTCGTCGTGGCTGCGCACAGTTATCGGCTCACTCCCGAAGAGTTCGATGCCGTCGTCGAAGAGGCGTTGGAGCTCATCCCGGCCCAGTTCGGCGAGGCCATGGCCAACGTCGCGGTGCTCGTGGAGCTTGAGCCGCCAGCGGGCGAGGAGGAGCTCCTCGGGGTCTATGACGGGGTTCCTCTAACCGATTGGGGCCAGGATTGGGGCGGCAACCTGCCCGATCGGATCACGCTGTTCCAAGGTTCGCTGGAACGGATGTGTGCATCCCACGACGAACTGCTCGACGAGATCGCCGTGACCGTGGTCCACGAGGTAGCTCACCACTTCGGCATCGACGACCAGCGCCTGCACGAGCTCGGCTGGGGCTGAGCGGGGTCGGTGACCGGACGGCATACGGCAAGGGGCCGGTCCGCGCGTGCGGACCGGCCCCTTGCCGTATGCCGGGTTGCTCAGTTGGCGTGCTCGCCTTTGAAGTGCTCGAACGTCCAGCCGACGAGCGCGACACACCCGATGACGAACGCGATCATGAACAGCCACCAGCCGACCGCCAGCCCGGCAAACGCCAACGCAGCGGAGAAGCCCAAAGCCAGCGGCCACCACGAGCTCGGCGTGAAGAAGCCGAAGTCGCCCTCAACGTCAGAGATCTCGCCGTCGGGGTTGTCGTCGGGGAGGTTCTCGAACTTGCGGTTGGTCACCCACAGGTACCAGCCCGCCAAGGCCATCATCAACGCCGTGATGAACAGGGCGATCGGGCCAGCAACTTCGGGGACTGAACCGAAGTCCTTGTGTTGCCACGCCGCGTAGAACGGCACCATCGCGAGCATGAAGATCATGAGGATCAAGAAAATCCGCCACGTGGCCTTCATGCCGTCACTCCTTGTTCTTGTCGGACTCGGTGACGCCGATCTCTGCGGCGCCCATGACCTTCTGCAAGGTCGATGGGTCCGGCGCCGGGCCACTGGGTGGTGCCGCCTGTGGGTGGTGCAGGTCGAAGGCGGGACGCTCCGAGCGGATCCGAGGAAGGCTGTTGAAGTTGTGCCGGGGCGGCGGGCACGAGGTCGCCCACTCCAGGGAGTTGCCGTAGCCCCACGGGTCGTCCACCGTCACCAGCGGAGCGGTCCGCCAGGTCTTCCAGACGTTGTAGAGGAACGGCAGCATCGAGGCGCCCAGGAGCACGGAGCCGATCGTCGAGATGATGTTGCCAGTCTGGAAACCCTCCTCGACGAGGTAGTCGGCGTAGCGCCGGGCCATGCCCTGAATGCCCAGCAGGTGCTGGACGAGGAAGGTCAGGTGGAAGCCGATGAACAGCATCCAGAAGTGAATCTTGCCCAGCCGCTCATCGAGCATGCGACCGGTGAGCTTGGGCCACCAGAAGTAGTAACCCGCGAACATCGCGAACACCACGGTCCCGAAGATCGTGTAGTGGAAGTGCGCCACGATGAAGTAGGTGTCGGAGATGTGGAAGTCGATCGCCGGGCTGGCCATCATGATGCCGGTGATTCCACCGAAAAGGAACGTCGTGAGGAAGCCCAGCGACCAGATGAGCGGGGTGTGGAAGGTCAGCGAGCCACCCCACATCGTGCCGATCCAGTTGAAGAACTTCACCCCAGTCGGCACGGCGATGAGCATCGTCATGATGGCGAAGAACGGCAACAGGATCTGGCCGGTCACGTAGAGGTGGTGGGCCCACACGGCCACGGACAAACCAGCGATGGCGACAGTGGCAAAGACGAGGGTCTTGTAGCCGAAGATGGGCCGACGCGACATCACCGGGAAGATCTCGCTGATCACGCCGAAGAACGGCAGTGCGAGAACGTAGACCTCCGGGTGGCCGAAGAACCAGAACAGATGCTGCCAGAGCATCGCGCCGCCGGCCTCGACATCGAAGATGTGCATCCCGAATCGACGGTCACCGCCAAGACCGAACAGGGCCGCAGCAAGGACGGGGAAGATGATGAGCGCCAGCAACGAAGTCACCAGAACAGTCCAGGTGAACACCGGCATCCGGAACATCGTCATGCCCGGAGCGCGCATGCAGACGATCGTGGTGATGAAGTTGACCGAACCGAGGATGGTTCCGAAACCGGTGAGGGTCAAACCGAACACGCCCAGGTCGGTGCCCAGGCCGGGACTATAAACCGAGTTGGACAGCGGCACGTACATGAACCAGCCGAACGAAGCGGCACCTTGCGGGGTCAAGAAACCCAGCGCCGCGACTAGGCCACCCAAGACGTAGAGCCAGTAAGCGAACATGTTCAGCCGCGGGAACGCCACATCTGGAGCACCAATTTGCAACGGCACCAGCGCGTTGGCGAAGCCGGCGAACAGCGGCGTCGCGAACAACAGCAACATGATCAGCCCGTGCATGGTGAAGAGCTGGTTGAACTGCTCCGGGTTGTCGACGACCTGCAGTCCGGGAGCTGCGAGCTCGGCACGGATGATGAGGGCCATGGCGCCCCCGAGCAGGAAGAAGACGAACGAGGTGATGAAGTAGAGGTTCCCGATCTTCTTGTGATCGGTCGTCGTGATCCAGCTGTAGAACGTCTGCCCCGGCCGCGGCCGCGGGTGCTTCACCCGGGCGTCAGCCTCGGGACGCGAGATCGTCGCAGTCATCACTTACTCCCGGTGGGGGTCGGAACCATCTTCAGATCATTGGGGTCCATCTGCTCACGGTTGAGCGTGTTCGGCAACTGGCCCTCCTGACCCAGGCTCTTGAGCTTGGCCATCTCTGCGTCGAAGTCGGCCTGCGACACGATCTTGACCTTGAAGAGCATCTGGGAGTGGTAGGCGCCGCACAGCTCGGCGCACTTGCCCTGGAATTCGCCGATCTGGGTGGGCGTGACCTGCATCCGGTTGGTCTTGCCCGGGATCATGTCCAGTTTGACGAGGAACGCAGGCACCCAGAATGAGTGGATCACGTCGCGGGCGTTGAGCACGAACTCAACCCGCTTGTTCACCGGGAGGTAGAGCACCGGCTGGGGCGTGCCCGTGACACCGCCATTGGGGTTGAGCTCCGAGTGCACTCCGCTGGTGTAGACGTTGGCATCGACGTAGTTGAAGTCCCAGCTCCACTGCTTGCCTACGACATTGATGGTGTAGTCGGGCTTCTGCGAGACGTCCATGATGGCGGCCTCGTCCCGCGCGGTGTAATAGAACAACACCGCGATCATGAGCACCGGCACGACCGTGTAGAGCAACTCGATCGGCACGTTGTAGCGCAACTGAGGTGGCAGCTCGGGGTCGTCCTTCTTGCGCTTGTAGGCGATCATGCACCAGATCGCCAGGCCCCATACGAGCACACCGACCGCAAGACCGGCGATCCAGGTGCCGACCCACAACGTGGTGATCCGCCCTGTCTCTGACGTGACCTGCTGGCCTGCGCTGCCTTCTGGCAGCCACCCACTGGAGGCGCTGCTGTTGACATTGGCACAGCTGGAAAGGAGGAGGGTGGCGGAGGCCGCCAGCCCGGCAACTGTCAATCCCCGCCGCGTGACGCGTGCGGAGGTGTCTGCGTGCTTGCGCAACGGGCACCTTCCGAATACAGAGTGTCTGCTCGTGTGTGGGGCCACCCTACCGCGGTCGAAACGGTCGATGACGGCAGGGGTGCCGATAACCTCTCGACGTGGCGAAAAGCTCATCTAGTCGTCCAGCACGAGCCGACCTGGACGCCGCCCAGGGGCCGGTCCACCCGGCGGTCCGCGAGACGATGGCCGCCGCCTGGGAGGCCGGCTGGGCCGATCCTCGCCGCCTGCACGCCGAAGGTCGCCGGGCCCGTCGGCTGCTCGATGACTCCCGCGCGGTGCTCGCCGAAGGCCTCGGTGTTACGCCCGAATCGCTGAGTTTCGCACCCAGCGGCCCCGCCGCCCTCCGCACGGGCCTGGAGGGCCTGGCGTATGCCGCCCGCCGCACCGGATCACGCCTGGTCGCCTCCGCCGTCGAGCACTCCACGATCCTGCTCGCCGGGCGCCAGACGGCCGCGGCGGCCTCCGATCCGCACCTGTTCGGACAGGTCGCCGTCGACGCCATGGGCCGGGTCGACCTGAACGCGTGGGCCGATGCCGTGGCCGTCCCGGGTTCGGCAGTCGCCGCCTTGCAGAGCGCCAACGGCGAGGTCGGAACCCGCCAACCCCTGTCGGCCGCGCGCGAACAGTGCCAACGACACGGCATACCTCTGCTGGTGGATGCCACGGCGGGACTGGGGCGGGATGCGACCCCAACGGACTACGACGTGCTCGTTGGCGACGCGAGATCGTTCGCCGGTCCGGTCGGCGTCGGCCTGCTCGTCGTCCCCCCGCGCACCCGATGGCGGCGTCCCGGCCCGCCCACTGACCTCGAAGGCGGCCGGGTCGACGTCGAGCCGGTGCTTCCCCTGGTCCTTGGGGCTGCCGAGGCCTGGGCCCAGGCCGCGACCGCCCGGGCCGAGGACACCCGCACCGCGCGAATCCTCATCGACCGGCTACGCCACGCGGCGGCGGTGATCCCTGACGCCGACGTTGTCGGTGACCCCTCGGACCGACTCCCCCACGTGCTCACCTGCTCGTTCCTGCTCGCCGACGGGGAAACCCTCGTCACCGAACTCGACCGCCAGGGCATCGCAGTCGCCTCGGGCTCCGCATGCACATCCAGCACCCTCGAGCCCAGTCACGTGTTGGCGGCCATGGGTGCCCTCACCCACGGCAACATCCGGATCACACTCCCGATGGGGTCGGTCAGCCCCCACCGGGAGGCCGACGTTGCCGCCCTCATCGCCGCGCTCCCTGCAGCCGTCGCAGCGGTTCGGGGTCAGGTGGCCGGCCGGTGAGCGACCCGATGCCCCCGCCCGTCACCGTCGACGCCCGCGGGCTGCGTTGCCCGCTACCGGTCCTGCGGTTGGCTCAGGCCCTCGCCCGGGAGCCGGTAGGGACGACCATCCGGCTGTTGGCCACCGATCCCGCGACCCGCACCGATGTCCCAGCCTTCGTCCGGATGCGCGGAATCACCCTCCTGGAGGTCGACGTCGTGGACGCACCCGACTTAGGTGTGCACACGGCATACCTCGTCAACGCGCTCAGCGCCACGCCGTCGGAAGCGGCGCCTCCAGGGCATCCGCCAGCAGACCCAGGTATGCCGCCCGCGGCACCTCCCGCGCCCCCAACGACGCCAGGTGAGGCGTGACCCACTGGACGTCGACGAGTCGACGGGCGTCCCCGTCCGCGGTCAGCAGATCCCGCAACGCAACGAGGGCGACCTTGGACGCATCGGTGACCCGATGGAACATCGACTCCCCCGCGAAGAGCCCACCGATCGCGATGCCATAGAGGCCGCCGACCAGACTCTCTCCTGACCACACCTCCACCGAGTGGGCCCAGCCCAGCGCGTGGAGGCGGGTGTACGCCCCGGCCATCTGCTTGGTGATCCAGCGGCCCTCCCGGCTCGGGTCGGCACAGCCTCGGACCACCGCGTCGAAGGCCGTGTCGACCGACACCGCCAGCCGCGCCTGCGACCGCCGTAGCGACCGGCTGACCTGCAGATCGCCAGGGATGAGCACTCCACGAGGATCCGGAGACCACCAGCCCATCGGGCCGGCCCCATGACGCCCCAACCCCATCGGGAACACGCCCGAGCGGTATGCCGCAAGAATCGTCGCCGGTTCGAGATCGGCTCCCGCACCGACCAGGTCCTCCCCCGGCTCAGCACGGTGGACCTGGAAGGCGTAGCGCGACGGCCCTGGATCCTGCGGCATCGCGTGCCGTCGCTCGGTCAGGCCTTGGGGCAGCGGACGTGCGCCCCGATGTCGGCGGCTGCGTCGGGACCATAGGCCAGCCTGACCCGATCGACGAAGGCAGCGGTGGACAGCGTGTACTCCTGGGTGCCAACGGTCTCGATGACGTATGCCGCGAGCGTCGACCCCAGCTGAGCGCACCGCCGGTGGTCCAGGCCTTGGGCGAGGCCGGTGAGGAAGCCGCCTCGGAAGGCATCGCCAACGCCCGTGGGGTCGACCGGTTGTACCCCCGGGACGACGTCGACATGGATCGGGTCGTGACCCTTCTGCCGGATCGTCGCGCCGTCCTTGCCCTTGGTGGTCACCTGAACGCCGACCGCACCGGCCAGGTCGCGTTCGTCCCAGCCGGCCTTCTGGGCGATCATGTGCGACTCGTACTCGTTGGTGAACAGGTAGGCCGCGCCCTCGATGAGGTCACGGATCCCCCGTCCGTCCAACCAGGCCAGTTGCTGGGAAGGGTCGGCGGCGAACGGTATGCCGCGGGTGCGGCACTCGTCGGTATGCCGCTGCATGGCTACCGGGTCGTTGGGGCCGATGAGGACCAACTGAATGCCACCGACCCGGTCCGACACCGGCTTGAGCTCGATCCCCCGAGCCTCGGACATCGCCCCCGGATAAAACGTCGCGATCTGGGCCATGTCGACATCGGTCGTGCAGACGAAACGCGCCGTGTGAGCCTTGCTCGAGACATGGATCGAGTGGCAGTCGACCCCGTGTCGCTCCAACCAGGACCGGTAGTCCTCGAAGTCCTTGCCGACCGACCCCACGAGCACCGGCTCCTGGCCGAGGTTGGCCATCCCGAAGGCGATGTTGGCAGCAATCCCGCCACGGCGGATCTGCAGGTCGTCGGCGAGGAAGGACAACGAGATCTTGTCCAGCTGCTCGACCACCAAGGAGTCGGCAAACTTCCCACCGAAGGTCATCAGGTGGTCAGTGGCGATAGATCCCGTCACGGCGACGCGCATGGCGCAACGCTAGTCGACGGCCGACGGCGTAGATCGAGAGACCAGAACCCAGCAATCTCCATTACTTGACATTCCTAGGTACTACTCATAGTCTCATAGCTATGCCAGCGCACGACCCGCAGATGCTCAAGGGGGTGCTCGGGCTGGTGTTGCTGCAGCTACTCGACGAGGGCGACGGCTACGGCTACGGCATCGTCACCCGCCTGCAGGAGTTCGGCTTCGACGATCTGGCCGAAGGAACGGTCTATCCCGCCTTGGCACGCCTGGAGACCGCCGGGCACCTCGACTCCTACCTGCTGCGGTCCGCGACCGGTCCGGCTCGCAAGTACTACCGGATCACGCCCGACGGTCGCACCGAGCTGGCGCGTGCTCGCCGCGACTGGGACGCCCTCGTCGATCGCGTCCGCCTGCTGTCCCCAACCCACCTCTCGACACCGACAGGGGCCTGACATGTCCGCATTCGACTGGATTCGGATCCGCCGCACGATGCTCGCCTACGACTACTGGATGGATGTCGAAGGCGTGCCCGGTCGCCGGCGCAAGGAGCTCCGGGCAGAGCTTGTCGGCAACCTCACAGATGCGTCGGCCACCGTCGGCTACCCGGCCGCCCGACGCTCACTCGGGAGCGTTCGCGCCCTCGCCGGGGCGGCCGTACCGGACCGGGACTCCCGTCCCCGCTGGGTGGTCGGGTCGTATGCCGCGCTTGTGGTGTTCGCTGTCGTCGCCTTCGCCACGTTGGGCATGACGACGGCGTGGGCGGACGGGGTCCTCGCTGCGGGCGGCAGCACCATCGACGTCACCGGACATCCGGTCTTCCTCCCCTGGGCCGAGATCACGGTCCACAAGGGCGAGCGCCTTCAGATCCTGGCCGCGATCAACCCGCTCAGCATCCTGTTGCCCATGCTGCTGGCCTTCCTGCTCGGTTCTCGGATCTGGCGGCTGGCCACCGGTCAACCCACCTCCGCTCACGCCGCTCAGGCCCGCTGACCCCCGGGAGCCGACCACACGGCATACGAACGAGGCCCCCGGACGGACGCGTCCGGGGGCCTTCGCGCGGGGTACGAAAGCGGTTCAGCTGAAGCTGTCACCGCAGGCGCAAGAGCTGCCCGCGTTGGGGTTGTCGATGGTGAAGCCCTGCTTCTCGATGGTGTCAGCGAAGTCGATCGTCGCGCCCTCAAGGTAGGGGGCGCTCATCCGGTCGACGACGACCTCGACACCGTCGAAGTCACGGACCGCGTCACCGTCGAGGGTGCGCTCGTCGAAGTAGAGCTGGTAGATCAGGCCTGAGCAGCCGCCCGGCTGGACGCCGATGCGCAGCCGCAGGTCGTCGCGGCCCTCCTGGGCCAACAGGCTCTTGACCTTCGTGGCCGCGACGTCGGTGAGGATGACGCCGTGGGTCGCGGTGCTGGTCTGGTCCTGGACGCTCATAGTGGGGGTTCCTCGCGGGTCGGAGTGACGAAGTCGTGAACGAAACGACGATAGAACGGTCAACCGTGGGCTGCCGACGGTTGTTCCCGGCGGCGTCGAACCAATGTACGTCGTCGGCGGCGGATTCCCTAGTCGGCTGATCGACTGTCGGGTCCCGGAGAGACGGGTGGGGCGGGCGGTGACCAGGTGCGCGCCACGGCCGCGGCTCGGGCCGCCAGGGCACGCTCCGGATGGGCAGCGAACGCCGGCCACCCGGCGAGGGAGCTCGTGGCGGCATACGTCCCGGAGAAGCCGGCGGCCATGGTTTCCCGTCGCCCTGCCTCGACTCTGCCGCACACCGCAATCGCCGGTATGCCGTGCGCCTGCGCCGCCTGCGCGATGGCCGTACTGGGGCTAGAGCGCAGGCTCTCCCATCCCAGGACCGCCGTGCCGGTGACGACCAGGTCGACTCCCCGAAGGGAGTCGGCGGCACCGACGAGCGCCAACCCCTCGGACCCGCCGTCCCGGATAGCTGCCCCTAGCAAGCTCAGGCCGAAGCCCACCCCCGCGCCGGCGCCGACGCCAGGTTTCCGGTCCAGCCGCAGGGCGGCCCCAGAGAGCAGATCGGTCGGCTCGGGACGGGAACGACGGATCAGCGCAACCGCGTGGCTGAGGCTGGATTCGATGCGGTGAGCGGCTGATGCATCAGCACCGAGCCTGGGGGCATGGGTTGCCGCCACGCCGGCCAGGCCAAGCAGTGGTTGCTGCAGATCGCCGAGCCCGACGAGGGTGACACCGGCGAACCGCTGCGCTGCCGAGGTCAGGCCCGCCAGGTCATCAGGGGCCAGCCCGCCCAGGCCGCGAGCCCCGCCGCGCAGGATCGCATCTGCTCCTGGGTCGGTGCCCGGGGCCAGCGCCGAGACCATCCCGAGGCCGAGGTCCACGGTCAGCGCCCCGCTCAGCCCGACGATGATCCGAGAGGGGCGCAGCCCCAGAGCGACCTCGAGCAACTGCCCCAGCCCGGCCGAGGTCGCCGCCAAGGGGTCGTCACCGCGCTGCAGCAAGTGCGCTCCACAGACTTGGGCCGCTTCGAGGAAGACCGTGGACCCGTCCGGGCTGACCAGCAGCGTTGCCGGGGTGGAGCGGCCCCACGGATCGCGCACGGTGATCATCTGAAGCTCGCCGCCGGTAGCCGACGCAATCGCGTCGACGAAACCGGGGCCGCCGTCGGTCAGCGCCAGCCAGCCAAGGCTGTTGTGCGGAGCTCCCTGCGACCAACCGCCCGCGATCGCCTCCGCCGCCTGTGCGGCGTCGAGCAGACCGGCATACCGATCAGGGGCGATGAGCACACGCACGGGTGACATCCCATCATGACCACGAGCCGTGCGGGTCTTGCGGTTCAGAGCCCGGCGATGACTTGGGCGAGCAGAATCTTGGCGATCATCGCGGCCGGATAGACCATGGCATAGCCCAGCCCCACCCGAAGGTCGAAACCGGTGCGGTCGTTGGCAAAGGCGAGGACGGCCGGTTGGGTCTGGGCACCCGCGAGCATTCCGGCCAGCTGACGCGGGTTGGTCTTGAGCACCACCCGCCCCAGCAGCGCGATGGCCAGGGCCGCCGCGGTGGTCAGCAGGGCACCCAGGACGAGCACCTTCCACCCCAGGTCGGAGGTCACCGAGGCGACGAACCGCTCGCCCGCGCGCGACCCGGCATACGCGAGGAACGTGATCATCCCGAACGTCGACAGCGACGTCGCGGATGAGGTGGACATCGACACCACAAGTGGCCCGACCCGCACGAGGCGGCCGAACACCAGCCCGACGAGCAGGGTGCCCGCGGCGGCTCCAAGGGTGAACCCGCCGCCGGGCGCGGGGATGTGGACCAAGCCGATGGCCACCCCGACAGCCAACCCCAGAGCGAAGCCGATCGGGTTGATGTCGGACAGACCTCGTTCGCTGTCGCCCAGATAAGCACTGACCTCCTTGAGGCGAGTGGCGGGCGCCGTCACGCGAACCCGGTCGCCCATCTGCAGGACGAAGTCCTCGTGAGCAACGATGTCCAGATCACCGCGGCGGACTCGAGTGGCGACGGCACCGTACCGGTCGTCGAGGCCCAGCTCGCCGATGGTCCGTCCGGCCAGGGCCGCCTGCGAGAGGGTGATCCGGCGGAAGTCCAGGTCCTGGCGTTGGGATGGCAGAGTGTGGGAGGACCGGTGCCCGATCCGCTCGGCGACCTTCATGACCAGCCCAGCGGGGCCGACGACGGTGACCAGGTCGTCGCGGCACAGGATCTCGTGCTCGTCGACAACCTCGATAGGGTTCTGCTCCCCGTGCTGGATCCGCGAGAAGACCACTTCGCCGCCGTAGGTCTTGACGATGTCGTGGACGCAGACGGGTGAGTCCAGCTCAACCCGGATGGTGAGGTTGGTGAGCGGCTCCCGAACCCGATCGTCGCTCCCCCGCCGCAGGACGAGCATCGCCGTGATGAGCATCGCGGCCACACCGTAGAGATAGGCGATCGAGTAGCCGATCGTCGGTCCGGTCGTGTCACCCGCCCGTTGCGTCGCCGCCGCTAGCGCTGGGGTGTTGGTCAGCGCTCCGGCGAAGGTTCCGGCGATGACCGGGCTCGTGAGACCGAGCAGGCGACCGCCGAACACCCCGACGAACCCGACAGCGATGAAGACACCGACGACAGCCACCATGCCGAGCCACCCGCGGTGCAGGGACGCGAAGAAGTTCGGCCCGGACGTGAGACCGACCGTGTAGGTGAATAGGACCAGGCCCAGCGTCCCCACCACCTCGGGGACCTCGAGTTTGAGCCCGTATGCCGTACCGAGACTGGAGATCGCAATGGCACCGAAGAGGACGGCAGCCGGCCCGAGGTGAACTCCCTTGTATCGCAAGGATCCCAACAACGAGCCGAGCCCGAGGAGGACGCCCAGCAGGAGGATCGGTTGTTCGGACAGCAGGCGGAGCAGGTCGAGCACGGTCCCAAGCCTAGGCGGAGAACGCGCGCGGACGGCATACCCTTGTGCTTCGTGAGCACCGAGACCGCGGCCCCGAAGCACACTCCCTTGCGACTGCTCGTTCTCGGGCAGGGACGCGACCTGCACAGTGAGCGCGGCGTCGAGTGCCCAGGCGACCTGCCGGCCCCGTCCGACCCCGACTTGGTGGCCCGCGCGCGAGCCGCAAAGGAAGCACTGGGGAACAAGGTGTTCGTCCTGGGGCACCATTACCAACGTGACGAGGTCATCCAGTTCGCGGACGTCACGGGCGACTCGTTCAAGCTGGCCCAACAGGCGGCCGCTCGGCCGGACGCCCCGTGGATCGTCTTCTGCGGCGTGCACTTCATGGCCGAGTCGGCGGACATCCTCACCTCGGACGAGCAGACGGTCATCCTGCCGGACCTCGCCGCTGGGTGCTCGATGGCCGACATGGCGACCTCAGCCCAGGTCGATGACTGCTGGGACGACCTGCGCGAGGCCGGGGTCGCCGACCAAACGATCCCGGTCTCGTACATGAACTCCTCGGCCGCGATCAAGGCGTTCACCGGACGGCACGGCGGCACGATCTGCACATCGTCCAACGCGCGGACCGCACTGGAATGGGCCTTCGAGCAGACCGGCGGGGTAACCGGCACCGGAAAGGTGCTCTTCCTGCCCGACCAGCACTTGGGGCGAAATACCGCTGTGCGCGAGCTCGGGTTGTCGCTGGACGACTGCGTCGTCTATGACCCGCACCTGCCCAGCGGAGGCCTCACCACGACGCAGCTGCAGGCGGCCCGGATGATCCTGTGGCGCGGGCACTGCTCGGTCCACGGCCGGTTCACGGTCGAGGCCGTCGAGGCGGCTCGCCGGGAGATCCCTGGGGTGAAGGTCATCGTGCACCCCGAATGCCGCTTCGAGGTCTGCGACGTGGCTGACGAGATCGGCTCGACCGAGCAGATCATCACCAAGATCGCTGCCGCTGCGCCGGGCACGTCGTGGGTGGTCGGCACCGAACTCAACCTGGTCAAGCGCTTGTCGACGATGTTCCCCGAACAGTCGATCGCCTTCCTGGAGAAGAACGTCTGCTACTGCTCGACGATGAACCGCATCGACCTGCCGCACCTGGTCTGGACACTGGAGTCGCTCGTCGAGGGGCGAGTCGTCAATCCGATCCGGGTCGACCCTGACGTTGCCCACTGGGCCCGGGTCGCCCTTGACCAGATGCTCGCCCTCCCGGGGCCGACGCACAAGGACTGACCTCGGAGGTGCCGACCCTGCCGGTGGACTGCCTTGCGTCTCCGCTCAGCGCCCAAGGGCGCCCAACCGGGCCAGGAAGACCGCCTCGGCGACACAGGCCTTCTCCCAATCACCCAGATGGACGGACTCGTTGGAGCCGTGGGCCCGGGTGTCTGGGTCCTCTACCCCGGTGATGAGAATGGCGGCGTCCGGGAATCGCTCGGCGAAAGCCGCCACGAACGGAATCGACCCACCGACACCCATCTCGACCGAGTCGACACCGAACGCATCGGCCAACGCCGCACGGGCCTCGTCGTAGACCGGACCCTCGGTTGTCGCGGAGAAGCCCGGCCCGTCGTCGGAGAGCGTCACGCTGAGCTTCGCGCCCCAGGGGACGTGCGCTTCCAGGTGAGCCCGCAACGCGGCATACGCAGCCTTGGGGTCTTGGTCCGGTGCAATCCGCATGGACACCTTCGCAGCGGCGGTCGGGACGAGCGTGTTGGAGGCGTTCTCGACCGACGGGGCATTGATCCCGATGGTGGTCAGCGACGGCTTGGTCCAGATCCGGTCAAGGATGGGACCGGTGCCGATCAACTGCACCCCATCCAACAGCCCCGATTCGCGGCGCAGGCGCGCCTCGTCGTAGTCCAGGTCGGCAGCATGGCCCTCGCGCAGACCGGCCACCGCGACGTTGCCCTCGTCATCGTGCAAGGTGGCAAGAAGCCGGATGAGCGCGGTGATCGCGTCGGGGCACGGACCTCCGAACATCCCGGAGTGAACCCCATGGTCAAGGGTTTGCACCGTCACCACCGCGCGAACCAACCCGCGCAGCGTCGTCGTCAGCGCCGGGATGCCGATCTCCCAGTTACCGGAGTCGGCCAGCACGATCGCATCCGCAGCCAGCTTGTGTCCGTGTCTGGCCAGGATCTTCGGCAGCGAGTCCGAGCCCACCTCCTCCTCACCTTCGATGAACACCGTGACCCCGACGGGCAGGTTGCCAGCGTGCGCGCGAAGCGCCGCCAGGTGGGCCGTGATGCCGGCCTTGTCGTCGGCGGTACCTCGCCCGTAGAGCCGCCCATCGACCTCGGTTGGAGTCCACGGGTCGGTGTCCCACAGCGTCGGGTCTCCGGCCGGTTGGACGTCGTGATGGGCATAGAGGGTCACCGTCGGCGCCCCGGGAGGCCCGTCGATGTGACCGATAACCGCCGGCTGCCCGCCTTCACGCACGATCTCGACGTCGAGCCCTTCGGCCCGCAGCAGGGCGGCAACCTTCTCCGCGCTCGCATCCAGGTTCGCCTGGTCGAAGCTCTCCAGGGTGTCCAACGAGACGCTGGGGATCCGCGCGAGGTCCTCCAGGTCGGTGCGCAGGGCGGGGAGCAGGTCGCGGACGCGGGTGCGGATGGCCTCGACGTCGACGGCGATCAGGTTCTGGTCGGTCACCCACCCGAGCCTACCGACGCGGACGCGGACGCGCGGCATACCAGATCGGTATGCCGCCGCAAGACCCATCATCCGGTGGGATTCTGTGCCGACAGCGCCGCCCAGATGGCACCGACGACGATGACGACGAGCACGTGCGAGGCAAAGAAGCCGGCGGCCAGCCGAGCCCTGCGCCCGGCCGGCGTCAACGCGAGCGCGACGAGCATCGGCCCAGACATCACGACGACGAGGATTGCGGCCATGAGCACGCCAAGCCCGGCGTCTCCCCCGGGCAGGGTGAGTTGGCTCCAGGCCGCGACCGCGAGGTATGCCGCGGGCACCGCCACGAGCGCAGCGGCCACCAGACCCAGCCCGAAGGCCAACCGGACCTTCAGCCGGGTCTGCTTGTCCTCAGGTGGTTTCACGCCTGCGTTCACAAAGGCACTGTAGGGCGTCCCGACCGACCCCGGGACTGCGGGCGCACCAGCGCAGGCGGCTGGACGGCATACAGTTGCCCTCGTGTTCTGGAGCAAGAAGAGCGAGCCGACCTCCACGGTCGAGGACCACCCCCTCCGGCCGGGCGCGAAGAACCGCCCCACGCCCAAGCGGCGCGACCAGGAGGCGGCCAACAAGCGTCCCGTGGTCGTCACCGACCGCAAGGCGGCCTCGCGGGCCGAGCGCGAGGCTCGACGCGCGTCGATGGCCCAAACCCGCGCCGCGATGGTGACCGGCGACGAGTCCAAGATGCCTGCCCGCGACAAGGGGCCGATCAAGCGCTACATCCGCGACTACGTCGACGCGCGCTTCAGCCTCGGTGAGATCCTCCTGCCGACGATGCTGCTGGCCCTGTTGCTGTCGTTCATCAAAGAGGTCTGGGCCCTCACGACGGTGTTCGCGCTGGTCTACGGGTTGCTCTTCCTCTCGATGGGCGATGCCTTCCTCATGTGGCGCAAAATCAAGGGCCAAGTGCAGGCGAAGTTCGGCACCGTGCCCAGCGGCGCGATGATGTATGCCGTGATGCGCGCCTATCAGATCCGGCGCAGCCGACTGCCCCGACCCATGATCAAGCGCGGCGAATATCCCGTCTGACCCGGGCTGACCCCGGCTGACCCCCACGTCGCGCCGCGTTGGGGAATCCCCGTGCCAATCTCAGCCGCAGGGCGGCAGACGCGCTCAGAGTTGGGCGAACGCGAGCGGGTCGCGGGTGACCGCGTAGGTCGCGAAGTACATTCGGGTGATGGACCCGCCTGCGTCGCGGACAACCTCGAGAACCTCGCCACGCTCCCGCCCGAGGTCGACCCGGAACCGATCGGGCCCATCCGGGCTCAGCCGACTCTCGAACAACGGCCCGCCCCCACGGACCGCCGCCCACAGTCGACCGTCCCGAATGCTGAAGACGAGCTCCTCTCCTTCGGACCACCACGAGCCGAGCAGGTCGGCCAGTTCGGGTGCCGGCGACTCGGGCACCCAGGTCGTGACCGGCGTCGGCTCGCTGTCCAACACCAGATCCAGCAGGTCAGCAGCCAGAACGATCGGCTCGGCTCCCGCCGAAGAGTTGACCCAGACCACGGCGCCCAACCGGTCCTTGCGGGAGACCCGCAGCCCGGTGAGGAAGCCCGGCATCGCTCCCCCGTGTCCGACGTAGACCCGCTCGCCCCGGCGGACCATCCCGAAGGACAATCCGTAGCCGAGGGTCCATGCGTCGGGGTCGAGGATGACCAGCGGCCGACACATCGCCTCGACGGTGGCGGGGTCGAGCACGGCCGGGTCGGGGTCGGCGAGGAACGCGGCATACCGGCTCAGGTCGGTGACCGTCGACCAGAGGCCACCCATGGGGGCCGTCGCCTTGAGGTCCGTGACCGGCTCGGGTGTGGCCACCCCCGAGAAGGGATGGACCAAATAGCCGTGGGCATGCTCGTCGCCCGGGGTGAGGCCGGTGCGGCTCATCCCCAGGGGACGCAGGATCCGATCGCGGATGACGTCCTCCCACGGGCGACCCTCGACCCGTTCGATGACCTGCCCGAGCAGCGCGAAGGCAAGGTTGGAGTAGTGGAAGACCTCGTGGGGGGCAAGCACCTGCTCGGCCTGAGCGAGCTCGGCGAGCAGTCGCGCGGCGTCCGGGTTGTCCAAGGTCTCCCAGACGCGCCCGACCGGTTCACGCTGCAGGCCGGAGAGGTGGCTCAGCATCCGGCGGATCGTCAGACGGCCGTGAGCAACCTCAGGGAGGTGGGCATCGAGGCGGTCGTCGAGGTCAAGTCGGCCGGCGTCGCGCAGCGCCATAACGGCAACGGCGGTGAACGTCTTGGTCACCGAGCCGATGAGGAACTGGGTGTCGTCGGTCGCGGGGACGACGGGATCCAGGCGTGCCGAGCCGACGTGCGCGGTGTGAATGAGATGCCCGTCGCGCACCAGGCCGGCCGACAGGTTGGGGGTCTGCCACTGACGTTGCCGACTGGCCAAGAGGTGGTCGATCCGGGCCACCAGGGCTGGGTCTAGCGGACGTGCCGGCGCACCCGCGGTCGAAGGGAGCATCGTGTCGGTCATTCGGCTGGTCGCAGCGACATCGGGCCGTAGACCAGCGAGTCACCCTCGCGCAAGGTCACCGCATCGACCCCGGCGTCGACCAGGTCCGGCCAGACCTCGCCGATCCACGACTCGGCTTCGGACTGCGTCGGGAAGGCGGGGGACGTCGGTTCCGGCCCTGTCATCAGGGCCGCCGAGTCGTCCAGGAACTCCCAACTCCACTGCATGCTCATAACCCCCCACGCTAACCCAGGGACGCGACTAAGGTGCCCGATGGACCCCTGAAGGAGCGTTGTTGTGTCAGACCTGTTCGACTCATATCCCTACCGTGACCGCTTCCCGGTGCTGCGGAGTCTGCCCACCGACGGGCGACCGCACGACCAGGTGCTCGCGGAGCTCGAGGCGATGGCGCATGAGGAGGACGCCGCCTGGGCGTCGGGGCAGTGCTCCGGGACGATCTACCACGGCGACCCCGAGCACTATGCCTTCCTCGGTGAGGCGTTCACCCGGTTCAGCCACGCCAATGCCCTCCAGCGCGACATGTGCCCGAGCGCGACGCGCTTCGAGGGCGAGATCCTCGCGATGGCCCTGGACATCTTCCACGCCGACGCGGTGACCGACGGCAAACCGGCCGGACTGGTCACCAGCGGCGGGACCGACAGCATCCTGCACGCGATGCTGTGCTATCGGGAGCAGGCGTCGGCCCGCGGGATCGCCCGCCCGACGATCGTCAAGCCCGAGACCGCGCACCCGGCGTTCGCCAAGGCCGCGCACCTGTTCGGGATGGGTCTGCGGGTCCTTCCCGTCGATCCCGCGACGACCCTGGTGGATCCGGCCGCGGTCGCCGCCGCCATCGACGAGGACACCGCGGTGGTGGTCGCGTCCGCCGGCAATTACCCCTACGGCAGCATCGACCCGATCCCAGCTGTCGCGGCCGTCGCTGCCGAGCGTGGGGTCGGCGTCCACGTCGACGGGTGCCTCGGCGGGTTCGTGCTTGGGTTCCTCGACGGTGCGGCGCACGGCATACCCCCGTTCGACTTCCGGGTGCCGGGGGTGACGAGCCTGTCCGCCGACACGCACAAGTACGGCTACGGGCTCAAGGGCACCTCGACTGTCCTGTTCCGGGACATCGCGCTGCGCAACCGGGCCTACTTTTTCGTGCCGGACTGGTCGGGCGGGAAGTACTTCTCCCCCGGCATGGCCGGCTCCCGCTCAGTGGGACTGCTCGCCGCGACCTGGGCGGCCATGGTCACCCTCGGTCGCCAGGGGTATGCCGCCCGCGCCTCCGCCATCCACGAGACCGCCACCGCGATGCAGGAGGCGGTGCGCGGCATACCGGCGCTGCGGTTGCTCGGGAACTCGCCGTTCGTCGTCGCGTTCACCTCCGACGACGTGGACATCTACCATGTCAACGATGCGATGCGCGGCCGCGGATGGCGTTTCAACGGCCTGCAATACCCCAACGCGTTGCACCTGGCCGTCACTGGACCGCAACTGCAGCACGGCGTCGTCGCGCGCTTCGCCACCGACCTGGCCTCGGCCGTGGAGTATGCCGCCGCGCATCGCGGTAAGCCTGCGGTCAGCTCGGCGCTCTACGGAGGGGTGCCCGGGGGCTTCACTCCAGCGGCGGGGATATTCATCACGTCGGCGATGACCCAGATGATGGACGCCCAGCAGAGCGTGCCGACCCCGTGAGCGCTCATCTGTCGGCCCCTCGCCATGGCGACGCTGGGCGACGACTGGCCCTCGTTATCGACCTCGGAACCGGCGGTCCGAAAGTCGGTGTGGCCACGTTGGACGGCCGGCTGCTCTGGTCGGGTGCGCGCTCGACGCCGACTCGACGGGAACCAGACGGGACGGCCGTCCAGGACGCTGCCGACTGGTGGTCGGGAGTTCGCGAACTGACCCGTGTCGGTTTGTCGTCCGGCGCCGTCGATCCGTCGGCCGTGGAGGTTGTCGCGGTCACCGGCCAATGGGGCAGCACCGTGCCGGTCGACGCCGCCGGTATGCCGGTCGGAGACGCCCGCCTTTACCTCGACACGCGAGGGGCACGGCATACCCGCTCGGTCATCGGCGGACCCGTGCTGGGCTACCACCCTGGGCGGGCGCTGACCTGGCTGCGTCGCTCAGCCGGCGCGCCCTCGCCGGGGGGCGGCGACCCGGTCGGCCACATGCTGGCCTTCCAGCGCGACGAGCCGGACGTGGCGGCGGCGGCGCGGTGGTTCCTTGAGCCGGTCGACTATCTGACGATGCGTTTCACCGGTAGGGCGGTCGCAAGTCACTCCTCGATGACCCTGTCCTGGCTCACTGATAATCGGGACCAGACCCGGTTGGCCTATGACGAGCGGTTGGTGGCGCTGTCAGGGGTCGATCCACGCAGGCTGCCACCGCTGGTGGCGACCGGGTCGTTGGTGGGGACTGTTGCGGCCGACGTCGCCGCGGACCTTGGCCTGCGACCCGACGTGCAGGTGGTCGCGGGCACGACCGACCTGGTGACCGCCACGGTCGGGTCGGGGGCGACGGGAGATCATCACGCGCACTTCGCGGTGTCGACAACGACGTGGATCTCCTGCCCGGTGCCGGCCAAGAAGACCGACGTCTTGCACTCGATCGCGACCGTGCCCGGGCTGCGACCCGACCGCTATCTGCTGGCCAACAACCATGAGACAGCTGGCCTGTGCTTGCAGTGGGCCAAGAACGCCGTGTTCGGCGGGTCGTTCGACGAGCTCACGGCGCTGGCGGCGACCTCGTCCCTCGGTGCCGGCGGAGTCGTGTTCACGCCGTGGTTGTCGGGGCTGCGCTCCCCCGTCGATGACCGGCTGGCCCGCGGCGGATGGCACAACATGTCGTTGCGGACGACCCGGGCCGACCTGGTCCGGGCCTTGCTGGAGGGCGTCGCCTGCAACACCCGCTGGCTGCATGAGCATGTCGAGAAGTTCGTCGGCCAACGACTGGATCCGGTGCGGTTCATCGGAGGTGGGGCAGTCTCGGACCTGTGGTGCCAGGTTCACGCCGACGTCATGGGCCGGCGGGTCGAGCGGGTCGCCGAACCGATGACCGCCCAGTTGCGCGGTGCCGCGTTGGTCGCCGGCATGGCAGTGGGAGCGCTCACCGTCGACGAGGCCGCCGATGCCGTTCGGGTCGAGCGCACCTTCGTGCCCGACGAAGCTGCGCGGGCGGCATACGAGCCGATCTATGCCCAGTTCCGCACGCTCTACCGCCGCCAGAAGGGCCTGTTCGCCGCCCTCAACCGGTGACGGACCGACGCGAGCGGCACCGCAACCCGCCCGACATGACCGCAGGGCCCGGACCACACGGGGTGGTTCGGGCCCTGCCGTGGTGAGCGGGCGGCATACCAGCGAGGAATGCCGCCCGGCTCAGTGTCTGCTTGGCGCAGCCTCAGTTGCCGGTGAGCTTCTCGCGCAACGCGGCCAAGGCCTCGTCGGACGCGAGCGTGCCGGTCGCCGGGGCGGCCTCGGCAGCGGTCGAGGAGTAGGACGAGGGGACCTCGCCCGCAGCGACCGCAGCCTCCGAGTCGGCCTTGGCAGCCGCCTCGACCTGGGCCTTGTGGGCCTCCCAACGGGCGTGGGCCTCGGCGTATTGCTTCTCCCACTTCTCGCGCTGGGTCTCGAAGCCCGGCAGCCACTCGTTGGTCTCCGGGTCGAAGCCCTCGGGGTACTTGTAGTTGCCCGCCTCGTCGTACTCGGCCGCCATGCCGTAGAGCGTCGGGTCGAAGTCGGCGACACCGACCGTCCCGTCATTCGCCTGCTTGAGCGACAACGAGATCCGGCGACGCTCCAGGTCGATGTCGATGACCTTGACGAAGATGTCCTCGTTGACCGTGACGACCTGCTCGGGCAGCTCGACGTGGCGCTCGGCCAGCTCGGAGATGTGCACCAGGCCCTCGATGCCGTCGTCGACGCGCACGAACGCACCGAACGGGACGAGCTTGGTGACCTTGCCGGGCACGACCTGACCGATCGCGTGCGTCCGGGCGAAGTGCTGCCACGGGTCTTCCTGGGTCGCCTTCAGCGACAGGGACACGCGCTCGCGATCCATGTCGACGTCGAGGACCTCGACGGTCACCTCGGTGCCGACCTCGACAACCTCGCTCGGGTGGTCGATGTGCTTCCAGGACAGCTCGGAGACGTGGACCAGACCGTCGACCCCACCGAGGTCGACGAACGCGCCGAAGTTGACGATGCTCGACACGACACCGGAGCGGACCTGGCCCTTCTGCAGCTCACGCAGGAAGGTCGTGCGGACCTCGGACTGGGTCTGCTCGAGCCACGCGCGGCGGGACAGGACGACGTTGTTGCGGTTCTTGTCCAGCTCGATGATCTTGGCCTCGATCTGCTTGCCGACAT
>WBZS01000546.1_pt1 | contig 44857 bp, 39 predicted proteins | sample 5204201 | NCBI WGS metagenome assembly WBZS01 (sample SAMN12344357, study PRJNA552823) | activated sludge metagenome | biome: Activated sludge suspended growth; feature: Nitrification reactor; material: Wastewater; isolation source: activated sludge from nitrification reactor of wastewater...
TCGCGGGACCTCGGACGCGCGATCTGGACGTTCGTTAGTGCCCCACAGCGAACGTCGAATAGTGATTTGACAAGGCGAGATAGTCTCGGGATTCGTCGAATCATCCCGAGGTTGTGCAAGTCAGGTCAGAGAAGTGAGTGGTGGATTCGACGAGACGATTCCGAAGCCGGTGTTTACGTCAGTCGCGCAAACCAAGATCCCGCAGCAGACTCTTGATGGCCTCATGCCCTGCACTCTGCGTGTGTGCCGCCACGGCCTCCTGTAGCTGGAGCAAGGCCTGACGTACCGCTTTATCATCCTCGGTCGCATCCTGGGCGTAGTCGGGATCGAGGAGGTATACCCCACGTCCCTCGCCGCAGACCTGGCATCGCCAGGCGATGCGGTCGAGCAGGATCTCCAGGAGTCGCGCCGCGGAGGATACATTACTGTCGGCGGGGGCGAGGTGATGGTAGGCCAACTGTTCGTGCTTGCGATCGGGCGATTCCCGAAGCTCGATGGCGGTGCCGACCTTGGTGCCCCGGTACTCGTCCACCGCGAGTTCCCGCACCTTGGCGACGGCCTCCGACATCGCGAGGAAGTCGGAGTCGGCGAATCCGAAGCCGACGAACAGCAGGTGGCTGGTGAGCATCAGCGACTGAACCAGGCCGCGCAGCGCCCGGTGCTCCGTCTCTAGGCGTTCGTACTGATCGCGGGTGAGCACGATGGTGTCCGGTGCCTCGAGGTCGCCGTGTAGTTTCAGCAGCCATGGGTGTCCGCCCACCGCCAGCTGGCGGGCCAGCACCTGGAGCTTCGGATCGACATGGATCACGGCCGCCGCGTTCTCCAGGCACGGGTCGTAGTTGGTCGTCACCATCGCTCTGGTGCGCAGGTCCGCCAGCAGGGCATGGCTGAGCGCGTGCTTGCGGGTGCGGAATCGTGCGGCGACCTTCTTGTTGAGGTCCTCGATGCCGAGGTCCTGTGCCAGCTTCGGGTAGTCGGTGTCGTCGTCGAAGGTCAACTCGCGTCCGGCGAGTTCGGTGAGGAGTTCCTTCCAGTCCGGGAAGCCCACGGGTTTGCTGACGCCGGCACCGGCGAAGACCGACAGTTCGCCCCGTCCGGCCGCCTCACCGAGTTGGTCGGCCAACGCCCGCTGCTCCTCCGAGAGTGCGGACCAGCCGTCGACTCCGGTGTCGTCCGCCAGTTTGCGTGCCCACTGGGCTGCGGCGTGGTCGGACGTCTGCTGCAGCACGAGTGCCACGTCGATCGGGTGGGTGGCGACGAACTCGTGCAGGCGTCCCACCAGTTCGCGGACGACCTCGGCGCACCGTCCGGGGAAGTTGCCTTGACCGACACCCAGGATCGGGAGCGCCACCAGGGGCAGCGACCTGCCTCCGTGGCGGCGTGCCTTGGCGGCGGCAAGAGCCACCGCGCTGATCGAACGGTCCACCATCGCGGGGATGGTCGTCACACCCACGGTGTCCACCAGGACGCGCAGCCCGACGACGTCGTCGGGCATCCGGCTGCGTCGCTTGCCGGTTCCATCCGGCTCGTTCGGTGGCGCTGGCGGATCGGGCAGGAACGCCAGGCCTTCGGTCAGGGTGACGCCTTCTGGTCGGAACCAGTCCCAGGACGGGCGAGGTTCGCTGCCTGGTTCGATGAACGGACGCCAGCCGCCCGACACGTTGACGTCGCTGTCGCACGGAATCAGGAACGCGTCGGCCGCGATCCGGCTGAGGTCCGCCTGGACGACGAAGAGATGTCCCTGGAGTGTCATGGCGAGACACTACGGGTGGGAGGCCGAGGTCGCGCAAGAGTCGTCGACGACTCCGGGATCTGGAGCGGGCGATGACGCGTCTGGTCGGGCCCGCAGATTGCGCCAACCATTGCCGGGGCTTCATGTGACCCTTGACCGAGTACATAATGCTTCGCATATGCGAAGATATTTGCTATGGAGCTGACCATCAGTCGCGCGGCGGAGTTCGCGGGCGTCACGGCTCGCCGTCTGCAGCAGGCGGCGGAGGCTGGCGACCTGCCGGTACAGCGGGTTGCCGGGCGAACGTTGCTGATCGACTCGGCTGTGCTTGCTGCGTACTTGCGGACGTCCCGACCGGGTCGGCGGTGGGGGAGCCGTAGTGCGCAAGCGGCGCTCGAGCTACTTGATGATGGCCGGACGACCCTGCTCTCCGGATCGGAACTGAGCCGCCTGCGTACACGACTGCGCGGCCTCTCCGCGGCCGACATTGCGCATCGCCTCAATGCCGCGTCGGGTTGGTTCCGCTACCGATCGGTTGAGGACGGCCCGGGTGGTGTGCTCGAACGGGTCCGGGCCACCGGGCCCAGTGCGCTTTCCGACGGCGGTCTGGCTGAGCAGCTGGGTCTGCTGCCTGGTCCGGCGCACAGTGTGTTCGGCGTTGTGGATGATCTCTCCCGGGCCGAGATCGAACTCGCTCTCGTCCTGGACGGTGAGGGCGACATCTTCTTGGTCGAGCGTGTTGGCATCGGAGGGATCGCTCAGACCCTTGTCGACATTTTCCTGTTCGGTGATGCCCGCGAGTCAGTGGCCGCGGGTGCTGAACTTGAGCGTCGAGGTGCGGCGTGTTGACGTTGGCGCCGGGAATGGCTGTTCGGCCTCGGTCGCAGTCAGTGTCCGCCTGTGTACACTTAGAGCACTTAGCTACGGCCAAGAATCTGGGAGGCGACATGAGCAGTGCGCTGACGGAGGACGTCCAGATCCTCCGTTCGAGTCTGGCCAGCGACCAGTCCGAGATTGAGGTGACCCTGCGGCTCCCGCGCGAGAGCGCCGAGAAGGTGCTGGCCCTGCTGGATGCCGAGCAGACCACCGGCGCGGTCGTCGTCCGGGTCAAGCAGGAGTTCACCACGACCGAGGCCGCGAAGATCCTCGGTATGTCCCGGCCGACGCTGATGCGGATGATCGAGCGTCGCGGCATCGAGTTCCGCATGGTCGGCAAACACCACCGCATCCGGGCTACCTCAATCCAGAAGCTGCGCGAGTTCCTCGACGAGGACCACCTGGCCGTGGTGGCTGAGTTGGCGAACAAGTACGGGAATGTCGATTGACGATCTCGGTCACGCGTCGCTGATGCGAGACGCCAACAAGGACGTAGCGGCGATAGTCCGGGCCATCGTTGAGCCGGAGGCTCAGAGCGAGTCACCCGACCGTCCCGCTCGCGGCGCGAACGTTTGACTGTCGCTCCGCAAACGTTCGGGCAACTCATCGCGAATGTTCGACCTATCGCTCGCGAACGTTCGGGCAAGGCAGTATCTGCCCTGTGAATGACCTGATCGGACGCCAGCTCCAAGAGCTTGGCGAGGGGATCCTGGACATCTTCTCCCTGCGGTTGTCATCCAAGGAGCGCGACAGGTGGGTAAGAACCCTTCGCGCAGATGCTGACCGCGGAGCGCCCGCACACGCGCCTCAGCCTCGACGATGACGATGTCCGTGAGGCGGCATTGGCCGACCCGCGAGCATTTGCCGCACAGGCGGGTCGCTGGCGAGTTGATCAAGCAGCGGGGTTGGTCGGAGGAGGAGTTCGCTCTACCACTTCCGTGACCGCGATGGGTTGGAGGTTGACCTCGTCCTGGAATACGAGGATGGCAAGGTGTTCCTGCTCGAGGTCAAGGCTTCGGCGACCTATCGCGGGGAGCAGACGCTTGGCATCCGTGCGCTCGCCGACCGGCTTGGTGACAGGTTCCTCGGTGGTGCTGTGCTCGGCCTGTCGCAGGAGTCGCGATGGCTTGGGGACGGAACCTGGGGCCTGCCGGTCTCCACGCTCTGGCAGCATCCGTGATCGCGCCCAAGTCCAGCCTGCGATCCCCGCGCATCGCGTTCGGCCGGGGCAGAGGGTTCATACTCGACGCATGAAGGTCATCCTCACTGAGGACGGACGACAGGCGCCCATTGACGCGGCCGTTGTCGACTACGTGAACGACCTCGGACCTGTCGCATTGCGATCCCTGGTGTTTGAGTTGGCAGTGACCAGCGCCGAGGCGATGCGGGTCCTGCAACTGCGGGCGGCGCCGGCGGGTTCAGCCGTCCAGCAAGACCTCATGCGGCAGATCGACGAGGCGTTGTCGTCTGTCGATCTCGACTACCGCGACCCGTACCACTACGAGTACTACTCCGACAGTGACGACGCGGATGAGCGCTTCTTTGAGTTGCTCCGCGTTCTCGATGAAGTCGAGCGGCACCTGGACGCCGGCCAGGCTGAGCAGATGCTCCTGGTGCTGTATCGGGCGCTCACCGGAGTGCGCCGGGTGGGCGAGGAGGCGGAGGAACCCAGTGGGCTGATCGACTCCGCGGTTGATCGGGTGGCGACGTTGTACGCCAGGGCTTGTTGCGACGGTCACCCGGATCCCGCGGCGTTGGCCCGCTGGCTGGTGGACTTCCGGGCCGATTCCCCGGGGTGGTTCGACCTGCGGTTGGACGAGTTCGCGCCGGCGTTCGACGAGCCGGCGTGGGCCGCCTACCGGGAGGCGGTCGACGCGTTGGATGCCCAGCGGGATCCAGGCTCGGGCTTTGACCACGTCAGCGGGATGCTCCTCGAGCTCGCCGACCGCGACGGCGACGTGGATCGTGCGATCGAACTGCTGCAGCGGCACCACGGCGTCCCGTTCGACAAGATCATCGGACGCCTCCGCGAGGCCGGTCGTGAGGCGGACGCGCTGGCGTGGCTGGACCGCGCCGTCGGCGAGGAGCGGATGACGGACCACTGGTACGGCTGGATCGCCGGCCTGGATGCCTCACTGGTGGCGGACATGTACCTCGCGGCCGGCCGCGCTAACGATGCAATCAACGTTCTGACAAGGGTTTTCAAGCGTCGGTTCGACGTCCAGAGCTACCAGTTGCTGGTACGGACGGCGACGCGTGTCGATCGCGAGGTGGCCGTCCGGGCGCAGGCCAGAGAGCTGGCAAGGGCCAACGAACGGACACGTTCGGACGGACGCCTGGTGAGGTTGCTGCTGGCCGACAACGACCTGGACGCTGCCTGGGAGGTCGCCGACGAGTACGGCGCCGGCAACGCCTGGAACGAACTCGCGAAGGCTTCGGAGGACGAATTTCCGGTGCGTAGCGCCGACCTGTACCGACCCGCGCTGGCCGACGCATTGCAGGTGGCGGACACCAAGCGGTACGCGTCGATCGCCGAGATGCTGGCGACCAGACACCGGCTCTACCACGACGCGGGCCTGGGCGATCAGATCGACGCCGAGATCCGTGGAGTCCGGGTCGCCTACCGGCGCAGGCCGTCCCTGATGGCTGCGATGGACAAGGCTCGCCTGCCTCGTTGACTTGCCTCGATGTCACTATCACCGGTGCTAGCAAGCCGAAGACCCCGCTCAGGTTGCTCTGCGCGCGGGGCATAGGGGACGCTCGATCCGGCGCCGCGAACGTTCGAGCAAGTGTTCGCAAACGTTCGGGTTCAAGCTCGCGAACGTTTGGGGGCGAGTGGTTGTGGTGCATCGCGTTGATCACCGAGCCACGGCATCTCGTCCGCGGGATAGGTCTCGCAGTCCCGCGATGGTGTGCGACCCCAGCTCTCGTCAGATTACGTCCGATTCGGCGGTCGCCACGTCTCGGGGAGCGGGGTACCCCTCAGATCGGACGTAATCTGACGCGCTCGCGACGCTCGGAATGATCCCGGGGGTAGCCGGTGTCAACGGTCTGCCTGGTGGGCCGTCCAGTCAGTGTTCCCACAAGCTACTGATCGGCAGTAGGTGAAGCCACCCGTGCAGATGCGCGACGTTCGTTCCGCCGTGCAACACCACTCCAATGACGTCGCGGTCACCGTGATCGAGCCGGAAACGCTCGAGCGCAGACCACGCCTTCGCCGTGACAGTCTGCGCACTCTTGACCTCAATGGCCACCAAGCAGCCATCGGGCAACTCGGCAACGATGTCGACCTCATGGCCGTTGTGGTTCCTGTAGTGAAACAGCCGGGCGGGCCGGGTGCTCCAGCTGGCTTGCTTTTGCAGTTCAAGCGCGACGAACTGCTCGGTCAGTGCGCCGAAGTATTCGCGACCACCGAGAACTCGCGCCTGCGCCTCGGTGAAGCCGGCGAGGTATGCGGAGAGCCCCGTGTCGGTGACGGAGACCTTAGGACGACGCGAGACCCGGCCATGAGGAGACCGTCCCCAGGATGGCCATGAGACCGTCAGTCGCATCGCCGCGGCGAGACGCAGATACGCGTCCACGCTGTTCTCGGCGACACCGAGGCTGCGGGCCAGCCTGGCCCGGACGAGCTCCGCCCGAGCGCCGGTAGCGAGCAGTTCCAGTAGGGCCCTGAGGTGATCGGCATATCCGCCGTGCTGGAGTTCGCGCGCATCGTGACTGGCCAGGCGCTCGACATAGGACGAGAACCACCGCGTGGCGCGCGAGGGCGTCCGCGTGAGCGGTTCCGGGTATCCGCCATGAATGACGGTCGCCGGTCGAAGTGCGGCGAATCCGGCGCCGTCCGGGCTGGACGTCAGCCAGCTCAGGAAGTCCTCCGGGGCCTGGCGACTGGCGATCTCGCCCTGGCTCAGCGGCATCAACTCGATGGTCTCGGCGCGTCCGGCGAGCGAGTCGCCGACGCCCTTGACCTGCAGCAGATCCGCCGAGCCGGTGAGCAGAAAGCGGCCGGGCGCGCGGTCCTGGTCCACCCGAGCCTTCAGGGGCAGGATCAGGCCGGGTGCCCGCTGGGCTTCATCGATCACCAGTAGGCCGCCGCCCGCTTGCCCGACGAAGAACGATGGGTCGGACTGGGCTACGGCCAATGTGGCCGGATCATCGAGCGTGACGTGAACCACGTTGTCGGCCGACCGCGCGAGTTGGCTGGCCAGGGTGCTCTTGCCGACCTGGCGTGCTCCTTGGATCACCACGACCGGGGTGTCTGAGAGAGCTTCGATCGCGGCCCGCGCAGCGTGGCGGGGATACAGCCTGCCCGTCTCCATGCGCCCATCTTGCCATCCACTTGAAGATTATCCGGGCCAAACTTGCAGATTTTCGGTCCGAGACTTGCAGGATTTCACCGCACGGTGGCTGGCCTCGATCAGAGGGATGTGACTACATTCGTGGTCTATCATGATGCGGTGACCACTGTGCCGATCCGAACCGCCAAGGCCCGACTGAGCGAGATCGTCGATCAGGCCATCAAGACCCACGACCAGGTGACCATCACCCGCAACGGTGTCCCGGCCGCGGTGCTGGTCAGCAGCGAGGAGTGGGAGGCGCTCCAAGAGACCCTGTTCTGGCTCAGCCAGGGGGCGGAGCGTGATGTCCGTGAGGGAATTGCCGCCTACGAGGCGGGGGAGACGCTCAGTGAGGAACAGGTCCGTCGACTGCTCGCCGGGGATGGTCAGTGACAGTGCGGGCTGTCGAAAGGCTTGGCACCTGACGTGCCCTACCGCGTCGAACTGTCGCCGAGCGCTGCTCGGGATGTGAACCGGATTCCCCCGAGGTATCTGGCAGCGATCGTCGAGTTCATCTACGGTCCGCTGGCGGAGAATCCGCATCGTGTCGGCGGCGAACTGCGCGGGGAACTCACGGGTTCGCGAAGCGCACGAAGGGGCTCCTATCGAGTTCTGTGCACGATCGTCGAGGACGACCGAGTGGTCGTGGTGCATCGCGTTGATCACCGCGCCACCGCATATCGTCCGCGGGGGTAGGCCGAGGGCAACCCTCATTGATCACGACGCTCCGCGCTATCGCGTCCGGACTGCACGGTGGATGGTTTGTGTGCCTGAATGCGAAGGATGGCGATGTCACGCTGCGGCTTCTTTTTCTCTGCGAAGAGCGATCTCCTCCTGAGCCATGGTCCGCTTTCGTCAGATTACGTCCGATTCCGTGGCGGCGGCGCCTCGGGAGGCGGAAGTACCCCTCGAATCGGACGTAATCTGACGCGAGCGTCGGCGCCGGGAGCGATTCCAGGTGGACGGCGGTGTCCATCGGCTGCCTGGTGGCCGTCCGTGCGATTCTTGGCGCACACCCCCGAGGAGTTGCATCGTGGCGACCAGCATTCCCGACCAGCCGACGTTCGTGACGCCGTCCGAGCGTGACGTGTGGCAGAAAGTTCGCGCACAGCTCGGCGAAGACTGCATTCTGCTGGCCAACTACCGGCTCAGCGACCGAGACAAGGATCACGAGGCTGATCTGGTCGTGCTGATGCCCGGCTCGGGGATCGTGGTGGTCGAGGTGAAGGGCAGCCATGTCTGGGTCGAGCCGGACGGCCAGTGGATGATCGAGCGCGGCGGTGCCAAGCCGATCGACCCGGTCCGGCAGTCACGCGAGGCCCTGTACGCCGTGCGGCACTACGTCGAACGCGATCCGCGGTGGGGGTCGCGAACCCGGGTGCGGTGGGGTTACCACGTCGTACTGGCCCGGACGGCGCTGGCCGACGACTTCGCCACCCCGGACTGCCCGCGCTGGATGGCGTCCGGCAAGCACGACTTGGCCGACCTCGGCCAGCGGCTCTGGGACGTCACCTCGCTGCACCGTTCGGACGCCCGCCCGCCGACCGCGGACGACGTGCAGCTGATCCGGGAGATCCTGGTCGGACGGAACCTGCCGGCCCGCGACCTGGCTGCGATCGCCGACGACCGGGCCGAGTACGCCGACCGGCTGACGATGGAGCAGGCCGATCTGCTCCGCGTCACCCGGCTGCTCAACCGGGTCGAGATCCGCGGGGGAGCGGGCAGCGGCAAGACGGTGCTGGCGATCCGGCAGGCGTCCGACCTTGCCAGCGGCCGGATGGCCGGGCAACGGCAGCGGGTGGCGGTGGTCTGCTACAGCTACGGACTGGCCCACCACCTGCGCCGCGCGCTGCTCGTCGGATCGAGGTCGAAGCGTCCGGCGTTCGTCGGCACCTTCGAAGATCTGGCCCGCAGTTGGGGTCTCGACGTCGCCGGCTCGCGTGATGACTCCGAGTATTGGGAGTCCCGGCTGCCGGCGTTGATGGCCGAACGAGCGTCCGAGTTGAGTCAGGGGCAGCGGTTCGACGCCGTCGTGGTCGACGAGGCGCAGGACTTCGCCGACGACTGGTGGACGCCGCTGGTGCGGGCGCTGCGCGACGAGGCGACCGGCGGCGTCTACGCCTACAGCGACGAGCGGCAGCGGGTGTTCGCCCGGTTCGGACGCCCACCGCTCGCCCTGGTGCCGCTGGTGCTCGACCACAACCTGCGCAACACCAAGCAGATCGCATCCAGCTTCGTGTCGCTGGCACCGTCCTCAATGGTGCTGCGCGGCGGGGACGGTCCCGAGGTCGAGTTCGTGCCGTCGTCGGTGGACGGCGCCCTCGCTGCCGCGGACGACCAGATCGACCGGTTGCTCGACGAAGGCTGGGAGCCCAAGGACGTCGCGCTGCTCACCGTCGGCTCGCGCCACCCCGTCCAGACGGAACGCCAGAAGAGCCTTGGGTTCGCCGAGTACTGGGAGGAGTTCTGGTCGAACGACGACGTCTTCTACGGCCACGTCCTCGGCTTCAAAGGCATGGAACGGCGCGCCGTCGTGCTCTGCCTCAACGAGGACGGCACCCGCGACCGCAGCCGGGAACGGCTCTACGTCGGGCTATCGCGGGCCACCGACCGGCTGGTCGTGGTCGGCGACCCCGCGGTGGTCGAGCGGGTGGGTGGTCGTGAGGTGCTGGAGCGGCTGGCGACTCGGGTGTGATGGCACTGCCCTCGACAAGCTCGACGAACCGCTACAGGCTGGGTGTACTTCAAGCGGACGGAGCACCTCGCATGGCCCCACTGATCGCTGTCATGTCCATGTCGCTGGACGGCTTCGTGGCCGACCCCGACGACGGCGTCGCCGAGGTCTTCGGCTGGCAGTTCACCTCCGGCGACGTCGAGGTCAACACCGGCGGTGCGGACGCCATGACGTTGCGCATGTCTGCGCCGAGCGCGGCCCACTATGTCGGGCTGACATCCGAACTCGGTGCCGTGCTGACCGGACGCCGCACCTTCGCCAAGGCGGAGGGCTGGGGCGGCAACCACGCCTGGGGACCCGCCTTCGTGCTTACCCACCACGTCCCGGACGGCTGGCCGCGCGCCGGTTCGTCGGTGCACTTCGTCACCGACGGACTGGAAAGCGCCGTCCGGCAGGCGAAGGAGGCGGCCGGCGACAAGGCGGTGGGCGTGCACGGGGCCGACACCATTCAGCAGTTGCTCAACGCCGGCCTGTTGGACGAACTCGCGATCGACGTCGCCGCGGTGTTGCTCGGCTCCGGCGTCCGGCTGTTCGATCGCCTGGACGCCGCGGCGGTGCTGGACGACCCGAGCGTCGTCCAGGGTGTCGGGGTCACCCACCTGCGCTACCCGGTGTCACGGCCGGCGCAGCGGTTCCCGGGGGCGAGTGATGGACACCGCTGACCGGGTCGAGGCGTAGCGCCGCTTCAACACGGGTGATCGCTCGTGTGGTTGAGTGAGGCAGATGATCAGCACGGAGTTTCCGAGGGACCTGTTCGTCACCGCCGCAATCTTCGGCATCGCCGCCTTCGTCTGGGCGGGCTGGGGGCAGGAGCGTCCACCGAAGGGTTGGGGACCGCGGGTGCTGCTGGCGCTCGTCCAAGTCGGCGGCGCGGTGATCGGCGGCCTCGGCATCACCCAGACGATCTGGCACTGGAAGACGCCGACCGCGATCGTCTTCGGCGGCCCGGGGTTCGCGGCCTACATCATCGTGTTCTGGATCGAAGTCGCGGCGATCGTCGTGCTGGCGTGGTGGGCTGCACGGCGCGGCCGCAAGGACCTGATCGCGCCGCTGGCCCTGGCCGTGGTGGGCGTCCACTTCATTCCGCTGGCGTGGGTCTTCGGCCAGCCGATCTACGCGTTGACCGGCGTCGTCATCACCGCCATCGCAGTGGTTGCGGCGCGGCTCTCGGACGCCAAGGCGGCACGTAGCTACTGGTGCGGGCTACTCGGCGGCGGGACGCTGCTGGTGGTCGGCCTGGTCTGTCTGCTCGCCGCGCTGTAGGGACGCGGCGGCCGACGAAGCTCAGCGCTTCAGCCGAACGCGGCGATCTCGATCTTGCCCATCTGCATCAGCTTCTCGAAGGCCCCCGGCTTGCTCATCAGCTCGTCCAGGTTGTCGGGCACCAGTTGCCAGGACAGGCCGAACTGGTCGGCGCACCACCCGCACTGTTCGGCCTCACCGACGGCGCTGAGCTGCGACCAGTACCGGTCGAGTTCCTCCTGGCCGTGGCAGTACACCATCAGCGAGACGCCGCAGGTGAAGGTGAAGTCTTGGTCGGCGGCGTCCATGGTGGCGAACCACTGGTCGAGCGCCTGGAACTCGCCGAACATCACCTTGCCGGCCATCGTTGCGGCCTCGGCAGGGTAGGGGACAACAGTGCCGAGGCGTCCGCCGAAGACGGAGGCGTAGTAGTCCATCGCCTCGTGCGCCCGGCCCAGTGCGGTGTGGCCGAACATGATGCTCGGAATGATGAACGGACGCGGTTCGCCCTCGGGGTTGGTCAGCATCAGCTGCCAGCTGACGCCGTAGCGGTCCTCGATCCAGCCGTAGTGCGGGCTGAACGGGTACTCCTGCAACTCCATCAGCGTCTTGCCGCCGTCCGACAGCGCCGCCCACAACTCGTCGAGATGCTGCCGGGCGTCGGGGTCGACCGACGGGTCGAAGTTCACGAAGAACGACACCGACGGGTTCGGCCGGAACGTCGCGTCGGCGTTGATGCCGATGAACCGGTAGCCGCCGAGTTCGAACTCGACGGTGAGGACGTCGCCGGCGAACTCCTTTTGGAAGTCGGGCAGCCCCTCAGTGGGGTAGCGGATGGTCTCGATCACCTTCCCGTCCGGAAATGCCGAAGTGTAGAAGGCGGCGGCCTCAGCGGCGGTGTGGTCGAACCACAGATTGGGGACGATCTGCTGCATGTCGGGTCCTCTCGTCGATGATCCCTACCGCGAGCCTATGTCGTCCCGGCGGCGGAGGCGAGGTGCCAAGGGAAGCGCTGATTTCGTTGGTCGAGCTTGTCGAGACCTTGGAGGACATGGTGCTGGCAAGGGGTTTCGACATAGCTCAAGCCGCGGCGGTTGCGTTGATCAGCGCTTCCCCAGCGGGAAGCGGATCTAACGGTGTCCTGGCTGCGGTGCACCCGGTGGGCTACTTGCGACCCCCACGCTCCGTGCACTGGGTGACCCGATACGGCCCACAAGATCCGGGGGTCGCAGCTCATCCCGTCGGGCGCTTCCTCGCTCAGAACGGCACAAATCAGCGCTTTCCCCAGAGGGTGAAGCAGGTCGATCTGGCACCGGGTAGCGTCGTGAACAAGACAGTGATTCGCGACGTCAGGAGAAAGCCATGCCCGACCATCGACCGACTGGGAATCGCTCGCGGATGGGCCGGAACGTGGCCGTCATCGGCGCCGGCGTGGCGGCCTGCGCGGCGGTCGGCTCGCTGCTGACCGATCCGGACGGCTCCTGGTACCAGAAGCTGACGAAGCCGTCCTGGCAGCCACCGAAGGCCGCGTTCCCGATCGTGTGGACGTCGCTGTACGCGGTCATCACCCTGGCGGCGGCGCGAACGGTCACCGACCTGGAGATGCAGGGACGCCACGCGGAGGCGTCCGGCTTCAAGCGCGAACTCACCTCCAACCTGCTGCTCAACGCCGGCTGGTCCGGGCTGTTCTTCCGTGCCCACAACCTGCCCGCGGCGACTGCCGGGGCGGCGGCGCTGGCGGCGTCGTCGGCCAAGTTGGCCCGGCGCGCCGCATCCGTCGGCTCCGCACCGGCGATCGGACTCGGCGCCTACGCCGCCTGGTGTGCGTTCGCCACCGCGTTGTCGGGCAAGCTCGCCGAGCTGAATCCCGACGACCGGTAGAAGCCGCCGATTCCGTTGGTCGAGCTTGTCGAGACCCGTCTCCGGCAAGGGGTTTCGACAGGCTCAACCGGTGGTGGTTTGGACAGGCTCAACCGGCGGGGGTTTCGACAAGCTCAACCCGCGGTGGTTTCGACACGCGCGACCGACGGCTGTCAGAGATCCGCAGCTCGTCCAGGGTGAGGTCGCCGAGGCCGACGCTCTCCAGCAGCGCTCCCCGAACTATGTGCCGCTCGCCAAATTCGGCGAGCCCTGAATAGTTTGGCGAGCGGGGGTGCTGGGGCGGTTCACGTAGTTCTCGCGACCAGGGGCCGGTGCATTGCGCTGCCTTTGTATGCTTCGGACGCGACAGCTATTGACAAACTTGTCTGTCAATAATCACCATGGACGCATGCACAGCGTCAGCGTCATCGACTCGCCGGAGGCGGCCATCGTCGCGCTCGATCCGCGGCGCAGCCGGCTACTCGCATCGCTGGCGGGTGCGCCGGCGTCCGCAACGACCCTTGCCAAACGGTTCGGGCTGCCCCGGCAGCAGGTGAACTATCACCTGCGCGAACTCGAATCCCGCGGACTGGTCGAGCTGGTCGAAGAGCGGCCCCGACGCGGGGTGACCGAACGGATTGTGCAGGCGTCGGCGGCGTCCTACCTGGTCTCGCCCGCCGCGATGGGTGCCGCCGCGGCCGCACCGGAGCAGGTCCCGGAAACGGACCGGCTCTCCGCGCGCTACCTGGTCGCACTTGCCGGACGCGCCATCCGCGAGGTCGGCGACATGCTGCGGCGCGCCGGCGGACGCACCGTGCCGACGCTGTCCCTGGACACAGAGATCCGATTCCGGTCCGCGGCCGACCGTGCCGCTTTCACCGACGAGCTCAGCCGTGCGGTGGCCGGGCTGGTCGCCCAGTATCACGACGAGGGTGCCACCGGGGGCCGCTGGCACCGGCTGGTGATCCTCGCCCATCCCCGCCCGAACCCGAAGGAGACGTCCGATGACCGGTAACGATGAGCAGCGCGCAATCGAGCTGGAGGTGGCCGTCGCGGGTACCCCGGAACAGGTCTGGGAGGCGATCGCGACCGGCCCCGGCATCTCGGCCTGGTTCGTCCCCACGACGGTGGTGGGCGAGCCGGGTGGTGTCATCACCCAGGATTTCGGTCCGGGAATGCTGGTCGAGGGTCGGGTGCAGGCCTGGGAACCACCGCATCGATTCGTCTTCGGCGAGCAGGCCGAGCCGACGCCGGGCGCGATGGCGTTCGAGTTCCTGGTCGAGGCCCGCGACGGCGGCAGCTGCGTGGTGCGGCTGGTGAACAGCGGTTTCGGCTCGGGCGAGGAGTGGGACGACCAGTACGACGCGACCGAGAACGGTTGGCGGATCTTCCTGCACATCTTGCAGCTGCATCTGCAGCGCTTCGCCGGACAGCAGGCCGAGCGCGTGCTGGCAATGGCGATGAACCCGGGAACCGCCGATGCGGAGACCATCTGGGGTATCGCCCAGGACGCGCTCACTGGCGGCAGCGACGCCGTGCGCACCACCGGCGACACGATTCCCCTGCTCGACGGCACCGTGACCCTGCGCGCCCGCCGCGGCCTCGCCTTCGCGCTCGACGGCCCCGTCCCGGGTACCGGTCTGGTGGCGATCGAGCCGCATGGTGGGGCAACCGCAGTGAGCCTGTGGCTCGCCTTCTACGGTCCGGACGCCGCGGCGCTCGTCGAGCGGGACGGCCCGCGCTGGCAGGCCTGGGTGGACGAGCTGGTCGCGGGGTCGGACGCCGGCAGCGCCTGAGGGCACTGACGTCGTTGAGCAAGCATCGGTCCGAGCACGTCCTCGCTCGGAACAGCCTTGACCAGCGCTTCCCTGGACAAGTTCGACCAGCGCAAGCCAGAGACTACAGGCCGAAGGTCGGCAACTCTTGTGCGCGGCTGGCCGACGGGCGCACCATGACTCATGGGTGGCGCGCGGAGGGTTCGGGAGAGCGGTCGCACGCGAGCTCGCATCCTGCGGGACGCCGCGCTCGCGCGGCTGCTGGACCTGCCCCTGGGTCATCACGACTATTGGTTGACCCACGACGTCCAGGTGCCGATGCGGGACGGTGTCGAGTTGCTGACCGACGTGTTCCAGCCGGTGGGGGAGAGCCGGGGGACGCTGTTGATCCGCACCCCGTACGGCCGCTCGGGACCGGTCGCCGACCTGACTGCCCGGGTCTATGCGGCCCACGGGTTCCTGGTGGTGAACCAGAGCTGTCGCGGCACGTCCGGCTCCGGTGGAAGCTTCGATCCGTTCGCCCACGAGCGCGACGACGGCGCCGACACCGTGGCGTGGCTGCGCGACCAGCCCTGGTTCACCGGACGATTCGCAGTAGTGGGGCCGTCCTATCTGGGCTTCACCGCCTGGGCGATCATGGTTGATCCGCCACCCGAACTCTCCACCGCCGTGATCGCCATCACGGCGCACGACAACCACTGGGTGGCGCATGGCTCGGGCGCCTTCTCGCTGGAGCAGATGCTGAGCCTGCTGGACGGCTTCGGCCACCAGGACCGCGGCATGCTCGGCGGCACTCTGCACACGGTGCTGTCGGCCCGTGCGCTGCGCCGTACCCTGGACGAGTTGCCGCTGATCCGGGCCCAGGACACACTGCTCGCCGGCACCGGCATGCCCTACGCGGCCTGGCTCACCGCCTCCGATCCCGAGGACCCGGTCTGGCGGACGACGCGGTTCGGGGCGGCGCTGGAGCGGATCGACATCCCCGTGCTGCTGCAGGGTGGCTGGCAGGACCGCTTCACCGAACAGCAGTTCGAGGAGTACGCCCGGCTTGCCGGACGCGGCGTCGCCGTCGCGCTGACCGTGGGCGACTGGACCCACGTCCAGGCCTCCAGCAAGGGGTGGGGCGTGCTCACCCGCGAGGCGCTCGCCTGGCTGGACGCGCACCTGGGTCCGACGCGACCGGAGCCGGAGGAATCGCGAAGCGCCGCCGTCCGGGTGCAGATCACCGGCGGGCCAGGACAGCCGCCTCGGTCTGACTCCGCTGGGAGCGGGCCCACCCCCGCCCACCGCGCCGGCAAGCGGCGACGGCCCCGTCGATCCGCCTCCGCGAGTGGCACGCCGGAATGGCGGTTCCTACCGTCCTGGCCGCCGGAGGCGTCCGAGCAGATGCTCTACCTGCGGGCGGACGGCGGGCTGACGCCGCACCCACCTGAGCCGGACGGCGCCACGTCCCGCTTCAACTACGATCCCGCCGACCCGACCCCGGCGGTCGGTGGCCGGGTGATCACCCCGGCACGGGCCGGACGCCGCGACAACCGGGCTCTCGAGGCGCGTCCGGACGTCCTGACCTTCACCTCGGCGGCCCTGACCGAACCGCTGGAGGTGCTTGGACGCCCGGCCCTCCACGTGGCGCACAGCACCGACAATCCGCATGTCGACCTGTTCGTCCGGCTCTGTGAGGTGACCGAGGACGGACGGTCCACGAACCTCAGCGACGGCTTCGTCCGGCTGGCCCCTGACGCCGCGAGCGGCCTGGTCAGCATCGAGTTGGAAACGCTGGCGCACCGGTTCGCGACCGGAAGTCGGCTGCGCCTGCAGCTCTCCGGCGGCGCCCACCCGAGGTTCGCCCGCAACCTCGGCACCGGCGACAACCCGGCAACCGGCACCGCCATGGCGTCCTCCCACCGCGTCATCGGCCACGGTCCGGACGGCTCACGGCTCGTGCTGCCCGCCATGCACGACGAGACTCGCTGACCTTCGTTGGTCGAACTCATTGAGACCTCGGGCGGCATCCCGACCCTCGTTGGCCGAGCTGTCGAGACCCCGACTATGGGCTGAGAAGGGTGTCGACAAGCTCAACCCGCGGGAGTTGCGACAAGGTTCAGCCGGCACGGGTTTCGACAAGCACAATCAGCGGTGGTGGTGTTACTGGGCCTTCGCGAGGCGGTAGCCGACGCCGCGGACGGTCTCGATGAAGCGGGGGTGGGTCACCGAGTCGGACAGCTTGCGGCGCAGATTGGCGATGTGGCTCTCGATCGATCGCCGGTCGGCCTCGACCACGTAGCTGGCGACATCGTTGCGGACGAACGCGGCCAGTTCGTCCTTGCTGATCACCCGCCGGCTGCGTTGCATGACCGCCGAGAGCAGATCGAACTCAGTCCGGGTGAGGTCGACCGGGTGGCCGTCCAGCTCGACCAGCCGCATCTCGGGATGCATGCGCAGCCCGTTGTGTTCGAGCCAGTCACCGTCGGCGGCCGCATCGTCGGCTGTCGGGGCGGCAGGAGCGGTGCTCTGGAACTCGATCTCCCGCCGACGGATCATCGCCTCGACCCGGGCGCGCAGCTCGCGCGGGCGGAACGGTTTGGCCAGGTAGTCGTCGGCGCCGAGGTTGAGTCCGGTGAGGGTGTCTATCTCGTCGCGGCGAGCCGACAACATGATCACGTAGGTCGCCGAGAATTCCCGGATCCTACGCACCACCTCGAAACCGTCGATTCCCGGCAGGTTGACGTCGAGCGTGGTCAAGGTCGGCGCGTGCTCGCGGATCAGGTCCAGGCCGCGAAGTCCGTCCTCGGCGATGAAGGTGCGGAAACCGGCTTGGGTGAGAACGACCGCCAGCAGATCGGCAATCTCCGGATCGTCCTCGACGATCACCGCACATCGTTCACCAGGTGCGCCGTCAGTCACGACTCTTCCCTACTTCCATTCCCGGTCGCGCGTGCGACGTAATAGGTTTGCACATCGACCGCATGCACTTCGAACTCGGCGACCCTGTTCAAGACCCGCTCGGCGGCCCGTGCGACAGAACGTTCGTGGTCGTTGTAGCCACACATATCGACGGCGTAGATGCCTTTCACAGCAGCAACTCTATGGGCCAAGCATGTCATCATTCGCGCAAATACGGGGAAACGACGCATATCGGGACGAACGAGCGAGACGCCGCTGTAAAAGATGGCCTTGCGATTCCACTCGTCGGGGTAGTGGTGCTGGTAGTACTCGGGGCTGATCCACGGCATGGTCGACAGATCGTCGGTCAGCGTGGTGAGGCCCGCCAACCCGCCCTCGGCGTCCAGCGCGATGTACTTCCAGATTCGCGGGTCCTCCAACTCGGCGGTGAACTCGTCCACGGTCAGCACCTGCCGGGCGGCCGCCAGCACCCGCAGCGGGCCGAAGGATTCCTCGTACACCGGCCAGAAGCTGTCCATCAGATCCGGACGCGGGTGCCGGGTGCACACGATGCTGAAGTCTTCGTAGTCCCACGGACCGTCCAGCTCCATTTGCACCACCTCGTCGACAACGCCGGTCATGCCGCACTCCAGCCGGCGGTGCGGTAGGTGGCGACCACGACCGAGCACGCCGGCTGGCCGGTGCAGCGCGCCGAACTCATGACGAGTTGCTCGAAGGCGAACGTATCTCTGCGACCGTCCGCCATATCGGTAAGGCTGGCCATGATCATGGTGCGCACCTGCTCTTCCGCGTGACCCGTGTGTTCGACGAAAAGACCACGTCCGGAGCCGTCCGTGGCCCGCGACCAACCGATTCCCGACCAGGCCTCGTCGCCACGCTCGGTGGCGAATGCCACCGCGTAGACGCAATAGAGCGCGTCGCCGAAATCGCCGCGGAGCTGATCCTCCGAAGCGCACACGTCAATGGTTGATCTCGGTGGAATGATCGAACTCAGCCGGATCAGATTGTGGTCGGCCACCCCGGCCGCCCGCAACGCGCTGTCGAAGGCCGCCATCGAGGTGCGGCCTTTGCCGCTCCCAGTGGAGATGCGAATGGTGAGGAGGCTCGTGGGATCCGTCCGGTAGGAGCCTTGCGTAGTCAAGTCGGCGGTACCTTTCCTGTGCGAAATGGTCAACTTCCGATGATTCCTGAGGACGCGCGGACAGGTTCATAGGCAGGCAGGCGCGGGGTTTCCTCGGCGGGCAATTCGAACCGGAAGATCGAGCCCACGCCGAGGGTACTCTCGGCCCAAATCCGTCCGCCCATCCGGTCGACCAGGCCGCGACAGATCGCCAGCCCGAGGCCCGTCCCGCCCTTCTCGCGGGTGTCGCTGGAGTCGACTTGGCTGAATCGCCCGAAGATCGACTCCATCTTGTCCTCGGGAATTCCCCGCCCGGTGTCCCGGACGGCGAACTCGATCTGGTCACCGCGCTGGACGGCTTCGACGACCACATTGTCGCCGGGGTCGCTGAATCTGATGGCGTTGCCCACCAGGTTGATCAGCACCTGCACCAACCGGTCGCGGTCGGCCATCACCCGGCCGGTCGCCGAGCCGAGGGTCAACGTGACCTGCGCGGCGTCGGCCATGCCCGAGGTGGCCAGCACCGCCTCCTGGCACGGCGCGGAGACGTCCAGCGGGCGGATCGAGAGCGGCAGCATGCCGGTGTCCAGGCGCTCGATCTCAAGGATGTCATTGACCAGCCGGCCAAGCCGGACGCTGCCCGAGGTGGCGATGTCGATCATCCTCGCCGCCTTGGGCGGGATCTCGCCGAAAGCGCCGCCCGAGATCAGCCCGAGCGCACCCCGGATGGAGGTCAACGGCGTGCGCAGCTCGTGGCTCACGAACGAGATGAACTCGTGCTTCATGCGGTCCATCTCGCGACGCTGGCTGACGTCACGGAAGACCACGACCGCGCCACTGATGATGCCGTTGTCATCCTGCAGCGGGCTGGCGGTCGCTTCGACCATGATCGCGCTGCCGTCGCCGCGCAGGTAGACGTCGTCCTCGCCGGTCGCGGTCAGTCCCGACCTCGTCGCCTCGGTGATGTAGCAACCCTCCGGCGGGTAGGGCTGACCGTCTTCCTGGGGAGCGTGGAAGAGATCGTGGGCGTTCGCGCCGATGAGGGTGTTCTCGGGGCGGCCGAGCAGTGTCGAGGTGGCGCTGTTGACCATCGTGATGCGGCCGTCCCGGTCGACGCCGTAAATGCCGTCCGCAACGGAACTCAGCAGCAACTCGCGCTGGGCGGTGATTTCGCGGAGTTCCTTCGTTCGCTCCAGGACGCGCACTTCGAGCGAACGCCGCAACTGTTCGTTGTCCATCACCAGAACGATCTGGCGCACCACCACGGTCAGGATCAGGCAGCCCCACACCCAGCGGGTGATCGGGGTGTGCGCTCCGTTGTAGCCCACCACCATGTTGGCCGCCGCCGCCACGAGGAAAACCGCGAAGAAGACCACCGTGCTGCGCAGTGAGGACGACTCGGGTGCCACCTTCTGCTTCGGGCTGCCCGAGTCGGGATGCAGCGCGGCAAGACTCGAGAACAGGTAGCCGCCCATCCAACCCAGGTCCCACCAACTGCCCAGTGCTGACGTGCCGCGAGACGTGTTGACGGCGTAGGCCATGTCCGAGATCGAATAGAGCAGCAGAGCGACGCCGACCAGCATCAAGGCCGTCCGGCTCTCCGCGCCGCTGCGCGCGATCAACAGGATGGCGACGGTAGCCATCAGTAGATCGAGGAAGGGCAGCGCGAGAACCTGGAGTTGGCTGTCGAACGAGCCGTCCTTGCCGGCCAGCAGGGTGGGGAAAAGGGTCGCGCTGGCGATGAACAGCACGGATCCGCCGACCACCAGGCCGTCCATGATCAGGCGAGCGACATCCGTGCCACGCCGCCGCACGGGTGGGAACAGGGTCAGTCCGCCCAGGCAGATCAGCAGTCCACACAGCAGCAGTGGAGCAACCAACGCGGCCCATTCCACATCCAGCGGACCCGGGCTGGGCAGCAAGCTCACCGCATTGGCGATCACCGCCGCGAAGATGCCGATGGAAATCAGCAGCCAGGCGCGGCGACGCCTGCCTTCGCTGGTGAATGAGCGGTGCAGGGTGAGGGACGCCGTGCCAGAGCCGAAGATCAACAGGAAGACTGTGGTGATAACTCCGCGCGTGGCGGGATCCGGTGTCATCGCGATCAACGCTAGGAAGAGGACGCCCAGCAGCGCACCGACGACGGATGCGGCGGCAAAAGGACGCGACGGCAGCGACTTCAACATGGGGGGCGACTCGCAACACAGGGGGGGGTGGTGACTCTCGCTCACTGGAGTGTCTTGGGAAGAGTATAGGCGTGAGTCGAACGGGTTGTCACAACGATCAATTCCGGCGCGCCGGTGTCGTGGATCCGCTTGGCGGTGCGGATTCCCGGCGGGGCGGCATTACGATGAGCGCACCCCCCAGGAGGAGTTGTGATGACTATTCCAGCTGACCCGCCCCCCCGGCTTCTGCTGCTCGTCGACGACGACGACGATATCCGTGAGGTGGCGGCGACCGCTCTCGAATTGGTGGACGGCTTTCGCGTGGTGACCGCAAACAGCGGGCTCGCGGGGGTGAGCCAGGCGCAATTGCATCAGCCCGACGGAATTCTGATGGACGTGATGATGCCCGGGATGGATGGTCTGCAGACCGCCCAGCGGTTGAAGGCGGATCCCGCCACGGCGAAGATCCCGGTGATCCTGCTGACCGCGCGCGTCGACGGTGACGAGCCCGAGGAGAACATCGCCGGGGTGATCCCCAAACCGTTCGATCCGATGACGTTGGGCGCCGCGGTGCGCCGGCTGCTGGGCTGGTCGTCGTGACCATGCCGGACGCGATCGCAGAGGTTTACCAGAGGCTGGCCCAGCGGGCCTGGGACGCCAACAGGGACCGGGTAGGGGAGTTGACAGCGGTGCTGGCGGAGTGGCGCCGGCGGGGAGAACTGTCCGCGGGTGGGCTGAACCGCGGACGGGCAGTGGCGCACAGCCTGCGTGGCTCGGCGGGCACCTTCGGGCACGACGAGGCCGCGGAAGCCGCAGAGGACCTGGAGGAGCTGCTGGTCGGTCCGGCTCAGCCACGGCTGGACGTGGCCGCCGATTTGGTGGCGCGGATCAACCGTGCCCTGGAGGAGCCGCCAACGCTCGCGATCTAGTGCCACTCTCACTGCAGCAGACCTGATTTCGCTGGTCGAGCTTGTCGACACCTCGGACATCACAGGCACCGGCACGAGCTCAACCAGCGGTGGTTCCGTTGCTTCGCGAAAGCGGGTCAGCGTGGTGACAGCAGTTCCCGGGTTGCGCTGGCGGCGCGCACCAATTCTGCGAGCAGGACGCCGGTGTCGGGCTGGCGATGTCCGACGGCGAGGCGCAGCGCGGCCGCGCGCAGGCTGAGTTCGTCCGCTCCGACCATGTGGCTGGACGTCTCCAGGGTGAGCAGCCGGGTGACCGACTCGTCGACGCGACCGACCCGAATCGACCGGGAGATCTCTTCGATGCGTCGTTCCAGGAGGTCCAGGTAATTCCGCCGGAAGCGCTCGACCGCGGCATCGTCGTCCAGTTGGTCGCGCAGATCATCCAGTGCGCCGTTCGGTGAGAAAACGCCCGGGGCGTCGTGGGGTTGCTTGCCGGCGTCCTCCCGGGCCGGCAAGCAACTCACGACGCACCCCCGCGAGGTTGCGAGGCGGCGCGATCGGTCTGGGTGGCGGCCCCCCGTCCACCGAAGGATGTGACTGTCACCCCCATGCCAGTCCCCTCCTTCGACCATGCACCTGCCCCGGTCACCTACGAGTCCCGGGTGTGTGACTAATGCTGCGTGACCTCCTTGCAGTCTGCGTTGAGACAACCTCAAGATCCGCTCAAGATTGCTCAATCATTCGGTGCATTGGAGGGCGGTTGCCGATCGCCTGCCAGGTGCGCCGCAGCCTGGACGTGGTTGATCAGAGCTTTCGCAAGTCTTTTCCCCAGACCGCAACCGCTGGTTGGGCTTGCCGAAATCCCGGGTCATCCGGCGCACGAGCATCGACCAACGGCGCTCGCGGGCGTGCCTTCCGAAACCCGGTGACGCCTCGGTTGGCTCAGCCAACGAGTACTCCGGAAATGCGAACGGCCGGCCGACGTCAGTTGACGTCGACCGGCTCGTCCAGTACACCGGTGTCTGGCCGTTGCGGTGAAGACCCTGTCCCTTGCGGCACCCCCACCGACAAGAGACGGCCGGCCAGTGGCTGGCGGCGTCCGGTCATTTACCTACGCGGCTCCGAGCCCCCTAGTTCTCGGTGGTCCCGGTGCATGCAGGTACCTTGCCCGCCGATGCTCAGTGGACCCTTGAGGCAACCTCAAGGAATGCTCCAGATGTCCTGGAGATCCACCGGGACCTGCGGCGCTGCACTGTCTGCGTTGCCCCTCAGTTGGGTGTGCGGGAACTGTCGGTGCAGACTGGTTGACTGGATTTCGCCCCGGCGCCCCTGCCGGCAACTTCGAAGGAGCCGCGCTCCGTGCATCTTCTGGCACTCACCCGGTACCCGTGCCCTGCCGCGTCCGCACCGATGAAGGAAGCGCGGATCGCCCGTCGAGTGCGCCGCAGCCGGGACATGACTGATCAGCGGTTCCTGAAGGCGATCCTCAGCGCATGACAGCCACCAAGTACCCGGCCTGGGTGCATCAGCTGAGCGAGCGCGACCTGGTCGACATCTTCGGCGCCACCACGCTGCGGCGCGGTCAGGACTATGCCGAGCAGGGCCGCGTCGGCAGCATCAGCGTGGGTTCCGGCGAGGGCGGCAGCGTTGTCCAGGCGCGGGTGCGCGGGTCGTCCTACCGCGTGTATCAGACAGTGATCCGGTACGAGGCGGCCACCCAGGAACTGGGTACGTCATGCAGCTGCCCGGTGCGCCAGCAGTGCAAGCATGCCGCGGCGCTGGTCTGGCACATGCGGCTGGCCAACGTGCGGGCACTCACCCCCGCCTGGCAGCGGGCGTTGACCGAAGTGACCGCCGGCACCGGCGCGGCCGGACGGGGTGAGCCGCTGGCGATGCAGGTGACCCGGAAGGCCGGCTCGATCGAACTTCGGCCGCTGCAGTGGGGCCGCTCCGGGCGCTGGGTGAAGACCGGGGTCACCTGGGACAACCTGCAATACCCGTGGTCGGGTTCGTGGGTGGAGGCACAGCGGGTCGCGATGGCCGGCCTGGCTCGCACCCGCGATCAACGCTCCAGTGCCAGCTACTACTATTCGCGCCGCTCCGACGACCTTGATCTGGGCGAGCTCGGGTCACCGGCCTGGTATTGGCTGCGCGAGGTGGTGGCGTCCGGCGTCGAACTCATTCCCGGACGCGACACCCCGCCGATCCGGCTGGGCGAGCCGGCGCACCTGGTCAGCCGGCTGACCCGCACCGATGACGGGGCACAGTTGCACACCATCGCGGTGGCCGGCGAACTGGAGCGGGCCGTCCCGTACGCGAACCTGCTCGGCGACCCGCCGCACGGCTTCGCCGTCGAGCACGAGCACGAGCTGCTGCTGGTGCCATTCGCCGACCCGCTCAGCAAGGGCCAGCAGGCGCTCTTGCTGCAGCACACCCGACTCGACATTCCGCAGACCGATCTGCCGGCCTTCGCCGCCCAATTCCGTCCCGCGCTCGGACGGCTGGTGCGTCTCGAGGTGGCCGACGACATCGAGTTGCCTGAGACCAAGCCGCCGAAGCTGCTGCTGGCGGTCGAATTCCGGCCCGGACATGTCGCGTCCCTGGCCTGGTCGTTCCGCTACCGCGTCGGCGAGGCCGACTTCGACGTGACGCTCGACCCCTCCGGGGCGCAGCCGGTGCAACGCGACGCGGAGCTCGAGCACGCGTTGCTGGAGGCACTGCCGGAGGGGCCATGGCCGGTGATCGCGACCTCGAGCGTCGGGCGGCGTCCGGTGGAGCGGGTCACACTGACCGGCCCGGCCACCGCCGAACTCGCCGAGTTGGGGCTCCCGGCGCTCGAGGCGGCGGGCGTGCTCGTCGAGATCACCGGGACGCCGGTCGACTACCGGCTCGCCACCGAGGCACCTGAGGTGCGACTGGCGGTCAGTGATCCGGAGGAGGGGACGGACTGGTTCAACCTCGACGTCCGGGTCAGCATCGAGGGCGAGCCGGTCGAATACCGCGAGCTGTTCACCGCGCTGGCCACCGGGCAGACTCACCTGATCCTGCCGTCCGGCACCTGGTTCAGCCTGGAGCGGCCCGAGTTGGAGCAGCTGCGGGTACTCATCGCCGAAGCCCAGGAGCTGGCGCCGGACGGCGACCCGCAACTGCGGCTGCGCACCGAGCACGCCGGGTTGTGGGAGGAACTGGTCACCCTCGGCGTGGTGGCGCAGCAATCCGCCGACTGGCAACGGTCGGTGTCGGCGCTGCTCAACCTCGACGAGCTGCCCGAGATCGCGCCGCCGTCCGGGCTGCAGGCGACATTGCGCCCCTATCAGGAGCATGGATTCCGCTGGCTGCATTTCCTGCACACCGCCCGGCTCGGCGGCATCCTCGCCGACGACATGGGCCTGGGCAAGACGATGCAGGCGCTGGCGCTGACCTGTGCGCTGAAGGAATCCGGAGATCTGGACCGTCCGCTGCTGGTGGTGGCGCCGACGTCGGTGCTGGGCACCTGGGCGTCCGAGGCGGCCCGGTTCGCGCCCGGGTTGAACGTCCGGATCGTCAGCCAGACCGCCAAGAAGCGGGCCACCTCGATCGAGGAACTGGCCGACGGCGCCGACCTGGTCGTCACCTCGTACACGCTGCTGCGGCTCGACGAGGAGGAATACACCGCTCAGCCCTGGACGTCGGTGCTGCTCGACGAGGCGCAGTTCGTGAAGAACCGGCAGGCGCGGGGGCACCAGTCGGTCCGCAAGCTGTCGGCACGCACCAAGTTCGCCATCACCGGCACCCCGCTGGAGAACAACCTGATGGATCTGTGGTCGCTGCTGTCCATCGTGGCGCCCGGGCTGTTCGCCGACCCGAACCGGTTCGCCGACCGGTATCGCCGGCCGATCGAATCCGGGTCCGATCCGGAGGCGCTCGCCCGGCTGCACCGTCGCGTCCGGCCCCTGATGCTGCGGCGCACCAAAGAGACGGTGGCGGCCGAGCTGCCCGATAAGCAGGAGCAGGTGCTCTCGATCGAGTTGTCCCCGGGTCATCGGCGGCTCTACGACCGGCAACTCGCGGCCGAACGCAAGAAGGTGCTGGGCCTGGTTGACGACATGAAGCGCAACCGGATCACCATCCTCGCTGCGCTGACCACGCTGCGTCAGCTGGCGTTGTCGCCGGCGCTGGTGATGCCGGGGCAGGCCGCCGCGTCGGCCAAGATCGACACGCTGCTCGAACTGGTCGAGGAGCTGGCGTCCGAGGGGCATCGGGCACTCGTGTTCAGTCAGTTCACCGGCTACCTGGCGCTGGTCCGGGCCAGGCTGGACGAGGCGGGCATCGGCTATGCCTACCTGGACGGCCGGACGCGCGACCGGGGCGGGCGGATCCAGAAGTTCCGGGACGGCGACGACCCGGTGTTCCTGATCAGCCTGAAGGCGGGCGGCTTCGGTCTCACCCTCACCGAGGCCGACTACGTGTTCATCCTCGACCCGTGGTGGAACCCGGCGGCCGAGCTGCAGGCGATCGACCGCACCCATCGGATCGGCCAGGACAAGCCGGTGATGGTGTACCGGATGGTCAGCGCCGACACCATCGAAGAGAAGGTGGTGGCGTTGCAGGAGCGCAAGCGCGACCTGTTCGCCAAGGTGGTCGGCGAGGCCGGCGACCTGGCCGCGCCGCTCACCGCCGACGACATTCGCGGGCTGCTGGAGTTGTGACCCGGCGCCGGTCACGCACTCTGCCAGCCATCGTCGGTCGAGCTTGTCGAGACCTCAGCGGCGGGGTGCTGAGTGGGTTTCGGCACGCTCAACCAGCGGCGTCCGTCGGTCGATCTTGTCGAGACCGCTGGGGCAAGAGACTCGACCTGCTCCACCAGCGGCGAGGGGGAAGAACTCGATCTCGAGGATGCAGCTCGGATCCGAGACCCCAGCTGGTGTGCCGTGGAACGATGCTTCCTTTCAGGAAACGGTGGCCGTGGAAGGGAGTGCACTGAATGAGCCAGGGGACGATCACGGTCGGCATGGGTCCGGTCAGCCGCGACGAGGTGGTTGCGGTGGCGCGGCACGACGCGAGGGTGCAGCTGGCCCCGGAGGCGCTGGCTGCGCTGGCGGCCACGCGACGCCGCATCGAGGCGCTGGCGGCGTCCGATCAACCGGTGTACGGGGTCTCGACCGGGTTCGGGGCGCTCGCCACCCGGCATATTCCGGTGGAGCGCCGGGCCGACCTGCAGCGCAGCCTGATCCGCTCGCACGCCGCCGGGTCCGGCCCGGAGGTGGAGCGCGAGGTCGTCCGGGCGATGATGCTGCTGCGGCTGTCCACGCTGGCCACCGGCCGCACCGGCGTCCGTCCGGTCGTTGCCGAGACGTACGCGGCGCTGCTCAACGCGGGAATCACCCCGGTGGTCCATGAGTACGGGTCGCTGGGCTGCTCCGGTGACCTGGCGCCGCTGGCGCATTGCGCGCTGGCGGTGATGGGAGAGGGCTTCGTCCGGGACGCCGCCGGCGAACGCCGCCCGACCGCTGAGGCATTGGCCGAGGCGGGCATCGAGCCGGTTGTCTTCGCCGAGAAGGAGGGCCTGGCTCTGATCAACGGCACCGACGGCATGTTGGGCCAGCTGATCCTCGCCGCCCACGACTTGGCGCGGCTGCTGCTGACCGCCGACATCGCCGCCGCGATGAGCGTCGAGGCGTTGCTCGGCACCCCGCGGGTGTTCGCGGCCGATCTGCAGGCGCTGCGTCCCCAGCCCGGGCAGGCGGTCGGTGCCCGGGTGATCTCGGCGATGCTCGATGGCTCTGGTATTACCGCTAGCCATGCAGACAATGCCGACCACGAGTACCCGATCGTGCAGGACGCCTATTCGTTGCGTTGCGCGCCCCAGGTGAGCGGTGCCGCTCGGGACACGCTCGCGCACTGCTGCTGGGTTGCCGACAACGAGTTGGCGTCGGCAATCGACAACCCGGTGGTCACTCTGGACGGCCGGGTCGAGTCCAACGGCAACTTCCACGGCGCGCCGGTGGCCTACGCGCTGGACTTCCTCGCCATCCCGGTCGCGGACGTGGCGTCGATGAGTGAGCGACGCACCGACCGGTTGCTGGACGTGAAGCGCAGCCACGGACTGCCGCCGTTCCTGGCCGGAGACCCGGGCGTCGACTCGGGCCACATGATCCTGCAGTACAGCCAGGCCGGCATCGTCTCGGAGCTGAAGCGGCTCGCCGTCCCGGCCTCGGTGGACTCGATCCCGAGCTCGGCGATGCAGGAGGACCACGTCTCGATGGGTTGGGCGGGGGCCCGCAAACTGCGCCGCGCCCTGGACGGACTGGCCCGCGTGCTGGCGGGCGAGATCGTCAGCGCCGCCCGCGCACTTGATCTGCGTGAACCCCTGCCGGCCCCGGCGACCGCGGCCGTGCGCGACCGCGTCCGCGAAGTCGTCGACGGTCCCGGACCCGACCGGTTCCTCGCCCCCGAACTGGAAGCCGTGGTCGACCTCGTCGGCTCGGGTGCCTTGATCGAAGCGGCCGAGATGGTCACCGGCCCGCTCGGCTGACGCTCCCTTTGGTATGTCGCGCGGAGTCATCTTGGTATGTCGCACGGAGTCATCGGCCGGCGACGAACGCTGAGCGCGGGCCTGCGACAGGTTCGGTGATATATCACCATCTGCTTTGCGCCAATGGGACCGCCGTGTTCGGGGTGGCCCGCTGAGTTGACGCTGGGTGAATCCTCTCGTCGATGTTGGTGTTGGGATCAAGTGTCCTGATTGCGCTGCAATTCATGTCGATCTGAACGAAACCTTCCGCTGCGCCCGCAGAAGGCGTAGCCTCCCTAAGTAAGGTGCCTGAGAACGCAATTGGAAAGTCGGTGTTGACGTTCATTGGGGTGGCTCTCTGCGGCCGGGAATTCAGGTGCCCGGGTACGCGACGACGGTGCACAGAATGTCGCTGCGAACCCTCGATGACGAGGAGGAATCATCATGAATGTCGGCGTCGTAGCCCGCACGAAGCAAACCCAGGATGCGTTCTGGGTGGGATCCGACGGATCCATGTACACCTCGGCCTGGAACCGGGGCTGGCCCTGGAGCGGGAAGATTTCGCTCGGCGGAAACTTCGTGCCCGGCAGCGTCGTCTGTCCGGTGACCAGGGCACCGAACATCATGGATCTGTTCGCCATCGACAGGGACGGCAGCGTACGTAACGCCTGGTGGACCGACGGGCCGGGCTGGGACGCCATCGGCGACAAGTACCAGACCGTTGGAATCAACTTCGCGCCGGGAGCGCCGATGGCGGCCATCGGCCGGATGGCAGACCGGCTCGACCTGTTTGCCGCCGGCCGGGACGGCAGGATCTGGACGGCTAACTGGGGTGGCGGCAAGCCGTGGTCGAGCCAAGCCGCCGGTCTCGGCTGGCGCGCGATCAGCCAGCCGTTCGTCTCGAGCACGCCGGTGTCGGTGGTTGCCAGGGCACCTCAGCAGCTCGACCTGTTCGTGACCGGAGCCGATGGGGGCGTCTATACCTCCTGGTGGGAAGAGGGCAGGGACTGGCAGATGAACTGGCAAGCCCTCGGCGGCAAGTTCGCCACGGGAACTCCCGTCACCGTGGTCAGCCGGGCCAGCGGGACCATGGATCTGTTCGCCACCGGTGAGGACGGCAAGGTCTACCACAACGCGTGGGGCGGCTATTCCGCGGGGTGGTACAGCCACAACAACGGCGGCAAGTGGTTGGAGATCGGTGGTGCGTTCGCGCCGAGCGCGAAGGTGTCCGCGGTCGCCCGAACCCCCACCAAACTCGACATCTTCGTGGCCGATCCCGCCGGCTGCGTCTACCAGAACTGGTGGGCGGAGGAGGTGGGCTGGTACAGCCTCACCGCGGGAGCTGGAGCGTGGATCCCTCTCGGCGGCGTTTTCGCTCCGAGCGAGCCGCTGGGCGTGACCTGCCGCGATGCTGACCATGTCGATCTGTTCTATCCGGACAAGGACGGCCGGATCTACACGGCCTGGTGGATGCCCGATCATGGGTGGAGCAGCCGTGGCCATGGCACGTGGACCGATATCACCAGCGGGCCGGGCGTGAAGAGCGCCGTAGTGAATCCCACGCCGCCGACGCCACCGGCTCCGCCCGTCCCGCCGCCCCCGCCGAAGGTTGCTGCGCCGCCGAAGAAGACGGCGAAGATCATCGCCACCGGGTTGACGGTCGACCAAGCCCAGGAACGCAGCCTGTTCAGCAACGGCGACGAGCCGTACGTCATCATGCTGGGGTTCCGGTCGCGCTGGGGCACCCCGGGTAGCACCCGGGTGTTCTGGCCCGGAGTCCTGCAGGATTTGGGTCATCTCAAGTCCGGTCGAAGTGCGGCGATCCCGCCGTCGATCGGAACGCTGACCTTTGACGGTGTCCAGAACCTGAGCGCCGCCCACGTGGCGGCCGGCATGAACCCCGAGGTGTTCGGCGCCTTCGTCATGGTGATGGAGAGCGACAACTCGACCTGGGGAAATGTGCGCTCGCGGATCAACCAGGCGGCAACCGACCTCTCGAAGCGGCTGGTCGGGATCGTGGAGAAGAAGCAGGTGGTCCCGGACCGTGCTGCGCCGGCCGACAAGCTCACGGCCGGCATCTATTCCACCCTCGGAAAGGTGATCAATGAGATCCAGGCGGGCTTCGAGGGCTCGGTCTGGAACAAGATGACGAGCTGGCTCTCCGGCTTTGGGGACCCTGACGATTGCATCGGTTCGTACACCGTGATCCTGATGGGTGTGGATCAGCAACTGGGTAGGCAACTGGGCAACGATTACGTTCGGAAGTGGACCAGCTACTACGCTCCGCGGAGGCAGACGGTGGATGTGATCGGCAACGGCGCTCGTTACCGCCTCGGAATCACCGTCCAGTAGTTCGTCAGGCGCGCGGTCCGTTGCAGACGGATTGGTGCACGGTGCACCGCAGGTCGCTTGTGGTGCCCCATTCTGGATGGCGCGGTGTCGACCGGTGAGATGGTTGGGGTTGCTCTGGGGAACACTGGGGACCGTGAGTTTAGGACCACAGGAATTGTGGATCGAAATAGGCTCACGGTCCCCACGTTGCGGCGGATTAGCGCAGGCGGCGGGTGATCTCCCGGGCGCCGGTCACCAGATGCCCGATGAGTTCGGACGGGTCGCGCAGCGCGATCCGGGAGCGCCACGTGCAGCTCAACGCCGCCACCGGCTGATCGTGCAGGTCGAAGATCGGGGCGCCGGCCGAGCGTAGACCGGCCGCGATGAGTTCGACCTCCTCCGACCAGCCTTGGGCCCGTTCCAGGGCGAGCGCGGTTTCCAGGTCGTCGACCGAGCGCGGACCACGTCCGGTGCGCGAGACGAAGTCTCCCGGACGCGAATACAGCGCGCGCAGCTGCGCCGAGGGCAGCTGCGCGAGGATGGCGCGGCCGTTCGCGGTGAGGTGCGCCGGCAGTAGGACGCCGACCGCGGTTACCAGTGGCGGCTCCAGCTCACTCTGCCGCGGTGGATGCTCCTTCAGCAGATATAGCGTGCTGGCGCCCCGCAGAATGCCGAGGTGCACGGTGATCCCGGCGGCGGCCGCCACCGTACGCAGCACCGGACGCGACATCCGCTCCAGCTGGTCGTGCAGGGTGAATGCCGACGTCAGCCGGTAGGCGGAGGCGCCCAGCGCGTAGCCGCGTGCCTCCGGGACGTAGACGGTGAAACCACGCTCGGTCAGCACCGTCAGGATGTGATACATCGACGAGCGTGGTAGCCCCAGGTCGCGGGCGATGGTGGACGCCGGCACCGTGCCGGTGCGTTCGGCCAGGTAACTGAGGATGTCGAGGGCGCGGCCCACCGCGGGTGAGGTGCTCGATTCGGTGGCCACGCGCCTATCCTGCCGGTTCGTCGGCGGTTGCGCTTGTACTCATGCATCGTCTCGGATATCAGACCAACTGGCCGTGGTAGCTGATTCGCCGGCGACGGCGTCCGATCCTTGAGGGGAGAGGAGACCACCGATGACCACTTCCGGACCCCGTCCCGTCCGCGCCCCCCGAGGCACCGAGCTGCGTGCTCGCGGCTGGCAGCAGGAGGCCGCGCTGCGCATGCTGATGAACAACCTCGATCCTGAGAACGCCGAACATCCCGACGACCTCGTCGTCTACGGCGGCACCGGGCGGGCCGCCCGTTCCTGGGAGGCGTTCGACGCGATCGTCCGCACCTTGGAGACGCTGGCCGACGACGAGACGCTGCTGGTGCAGTCCGGCAAGCCGGTGGGCGTGTTCCGCACCCACGAGTGGTCGCCGCGGGTGCTGATCGCCAACTCGAACCTGGTCGGCGACTGGGCCAACTGGGAGCATTTCCGCGAGCTCGAGGCCAAGGGCCTGATGATGTACGGCCAGATGACCGCCGGCTCGTGGATCTACATCGGCAGCCAGGGCATTCTGCAGGGCACCTACGAGACCTTCGGTGCGGTGGCCCGCAAGCTGTTCGGCGGCACTCTCGCCGGCACCATCACGCTGACCGCAGGCCTCGGCGGTATGGGTGGCGCGCAGCCGCTCGCGGTCACCATGAACGACGGCGTCGCGATCTGCATCGACTGTGACGAGAGCCGCATCGACCGCCGCATCGAGCACCGCTACCTGGACGTCAAGGCGTCCGATCTGGACGACGCCATCGCGCAGGCCAACCAGGCCAAGAGCGAGCGGCGTCCGCTGTCGATCGGGCTGCTCGGCAACGCCGCCGACCTGGTGCCCGAGCTGCTGCGCCGGCACCAGGCCGGCGACATCACCGTTGACGTGGTCACCGACCAGACCTCGGCCCACGACCCGCTGGCTTACCTGCCGCTGGGCTACGAGTTCGCCGAGATGAAGGCGCGCGCTGCGGCCGATCCGGAGACCTTCACCCGCGATGCACAAGCGGCGATGGCCGCCCATGTGGCTGCGATGGTGGGTTTCCAGGATGCCGGCTCGGAGGTCTTCGACTACGGCAACTCGATCCGCGACGAGGCACGTAAGGGCGGCTTCGACCGGGCGTTCGCGTTCCCCGGTTTCGTGCCGGCCTACATCCGTCCGCTGTTCGAGGAGGGCCTCGGCCCGTTCCGCTGGGCGGCGCTGTCCGGTGACCCCGAGGACATCCGCAAGACCGACGCCGCGATCTTGGAGCTATTCCCCGAGAACGAGCACCTGAAGCGCTGGATCACCATGGCGCAGGAGAAGGTGTCGTTCCAGGGTTTGCCGGCCCGGATCTGCTGGCTCGGCTACGGCGAACGGCACCGCGCCGGCTTGAAGTTCAACGAGATGGTGGCTGCGGGCGAGATCGGCCCGATCGCGATCGGACGCGACCATCTCGACTCCGGCTCGGTTGCCTCGCCCTACCGCGAGACCGAGGCGATGCTCGACGGAACGGACGCCGTCGCCGACTGGCCGCTGCTGAACGCCCTGGTCAACACGGCGTCCGGCGCGTCGTGGGTGAGCATCCACCACGGCGGCGGGGTCGGTATGGGCCGGTCCATCCACGCCGGACAGGTGTGCGTCGCCGACGGCACCGACCTGGCCGCGCAGAAGCTGGAGCGAGTGCTGACCAACGACCCGGGCATGGGCGTGATTCGTCACGTCGACGCCGGCTACTCCCACGCCGCGGACGTGGCCCGCGAGCGGGGCGTCCGGATTCCGATGTCGGAGGGCTGATGGCCACCACGCTGATCGACAACATCGGGTCGCTGGTCACCAACGATCCAGCCTGGGGCGGACTGCTGGGGCTGATCTCGGACGCCGCCGTGGTGGTCGAGGAAAGACCAGTGCCTCATGTGGTGTGGGTCGGCCCGCGCGCCGACGCCCCGGACGCCGACCGGCGGATCGACGCGGAGGGTCGGGCGGTGCTGCCCGGCTTCGTGGAGAGCCACAGCCACCTGGTGTTCGCCGGTGACCGGGCCGAGGAGTTCGCCGCCCGGATGGCGGGACAGAAGTACGCCGCCGGCGGCATCCGCAGCACCCTGGCCGCTACCCGGGCCACTTCGGACGCGGAGCTGTCCGGCAACGTGTCGCGGCTGCTCGGCGAGTATCTGGCACAGGGCACCACCACGGTGGAGATCAAATCCGGCTACGGCCAGAGCGTTGTCGACGAGCGCCGCAGCCTGGACGTCGCCCGTAGCCAGAGTGCTTTCACGACGCTGCTCGCCGCGCATGTGACCCCGCCGGAGTTCGCCGGGCGTCCGGACGACTACGTGGCGATGGTCATCGACGAGATAATTCCTGCCTGCGCGTCGTTGGCGTCCTGGATCGATGTGTTCTGCGAGCAGGGCGCCTTCGATGAGGACCAGTCCCGGGCGGTGCTGACCGCCGGGCAGCGGGCTGGGCTCGGCGTCCGGGTGCACGGGAATCAGTTGAATCGGGGGCCTGGCATTCAGCTCGCGGTTGAGTTGGGGGCGGCGTCCGTGGACCACGTCTGCCACGCCGACGACGCCGACATCGAGGCGCTGGCGGCGTCCGACACGGTGGCGACGCTGCTGCCCGCCGCCGACTTCTCCACCCGCAACAAGTACCCGGACGCTCGGCGGCTCTGGGACGCGGGGGTCACCGTTGCGCTCGGCGCCGACTGCAACCCGGGGACGTCCTACACGACGTCGATGCCGTTCGTGATCGCTCTGGCGGTGCGCGAGCTGCACCTCACCCCGGACGAGGCCGTCTGGGCGGCGACCGCCGGCGGCGCCCGGGCGCTGCAACGCGACGACATCGGCGTGCTCAAGCCCGGCGCTGCCGCCGACCTGCTCATGCTGGACGCCCCCAGCCACCTGCACCTGGCCTACCGCCCGGGAGTTCCCCTGGTGCACGCGGTGATGAAGTCCGGCGTCCTGCGCTGACGTCTGCTTGAGGAATCACGCAACCACCGCCGGTTGAGCGTGACGAAACCCCTTGCCAACGCCAGGTCGTTCAAGGTCTCGACAAGCTCAACCAACGAAAACCAGCCCTTCCTTATGGAGGGTCGGAGCGTCGCCGCGGTTGTCCGGAGGAGTCGTCCTCAGGTCTGGACGGACCGGGCGAGTCCGTGGGCGTCAGCGCTTCTCGCAGGCGATGCCGTCCTTATCGCGGTCGAGGCCGCGGTTGTAGCTCATCGCCTCGTTGTAGATCGCGGTGGACTTCTTGAAGTTCGTCACCGGCTTGCCGCTGGTCTTGTCCTTGGCGCCGGACTTGCCGACTCCGTGCTTGTATTTCTTGTTCAGGGCCGTGCAATTCTTGTACAGCGCCTTCTTTGACGCCGACTTGGCCTGTGGCACCGCCACGGTGCTGGCCTGCGGCGCGGCTTCCGCGGCCACCGGACTCACACCGCCCAGCGGCACAGCCGCCAGAACGCAGCCGACAATGACAGACCCGATGGTCTTGCGCATAATTCCGATTCCCCCCGGAATCCCAGTCCGGCAAACTCTTCACCGGTACGGCCTCAACCCTATTGGACGCGTCAGATTCCGTTCCAGCCGAAAAGGTCACCCGCGCGAGTGACCGGTGCGAAACAGAATGGGGTTCGGGTGCCGGCGAGACGGATGGCGACAAGCTCGACCATGATTGCGGGTTCTCGACGGGCTCGACCAGCGGCGGTACTGATCAGTTCAGCTAACGAACACTGATCATTCGCGTCATCCCGGGCTCCGACTCGGGATCTCAGGGGAGAGGTCCCGGATCAAGCCCGGGATGACGGTGGATGGGCTTTGATCGGCGTTTTCCTAATGGTTCGGCGGGTTGGCCAGCATGCTGCTACGGCAGCAGGTCGGCGAGCACGGGATGATTCAGGCCGTCCAGGATCAGGTGCGCATCGTCCGGTGCGTGCGGCCCGGACGGCACCATCACCACCCACAGGCCGGCGGCGCGGGCCGCGGCAGCCCCCGTCCGCGAATCCTCGAACGCAATCGCGTCGGACGGCGCGACGCCGAGCAGTTCACAGGCCCGCAGGTAGACGTCGGGCGCCGGCTTCGGCTCGGCAACCTCGCTGGCTGAGACCGACAACGGCACCAGTCCGGCCAGCCCGGACGAGGTGATCGACAGATCGAGCAGGTCGCGCGGGGTGTTGCTGGCGATCGCGTACGGCACGCGGAGCTGGCTCAGCAGCTCCACCGCGCCCGGCATCGGCTCGGAACCGGCGGTCAGCTCGTCGCGCGCGCGACCCACGAACTCGGCCAGCACGTCCGGGTAGGGCTCACCGAAGCGCTCGGCCATGATCGCTGCGGCGTCCTCGCAGGCCGCACCGAGGAAGAGGTGCCGCTCGACCTCGCCGTAGACCAGCCCCCGCGTGGTGAACATGGCGGCTTCGGCCACCCCCCACGGCTTCTCTGTGTCGGCCAGCAACCCGTCGAAGTCGAACACCACGGCACGGACGGGATCTGGTCGCTGCATGCCCGCAGCCTACCGACCGGACGCCGGGGACGGTTCACCTGGTCACTGGGACGGTTCGCTTTGATCACTTTCGAGCCGTCGAGCGTCCAAGGAATCTCCCGGTGTCGGAGGGAATCTCCCGGGTGTCGGAGGGAACCGTCCGGTGTGCAAGGGAACCGTCCCCGGTGCCCGAAGGAACCGTCCCCGAGGTGCGAGCTGGCCGGGCGGCTGGCGGACCGCGGGCGAGCCCGGCATATACTGACGCCGATCGTGCTCCGGGGTCGGTGTAATTCCGAACCGGCGGTGACAGTCCGCGACCCGCTGCTTGCAGCGGTTGATCCGGTGGAATTCCGGGACCGACGGTGAAAGTCCGGATGGGAGGCAGCACGAACGGCAGTCGTCGACGACGGCTGCCGTCGTAGGCGCACACTCTCTGCGCCGAACCCCGGACGCGTGCCCGCGGACCGGAGGATGACGATGAGCCAGCTGAGCCCTCAGCGCAGGCGCCTGCTCGCGCCCGCGTTGCTCGGTCTGGTCTTGCTCGTCATCTGGGCGCTGCTCGCCGCGATGGCGTCCCCGATCATGCTGCCGGGACCGGGTGCGGTGCTGCTGCGGCTGGTCGAGGACGCGGTCAGCGGCACGCTGTGGCCCTACCTCGCGGTCACCTTCGGCGAGGCCCTCGGTGGCTGCCTGGTCGGGGCGGCCGTGGCCATGCCGCTGGCCGTGGCGATTCACCGCTCTGCCTGGTTCTCGGACGCCGTCCAGCCGTTCCTGGGTGCCACCCAGGCCATTCCTGCCATCGCGCTGGCGCCGCTGCTGGTGCTGTGGATCGGCTACGGGCTGATTCCGGTGATCGTGTTGTGCGCCCTGATCGTGTTCTTCCCGATCCTGGTCGCCGGCGTGGTCGGCCTGCGGATGGTCCCCCGCGACATCGTGGACGCCGCCCGCAGCGACGGGGCCGGCAGCTTCGCGCTGCTGCGCCACATCGAGGCCCCGATGGCGCTGCCCGCACTGCTCGGTGGGTTCAAGAACGGCTTCGCGCTGAGCGTCACCGGGGCCGTGGTTGGCGAGATGGTGATGGGCGGCAACGGGCTCGGCACCGTCCTCACCGTGCAACGCGACGCCGTCGACACCGCCGGCATGTTCGCCACCATCGCCTGGCTCTGCCTGATCGCCGCCGGCGCCTATTCCCTGATCACCTGGTGGGAGCGCCGCTCCGCCATCGTCGAAGCACTGAACTGACCGAGCACTGACCGAAGCACTGAACTGACCGAAGCCCTGACCTGAGGAGACCCATGCACCGCCGAACCCTGCTGACCGCCGCGCTCGCCCTCGGGGTGGCCGGCTGCGCGCCCGCCACCGCCCCTAGCGGCAGCCCCACGCCGTCCGCACCGATCGCCCCGGCCGGCCCGGTGCGGGCCACGATCGGGCTGAGCTACATTCCCAACGTCCAGTTCGCACCGTTCTATGTGGGCGAGGCGAAGTCCCTCTTCTCGGACGTCGCCGCGCAGGTCAGCCTGCGGCATCACGGCGCCACCGAGGGCATCTTCAACGCGCTCAGCTCGGGTGGCGAGGACTTCCTGGTCGCCGCGGGTAGCGAGGCGATGCAGGCACGCGCCCAGGGCGTGGACGTGGTCGCCGTCGGTGCGTACTACAAGGCGTTCCCGGTCAACATCATCGTGCTGGGCAGTTCGCCGATCCGGAAACTGGCCGACCTGAAGGGCAGCTCGCTGGGTGTGCCCGGCCGGTACGGGGAGTCCTGGCTGGCCGTCCAGGTGGCGCTCGACACCGCAGGACTGACCGAGAAGGACGTCACGATCGTCGAAGTCGGGTACACCCAGGTGGCCGCGCTCACCGGCAAGAAGGTGGACGCGGTCGTCGGCTTCAGCACCAACGACCTGATCCAGCTGCAGGCAGCGGGCGCCCAACCGAGAGCCCTGGCAGTCGCTCCGGGGACCGTGCCGCTGGTTTCGACCTGCCTGCTGACCTCGTCGGTGTACGCGGCCACGCACCCCGAGGTGGTCCGTCAGGTGGTGGCCGCGACGAGCCGGGCCATCGAGGCGACCGCGGCCGACCAGAAGGCGGCGATCGACATCGCGGCGAAGCAGATCCCGGGCTGGACGGCGTCCGCGCGGCCCAACGCCGAGGCCGTCCTGGCCGCAACCGTCGAGTTGATGCAACTCACTGACGGCCGCTTCCAGCCGCAGCTGGACGCCGCCCAGTGGCAGGCGATGGCGGCCTTCCTCGCCAAGAAGAAGCTCGTCTCGAAGCCGGTCGCCGCCGAGGATGCGTTCACCAACGAGTACGCCGGGTAGGAGGCGCTGATTGCCGCACCGGTGGAAACGCCTCGGGGCCAATGGCAGGATGAAGCCATGTGGGGCGCACCATCGGACAGGATGCTGTGTGCCCTGACCAGGTTCGGGTCGAGGTCGGGCGCCGGGGGCGCCTAGTGCGGTCCAGTCGCAGCGCCGGACATCTGGGCAGGGCTGACCCTGCCCGGGGCTCGACTGCCGCCGGACTACGTCTCGGCCTGGCCCGTGCGGTGGCGCTGACCTGTCTGGCCACACTGCTGCCGGCGCTGTTCCTGGCGTTCATCCAGCTGCCCCACCTGCACCCGTTGTGGCTGGCCACGATCGGCGGCAGCATTGTCGGGTTCAGCCTGCTGCTGCCGATCTACGCCTGGACGCTGGGCGACGTCCGCTGGCTCTGCGGGGCTTATGCGCTGGTCAACCTGCTCGGGCTGGCCACCTGGGTGTGGGCCTGGACGAGTCCGCGCACCGCGAATCATGCGCCCTGGCTGTGGATGTGTGTGGGCGTGGCAGCAGTGTGTGCGGCGATCGCCACCACGGTTCCGCTCGGTTTCGCCTACACGGTGGTGGCCGCGCTGACCTTCGGTGCCGTCCGGATGACCAGGTCCGGTGGCGCTCTGGACGCGCTGGAGGCGATGCAGGACGTCCTGGTTCTGCTCGTGGTGCCCACCGTGCTGCTGTTGTTGATCCGATTCTTTGCCAACGCCGTCGACGAGTTGGACGCCAGCACTGCTGACTCCCAGCAGATGGAGGCCGACCGCGCCATCGACCGCGCCCTCCAGCAGCAGCGCACGGTGCTGGACGGCATCATCCACGACCGGGTGATGACGACGCTGGTGGCGGCCGTCCAGACCGATCAGCCACGTGGCGAGGTCGCCGACCTGGCCCGGACGGCCCTGGACGCCCTGACTGACGCCGGCGCGACCCCCGACGGTGCCCAGACGCTGGGCCTGCACCAGCTGGCCCGGCTGATCGAGGACATGGTCGACCCGGTCTGTCCGCAGGCCCAGGTCAGCGTCGACAGCCCGGACGACGAGTTCCGGGTGAGCGCCGACGTCGCCAGCGTGTTGGGCCAGGCCGCCCGCGAAGCAGCGCTCAACGTCAGTCGTCATGCCGAGGCGGAGCATTGCACGATCGTCGTGTCCGCACGGATGGATCGCACCGACCAGCAGGTGCTGGTCGACATCCGTGACGACGGCAAGGGCTTCGACCCCGACGCGCTGCCCGAGAACCGGTTCGGCATTCGGGTGTCGATGCGAGAGCGGCTGACCCGCATCGGCGGCACCGTCGACATCAACTCGCAGCATGGCGCCGGTACCCGGGTCAGCCTGCTCTGGGTGGGACGCGACCAACGCGGCGATGCCGCGGCACGACGCCGCGTCTCGCAGGCGTTGCGGTCGGTGCTGCGGGTGGAGATGTTCGTCTTCCTGGTCTGGCTGATGGTTGCGGTACATGTGCTGGTCGGGCTGGTGTCGGCAGTGGGCCAGCTCCAGCCGCCGGACGTTGGGACCCTGGTTGCGCTCGGTTTGGCCGTGGTGGCTACCGCGATTGCGCTGTGGCGTGCGGGGGAGCGCAGGATCAGCAATCTCGGCGATCGTGGTGGTGTGCTGCCTGTCGGCGATCTCGAGGTTGGTGCACGTCTCCATGCCCGAGCTGGACGGACTCGGCTACGCCAACTGGCACAGCACGGTCGTGATGGTGCTGCTGATCACGGTCCTGGTGCGGGGACGCCGCGCGATCGCCTGGATCGGGCTGGGCATCTTCATCCTTCAAGCGCTGCTGTGGACCTATGGTCGCGCGCTGGGCGTGTATGTGTTTCTGGACATCGCCTTCGGGCCGGTGCTGTGGATGGTGCTGGCGACGCTGGTGCTGCGCGGCGTTCGGTCGATCGGGGAGCGGCTGGTCCGGGTGCGCAGCGCGTCCCGGCAGGCGACGCAGGCGATGGCCGAGAGCTTCTCGAACGTGGTGTTGCGCGAGGTGTGGCTCGCCGAGTTGCGGGCCCAGATTGCGCCGCTGCTGCAGAAACTGGCCGATCCCACCCATCAGCTGACCGCCGACGAGCGGGACGCCTGCCGCGTCCTGGAGGGGCGGCTGCGCGATGCCTTGCGTGCTGGCAACCTCGTCTCGCACGGGGTCTCGGACGCGATTCAGGCCGCCCGTGGACGTGGCGTCGAGGTGGTGCTGGTGGACAATCGCGGCTCGCGGCTGCCCGAGACGGTACGACGCGAAACGCTGCGGCAGCTGGAGACGTTGGTGCGCACTTCGACCGGCGGACGCATCGTCGCCCGGACGGCGCCCGAGGGCTATCCGGAGGTTGTCACGATCTTGCGGGTCGACGCCGAACGTAACCTCACTACTATTGACGAGGCCGGAACCGTCACTGTGAGGAAGACATGACCGATACCCCCATCATCCGGACCGCGATCATCGACGATCATGAAGTGATCCGGTTGGGGATCGGGGCTGCCTTGCAGCAGCACGGGGCCGGGCATGTGCGGGTGGTCAGCTCGCACGAGACCGTGGACGCCTTCCTGGGCGATTCGGTCGACGCCGACGTGGTGATGCTCGATCTGTCACTCGGGGACGATTCTGATCCGAAGGACAATGTCGAACGGCTGGCCGAGGTCGGTTTCCGCATTCTGGTGTATTCGATCGCCGACAACATCCGGCTGGTGCGCCAGGCGCTGGCCGGCGGCGCGGACGGCGTCTGCCGCAAAGCCGAACCCATCGCCCAAACCATCGAAGCACTCGAGGCAGTCGCCCACGGGCAGATGGTGCTCTCCCAGGAGATTCTCGCCGCGATCGAATCGGACACCAGCTACGTGGCGGCGAGCCTCGGCCCGCGGGAACGCCAGGTGTTGTCGCTGTACGTGGCAGGCCTGGAGATTCCTGAGGTCGCCCAACAGCTGTACATCACCGAGAACAGCGTCAAGGAATACCTGAAGCGCATCCGGGTGAAATACACCCAGGTGAACCGCCCGGCGAACAACAAACTGGAGTTGTTCCGCCGAGCCATTGAGGACGGCATCATCCCCCCGGTCGAGCGCCGCAACTGAGCCCACCCTCCGTTGGTCGAGCTTGTCGAGACCTGCCCCGGGTTGGTCGAGCTTTGCCCCGAGACCCCGCCGTCCGCCTGAAGCTCGCCAGATTACGTCCGATTCGGACGTTGTCCGAGCGTGAGGAGGCAAGCTACCCCTCAGATCGGACGTAATCTGACGACGAACCCACGGGGCGAGTTGGGTGAGAGCCCATATAGTCGCCAAGAAGCCGACACCGGTAGGAACAATGCAGAGTTCCCCAACGGCGGCGATAGAAGGGACACACCGCCCATCGTGGTCTTCGTTGACGTCACTGGCCGGAACACCACATGACCGGCTCACGACCGAGGGTCGCGTGCCTTGTCGTCGTGGCGTTGGTTGCGGGCTGCAGCCTGATTCAGGCTAAGCACTCCCTGAGCATCAAAGCTGCGGACGTCACGAAGGTCGAGCTGTACAGCTACACGTGGCGCGACAGCGCCGCGCCGACCACCAAGGTGACCATCGAGAATTCCGACACCAGGCGCGAGCCTGTGCAGGAACTGGTGGCGATGTTCACCGATGCGCCGGTCGACCCCCTGCCGCCGGACGCTGCCAGCGCCGCCTACGGCAAGGAAGCTCTGGGGGTGCGCTACACGCTGGCCAACGGCAGCACCGTTGAGGTGACCAGAATCCTCGTCGGCCTCCAGAACGCGATCGTGATGTGGCCGGACGGCACCGCGAATCACACCGAGTGGGGCTCGCCCGACCTGATCGGCCACTACAGCGCGATCGGCACCGTCGTCACGGTCGACCCGAGTGAGCGCCCGCAGGCGAAGCTGCCTGGGTAGGGTGCCCCGATCGTCTCTGGCCGAGCTTGTCGAGACGAATCTGGCAACGGGTTTCGACGTGCTCAACCGACCGGTAGATGTCGTTCGTCGGCACTGCGCGAGCAGAGCCGCCGGCACCACATAGCGAGGGGCATAGCTGGCCGCATTTTGACCGTCCGCCGCGCGTGGGAGAATGGGCCCGTGAAGACGTACCTGCCAGTCGCGCCCGGTGCCCGCCGGGGATTTTCGCACACCCGGCCCGTGTACGTTATCGACGACCTCGCCGATCTCCATGGCCCAACGTCGGGCCTCGCGACGCCGCCCATCCACATCGACTGGACCCCGGCGTCGACCTACGACCTCTCGAACCCGACACGCGTCCGCAGTATGTACGCCGTGGTCCTGCGCGAGGCTGGCAGTGAGACGGAGATAGCGGAGTGGCTGGACTACGGCCTGCTCTTGCGGCACTGGGCCGAACTCAATCTGCCTGCGTTCGTTCGGGAGAGCTGGGAGGCGGCCCATCCGACGCTCAGGATTCCTGATCCGTGGCGCTGACAGGTTTCCACCTGCGTGTCGCACAGCTTCTCGGTCATGCGACGGAGGGTGAGGGTTTCGCATTGGGCGGCGGCTACGGTCTGCAGACACACGATCTGACTGACCGACCCTCCAAGGACCTCGACTTCTACGTGGATCGCTTCGACCCTGCCGTGTTCGAGCGGGCGGAGCGAGCGCTCATCGCACTTGTGGAAGCAGACGGACTCACGGCTCGCGTGGTCAAGCAAGAGGACGTCTTCAGGGCGATCCTGGTCACGGGCGAGGATGGTGAGCAAGTCGTCGTCGACCTTGGCTACGACTACCGTGAGAACCCGCCGGTGCGGGTTAAGGGGATCGGACCAGTTCTCGATATTGAGGACATTGTGACTGGCAAGGTCCGTGCCTTTCTCGAGCGCGGCGCCGAGCGCGACTACAGCGATATTGACAGCATTCTCAGTTCGGGCCGGTGGACGCCGGCAGACCTGCTGGCGAAGGGCCAGACCGTGTTTCCGGACACGACAGCAGCCTTGTTCGCCGCCAGGCTCGTACGAGCGGACCGACTCGATCCCGAGAACTACGCGGCCATCGGAATTCGCAGCGGCGAACTCGCCGCCATGCAGAAGCGGCTCTCCACAGCAGCGGAGAAGCTCAGCGCCGAGCGGTAACCACTCGTGGTTGGTCGCCGGAGATCCGTGGCGTGAATGGTGCCAGCGAAGGCGTACCTGTCAGTCGTGTGCAGCTCCCGCATACCGTCGTCTCATGTACGTCCTCGACGGACTTCCATGGTCCACACGGACCTGCGTGCGACACCTTCGCCGGACCTACCACCTCCTGAGAACTCGGCCGGGCTGCGCAGCGTGCACGCCGTCGTCCTGGACGAGGCCGCGGGCCGATCCGCTCGCCCCTGAGCGTCTCAAGAGTCAGTCGATCCCTGAGTCAGCGGTGTCCAGGGCTTGAGCTTCATCGGCAGGTAATGCGCCCAGGTGATCCGCTGACTGCGAGGTGCCCGAAACGCCTTGATCTCTGACCCATTACCTTGCGAAAGCTGGTTCAATGGTCCCAGCCCGAGTTGAAGTGAACGCACTGTGGCTTGAACACGTGGGCTTGGGGGGAGCGGGGTCCATTGGTGAGCGCAGGCCGGGCCGATGACCGACTGGTGCCTACGAACGGCCGGGATCTTGGCCGAGGCGTACCTGGCGATGGTGTTGGTCGAGGGTGAAGAACTTCTGGCGCATAATCACAAGCGAGACAGGCGTCGGTGTAATGTCTGCTTGAATGTTAACATTGCTTGCCTTCGCTCCACTAATAGGCATTCTTGAGGGAATCCTCGGCGTGTCCGCCTATGATTCGAACACTTCGACAATATTTGGCATGTCTTGGGGTCTCGTGGTATTGGGGGTTGTCGCGATCGCAACCGCCGTATCAGTCCTCGTCTACAGAGTTCAAAGACGAGAGAATGAAGCCTGGCCGAGGCGTATCTGGCGATGGTGGAGGTCTAGGGCGAAGAACTTCTGGCGCATAATCACAAGCGAGACGGGCGTCGCCGTGCTTTCTGCTTGGGTGTTAACATTGCTTGCCTTTGTTCCACTAATAGGCATTCTTGGGAAAATCCTCGGAATGCCTGTCTATGATTCGAGCACTTTGACAATAGTCGGCATATCTTTGGATCGCGTGGCATTGGGGGTTGGCGCGATCGCGACTGCCGTATCAGCTCTCGTCTACAATGTTCAAAGACGAGAGGATGAAACGGCTGAAAGACAATTCCGCGAGGAAATGCATCGCAAAGATCAATTCTTGCGGGAGGGTATGCATCGCGAGGAGCAGTTTCGGTTGTGGGCAGAGCCGCTTCGTGATCGAACGGAGGGGCCTGCAACCTGGGAGGTTCTGACTGTTCTCGGGACCCAGGACTCGAGACTCAAAGGTTCCATTATGCGCGTGGCGTCCCATGCAATTGAGCAGTATGCCTACGACCCGTGCATAAGGGCTGGGTGTGCGGGCGTGTCGCGTGGGAAAGCGGAATCCCCGACGAATGCTGACCGAGAACGTGTAGCCGAGAAGTCGGAGGGCGGCGAAACCTCCGGTGCGGATCCTGCTGCATCCTGAGTTGCACAGGTTTAGTGCCCCAGTGCTCGGAGGACTTGGCGGGTGTCTTGGTCGATGGCGGGTTGGGCGTCGAGGCGGTGGCCGCCGATGGTGATGGTGACCTGGCGTAGCGGCCGCAGTGT
>WBZS01000547.1_pt1 | contig 44696 bp, 35 predicted proteins | sample 5204201 | NCBI WGS metagenome assembly WBZS01 (sample SAMN12344357, study PRJNA552823) | activated sludge metagenome | biome: Activated sludge suspended growth; feature: Nitrification reactor; material: Wastewater; isolation source: activated sludge from nitrification reactor of wastewater...
ATAAGCCATAGATAACCCCTGGCAACCCCATGGATACCTTATGAATGACTGAATGGTTTTGCTTTAGCAAAAAATGATTGAAAGATTTCAATCATTAAAGAAGGAACCACGACCAACGGATCGTGGCATGGTATTAATTAAATATAAAGTCAGATTTTGTCCCTGTAAATTTCTATTGCGTATTTTGGGATTATATTTTAAAATACATTCGAGGATTAGAAATAAGCACAATACACTCCGATTGCAAGGAAGTTGTCCACAATAGGGATAGGATAGCGCAGAGCCATCCTCAGGCAATCCTGTCAATCCAATAATTCACAATAATCAAATTTCAGACAAAAATCAAATCCGACCAATCACCAAAATCACAACAATCATGGTTCAGACAAAATGTCCAGGCAAACAAATTAAACTGTAAACTGTAAACTAAAAACTGCCAACTTGGATAAGTCATAGATAACCCGTAGATAAGTTATGTTTATCCGTATTCATAACCAGCCTTAGCTTCAGAAAAATGAATACGCCAGTTTTTGCCTTTCCTTTCTCCATTTACCCGGATTTATAAATCAAATCGGTGCAATGAGGGACTGAAATTCAAAATAAGCAATGAGACCATCGCCCTAAATGGTAGGAAAAAAATAAACTGAATTTAGATTAGCACACAGAATTATGTATCCACAACCTGAATCTTAACTACCCGGATTGGGAAATAGCCTGAGTGACCTGGCTTGGACATCACAAATGTATTCGGTAAGGGTCTGGTGTGGATTTCTGTTTAAAACTTTGTTTCAAGCAGAAAAGGCATCATAGCCCTCCAGGTAGGCCAGTCGTGTTTGATGTCATAACCCCAAATGTCCAGCTGATGAGGTATACCCTTATGGTGCAATAGACCCGATATATATCTTGACCCGTTTGGATCTTCATAATCACCGGAACCCGTTAATATATGAATATGGTCAGAACTTCGTATCGTATTCAGATGGTGTTCATCTTGCATGTCTTTTAAATAATGCATCGGGCTGTTCCAGTAACAGTCATCATCCCAGTAATTTTTGGTGTAGGCACCTAGATCATACAGCCCCGACATGGAGATACATCCTCGGATAGCCCACGGATTTTTAAAAAATAGATTGGCAGCATGTAGTGCACCAAAAGAGGCACCACAGGTAATAATGGGTGTATCTTTACTCGTTCTTCCTTTGATAAAGGGCACAACCTCATTGTAGACATAATGGTTAAACTGATTATGCCTCACTACTTTTGTCCGGCCATCTATTTTACTGTTTAGCCAGCTTTCATTATTGATAGAATTGATGGAATACACTTTGACCTTTCCTGCTTCAATATACTTTGCAATGGAGTCAATCAGCAAAAAGCGCTCATATTCCAGATAATCAGCCGCAGCTGTAGGCAATAGCAGTATGGCAGGACCAAAATGTCCATACTCCACAATTTCCATATTTTTATGCAGCGAAGGGCTGAACCAGGTTTGTATCTCTCTGTGCATACCAATTCAAATTTGGATGCAAGAAAAGCAATAATTGTGATATGATAAAGAAATATCAAAGGAAATCATGGAATAAAATTATTGGATCGAAATTAGCTTACGCTTTTCCGGATATGAATATTTTTGGAGGGGCTTGGTTTGTAATCTGGTGTTTGCAGACTTTAATCCTTTTCTGAAACCCGGACTGATACGGATGCCTGATTTAATGCAATAATCCAGATAATTAATACAGCAAAAGTGATTTTCTGAACCACAGGCAGGTAAAAGATTAAGGTTTTATGGTGGTATAAATAGGCGTTTAATACCATAAGGAAAATATTGAATAATCCGGATATAAGCCACACATACCATCTGATGGAGTATAAGCCCGTCAGCATACTGCCTAGTGCTATCATGCCACAAAGCGCACCTGCATGCGATGTAAGATCATGATTTACTGAGGTAAGGAGCAATAACGAGATAGCCATAGCCAATATACCGGAATACCGTATTGTGTTTGACAATGCCATTCTAAACTTCAGTTGGAATGGGATCCGGCTAAAACAAAACGCAAGCGACAGACATAACACAATCATGGCAACCGTAGCGATAGGTTTTGCTTCGTTCGGTTCACCATTTAAGGCTGTTTCATCCAATAAATTGCACCAGAAATTATGTTGCCAGCTAAAACCGGTCCCGGTAGGATCAACCATAGAACCTCCCGGATAATACTGCGCGGATATATAGTATAGAATAAAAAACACTGTTGCGCCAACAAATGGCAACAACTTTATGGTATTTTTGATCTTCCTGCCTTGCGTTTCCAGATCAGAAGTTCTTTAAAGGTGAACGATTAGCGTTAAACTTAAAATGGTATTTCCATTTCTGCAATGGAGAAATAACGAAATATAAGCTTAAAAAGTGTTTTACACCCAATTGGAACAACTTTCGTTGTAATTATTTTAAAGCAGCTAAAAATTCAGGACTGTCTGGTTTTATTTTGGACGCAAAAAAATGGCTTAACTTTCCGTTTTTATCTATAAGGTATTTACAGAAGTTCCAGCTGGGAACTTCGTTGTTCCAACCATTTTTTTTGGGATCCGTTAGCCAGCTGTATATTTCATTTTGTGATTCTCCTTTGACATCTGTTTTGTCAAACATCGGAAAAGTAACACCATAGTTTTTTTGACAAAAAGTCGCTATTTCATCAGATGACCCCGGCTCCTGAGACATAAACTGATTACACGGAAATCCCAGAACCACCACTTCACTTTTATTTTTTTCATAAAATGTTTGCCAATCAGCATACTGCGGCGTAAAGCCACACTTGGATGCCACATTTAAAATAATGATCTGTTTGCCTTTATACTGATCCATACCAACTACTTTTCCATCAAGTGTGGTGGCTTTAAGACTGTAAAATGAAGTTCCGGGTGTCTGCATCGACGCACCAGCGGAGGGTGAAGTTACCTTATTGGCATTAAAACAACTAATGAACCACGCTGGAATACTCAGAATAACAGCAAAAAACATTTTAACAGACATATTTCTATTTTTTTTTATTATTGAAGGAAACATAACATGCAGTAATTAAAATAGTTGTCAGCTTTAGTTTATAACCAAAATTTATAAAACGTACTAACCTGTTTATGATAGAGAAATCACATAAATTATATTTTATTTACATTTTCAGGGAGTATTTTTTTAATTGAAATTATGATTGAAATCATACATAATTCATTTTGGCTTGCCTTATATTTGTGGCAATGAATAAAATGTTTGCCTTATTTTTGGTTTTTGTGCTTTTATTGCCCTTGTTTTCAAAGGTGACAGTGTTTGCTGTTTGGAAGTATAACCAAAAATACATCATTGAAAACTTGTGTATCAATAAGTCAAAACCGGCATTAAAGTGTAAGGGTAAGTGTAATCTGATGAAAAATCTTCAGGAAACGGAAGACAAAGAAGATACACCTTATCCTGAAAAAGCAAAAGAATTTAAAATGCAACCCACAATTGCACCTAAAAACATAGCCCTTTTGCTTTCCGACTTAGCGATGGAAGATTCAAAGCAAACATTTTCCTATGATCCCGCCTTAATCCACTTTTTGTTTGTATCTGGAATTTTTGTCCCTCCCGATGCACCATCGTCCCGCATTTAATATGCCTTCATTTTTATTTTGTACATTTCATTTACAGCCGTATCTGTGATGTAATTTGTTATTGGCTCCTGCCGGTTAAGTAAAAAATTGAAATAATGATAAATAGGATATTATGTTTTTTTGTCCTGTTTGTTGTATTTTTTGGTCAAAATGCGATGGCTTGCGATGTGTGCGGATGTACCGTTTCCGGGCAACAATTTGGCATATTACCCCAATTCAACAAACATTTTGTAGGGATAAAATATGGATATAGGACATTTACATCCATGCATCCGCCCTTATTTTCTACGGATACAGCATCCAAAAGCAAAGAGTCATTTTCGACATTTGATGTCTGGGGCAGATTTGTAATCGCAGACAGACTTCAGATTTTCGGTTTTATCCCATACCAGCACATCACTAAAGTGGAGTCCGGTTCGGGATTGGTTAGGTCAGGTTTTGGTGATGTTAGCGCCATAGCCTTGTATGCTGTTATAAATCAAAAAAAATCTGCGGCTTTACCCCTCTATCAGAATTTGCAGATCGGTGGCGGCTTAAAATTGCCAACAGGTAGCAATAACTTTCTGACTCCGGATCAGGAGTGGATTCCCGGCATTCAAATGGGTACAGCTTCTACGGATATGCTATTTAATGTGTCCTATTTAATTCGGTATAATGAAATCGGTGCATCTGCTGAATGCAATGCCAGAATTAATGGTAAAAATACAGGAAGGGATTTTAAATACGGGGACAGAATCACTTCTTCCATTAGGATATTTTATCTCAAAAGGTTAAAAGAAAATTCCATTTTGCCTTCTTTGGGCCTCATGGTGGAAAATTCACAAAAGGATTACCATGAAGGTGCCACAGTAGATTTGTCGGGCGGTACCAACGTTTTTGGACATCTTGGATTGGATTTTTTTAGTCCTTCATTTACTTTCGGTGTTCAGATTCAGCCGGCAGTTTTCCAGCATGTTGCTGGAGGCAATCTGACATCAGGTACAAGAATTGGCGCGCAGTTTTCTGTGTTGTTCTGATCACAGCATTAAAATCAGATTTTAATTTAATTTTTTCATTTTAAACAAAATACATTCGCATGAAAAGCATAAATAAATTTATTATACTCAGTATAATTACTACTTTTTCATTTTTATCTTGTAAAGATGACCCGGAAACAAAAAAAGCCGGCGACGTGACCATTGAATTTGAACATGTATGGGCAAGCTCTGAATCCGAATTTTCCCTCAACAAAGCACTTACACATCCTTTGCTTTCTGAAACAATGACATTTAATATTTTTAAATATTATGTTTCTAATATTAGATTAAAATCAAAAGAGGGGAGTTGGTATGCTATGCCCGAAAGCTACTTTATCGTAGATACAGACCCGGCCGGCAGCAGTAGCGTTGTCATTCCGGATGTCCCTGGCGGAGAATATACAGATGTCGAAATCACATTTGGTGTAGATAGCCTTAGATCTACTTCAGGAGCACAAACAGGTGCATTGTCAGTGACAAACGGGATGTTCTGGAGTTGGAATTCAGGATACATCATGTTAAAAGCCGAGGGTACCTCACCAAATGCAGCCGGCGGTTCCTTTACCTTTCATTTGGGAGGCTTTAAAGGCGTTAACAAAGTCCAGTCTACAAAAGAATACAATCTGGGTTCAGCACCATTGGTTGTAGACGGGGACAGAGAGGCAGAAATTCATATGGTGGCCAACCCGGCAAAACTATGGCATTCTGCTGAAAAATTAGCAGTCAGAAGCACTATGACTATGCCAGGCGAAATCGCAAAAACGATGTCTTCTACTTTTTACGACGCAATAAGATTTGACCATATCCACAACTAACAAATAGTAAATGATGGGTTTTCGCAGCGTTTTTAAAATAGTTACTATTTTTGGTATGCTGATGTTTTTTGCATGCCACGATACATCGGATAAGTCAGACTTCGGTCTGACTTATCCGGCGTATTTCCCCGAACCGCATTACAGGTTTGGAAAAAATACACTTTCAGAAGCAGGGTTTGAAGTTGGAAAATCATTATTTTATGACCCCATTCTATCAGTCGACAATTCCGTAAGTTGCGCAAGTTGCCATGCTCAGGGACATGCATTCGCTGACCATAATGTAGTCTTCAGTGAAGGTATTCACCACAAAAAAGGAAATAGAAATAGCCCGGCATTGTTCAATTTGGCTTGGAACACCAGTTTTATGTGGGATGGAGGAATCAACCATATTGAAGTAATGCCGGTTGCCCCAATCACAAATGAAGTGGAAATGGGCGAATCAATTAGCAATGTTATGGCTAAACTGAATAGCCACCCGTCATATCCAACCGCTTTTGAACAAGTATTTGGCACCAGAATCATCGATGACCAGAAGTTATTTTATGTTTTGGCGCAGTTCATGAGCATGCTTGTAAGTGATAATTCAAGATATGATCAATACCGTAAAGGAGAAATACAGTTTACACAGGAGGAAAAGGAGGGCTTAGCCATTTTTAAACAAAAGTGTGCTTCATGCCACACGGAACCACTTTTTACTGATTTTAGTTTTAGAAACAATGGTCTCCAAAAGACGGATAATGAAACAGGAAGACATAGAATTACACAGGAAGATTCGGATATTAATAAGTTTAAGGTACCTTCATTGCGAAACATTGCTCTAACTTATCCGTACATGCATGATGGTCGGTTCAGGACACTAAAACAGGTTTTGGATCATTACAGCGATGGAGTTGATAAACAAATCAACCTGGACCCGTTGTTGTGGAATAGCGAAAACCCCGGAATTGAATTATCTGAAACGGAAAAGAACAGCTTAATAGTTTTTTTGCAGACGTTGACAGACTACAAATTTGTTTCCGATCCCTTATTTGCACCTAAATAATTTATATATGACGCTAAATATGAAATATAGTTTTATTTTTATTTATTCACTGTTTTTTTTATCCTGTTCAAAAAACACGGAAACTGTGCAGGATAAATTTAATACCAGGATAGTTTTCCACACTCCGGATGAAGGAAATGAATACAGAAAGGGCGATACTATTTTTATCCGGGCTGAAATTACCTCCGATGTATCTATGCATGGTTTTGAAATTTTAATCCACCCGGGTATTACAGGTCAATCCGTATCATTAAAAAGTAAACACACCCATGGCAAAGTGATTCAGGCGGAAACGTATTGGGTGGCAGATATTGACCGGAAAAGCGAGGTGCAAATCGAAGTGGTCGCCGCAATTGACCACCTTGGAAATAACTTATCAGCATTCAGGCATATAGTCTGTAATCCTTGAGAAACACTCAGCGTATTTAGAACATACTTCTTCCTGACTGTAAATAGGATTTGTCAGTTATCGGGCTATAGTAACGCTCCCGGAAACCCATTTTCTGTTTCCTCGACTATCGGTTATATCAGCAAGAAAGACATATACACCGGGCACAACAGGGCTTCCTTTATATTTACCGTCCCAGGCCAGCTCTGTTTCATTTGCTCCCGCCCGTATAGTATATACTTTTGAACCCCAGCGATCAAAAATATCAAATCCATGAATCTTTTGGGTATCCGTCGATTTGATAATAAAAGTTTCATTTCCACCATCTCCGTTGGGACTGAAAATGTTTGGAAATACAATGTCGTTGTCTTCATATTTCAACTTAACATGAACAATATGTCTGAAAATACAACCATTGTTGTCGGTCAGAAATAACTCATATTCGGTATCTGCAGTGAGGTTGCTGACCGCAGGCTGAAGACAGTCTGCACACGAGAGAAAAGTTGCAGGTTCCCACTGCACCTGATCCGGCACTGGCGTGATTCCGGCATCCAATACAATACTCTGATTAAGCAACATCTCAAAACTGGTATCCCTGACATTGAAATCAGTAGCTACCGCAATCGGAATCAATACTTCTTCCACATAAAGACACCCACCTGAACCTGCAATGGAAACAACATATTTACCTGGCGCAAGACCACGAACCGTCAAAGGTATATTTAAAGAGGGATATGCTATACCATTTATAGTGATTTCATAATTACTGCAACCCTCCAGCCGCTCAATAACAATTTGACCATCATTTTTACCCGGACAGGTTTCAGGTTCAGAATTGATAGAGGCAGTGAGCACATCTGGCTCAAAACGAACAATCACATAGGTATATGTGGCACATCCTGCGCTGGTCACGACATTTGCGACGGTTAGACCTTCGGAATATAATTCAGAAAATAGTGTTCCATTTATCAGCGTGTCTTCTCCGGATTTCAGTTTAAGTCTGATGGTGTCAGACAACACAGGATAAAAGTAAATCTGAACTGTGAGTGTGCTGTCACATCCGTTAATGGAAGCATTTTTTAGCACCTGCACGTCGCTCGTATTGTTTCCGTGATAAACCGTGCCGCCTATGGTTATACTGTCACCAACACATAGAGTGTCCCGGATCAAACCAAAAGCTTCAGGGTAAAATTGAAGCTGAATGTTAATTGTCGAATCACACCCATTTTTTGCTCCGTTTAATATAATTTCATTTCCCGATTTCTTATTTTCATCATACCGCTTTCCATTGACCATAATAAAATCCCCGGAACACAACTGTCTGTTAAGTTGAGATACGGATGCTGTTTTATACTGAAGGGAGACGTTTATGATGGAATCACACACCCCCGGTCCACTTCCCGCTATAGTATCTGTACCTGAAAGCTTATTTTCATCGTACACCTTACCATTGATAACAACTTTTTCGCCGGGACATAAGATTGGATTGATTTGGCTTACGATTTCCTGAGTCAGGGTTAGGTTTATCACAATAGTGGAATCACAACCATATATGCTGCCATCGGGAATAACTTCTGTACCGGTCAGCTTATTTTTATCGTAAATATGGCCGTTTATAGTGATGAATTCAGAAACGCAGAGGGCCTGCGTTATTTGCTCAGTAGCAGGTGAATAATAATTTAAATCAACCTGAATGATGGAATCACAGCCTCCGGCGCTCGACGAGGCGATGATTTCTGTTCCGGTTCTGTTGTTTATGTCATACACCTGCCCGTTGACTACAACGGAATCGCCTGGACAAAATGGGCCACTGACTTTTATGTTTATAGGGGGGGAAATAAAAAATGACTCTTGAATACCCGACGCCAATATCGCGCAGTTATCGTCATTCAATTGGAGCAATTCAATACTTGTGAACCCGTCTGTATTCCCTGATGCCGAAGGACAAAATGTGTATGGGTACACGCTTTGCGTCGTGATAAGGGTATCTTTTTTAATTAACTGTCCGTCATTGCTAATGGCCAAAATGAGTTGAAATGGAGGTATCCCGTTTTGCTGAAAAGTAATTGTAGTACAGGTGCTGCCACAAAAATTGTCAACAGGCAAAATTGCTGATGCCGGCTTGTAAAAAGTAACTGGCACACCGGCAGTAATGGAAAAACAGGCATCATTAAAATCTAAACTACCATCTGACAGCGAATCCGCCGAAATAGCAGATACATAATAAGTTGTACCTTCAATGGCCCCTGGAGGAAAATAAAATACAGGCGATGATGAAGTAAGTAGTATATTGCCCGCTTGTAATCCGGGTTGATCGTGGAGAATAAAGACCAGTTTATCATTAGCTTCCAGCAATTGGTCATTGTTATACACAAGAGTAACTGTGTCCGAGACACATACACGATATGGGGCATTTATAAAATTCATTGTACCGGCACTATTGGCACAGGCGCAATTTTTGTTCCCCTGAAGAGCTATCGATGCACATTGATTGGCATCTGAAATTTCAAACATATACGGTGTTTGAGAAGCGATGGGTGTCGAGATATAATCGGCACCCGAAGGTATACCGTTAACCATATAACTTTGTGGGTCACCTCCGCTGATACTGAACTGCACAGTGTAAGTTTGTGTTTGCTGGTCACAGATCACTTGCAGATTGTTTTGATACGGGCTGGTGTTAACGAGTATGGTAGTGGTTGCCGCAATCGTACAGGGCATGTCAGAGACAAACTGCAGGGTGACATTACCGGCAAGGTTGTCAGGATTAAAAATGCCATTGTTCACACCGTTTCCAGTCCATGTTCCTGTTGTAAAAAGGGCATCGGTCAAGGAAGAAAGATCGATTGGATTTTCTGTTTCGCATATACTCAAAGTGGAAAGCAATGGTTGTTGCTGCTGCTGAATTGTAATATTGGTTGTAGCCGCCAATACGCAGTTTTCACTGCTGAAAAAGGTCAGCGACTGAGCCCCTGTCAGTCCCGTACTGTTAAAAAATTGGCCTGAAACACCTGGTCCGGCCCAGTTGCCTGCCATAAACAAAGGATCTTGCAACAAAGTAAGGTCAAATGTAAGTGTGGTCTCACAAATTGTGGCATTGGTGAGCATAGGTAACTGACTTTGGGTAACCTGAACGGTAACAGAAGCATCAAGCACACAAAAATCCGATGGGTTAAAAGTCAGTAAAACTGGTCCCGATTGTTGCGATGGATTAAAAATATTGCCACTGACGCCGGGCCCGGACCATGTGCCGGCCGGGTATAATGGATCTGCAAGCTGGTTGAGATTATAATTTCCTGAAGCCGAACAGAGATTTGTCGTCGCCAAAACAGGATTCGCTGGAACACTGATGAACACATCGGTATCAACAGGAGTAAAACATACATTTAACGGCGTAAAAGTCAGATTTACGTTGCCGGATTGGCCGGTCAGATCCAGTATGTTTCCGGTCACTCCGGGTCCGGTCCAACTGCCGGGTCCGGCATTGGGATCATTGAGTAAAGTGAGATCATACCAGACATCACTCTGGCATATATTGGCTGTTCCCAATTGGGGAACTCCGCCGGGTGTGGCATTGATGACCAGAGGAGAAATTGCAAAACAACCGTTGCTATCTGTTATTTTTACGTAAAAAGTGGTCGAACCAAAGATCGTCACATTGAAGTTGGTCACTTCGTTCAGCGGACTGATAGGTAAAGCTGAATAGATATTAAATAGCTCTCCCGGACCTGGGCTAAAATAATCGGTTAACATGATTGTTGTGCCTTGGCAAACAACAATATTGGACTGAATATTTGGTATTGGTGGCGGTAAAATGGTGATTGTTGTAGACACTGGATTAACACATTGATCGGATGATGTAAATGTGAGCGTGACATTACCCATTTGACCGGAAGGGTCGAAGAAAGAAGCCGTTACACCCGGCCCGGACCATGAACCATTCGGAAACATGGGATCGGAAAGTGTACCAAGGTTAAACAGGCTGGCTGACTGACATAGATCGGCTGTACCCAGTTGTGGGCTTTGCTGCTGAATCACGGTTACAGTCAATGTTCCATCCGTATAACAGGTTTCATCCGGATCGAAAGTCAGGGATATAGCACCGGATAACCCCGTGGGATCAAAATTATTACCGGTAATACCGGTACCGCTCCATATGCCTGTTAGGCTGGGTGGATTGACAAAACTACTGAGATTTAAAATACCATTGTTATCACATATGGTGGTAGAAGCAGACACCGGTACGCCACCCGGTTGCACAATGACCGGAACAGGCATAATGGTTTCGCAATATGTCGTCGAAGAAACAGCATAATATGTTGTGGAGAAAGGGGGCATCACGATTGGAGATGCCAATTGGTTAAATGGCCCTACTGGAAGTCCGCTATGAAATTGAAGGGTGGCTCCCGCATCGGTAGTTACAAAATTGCTTAGATCAACAGTTTCACCGGCACAAATTTGTATCGGACTGACCATTATAGCTGGGGCAGTTTCCACAATAATATTGTCTGATTTGGGGGGTGAAAACGTGGTAGTACATCCGGTGGATACCTGAGTAGCACTCAAAAGCCGGAAAACACAATCAGACGTAATACCAAAAAATACCGGATTGGCAGAAGTGGTTATTGTATTGGTTTCTACTCCATTGGTACAGTCAAGTTCATATTCATAGGTGTATACACCGGGTACGGGTACCGTAAATTGGACTGGTACCAACTCACCAAAACACACCCCATCCGGTACGATGGTCATATCTACAACAAGTTGTGTGACAACCAGATCAATGGGCACCGGAGCAGACGTACAATTACCTGTACTCGCAACAGCATATAAGGTTGTCGACCCGCTGAGATAGGCACCCGGATTGCTGATCAGATTAGTAAGATTAATATCGGTATAAAAAGTAACAGGTAATCCATTACCAATTGCTAAAACGATTGTGGTGAGATCAAATACGGCTTGATCCGGAGGAACAGATTCGCAAAGCTGATAGGTGACCGGATTGGCAGTAGGTGCATTATTAACTGTGATAGCAACCTGATCAGTCCCGATGCAACCGGATTGGTCTGTTACAGTTACAGTGACCAATATAGATTGATTTACATCAGGCAATGTAATCGAAGGTCCGGTATTACCCGTACTCCAGCTGTAGCTGACGGCATTTGGTGCCGTGTTAACAGCAGTCAGTCCGACATCCTCGCCGGCACAAATAGTAATATCAGGTCCGGCATCAACAGTAAAACCGGTGCCGCTTCCAAAAAATGTGATGGACCAGCTGTGTAAAAAACCCACATCAGCACCTACATAATCATTCAGATATAATATCCATTGCCCATCCGCATTAACACCATTGAAAGTATTGGTAAAAGTAAACGTTCCCGGAGCGTTTGTATTGGGATAGGGATTGTTCAGACTAGTATTCTGACGTCCTTCAGCATTATAGGTGCCATTATAGGGTGGAGCACCCGAAACCACATTTATTGCCGCAAAATCTGAAAAACTGGTAATGGAATAGTCATCCCCGGCTCCGCCATTACTGCTGGAAAGTTCAAGAAAGGTACCATCAGGGGCTATAAGCATCAATGCAATATCACCATCAAAAGTATGGTCCAGATCTATAGTTACATTTTCTATCATTTTACATCCCCCTAAAATGCCTACGCCGCTTACATCACAAGTAGATTGGGTAATTCCCATCGTTCCTGAAGGGGGAAAGGGTAAGCCACCCACTCCTGAAAACGTTTGTCCGTATACTTGATCTGTGAGCAACAATATAAAAAGTACCACGATCAGTATATCAGATTTAAAATGGTAATTGGCCATGCGTTTCAGGTTTTTATTCATCCAATATTAAAGGTGCTAATTTATTTAAAATAGTTGCTTGAAGCACCATTGTAAAAGGGATATCAAACAAATATAAGGCTTTATTTGGTTATTACCGGGCTTGTTTGGAATATTTTATACGAATATACAGAATTATTTACTGCAACTTTGCACTTTTACCATAAAATCATTGACCCACTGAATAGCAAATTTCTCGTTTGGTTTTTCCATTAAAACGTATTTATTTTGTCCTATGCTAATTTAAAAAGGCAATGGAATCAAAACATTATCTCCGCTTATTTTTTCAAATGATATTAAAATTGACTTTCGAAATCTGTAAATCCTGTCTTATTACCAAATCTTCAATAAGACAGAATCGAAGTAATTAAATCAACTGTGTGTATTCGAATAAGCATTTCCACAATATGGTTTTATACCTGTAAGGAAATGAAGTGGAAAATAATCATGCTATGCCGTATTATGAACTCGGTGAAGACTTTTTTACTTTTGCCGGGTCTTATTCAGGACCGTGACAAACTCAACTGGATTTAAAAATTAATGCCTTGGAAAGAGCCAAAAGTCAGAAACAAAACATATCCGCATACTTTTATGTACTAACTCATTTCTTTTTTGCCTTATCTTTTTCTTGCTGTTTGAAATAGCCGCGAAGAAACCAGTTATGTTTTAATGCTTCCAGGTTTTCATTGAGTTTAATACCAGCCGTATTAAGCTTAAGAACAACGGAGTCAACATGGCTTATCGTACGGTCTATCTTATGAACGAGTATTGGGTCGTTGGATAAGTAGTTAACCGCCCCTTTCCCATCTTTCAGATTGAGTACGGCACCATCCGCATGTTGTATCGTATTGTCCAGATGAAGGATGACATTTTCCAAATCAGATGACGACTTTTCAATATGGCTTACTATCCTTTTTACCTGTTCTGCAACTGCTGTATCCCGGATGGTTCCAAGTAAATTGTCTTTTTGATCAAGCGACGCAACAAGTTTGTTCAGATTTTTGACAGCGACAACAGACTCTTCTGTAGTTTTTCTGACATTGTCCAATATGAGGTGTAAATCTCGGATTAGAGTGGAATCTTTGATCATGGCTCCGACCAGCCCCTTACCCCCGGAAATATCCCGGGTGATTTTTAACAGTTCAGAGGTGAGTAAAGCTGCATTTTCATTGGTTACGCTAAGGGTGTTAAGCATCTCGTCGGTACGAACCCTGCTGAAGGAACGGATTGTATCTCCGGCATCTACCGGAATTGTTGATTTATTGCCTGGCATAATATTAACAAGCATATTTCCGACAAGACCATCTGAAGCAATCACCGCACGGGCATCCTTTTTAATGTGTCGCATTATATCTTTGTCTATAGACAATTCCAGAATGATCATCGTATCGTTGATCATGGAAATCTCCTTCACGGTACCTACATTAATACCGGAAAACCGGACGTTATTGCCGGGCTTAAGCCCGTTAGTGTTATTGAAAATGGCAAATACCGGCGCAGTATTTCCAAACATGCTTTGTCGCTGGCCAATGTAATAAATGCCCGTTATAAACAAAATTGCACCCAGGATGACAAAAAGTCCAAGTTTGAGATTCTGATTGATTGACTTTTCCATATATTACGATTTAAAAAATGCCTTGACCTTCGGATCGTCAGAGGCAAATAACGCATCAAATGTACCTTCCGCATAATTAATTCCATCCACCAAAAGGATCATACGGTCTGCTATAAAACGGGCACAATCCACATCATGGGTGATGATAATGGATGATGTTTTATATTGTTCCTGAATTGACTTCATAAGTAAAACTATCTCTTTGGAAGTAATGGGATCGAGGCCGGTAGTAGGTTCATCATAAAGTATAATTTTAGGTTTCAGTATAAGGGTACGTGCCAGAGCTATTCTCCGTTTCATACCCCCCGATAGTTCTTCTGGCATGAGATCAATGGCATGTACTAATCCCACACTTTTTAATGCCTGAGTCACCAACGGGGTGGCATCTTTGATAGGTCCAAATTTTTTGGTATGCCTTCTCAGTGGGAATTCCAGATTTTCACGCACCGTCATTGAATCATATAGGGCACTGCCCTGAAACAAAAAGCCCACTTCCGTGCGTATATAGTCCATTTCTTCTTCATCTACCCGATCCAGATCTTTACCCATGATCTGAATACTGCCACTATCATGGGTTTCCAACCCAATGAGACATTTGATCATAACAGATTTACCTGACCCCGACTTACCCATGATCACCAACGATTCGCCTTCATACAAGTCCATATTGAATCCGTCTAATACATGATTCTGACCAAAACTTTTTTTTAGGTCTCTGATGACGATGACTTTTTCTTTGGTTTCTGTGGGGACTGTCATGCGGAATAAAAGATATCAGTGATTAAAACGGCGATAAAGTCCAGTATAAACAAAACCATAGACGTTTCCACTACCGCGGAATTGGCTGCGACACCAACACCTGCTGTACCATGTTTACAGTAATACCCTTTATAACAACCAACAAGTCCAATAGCAAACCCAAAAAAGAATGTTTTAATGGTTGAGGGTAAAAAATCTACAAAATCCAGAGAACTGAAAACTTCATCAAAATAATACCGGAATGATACATCGCCTTTGATGTTTTCTACAAGAAAAGAACCCAATAAGGCAATAGCATCACTCATTAAAACTAACAATGGAATCATGAGTGTTGTGGCCAATATCCGCGTAACCACCAGATATTTAAACGGATTGGTTCCGGAAACCTCCATGGCATCAATCTGCTCCGTAACCCGCATTGAACCCAGTTCTGCACCTATACCGGAACCAATTCGTCCGGCACAGATCAGCGCAGTAATAATAGGACCGATCTCTCTGACTATAGACACCCCTACCATAGAAGGAAGCCAGGCTGATGCCCCAAGTTCGAGCATTTTTGGCCTGGATTGAAGGGTAAAAACCAGTCCTATGATAAACCCGGTAACTCCCACCAGCAACAAGGAACGGTTACCCATATAATAGCACTGCCTCAATAATTCCTTCAGTTCAAATGGCCGCTTGAATGATTCTTTGAAAAACCGCCAGGCAAACCACGCCAACTCCCCCGTCTCCGTCAGAAATGTTATGATCGCAGATTTAAGATATAAAATAGTGTTCATAATATGGGTGGATTTCAACCCAAAGTTTCAATAAAGGTAAGGAAATAATACGTTGATGCACGGTGATAAAGATCATTATTTTTAATAATTGCCATCATGTACTGCCATGGTTTTTAAACCTTTGATAGGCGTAATGCTGTAGGCCGGAACAATTAATGGTATTACTGACATTTTTTTAAATCTATATTAGTTTTAACTTGACTTGATTTTGCAGCTTGTTTTTTATAAACCCTTTTCACCGCTATTTTTTTATTTCTGTTAGTCTACATGGTGTTGAAAAACCGCTGTTAAAAATAACTGGTATAAAATTGAGCTCACAAAAAAAATAGAGCGGTTTCTTAAATTATTTAAATAGGACCTGAATTTGGTTTTGATAACGAGTTCATAATAGGGAATTACCACATCAACATTGATAGCCAGAAAGTATACTTTCTTTATTTGTTATTGCAACTGAAAGCACCCTTACAAACTCCCCGATAAATGATTTCAATTAAATACTGCAAAGTATGCCTGTCCGGCCGCGATAAAAATCTATAGTCTATCTTCTCCACCTATACAATCTTTAAATAGAAGCAGAATCCTGTTAGTCAAACTTTTTAGGAAGGGTAAAATAATATATTGTTAAAATAGGACCTTTTGTTTTTGGCATATCGGTATTAATATTAATTTGTGAATCAATTAGCAATCTAACCTCAAACATCAGTCTATGCGACTAATTTACCTTTCTATTTTCTCAATTCTGACACTGACTTTGTCTGCACAATTTAAACCGGATGATTTTAAAGCGATGAAGTTCAGGAATATTGGCCCTGCCGGTATGAGTGGACGAATCACGGCTATTGATGTAGATTTAAGTAACCCAAACCGAATCTTCGTTGGCTCAGCTTCCGGAGGTGTATGGCTTTCTGAAAACGGAGGAACCAGTTGGCTACCTTTGTTTGATGAGCAACAATCACTCGCTATTGGGGCAGTTAAAATTAATCAAAAAAACCCATCTGAAATATGGGTTGGAACAGGGGAAGGTAACCCAAGAAATTCTGTAAATACCGGAAAAGGCATTTACAAATCACTTGATGGCGGGAAAACATGGCAGTGTATGGGACTCGAAAAAACTAAAACCATACATAGAATCATTATTCACAGGGACAACCCCGATATCGTTTTTGTAGCAGCGCTTGGATCACCCTGGGGTCCAAATCAGGATAGAGGCGTTTTTAAAACGACCGATGGGGGCAAATCATGGAAAAAGGTGTTATATGTCAATGACCTTACCGGTGCTGCTGATATGGTCACGGATCCGGGCAATCCCAATAAATTGCTGGTAGCAATGTGGGAGCACCAGCGCGAACCATGGTTTTTTAACTCCGGAGGCAAAGGATCAGCTTTGTTTATTTCTTACGATGCAGGCGAAAGTTTTAAAAAAATAACAGATGAAGACGGACTGCCGAAAGGAAATCTGGGCAGGATTGGAATTGCGGTGGCACCAGGCAAACCGAATATCATCTACGCCCTTGTAGAAGCGGCTGAAAACGGTTTGTATAAATCGGTGGACGGCGGTAAAAAGTGGGCACTGGTATCCGGTAAAAATATTGGTGACCGCCCGTTTTATTATTCAGAGCTCGTAGTCGATCCAATCAACGAAAATAGGATTTACAATGTATTTACATATATTTCCATGAGTGAAGACGGTGGTAAAACATTCCGGAATATTGCCGATTATGGCAATGAAGTGCATCCGGACCACCATGCATTCTGGATTCATCCCACCGATCCTTCATATCTGATTGATGGTAATGACGGAGGACTTACCATTTCAAGGGATGGGGGAGCGAGTTGGTATTTTGCAGGCAACATTCCTGTCGGTCAGTTTTATCACATCAATATCGACAAAGATTTTCCTTACCATGTGTATGGAGGTATGCAGGATAATGGCTCCTGGGTTGGGCCTTCAGCTGTGTTTAAAAGAGGAGGCATTCGCAACAGCGATTTTCAGGAATTATACTTTGGAGATGGCTTTGATGTAGTACCTTATCCAAAAGATAGCCGGTATGGTTATGCCATGTCGCAGGGAGGCAACGTTGCTTTTTATGACAGGGAAACAGGCAAAAACAAATTTGTCAAACCCGTTCACCCGGATCCGGAAATGGAGTTGAGATTCAACTGGAACGCAGCCATTGCACAGGACCCTTTCAGAGATTGCGGCGTTTATTTTGGCAGTCAGTTCCTGCACTATTCCGATGACTGTGGAGACACTTGGACGATTAAATCACCGGATCTCACCACCAACGATACTACCAAACAAAAAGCAGACAGAAGTGGAGGCCTGACTATGGACGCTACTAATGCAGAAAATCATACAACAATCCTGGCCATTGCCCCTTCTCCGGTCAATAAAGAAGTGATTTGGGTCGGAACGGATGACGGTAACCTCCAGCTGACCCGAGATGGTGGTAAATCCTGGACCAACCTGAACAAAGCTTTAAAAGGCTTGCCGGAAGGAAGCTGGATTCCTCAAATACACCTGTCTTCAATGAATGAAGCAGAAGCCTGGGTAGTCGCAAATAATTACCGTAGAAATGATGATTCGGCCTATGCCTACCATACTGCAGATTTTGGAAAATCATGGACCCGTATTGCCGATGACGCACAAATTAAAGGATTTGTTTTGTGTATCCTGCAGGATGAAAAATCTCCGAACCTCCTTTTTTTAGGCACAGATGCAGGCTTATACCTGTCTTTCAATAAAGGCAAAACATGGCATCATTGGAATAAAGGGTTTCCTCAGGTTCAGGTCAGTGATATGAAAATCCACCCCGTTGAAGATGACCTCGTGCTGAGTACTTTCGGTCGTGCCTGTTATATTCTCGATGATATTAATCCGCTCCGTACATTGGCAGCGGAAGGCGAAAATATTTTGAATGCTGAATTTAACCTGATGGAAACAGCTGCAGCCTGGCTGGTAAGCTATCGCTCTTATGATGGAGCGCGTTTTGCTGGACAGGGTGAGTTTAAAGGTGAAAACAGGGTATACGACCGCATCGCTTTTAATGTTTGGAAAAAACCGGCTGAAAAGCAGGCCGAAGTCAAAAACAATGACAAGAAGACAGATGAAGAAAAAAAAGAAAGTAAAGATGACAAAGCTCCAAAAGTTAAAGTATCTATTTATGATGAAAATAACAAATTGGTAAGAAATTTTAAGAAGAAATTGGAAGATGGTTTAAATCGTATCTCGTGGGGTCTGGAAACCAATGGAATTCGCTTTCCGTCCAGAACAGAACCCAAAGAAGAAGAGGATTTACCCGGAGGTAGTACCGTTTTACCGGGAAGGTACAAAGTAGTTATGGAATGGAACGACAAAAAAGATTCAACCTATGTGGAAGTTAAAAGCGACCCTCGTTCCAAAACTACTAAATTGGACATGCAAGACATCCTAAAATCACAGGAGGAAATAAATGATCTCATCAAAAGAAGTAAAGCATCATTTGAAAAGATCAGTGCAGCTAAAAAATCTGTAGCTTTGGTTGAAAAGTTAATGGAAAACCAACCGGATAGTATAAAAAAAGATTTTAAAACACTACATAAATCACTCAATACAAAGCTTGACTCCCTGACAAACTTGTTTTTAGAACCTGAAAATGTCAAAGGAATTCAAAGAAATCCGCACCAGTTAAATAGTGTCATATTTGGAGCTTTAAACTACATTCGCTCTGCTTGGACAACACCTGGACCTAATGCACGAATGGCTGTTGAAAATGCCGCAAGGAAAACAGAAATAGTAGTAAACGCTGTAGAGGAGTTTATGAAAGGTGACTGGAAAATGTATCGTGAAAAGGCAGGTAATCTGGAGGTTAAAATATTTAAGGAATAGTTTTTCCGTTTCAGCCCATTGGTATCAGCTGCCCTTATTTAATCTTGATTAATAATTTCCCCTTTGGGTTATAAAATGTCAGTTGCACACTTTCTTTTATAATTGGACTAAAAGGCATAACGAAACAACCACATCATTTAAAATGAATGTTCCAAAGGCCAGATTAAAACCCTGACTTTTTACAAACTATGCTTGATCGCGCATACCTAAAATAAAAGGAGCAGTAACTGCAAAATGTCCAGACTTCCTAGGTGTATTAAGCGCCGATGATTTTTTTCTTCATGGCATCAAATTCATCATCCGTAAGCAAACCTGCCTGTTTCATATCTGCTAATTCCTTGAGTTTAGCCATAGCTGCCGAAGTATCTGCAGCCTGACTGACAGTATCCTGCTTTTTGCGCAGCTCTTCTGCCATTTCTTTGCCCTTCTCAAATTTTTCGTGGTAATATTTTTTGAGTCTTTCAGGATCAAAATCAAGAAAAGTGCCTCCGGTTTCAAAATGTTTTTTAAACACTTCTCCAAGAGCAAAAGTGGATGCACCTGACAATACTGCCATTGTCACACCACCTAGTATAGATCCGACACCAGGTATAAATTTAACTGCTCTCGCACCCAGTCGTGCCAGACCGGAACCAGTAAGTGCTGTAATGATGGCCTTACCTTCTGTTTGTTTAAAATCAACATCATACACTTTACACATTTGACGGATCATATCCAGCTGAATGGCACTGACTGCAAATAAGTCTGCAATCGGAACGGGAATAAAACCAGCACCCATCGACCAGATCATGTGATTTTTAATAATGGAATTGGCACTATCTTCTCTGTTGCTTTTTTGATATTCTGACATAACTTGGTGTATAATTTATGTTCAATGATGATTTAACGCTTTTATAAACGACAAATATTCATATTAAAGTTTCAATTAATCCTGCTTTATCGATATATGGCATGGAATACCGGACTAATTAATAAAATATAGCGGTCTGTTATACATCTGCACTCGTCGGATAAATTATTTTTTCATTTACAAACACTATCTTTGTCCTTTAATGCGGTACATCAAAATGAAAATAACAATTCCTGTTTGTATATGCCTCCAGGTTTTTATCTTTGGGATAGGTTTAGGACAAAGGCAAATAACAACGTTATCAGGTCAGAAAATCATATTATTTCAAAACGGCACCTGGATCAAAACGGATACAATGCCAATGGTCAGGGACTCGTTCGGAATGCTGGTAACGGACAGGAACCCGATGCAGGAGGTCAGACCTGAAGGCATGCCCTTAAATGAAAAAACGCGCGAAGGAATAGAAATACTTAAAAAGGCGGCTGAAAAAAAGGAAATTGAAACATGTATTCTCATGGATTTGCTGGATAAAGAATTAGCGGTAAAAGAAGTACAGTTGTCCCAGGCCCGGCAAATGAAAAATAAAGAATCAGAAACGATAGTCAAAGCAGATATAGCTGATCTGAGAAATAAACAGAAAACGGCAGAAAAAATATATAAGCTCGATGCCCAGTTGGTAGTTAAAGCCAATGAACTTAAAAATTTGAAAAACAGCGATCTGAACAATCAATTACTTTCCTTGGGTGAAGCCCTGAATATCGAAGTTTCCTCATTTTTGACTGATTTGAAATCAAATTCTGACGAACAACCTATAACATCAGGTAATGTTGTTAAAAAAACAGCGCCGGTTATCGATAAGTGCAGCTTTGCAAAAATTGAAAAAGCCGGCAAGTTGCGAATCATCGAAACTAAAGCTGAACCCCTGTTCGTATTTACTCCCGAAAACCTGAAGGCATATTTTAGAGAAAAAGACCTGATGATGGTCAATGCTTCCGTGCTGGCAAAAGGAAAAGATCATTACCTGCACTTGACTATAAAAATAATTTCTAAAGATGCAGCCAAAAATTATGGCCATATCATGAAAGAAAGTATGCTCAGGGTACAATTTATTTCAGGAACAAATATCAACCTTAACGCCAGCGAAGATACCTACGGATATATTGAACAATACACTGGATATATGGTCTATAACGCGTTTTACCGGATTAAAAATGAAGACTTGGGTATTATCTCTAAAATGCCGATTGATTTTGTAGGTATCATGTGGTCCTCAGGCTTTGAGAAATATGATATTTTTAATGTCGATGTCGTTATGAATCATTTGTCATGTATCAAATCAGCTAAAAAGTAAGAAAAATATTAAGTTATGCTTGGTTTAAAACTAGCTACCGACCCGTTTTGGGTGAACATTGCCGAAAAATCGATTGACGAAATCCTCACCGACCATGCGTATTGTGAACAAAAAGCAGCATCTACATGCATTTCACTTATTATACAATTTCCGGAGCGTTCTGCACTGGTAGAGGAAATAACACCTATTGTAGCTGAAGAATGGGGGCATTTTAGGAAGGTGCTTAAGGAACTGAAACAACGGGGATACACTTTTGGTAAAAACCGAATCGACAATTATGTAACAGAGTTGATGAAGTTTCAGCGTAAGGGTGGTAGGGAAGAGGATAGACTCATGGATAAACTGCTGATTTCTGCAATGATTGAAGCCCGGAGTTGTGAACGGTTCAGGTTGCTTTCTTTGTATATTTCTGATGAAAAACTAAAAGAATTTTATCACGAGTTTATGGTGTCTGAAGCCGGGCATTACCGAACATTTATCGATCTTGCCAAATTGTACGGCCCGGAAGAAAAAGTAAAGGCCAGATGGCAGGAAATGCTTGATTTTGAGGCGGAAATAATGAAAAAACGGGAACTTAGGGGAGACAGAATTCACTGAGCACTTAAAACCATGAAAAAAGTGGAAAGGCCAAAATTTACAAACCTGGTATGGTCTTAAATATGTTAATTTTTCATTCGAATCTCTTTTTTAATATTTATTGGAATACCTGACTAAATTAATATACCGGTGCATTCTGGCATGGAATAATTATCTGTATTTGGTAAATCCGGTGTAATTGAATAATCTTGGTAACTTAGATTTCTTTTGACAATAACTTTGCTATTTTTGCAGCATAAACCTTTATAAACATTTAAATGGAATTTTGGGAAAGAGATTTTGAGTGGCTTAAAGTACGGACCATAGTCAAAGATGCCCTGAAAAAGCAAGTACTTCCTGACCTTCAGTCCATACTTTTTTTGATCGGGGTACAGGAGTTGGGACGAATACCCAAATCCGGCTTTACAAAAGAAGAAAAACGGGACCTCATGCACGTGGCAGTTTGCACATTGCTTGAAGCAGAGGGATATTTTGAGTTTGAAGGAAGAGACCAGGACGGTTGGCCCCATTGGAAAGAATTAAAACCATTTTCTATTAAAGGTGCAGTTGAACAGGAAGAATTTCTGATTACGCACATCATCAACTATTTTAAAAAATATAACGAAATCAATTCTTTTTCATTAAATTAAACGAAATATGTGGAGAGTACTATTTGTTCTAACTTGCTGTATTACTGTATTTTCATGTACCAATAAGGATACATTTACAATTGAGACTGAATATGGCAATATGGTTGTAAAATTGCTGGATGAAACCCCTAAACATAAGGAAAACTTTTCCAAATTAGCACGACAGGGATTTTATAATGACCTCTTATTTCACCGGGTAATGAAAGGTTTTATGATTCAGGGTGGAGATCCCGAATCTAAAGGCGCCGCTATGGACAAACCGCTCGGAAGTGGAGGACCGGGATATAATTTGCCGGCAGAGATCGCAGTACCACATTTTAAAGGTATGGTTGCTGCTGCCCGTTTGGGTGATCAGGTGAATCCGGCAAAAGAGTCTTCAGGTTCTCAGTTTTTTATTGTTCAGGGTGGCCCCGTAGACGATGCTCAATTGGACGCAATGGAGAGGGCTAAAGGATTTAAATACCTTCCCGCTCAAAGAGAAAAATATAAGAAACTGGGAGGCACACCCATGCTGGATGGCGATTACACCGTGTTTGGTGAAATTATTGATGGTTTGGATGTAATTGATAAAATTGCAGGCGTTCAGACTGATGGCAGAGACAGACCTGTAAAAGATGTTAAAATGCAAATAAAGTAATGCAAATCAGAAATCACTTTTTTTTAAACTCTGGCATATTAACAATGACAGGTATTTTTAAAGCCTTGACAATCATATGCATCTGGTCTTCTTGTACTGCTCCTAAAGCAGTTTTTGTGGTGGAAAAACTGAGCAACCATGCACCGGCCAGCGTAAAATTTCAAAACCGGTCTGTAAAAGCAGATGCCTATATTTGGGATTTTGGCGACGGAAAAATCTCACAGGAATTAAATCCGGAACACCGATATTCATTGTCAGGTAAATATACAGTCACGCTAAAGGCCATCAAAGGAAAAAAGCAACATGCAGCAACCATGGAACTGGTACTGGATCCGCCAAATCATTGTTTGGTTGAAATACACACCAGTCTCGGTACCATGATTGTCAGATTATACGACGATACACCCTTGCACAGAGATAATTTTATTAAACTGGCTGAAAGTGGTTATTACGATGGTACACTTTTTCATAGAGTGATCAAAGGCTTTATGGTTCAGGGTGGTGATCCTGAATCCAAAGATGCACCTGCAGGTAAAAAGTTGGGCACTGGTGGTCCGAAATATAAAATACCGGCGGAATTTTCTGATACCTTATTCCACATTAAAGGGGCACTCGCAGCGGCAAGAATGGGCGATCCTATCAACCCAAAAAAAGAATCTTCAGGTTCTCAGTTTTATATTGTACAGGGGAACACTGTATCTAATACGCAACTTGATAACATGGAATTGCAGAAAGGAATCCGGTATTCACAGGAAGCAAGAGAAATAATGACCACACAGGGCGGAGCCCCCCAATTGGACAATGAATACACGATTTTTGGCAGAGTTATAAAGGGCTTTGAAGTGATTGACGCTATCGCTGAAAGTAAAACTGATAAATTGGACAGGCCGCTAGTTGACGTAAAAATATTAAGTATTAAAATCATTAAATAAATCTAAAATTCAAGTCACATGGATATCTTGGGTATTGATGTAGGAGGAACGGGTATTAAAGTAAATATAGTAGATTCGGCCACAGGCGAATTCAAAGGAGAAAAACTAAAAATAAAAACACCCTCACCGGCAACCCCTGATGCAATTATCGAGTGCCTGCAAACAGCGGTCAGTCATTTTGATTGGAAGGGAAAAAAAGTGGGCATCGGATTTCCCGCAGTAATTAAAAACGGCGTGTCGCTCACTGCAAGTAATATTTCTCCGCAGTTTATCAATTATCCTATCAACGAATCGTTCAGTAAAGCACTGGAGTGCGATGTCAGACTGGTCAATGACGCTGATGCAGCCGGAATTGCAGAGATGACCTACGGTAAGGGGAAAGGGGTTGGAGGCCTGGTAATTTTTCTTACCCTAGGCACAGGAATTGGCTCTGCTTTGTTTTATAATGGCCAATTGCTCGCGAATACGGAATTGGGACATTTGAAGTATAAAAAGTCAGTATTTGAAAAATATGCTTCCAATAGCGCAAGAGAGTTTCATCACCTCAGTTGGAAAAAATGGGCCAAAGAACTTGATGTCTATCTAAACCACCTCGATCTGCTGCTTAGCCCTGATCTGATCCTTATCGGTGGTGGAGTAAGCAAAAATTTTGACCTGTATCAACAGTATCTGACCGTAAAAGTAAAAGTGGAAATGGCTGCTTTGCAAAATGATGCCGGCATCATTGGTGCAGCCATGGCTGCAGCAGTGTAATGCCCATTCGCTTTTAGGACAAGAATATTTTAGGTTTATTGAATAGGTTTCTTCACTCGACCAAAATCTGAAATTCCCCATATGCAAATGGTGAATGATTAGTTTTTTTGGGTTAAAGAAACATATTTTTGTATGCCTTTAAATTAAGTAAGCTTGTCTAAGTTAATATAATATTAGGCCCCATACACTTTCTGCCATTCAAGAACACCGCCAAGAAGATTGCGAACCTTGGTGAATCCCAACTGGCTTAATGTAATTTTGGCGGCACCACTGCGGGCACCGGAACGGCAATGAATGACAATTTCTTCGTTTTTGTGCGGTTCAAGCTGACTGATAGCGCCTATCAATTCCCCTAATGGTATCAGAGTTGCTCCGAGATTGAAGGCTTCATATTCATAAGGTTCTCTGACATCGATAAAAACAAATGGCTCCCCGGCATCCATTTTTTGTTTCAGTTCCTCAACTGTGATATCTTCCATAATAGAGTTGAATAAGTTTTAATAAAAATTATTGACAATCCGAAGGTTTGACTGCAGCTACAGTTACATTGATCTTTTCACCCATCTTAATGTTGGTGATTCCGTCATAAGCAGGCGACTGTGAAATCACATATAAAACAGCATCCGGCTCAGTGGTGCCCCTTTTAGTGATATCACCAATCTCCAGTTTACTGCTTTGAAGCAAAAAACTGGCCTCATCAAGGTCTAGACATCGTAAATCAGGCACAGTAACATCACCGCCATCACGCCTGGACACCACACACTCCAGCGTACTGCCTTTTGGTATCTCCATTTGGTCTTTTCTTTCGCTTCCCGAAATGATAATTTCTCCGTTATACCACACTTCCAGAATGTGGTTCGGCTCGCCGGGATCATAGGCATAATCTTTGATGACACATTCAATGTCTCTGTATTTCAGTTCAATTTTTTTCTGGTCAAATGCATTTCCATACATAGTAGGAAGATCTGAAACCTTTATTGTCTCTGTACCATATTTAGTGACCGTAACATATACTTTCCTGCCTTCTTTTACAAGTGATTTGGGTTTTGGGTTCTGATCGGTAATCAGACCACCTTCTTTACCTACAACAAATATGGAGTCATTCACTATGAGCTCAAAAGATTGATCTTCTGCCATAGGTAGCGCTTCATCGATGTGCAATCCGATAAACTTGGGCAATTCCAGCTTTTGACCATGGTTGGTATAAAACCGTAACCATAACATGGTTAGGATAATTAGGAAAAGAAAGGCGCCTGCTATAAAAAGAATCTGTTTCAGAAAAACACTGCTCTTAATATAGTCAATAAAACTTCCATGTTTTGAAGTGCTGCTCATACGATGCGTTAATTACATACCTTGCACAAAGATAATTATTAATCCTGGAATTTTTAATCCAATTTGCAATTGGGCCTTGGTCGCAAAAGAAAATCGGATAAAATTATTGTGATGTACTGATTCTTTTACCGGCAGTGGCAGCCTCTGCTGCATGGAGCATATGACTGAATTGTCGCGTAGCGATTAAATAAACACAAAGTAGCTTTATAAAGTATGGAACCACGACCAACGGATTGTGCCTGGCACTTTATTCAAATATAAATCGCTTATGATGTTTTACCCCTTCGTACTAGATTTTCTAATTCTGAATATGGGTTAAAGTCAGTCTATTTACTGCAAACTTCGTTTTGATTATTAATTTTTTAATAAGCAAAACTCTGAATAGAATTTCTGGCAATGTCAGCTTAAATAAAAAGGGGAAGCAATTCACTATTGGAATGCTTCCCCCCATTTATTAATGTTTACGCTGACTTAGGGTTAAATTTTAACTACTTTTTTACTGACGGACTGTTTTCCATCCGTCATTCTGAGCATATATATACCTACTGGGATTTGAGATAAACTGATATCAGTTTTAGACGTCTGCAACTGTCCGGCTTGTATTTTTCTTCCTGAAATATCTGTAAGCACATATTGTGTTAGTACTGTGGCTTTGCCGGTTAGCAATACCTTTATATCGTTCGTACTCGGGTTAGGTTGTACATATATCTCTGAACCAAGGTCATAATTTTGTACGGCATTGATGATGTCTGAATCTTTTTCTACATTAAAACGGGTAATGGAAATCCAGCCTCCTTGCCCATCCGACACAGTAAAACTAAAACTGTCATGCCCTTCTGAATCTGATGTGTCATCAAAAAAGATGGAAGAATTATTAAGTTCAGCCTGTGTGAATGTTGCACCTGCAGTGATTGGATTACCATTAAATAGTATTAGCCCGGAAGCCGGCCCTTCTACAAGTGTATAAATCAATTCATTTGCAGGATTATTATTATCGGCTGCCAGTAACAGTGCATCAGTGATGGCTTTTTTATTACCTGGATGGATTTTTAAAGTGTCATTTTTAACTAGATAGGGTTGGTCCAGAACAATGTTGGAACATATTTCAAGATTAAACTCCTGAAGTTTTCCACCGGAACCGGATTGTTTGTCTTCCAGTCTGATTTTCCACACACCTTTTATTGACTCATTGTTAAATACTGAAAGCAACGATTCTGGGCGGTAAACTTTACCCGAATTGATGGGGCATTGGAAAAAATCCGGTGATTGGTCATCGAGACCAACATTTATATTCTGCTGAGTTCCGCATTTTCTGCTCCATAACAAACCTTCTTTGCCGGAAGGGGCAACAAGATAGGCTACAAGATCTACTAATCGGCTATGTTCTGCTTTTATCAGCTTCACATTCACATCACTGGCAACGCCGTCATTCAGAATCTGAAGTGGAATTTCTACTGTAGGAGTACCGGAACCCGAAATATTGATACTTTGCACCCCTGAGGTATATGTTTTACAAGACAATGCTTCCGTAATAAACGCCTGCACGGTTGACCAATTGCCTGCGCCGCAACTATTTTTAGCCCTGACCCTCCAGTAATAAATGGTGGCCTTATTCAGAATGGCCCCTGATGTAAAGGTACTGTCTGCCAGTTCTCTCGTGGAAACCAGGTGTTCAGCTGAGAAATCCGGGCTAGATGCAATCTGAATTTCATAACTGGATGCATCTCGCTTTTTATTCCAGTTAAATTTGGGCAAGGCAACCACACCACTGGCACCATTGGCTGGCGAAAGTGTAGTCAATCCTGAAATATCTCCTCCAATAACATTTACAAAAACATAACGCTCCATCGTATCTATTCCCGGAACAAATGCCCTGACCAGAATTTGGCCTGACTGATCACCCACCACGTTTTCTGTATTGAGTATAAGCACTACATTGGATCCTGCTTTGACACTATTACTGCTGAAAGAAGCAGTCACACCGGCTGGCAATCCGGATACCATTTCAAAAGAAATATCATCGGCATATCCCGCCAGACCTGCAGTTGTGAAATTAATTTCACCGTTTTGAGGCTGACATACAGTTACATAGTTTTGAGTGGTTTCAAAATATATACCTGGCGTTGTAGGCAGTTCTATTTTTGAAGGTAGTCGGGAACTGGTCAGAAATATATTGTCTGCCGCTTTAATCACAACGCGGAAGAAATTGGAAATTTTATTTGGAATATATACAACCTGACTACCATCATTGGGTACATTTAATGCCAAAGGAACCAGATTCGGATCGTCGTTGCGCAAAGCTGAACTGAAAGAGCCATAAATACTCACAAGTTTACAGTTAACTGGCGCCACATCAGTATTTGCAACATCCCAGGTTACAGTTACCTCCTGCCCAACTTTAAATTTGGCATCTATTTCAGGGTAGGTTATTTTAAAAGGCCCTGCTTGCGATGTGCTGTTTACACTATACTCTTCCCATAAAACACCTGCCCCACCGGAATGATTGTCCCGAACCGTAAATCTGAAGGTCATCTTTCTGCTCATGTTTGGCAATACTTCAGTTTTATCGCTTAAATTGCCGGAAACGATGTTGGATGCTTTTGGGAAAAAACGAATATCACCAGTGGTGCTGGGTTTGAATGAACGGAACAGCGGCGCTGTAGCTGAAACGGAACCTAAGGTTACTAATTCTCCGACATCATATTGTTCCCAGCAGTATGTCAGGGCATCTCCGTCTTCATCACTGGCCTTGGCACCCAGTTCAAAGGGGGTAGATACGGGTATGACATAAGATTTGGATGGCATGGTAATCACCGGAAAATGATTTCCAGTCGCTATCTTCTCAGCACATGCATAAGCGTTACCTCCACTGGTTGTTTTTCCATACATCTGGTCAAGTGACCCTACATGAAAATAATCATCATTATCACTGCTCACATTGTCTGTTCCACATGAACCGGCATAGGACATAATTGTTGTACCACTCCCGGGTTCAAAAGCAGTTTCCGGTGCACGCTGGTCAGCGGCCGAAGTACAGATATTCCAGGTGTGAGAGGCATTAAGCTGGTGTCCGACTTCATGTGCCATAACGCGGGTTACAATTCCGGAAAGGTCATTGTTATTATTACACGTAACACCGTTACCTTTGTTGGATTGACACGCAGAACCGAGTTGAGCGACCCCTCCGATATCAAAACATACCGACAATACATGTCCGATATCATACGAAGTAGAAGGTATTATAGCATTCAGCTTACTGGTGTTGATGCCTACGAGCTTTTTGCCTTCATCTGAATTATCATAAGGGTCTGTAGCAGCATCAAGGAATATTAATTTATCATTGTTGTTTATAAGAACAAAACGCATCGCCATTTCTCTTTCATAGATAAGATTCATTCTGTTCATCATTGTATTGATGTCTGCCAGACATTTTTCAACAGTACCTCTTCTGGTTCCCCACTCACCGGTACAAGCCATGGCTACCCGATATACCCGCAATTCCACCTCAGCCGCATTTCGTTGTGCAGGTTTGAAATAATTGATTTTGGGTCTGTCGGCATCTTCGGCACCGCAAAGACTGACACCTTTATAGGCATCGGGATGGTGATCTCTGACATGGTATACAATATAATCCGTGGTGGTTTCAGCGGAGTATGGATCAATATATTTTTCACCGTCTGGTGCAAATATAGCAGCATGAAATCCTTGTACGGAAAGAGCAAATCGCATGTGTTTTAGCTTATCTTTTACCCCGTACGCTTTATACGATTTAATGGATGGAAATCGCGCTGCCAGTTCACTTTCCATTAAAGAGGATTCAAATACCCTAAAAGTCTCAAGACTTCCGTCTGCCATGGGAATTTCAAGGAGTAAACCACTGGTTGATGCCGAAGTTGAAAATTCAGCCGGGGCATTTTTCAGATAGCTTTTTAGCCCTTCTATATCCAGCGTAAAAGTTTGATAAACATCAGGAACAATGGTCCTGCTTTCTGCAGAACGAAGTTGAATGCGTGATTCTTCGGTTTTTTTCCAGAATGATTGTGCATCTGCCGGATTCACCAGCAAAATGAATAATAAAAAACTTATAAATGGCTTTATCATCTTAAAATTGTGATTTTTAAAAGCTTAAAATTAGAAATATTATAATTATCAGACAGTAATTTATTGATTAAGTGTATTCTGTGCGACGTAAAATCAAGTCTTTTAACCGCTTTTTATAAAAAATAGTTTCAGTACATTCCCAATTCACGGTAATAAATCATATGCCAGCCGGAAGATAATTTTCCAAATCGCCGTTCCATGGTATATTTACCCGATTGATCGGAAATCCGTTCAATCACAATCCCTTTAATATCGAGAATTTCACGGGTAAAAGTGCCATTCATGTCATCATAAGGTTTGTGTATCACCCAGTCTTCCTGCTTCCATCTGAAATTAGGGTCTGGAACCTCCAGCGTATCTTTAGGACCCTGCATCCCTTCCAGAGGGAAAACGATGTGTGCCATCTGAAACGCACTGTCTTTGCCGAACTTTTCATAAAAGTTTTTAAACTCTTCAGTTTCGTAAGTCGGCACTGCTCCGCTTTCCGGTGCACTCGCTGATTGATTTTTGCATGCCCATAGCCCAAAGAGCAATATTGCAAAAACGACCAGTTTCCCTGTATGATTATATTTCAACGGCATATACTAAAATTATTTGTTCAGTTTGCCTGCAAAATAAATGATAATTTTGGTAATAGCCATCTTTTTTTAATGCTCCTTTAAAATAAAAACCGTCGGCGTTGAAAACAAAAGGGCTAATGGTCATATGTTGCTTGAAATCCAGTGCTTTCCGCCCATAGGCTTTGTAAATGGCTTCTTTCGCCCCCCATATGACGTGGCTGTACAACACGTGGTTATCTGCTGGTATAAATTCCATTTCAAGGGCGTTTACAAATTTAGGGGCGATCCGGATAATCTTTTCCACAATGCGCTGTATGTCAATTCCGACTGCCTGGTCATGGACGATAGCTGCGGTACAGTCAGACGTGTGGCTTATGGAAATAAAACGCGCACTACCCTCAATGTATGGCTTTCCGAAAGTGTCTTTTAGGCATGGACCGCGCAATGAAGTGCCTGTGAGTTGGTGCAAAAGATACCTGGAACATAACCATTCTGATTTTTTTCGGACCCCCAGTTGATTCAGTTCCTGTATTTCTGCTTCAAATAATTCCATGCCGGAAAGAAAATACGCATCTGTTTCCTGATTTTGCCAGACACCATATATGCCCCCTGGCTCCATCTCTGATTTGAAAAGTAATGGCATCCGGTTTATAAACTAATGAAGAAAACAGGTGTTTACAAGGTGTAAAAATAACATTCCTTTGCCAGATTCACCAATATGCCTTAAAAAATGTGACTTCAACGGTCATCTGGCATCGGTCTATGCTCTGGCTGGCCAGACCGGGAAAACATCCTTTTATTCAGTGGGAGGGGACGGGTGGATCGTCAAATGGGAGAGCGATGGATTAAAAACTGATGGGATTTTAGTAGGTCAGACTGGAGCAAAATTATTTTCTGTGGCGGTAGATTCAAATCACAATGTGCTGATGACAGGAGATATGTTCGGTCATCTATACCGGATTGATTTAAATAACGGAACGATATTGAGCCGCATCGCATGCCATAAAGGCAGCATTTATGATATTTATGTGTGGGGCGAAACTGACATGGTCACAGTCAGTGGCGACGGATACATTTGTTTGTGGGAATTAGACAAAAATTTGCCTGTATTGTCAGTCCGGTTATCAGCAAAAGGCTTGCGCTGCGTGGTACGGGATTCGGCCAGGGGGCATCTTTGGGTAGGAAGTAGCGACAATAACATATATGTGCTGGATGAACGGAATTTAAATGTTATTCAGGTAATAACCGGGGCACATCAAAACAGTGTTTTTGCATTGGAAGTCCTTCCCTCAGGGCACATTATTTCTGGTGGAAGAGATGCACACATGAAGATATGGGATTCATCTGCGTTCCAACTCGTAAAGGATATTCCCGCACATTGGTACACCATCAACAAAATAAAGCATATTCCGGAAATGAATGTGATTATCACAGCATCTCGGGACAAGACGATCAGAATCTGGAATGATTCCACTTTTGAACCAATATCAACAGAGGATTTTCTGAAAGGCGGCCATTTCCATTCTGTCAACACGTTGCTCTGGATACCCCAATCCCGGCTTTTATGTTCTGCCGGTGATGATAAATGTGTCAAAGGGTGGAGCTTCACTAACATTCCTTAACCCCCTTCTTTAAACGGCTTAGAAAAGTAGTTAAAAACACAATTAATTACCAGCAGACCAGGATGCTGCATTAATCCAATGTACACAAGCACCTTTGTTTCATCGAAAATCGCACAAAATAGTAGTGAGGCACAGAATTTTTGACACACAACCTTAGCCCCGAATTTGTAATGGGCAACATAGTCAAGTTGGAAACCAAAAAATATTGAATTATATATTGCAACTTTGTAATGAAAAACTGAAGTATAATAAACCGGAAACCTGTATTCTAAAGATTAACCATGGACAAAATTCAACCCAGGGTCATGCCAAAGGGCGTTGTGTGTTGGATTAAGTCAGGAATAAATTTGATGTTCCTTGTGGTTGCTTTGCGGAATTGTTAAACGGTTTCTTGATTTCCAAGGGCATGAAGTTCATTAAAAAGAGATTTATCCGCAGTAAATTTTTGTTTGTCAGCCACATAGGTTTCAGAATACCGGTCGTGCCACCCTAATGAATCCGAAGCTAAAAAAGATATGCCATCAAATGGAACCATTCGAAACAAAGTCCTTTTAAGTAATGATTTTGGTAGTGGTTTGTTGCCTTCTTTATCCACAACCAGCGTGCCGGTAAGAAATTTTCCGGGTGTTCTTTGTGTAAACAATTCAAAAAAGTAATAGTACGGAACTGCAACCAGTACATAAATTAAGATTTCCAACAACTGGCTCGTATTTTCAAGTCCATTTAACCAGTTTTCATCAGGCCAGCCGGTTTGTTCTGAAATGAAAAATAAAACTACAATACCAATGAATATAATTCCATATATGGCCAGATAGTCAATAATGTAGGTAATAAAACGTTTACTTCTGGTTGCCAGAACATGTTTTGTTACATAGTAGGTTTTTTCAGTCACGAGGCATTATTTAACACCCAACGCAGCCAGCGTCGCCAGAGATAAGTCGCCGTAAGCAAGACCGTTTGTCTTTTGAAAATCGGTAATCGAAAGTTGGGTTGCCTGATCTAGAATGCCATTTGGAGTCAGGGGATAACCCAGTGATATCAAAGCAGTCTGAACTTTTTTAATGAGCTTGGCAGATTTATTTTTAGCACATACTACTTGCTCTTTTACCTGCCCTCCGGCTATTTTAACTACTTTTACTTTTTCAGTTCTGGTATCAAACTCAGGGCTTACGTCTGGTCCCGATAGCGTATATAAATTCATAGTTACAGGTGGAATTTCTTCCATCACCTCTACCATACAGTCTTTGGGATCTGGTGAAACACAATCAGTACTTTTTCTCCTTTTGACCATCTCTTTTCTACCTTCCACTACGGTGATCTTAGTCACTTTTACATGCAACCCTGTTGTGTCTGATCCGGTAAAAATATAGTGTGTTTTTTCAATAGTTTCAAAGACAGGATCCTGTGTAAGAGTCGCTGTGCATATGTTTGAATTGTTTTTTTGGCCGATGCAATAGCTTGAAATACTGAATGTTAATATTAAAATAAACAGGTTTTTCATGTGGTGTTTTGTTTTGGATCAATACATATAAAAAACAAATATACGATGTTTCTGATTATCAGCAAGGTTTTGGTTGAAAATAATTAAACCCTTACAACGCATCGCAAAAAGCAGAATTATAAATTAGGTCAAAATAAAGCATTGGCACAGATTCCTCTATTCATATGTGAAGCCCTGTCGTCAGAAGGTTGTATAGAAGTGCTGATGACACAAAAATGGGGTTTGCTTTTTATTCTAATTATAAGCCTTGCAGATGGGATGAAATTCGGTATAGGTAAAAATGAAAATAAATATACATATCCCGGAGAACTAATGATATTTTTTTGTGGTGTCGTATATTTGCACAAAATTCAGATCATGTTGAAGTGCGTATATTTTTACCGGCGATGGTGTATTTTGGCGATGATAGGGTGGTGCTGCGCATGCGGCTCAAAAAAAGAAGTGGTGTATGTCCCTGTTAAAAATACGGATGTCACAAAGAATTTTTATACCGAACTGATCATCAACTACCGTCTGGACAAGTCAGGTATCAGAGATACTTTTAATGCAGCCATTGCAGATGCTTTTAAGGCAAATTTTGATATTCCGGATTATGATATTAAAATGACACTGAGCAAACCTAAAGAAGCATCAGTTGAAATTGAAGGGAAAAGTGTTCTTGTGGTCGTGCCGGTTACAGTTAATGTAGAAAAGAAAACTTTTTTGGCAGACCTGAAAGCCAAAGGCACCCTGGAAATGAGTTTTATTACAGACGTCGAAGTAGACAGTATCTGGAGTATGAAAACCAAAACCAGTCTTTCGTTTCACCGTTGGATTGAAAAGCCCAAATTATCCGTAGCCGGGCTGAACCTGCCTATCGAAACCATTTCTGATGTGGTCATCAAAAAAAGTAAACCCATGATTGAAAAAAGTATTGATGATGCAGTGAAGGAAAATTTTACTTTAAAACAAAAAATGAAGGAAAACATGAAAATGTTTGACCAGCCTTTTCAAATGGACCCTACAGTCAATGCCTGGCTGAATATTAAGCCTGAAAAAATGTTGCTGAACAAAATCACCAACAGCAAATTTACCGCCACAGGCAAAATTGGCATCAAAGCCTTGTCCACTTTTACAACATATAAACCTGCTCCGAATGTGGTGAGCATGAATGTTCCAAAAATGTACTGGAATGAAAACCTGCCTGACAGTTCCGTTTTCCGATTAATTTCCGATATTAAAATGGCGGACATTAACCCGATGATTAAAACCAGTCTCGATGGAAAAACCTTTACAGCCGGAGAAAGATCCATAACGTTGTCAAATATTGTAACCAATTGTGATTATGAATATCTAAGGGTAGTGACGGACGTGGCAGGCGCTGTGAACGGAACCCTGATCATAAAAGGTAAACCAAAATATGATATGGTCAGCAATAGTTTTTATATGGAAAATATTGATATACAGCTAAAAACTAAAAATGTAATTCATAAGGCAGCAGCCTGGATCGCTGAAGGAAAAATCCGCCACGAACTCGAAAGCAAACTTAAATTTTCAATTAAAGAAACAATCAGCGAGGTACAAAAAAATATGGATGCCCAGTTGAAACAATTTAACGAAAAGTACAATATGGAAATGAAAATTGGTATCGGCTCGGTTGATGTAGAATCGTTTGAACTCAAACCCGGTCAGATTGAAGCCCTCATGCGTTCTAAGTTTTATCTGGAAATTCGGATAAAAGATTTTAGATCATTTAATAAATTTTGAATTCACATAGACCTGCTCTTCAATATGATTGAAGCATAGATATGACTGTGCCATAAAATAGGGCATCGTATTCGGTAAAGTGCATTGAAACTTCGTTAGGTAAAACTGAATCCTGAAATTTTTTATTTCCCGTTATATATCCCTGCTTTTGAAAAGGAATGGTGAAAGAGATTTGTTTTAACCGCCGGACTAAGGTGTATTTCCCGGTACTAAAAAAATAGGAAAAGACAATCAATCAAGAAGCCAGTTTTTTTCCTAATATTGTCTGTTACTTTACGTTGGTGAATTAGCTAGGCTTACTAATTTTCCCCTCTTATTCTACGACATTGAATAATCTGTTTGCCGCGATAAGCACAGCTAAAGTTTATCCCTGTACATATAGAACATACTTTTCTTCAAAGTAGGGTTCGTTAAAATATTTATTAATATGAACCGATTCGCGGTATTCAAATTTTGGAAGAAGTTTAATCTCTTCTTTTAGGTCCCCTTTAAGTGCAATCAGACCGTTAGGGTACATGTTTTTGTGCGATTTACTCAAAACCTTGCGGCACCAGGGCAACAAAACATCAATTTTGGCTACAGCACGGGTAACTACAAAATCAAATTTTTCTTTCATTTCTTCCACCCTGCCGTGAAGGGTCTGAACGTTTTTTAAACCGGCAGCTTCGGCTACAGCCTGGGCTACAGTGATTTTTTTTTGGATACTGTCTACCAAAGTAAAGGAGCATTCAGGAAACATGATGGCAAGTGGTATTCCCGGAAAACCACCACCGGTACCCAGATCAACTATTTTAGTGCCGGGCTTAAAATCAATAAACTTAGCTATGGCCAGGGAATGTAATATGTGATGTACACAAAGATTGTCAATGTCTTTGCGCGATACCACATTAATTTTTTCATTCCATTCTCTGTAAACTGTCTCCAGGACCTCGAATTGCGCCTTCTGTGTTTCTGTAAGATTAGGAAAATAGTTGAAGATCGGGTTCAAAACACCTGGTTTAGTGAAGCACAAAGGTAGAAAAATTCAGGCATAGGTACATTTTATATCTTGGATTCTTTATTAATTCAGGCGGAAATTTATCTTTGAACCATGAAATATTCAATTGTAGTAATTTTTATAGCTATCCTGGCTGTCTTGCCCGGCCGCGCGCAATCAGATACGACAAGTTCAGTTGTAATTTCCATACTCACCTGCGCACCCGGTAATTTGTTGTATTCCATTTACGGACATAACGCCATACGGATCAGAGATACCGCAAATGGAACAGATCTGGTGTACAATTACGGGACATTTGATTTTGACACGCCCGGCTTTGCTTTGAAATTTATGCGGGGGAAACTCCCTTATATACTCAGTCTGACGGATTTTAACTCCTTTTTGCAGGAATATACTTATTACCGAAGAAAAGTAACCGAACAGGTGCTGGCACTGGATCAAACACAGATCAGCCAGATTCTGGTTTACCTCAATGAAAATATGAAACCCGAAAACAGGGCGTATAAATATGACTTTTTTATGGATAACTGCGCTACCAGACTAAGGGATATTCTGGATAGCAATGTCAGCGGTTTAGTGTGGGATACAACTCAGGCCAGCGGTAAAACATTTAGGCAAATCATTAAGGAATATCAGAAGGGAATGCCGTGGACAGATTTTGGTATTGACCTCATTATCGGTTCCCCGGCCGACAAAAAAACAACCCTGAGGCAGGAAGCATTTATACCCGATTATCTGGCCTCCGCAATTCGCAATGCTAAAACAATGAAGTCCTTGTCTCCTGCGCTGCAGCAATCTGAAATTGAGGTGCTTTCATTTGAACAAAATATGGCCAATTCGAATCCCTTGTTATCTCCCTGGCTTTTTTTTATACTATTGTTGCTTGTTGAAATCAACCTGATGTTGCGTGCCCTGCGCGGCATTGCGCAACCCTGGATAAGAATGTACGACAATATGTGGCTTATACTGATTTCCCTTAGTGCCGTCCTGATGTTGTTTATGTGGTTTGGTACGGACCATATTCCGACTAGGGACAACTGGAATGTGCTTTGGGCTAGCCCCTTGATACCGGTTTGGGTCTGGGGCAACCGCAAGTCAAAAAAAGTATCGCTATGGATCGGCAGCTTCCTCGTTGCCTGCCTTGGACTCAGCATTCTTAATGCCGTGCCGGGGCTGACATTTTTACCTCAGTATTTTCATCCCTTAGTGATGGTGATTTGCCTGATTTTGTTGTTAAAAGGATACAGGCTTTACCGTGCAAATCACGTTTGATGCACATTAATCAAACATCGTTAAATGTTGTCAAGGGGCACTTGATTTACTCATAAATTTAATTTTATCTGTTAATTCAGGCATAACACACAAAGGAAATAATAACTGGATGAAGTGAATTATAATCCCGGATTGGCACCTTCCCGAAGCTGAAATTTACTTTCCTCTCTTCTGCGGTAATATTAACCATCGCATATATTGAATAGCCCTAAAATTGGGCCTTATTTATGGGTTGTCCCGAGGTTGTCCCGACCCATCCTTATGGATAAGCTATGGAAACCTCATGGATACCATATAAATAATCCTGGTCAAAATTTTATAGACACCAACCAAAAATCAACTTAAAACCAGACCTTTTTTTTTAATTATTTTCCGCAATAAAAAGTCTATTTCAAAAATACGGTATTTTTTATTTTGATACCGAATGGGACTTTTATGCTGGCCTGAATATAAAGTCAGCTTTTTTAAAGTTAATTTCAATTCCTTATTTTAGGCTTATTTGTTTATTCGGAGTAAACCACTTTTTAGGTAAAATGCCGGGACAACAATCTGTGAAAATGATGTGTTCCTTTTTCTCTGGTGACCGAATACCTGCCTTGATGATAAAACCGCGATTGAATGCCTTTTTGTACTTGTTTTACGATTTCTTCATCTTCCATTTCAACCTTGTCCAGATCGCTGCCGGCGCCTCTATCATACCAAGCCTCATTGTACATGTAAGTGATAAAAGATACTTTTGTTTTAACCGGCGATAGAGGTTGAACAATATTTAATGATAAACCCCAGGGATAAAAATTGAACATCATGTTTGGAAATACCCAAAAATAGTAGGCCGCTATATTTCTGCCATAGTCCGGTGAATCGGGCGGCAGGTCAAAGGTAGCGTCTTCATTTTTAGCCACGCCCAGCTGCAGACTGGAATAGGGGTAAAACAACTCAGTTTCATAATTTCCAAAATCCAGCACCTCACTTAATCCCTGATGCACAAACGGTATATGAAAGCCTTCCAGATAGTTTTCACAATACAATGCCCAGTGAGCGTCAATATAATAATCCTTGCTCAATACATCGTGCCGTTCCAGCTTTTCCATAGGGAAAAAACGCATTCGCTCCATCATATCTTTAAAATAGACATTTGGATCGGCACCACTGTTTAAAGTCGTAAAAAGCAGCGGTCCCCATGTATAAACTGGAAGGTTTACCAGATGATCTTCCGAACACGGAAAATTTTGCACTTCTTTAAATTCAGGCATAAAAGCCATTTTCCCATCCAGGCCGAAAGTCCGGCCATGATACCGGCACCTGAATGAAGTAGCTTTGCCGGGTTTGTCTACAAGCACATTACCTCTGTGCGTGCACACATTGCTCAGACATCGGATAACATCCTGCTGATCTCTGACCAGCACAAGCACTTCGTCCAAAAACTGAGGAAGCAACGATACGGGATTTGCAAATCCGGCGTGAGGCAATAACTGGCTGTCGCCAACATAGTGTAGTCCTTTGCTGAATATTTTTTCTTTGGAAGATTCAAAAATGCCGCTATTGGTATAAAAATCAGTATGTATGGTTTTAGCCACCGCAATATCCGGATGTACTTCAAATAAGGCCATAATATCATTTTATGTGGTGAATATACATGATTTTTTCAATAGAGCCGAAATTAAACTAATAAATCCGGTAAGGTCTGGAACCAGCAATGGAGTAGTATGATTAACTGGTATTAGCCTGTCAGGCATATTTTTACATCGCTTTTTAGTAACCACAGCTTTAATGTTTAACCAAAATTTTGTTTTAGATTGAGTTGATATAGAATATAGGAAAAAACAATAGAAAAGATCAAATTTATTTACCCGAAGTTGCGGTATTTGCGGCATGAAGGAAGCACGACCAGCGGATCAAAGTTAGTCTTCTCAAACAAAGATAAAGTCAGATTTTATCACAGTAAATTTCTAATGGATTTTATTGGTTTTGAATAACAGGAGTCAGAACTGGGAAGAATTAAGATGAAGTTGAACTGTAAAAGTAGCTGGTTGTTTAATTATCATGAACAAGGAGCCTTTCGTAAAGGAAAATCATATCAAAGTAAAGAAGTTGTACAGGATCTTTTGAGCATAAGCTTGGATTTTGCACTATCTTTACCTTAAATAGAGAAACGCAAACAAAAAGGAGTGTCAAATATTTTCAAAGTAGTTTTCTATTGTGGGTTCTGGGGGTATAAAAGTTTTGGGTAAGAAAAGACTATTTGGGAAATACATGTGTTGAAATCGGATATGAATAAATGCTCCACTATGTTTTAGTTGCATGCTTGTGATCGCCCTTGGTTGACATTTTTATAGTTTTTAAATAATCAATTCTCAGTGAAAAGTATTTTTGAAAAGTATGTTTTTAAAGCGTCTGGTATTAACCTGAAAAACAGGATAGCGCTGGCTCCGATGACCAACGGGCAAAGCAATGCGGATGGTAGCCTGGGCGAAGATGAGCTCAGGTGGCTTACAAGACGAGCAAAAGAAGGATTTGGGATGATCATCACATGCGCAGCCCATGTGTCAGAAGACGGCCAGGGATGGCCGGGTGAATTGGGCATTTTTTCTGAAAAACATATTGAAGGATTGACACGACTCGCAACAGCCTTAAAAGCTTTTGGCAGTGTAAATGTGGTCCAGCTATTTCATGGTGGTGCGCGAAGCCCGGAGTCTTTGATCGGAAAAACCCCGTGGAGTGCTTCAGCGATAAATAAGTCCGAAAGCGGCAAGGAATTGATGGTGCGTGAAGCAACCACAGCGGAAATAGAGCAGGTGATTCAGGCATTTTATAATGCTGCACAGACAGCATATGCTGCCGGATTTAATGGTGTGGAATTGCACGGCGCCCATGGATATCTCTTGCACCAGTTTATAAGCACGGCGACCAACCACAGGACAGATCAGTGGGGAGGCTCGTTTGAAAACAGAACCCGGTTGGTCAGAACAATCTTATCCAAAATTAAACAAGGACTTCCACCGCATTTTATGGTAGGAATACGGCTGTCCCCGGTGGATAAGTTTACTTTTAAAGGCATCGATTTTGACGAAAGTGTATTGCTGGCTTCTACATTGGCAGACGAAGGGGCAGATTATATCCATATTTCTCCCTGGAATGCGTTTAAAAAACCCGACAAATATCAGGATAACGATAAAGCACTGATCACATATTTCAGAGAAGCAGTAAAACCGGAAATCCCGATTATAGTGGCAGGTGAAATATGGTCGGCCAAAGAGGCGGAGCAGGCTATGAAATTGGGTGCTGATATCGTCGCTTTGGGCAGGGCAGCAATAGGTATTCCCGACTGGCCCGTCAAAGCTTTAGATCCGGAATTTATTCCGCAACTTCCGCCATATACAGAGAGTTGGCTGAAACAAGCGGATCTCAGCCCTGATTTCATTAAGTATATGAAACGCTGGAATGGTTTTGTAAAAGAGTAAATTGGAGAAAAAGATGGATTATCAAGGGCTATTTTGAGTATGAATGAGTCCTGAACATCGAATGATTTTATGCCCTTATACCAACCTGAACCGGGTAAAAAGAGGTGCCTTACATACAACAACATCCAATAAAATAAAATCATGTTTTGGCGATTTGCATTTTATAAATTGGGCTTCAAGAGCTTTGGCAAGGGATGAAATTTTTCTGATCTGCATCCCGGCGTAAAAAAAAATATAAAATCCACAAAGTGTTCGAAGGAATTACTTCCGGACATCGTCTAATGTTACTGATTGTCTTATTAAGATCTTATTATAATTCAATTCAGCACAGGTATCCTGAACAGCAAATCCTGATCAGTATTTTCAATTCTGAATATTATCAACAGACCCGGTCAGTTGATGGATAATTTATTTTTTTCATCTTAAAATTATATAGACATGTTTAAGCAATTTTATGTATTCCTGGGTGCGCTTATTTTTATTTTGCAAACGCTGCCTGGTATCAGCCAGCGTCACGTTGCAGTAGAAGGCAGATCATTTATACACATTCCTCGGGCACCGGGAGCCCCTTACCCGCCTCCGGTTAGAAATGACAAATTCCGCCGGCTTGATGGGACAATGAACAATATTCAACCAGGTAAAACAGAGTGGGGGAGTGCAGATATTATCCTCAGCCGCGAATTACCAGCAGATTATGGACCCGCCGATAAACTGAATGCCCTGGCAGGCAGTACTAGACCTTCTCCACGACAGATTTCCAATTTGGTCTGTGACGAACCGGAAACAGTATTCAATAATCGCTCACTAAGCGCTATGGTTTATGTTTGGGGACAATTTTTGGACCATGACATCAACCTGACACCTACCGGTACAACAGAATCTGCCGATATTAAATTACCGGCTGATGAACCATTGTTTACGGTGGATATTCCATTTAACCGCAGTGAAGTGGCTGCCGGGACCGGATTAAATAACAAAATACGTCAGCAATCCAATCTGGTGACAGCCTGGATTGATGGATCTCAGGTCTATGGATCTGAAATCACTCGGGCCTTATGGCTAAGGACACGGAATAAAGGCAAAATGAAAACGTCAGCTGGAAATTTATTACCATACAATACAATCACAGGCGAATATGATGCGGCAATTGATCCAAATGCCCCAAGTATGGCAAACGATAAAAATAAAACAGTAAAAACATTCGTGGCGGGCGATGTAAGGGCAGCAGAGCATCCTGCGCTGACGTCCCTTCATATTCTTTTTGTACGCGAACACAATAAGATTTGCGACAGGTTATATCAGGAAGGCATGCGCAATGACGAGGAAATATATCAAACAGCCAGAAAAGAGGTAGGCGCATACATTCAGAACATTACGTACAATGAATTTTTACCCGCTTTAGGATTGAATCCCGCCCCCTTTTTCAGATACAATCCCAATGTTTTACCGGACATAGCAAATTCATTCGCCACAGCCACTTACAGACTGGGCCATACCATGGTGGCCGACGATATTTTGATGATAGATAACAATTGTGCCGAATTTGGACCTGGAGAACTGGATCTCCTGGATGTCTTTTGGAATCCTTCTTTAGTCAGGGAATATAATATAGAATACTTTTTGAAAGGTCTGATGGTACATACACAATACGAAACAGACATCAAAGTAAACAGTGTACTAAGAAATTTTCTTTTTGGAGACCCTGCTGCAGTTGTCAGATTTGGCCTGGATCTGGCCGCTATCAATATACAAAGAGGTAGAGATCACGGCTTGGCGAATTACAATTTATATCGTAAGCTGTATACAGGTAAGCCTGCCACTAATTTCTCCGATATCACCACGGATGCTGTCCTTGCTGACAGGCTCCGGTCATTATACGGCAATGTAAATAATATTGATCTGTGGGTAGGTTTGCTCTCCGAAGATCATTTACCGGGTAAATCAATCGGGAAAACAGCCCATGAAATGTTGAAAGTTCAGTTCGAGAAGCTGAGGGATGGCGATTTTTATTACTTTCAGAATGACCCGGCAATGACAGCAAGAACACTCGACAGAGTGAGGAAAACAAAACTGGCTGACTTGATAAAACGAAATACGCCACTGACTAACATACAGGCTAATGTCTTTTTTGCAACGCCTTGCCCTGAAAACATAACAGATAATACCGGAAATCGAACCAGAAACACGATCAGCGAAAATCCGGCTATTTATCCCAATCCGACAGCAAATATTTTACATATCGACCTGGGTTACACACCTGAAAATGGCAAAGCATCCATTGTGGCTGCGGATGGCAGAGTGATCAGGTCAATACTTTTGGATTCTAACCTGCAGCAAATGGATATCGATGTTTCTGACCTTCAGGAAGGTTTTTATGTTTTGGTATTAAATGACGGCAGTACCGTCAGATCATTTAAGTTCCGTAAAACGAATTGATGTTGCATTGACTTGCCATATTAGCGGTATAAAAAGCTTATTGATACATGGGGCTGACTAAAAAGTCAAAGATTGAACTTATGTAGGCCCGAATAATGCACCATGTATTAGTGGGAAATATGTTTAATTTTTTGCTGTGAGATATTTT
>WBZS01000548.1_pt1 | contig 44609 bp, 49 predicted proteins | sample 5204201 | NCBI WGS metagenome assembly WBZS01 (sample SAMN12344357, study PRJNA552823) | activated sludge metagenome | biome: Activated sludge suspended growth; feature: Nitrification reactor; material: Wastewater; isolation source: activated sludge from nitrification reactor of wastewater...
CGGCGTCCTGCTGATCACCCACTACACGCGCATCCTGAACTACATCAAGCCCGACTTCGTGCACGTCTTCGTGGACGGCCGGATCGCCGAGGAGGGCGGCCCTGAGCTGGCCGAGAACCTCGAGATCGAGGGCTACGAGCGGTTCGTCAAGGCTGCTGCCGCCAACTGAGGCCCGGCGCCCCAGGGGCGCCGACGACAGGAGAGCCGTGAGCTACGACGTCGAACTGATTCGCGGAGACTTCCCCATCCTGGACCGCCGGGTGGGGGAGTACCCGCTGGCCTACCTCGACTCGGCCAACACCTCGCAGAAACCGCAGGTGGTGATCGACGCGATGGTCGATCACTACGAGCGGCACAACGCGAACGTCGCCAGGGCCATGCACGTGCTGGGCGCCGAGGCGTCCGCCGCGTATGAGGGGGGACGCGACAAGGTCGCCGCCTTCATCGGCGCGGCGCGCGCCGAGGAAGTGGTGTTCACCAAGAACGCCTCCGAGGCGCTCAACCTGACCGCCCACTCCCTGGGCTCGAGTGTGGGCGGCGCCGGGCTGCAGCCGGGCGACGAAGTGGTCATCTCGGTGATGGAGCACCACTCCAACATCGTGCCCTGGCAGCTGCTCTGCGCCCGCACCGGTGCCACGCTGCGCTGGTTCGACATCACCGACGACGGCCGGCTCGACCTGGCCAAGGCGGCGACCGAGAACCTGATCAACCCCAACACCAAGATCGTCTCGCTGACCTGGGTGTCCAACGTGCTCGGCACGGTGAACCCGATCACCGAGATCGCGGCCCAAGCGCACGCGGTCGGCGCGGTGATGGTCGTGGACGGCTCGCAGGCGGTGCCGCAGCTGACCACGTCCGTGGCCGAGCTGGGTGCCGACCTGGTCGCCTTCACCGGACACAAGATGGTCGGACCGACCGGCATCGGCGCACTCTGGGGTCGCTACGACCTGCTCGCCGAGCTGCCGCCGTTCCTCGGTGGCGGCGAGATGATCGAGATCGTGAAGATGACCGGCTCGACGTTCGCCCCGCCGCCGTACCGGTTCGAGGCCGGGACGCCGCCGATCGCCGAGGCGGTCGGGCTGGGTGCCGCCGCCGAGTACCTGCACGAGCTGGGCATGGCGGACGTCGCCGCGCACGAGCGGGCGATCACCGGCTACGCGCTGCAGGCTCTGGGTCAACTCGACGGGGTGCGCATCCTGGGCACCACGGAGGTCGGTCCGGAGGGCCGGGGCGGTGCGGTGTCGTTCACCCTGGCCACCGCCGATGGTCTCGACATCCATCCGCATGACGTGATGACCTTCCTGGATTCGCACGGTGTCGCCGTCCGGGGCGGACACCACTGCGCCCGTCCGTTGCACGAGCGGCTGGGAATAACCGCGTCCACCCGGGCGTCGTTCTACCTGTACACGCTGGAGCGCGAGATCGATCAGCTGGTCGACGCGCTGGTGTACACCCAGAGATTCTTCGGGAGGGCGGCGTGAGCGTCGAGGCGATGTACCAGGAGATCATCCTGGACCACTACCGCGCCAAGCATCACAGCGGGCTGCGCGAGCCGTACGGCGCGCAGGTCAGCCACGTCAACCCGAGCTGCGGCGACGAGGTGATGCTGCGGGTCGCGCTGGAGGGCGACCGGGTCGTCGACGTCTCCTACGAGGGGGTCGGCTGTTCGATCTCGCAGGCGTCCACCTCGGTGATGTCCGAGTTGGTGATCGGCAAGACGGTGCCCGAGGCGCTGGCCCTGCACGAGGAGTTCACCGAGATGATGCACAGCCGCGGCGAGATCGAACCGGACGAGGACCGCCTCGAGGACGCCATCGCGTTCGTCGGCGTGGCCAAATTCCCCGCCCGGGTGAAATGTGCCCTGCTGGGCTGGTCGGCGTTCAAGGACGCCGCCGTCCAGGCGTTGGGCCAAACGAAACCGGGCTGAACAAAGGAGTCCTGATGACCGAATTGCGACCGTCCGACCTGGTGGACGACACCTTCCCGGACAGCACCGCGCCGCCCTCGGCCCGTCCCTCACTGGAGGATCTGACCGAGGCGATGCGCGATGTGGTCGACCCCGAGCTGATGGTGAACGTGGTCGATCTGGGGCTGGTGTACGGCATCCACCTCGACGACGACAACAACTGCACCATCGACATGACGCTCACCTCGCCGACCTGCCCGCTCACCGACCGGCTCGAGTTCGATACCGAGATGGCGCTGGATGGCCTGGTCAACTCGGTCGAGATCAACTGGGTCTGGCTACCGCCGTGGACCCTGGACAACATCACCGAAGAGGGCCGCGAGCAGCTGCGCGCGATCGGCTACAACGTCTGAGCTCCGCGCTGGTCGAGCTTGTCGAGACCCGAACTTTCGTCGATGTATCAGCCCTACCCTTCGACCCTCGCAAGAGGGTCGGAGGGTAGGCGAAGTCGATTGGGCGCCGCCCCAGCACGCACCTGAGCACCTTCTCCTCAGTCGGCGTGGCTCCGCCACGACTCCCTCGTCGGCGCCACTCATGCACGCACTGGGACAACGCCCAACTCGACAGTCCTACCCTTCGACCCTCTAATCTGATATCAATTAGATATCGGATTTTAGAGGAGGTGTCGGCGATGCGTGAGTATGACGAAGACCCGATGAGGGGCACGGACGATCAACCGGCTCCGGACGTCGAGCCGGCCGGGGTGCCGGTGGGGCACGCCGGGGCGCGGGTCGATGTGGCTGAGCGGCGGGCCTGGTCGATCACTGGGTTGATCGGGCTGGCCGTCGTGGTGGCCCTGGTCCTGGGCGGGGCATTCTCTGCGATGACCGTCGGCTGGGCGATAGCCGAGGAGCGGGAGAACCCGGGCGCGGTGATCCTCGCCGTTGTGCTGTGGCTCCTCGCCGGGGTGCTGGGTAGCGCGCTCACGGTCGTCGATCCGGGGGAGACCCGGGTCGTGCAGCTGTTCGGACGCTACATCGGAACCCTGCGCGCCGACGGCCTGCAGATGACGTTCCCGCTGGTCACCCGGCGCAAAGTGTCGGTGAAGGTGCGGAACTTCGAGACCAACGAGCTCAAGGTCAACGACGCCGACGGCAACCCGGTCAACATCGCCGGGATCATCGTGTGGCAGGTGGCGGATACCGCCAAGGCGGTCTTCGCGGTGGAGAACTTCACCGAGTTCGTCGCGGTGCAGTCCGAAGCCGCGTTGCGGCACGTGGCCAGCAGCCACCCCTACGACAACGCGGCACCCGGTGAGGAGTCGCTGCGCGGCTCCACCGAGGTGGTCGCCAAGGAGTTGGCCGAGGAGGTGGCGGCGCGGATCGCGATCGCCGGTCTCGAGGTCGTGGAGGCCCGGATCTCCAGCCTGGCCTACGCCCCTGAGATCGCCCACGCGATGTTGCAGCGGCAGCAGGCGGCGGCGGTGGTCGCGGCCCGCGAACAGATCGTCGAGGGTGCGGTGAGCATGGTCGAGGGCGCGCTACGACAGCTCGAGATGCAGGACGTGGTGGTGCTCGACGAGGAACGCAAGGCCGCCATGGTCTCCAACCTGCTGGTGGTGCTCTGCGGCTCCACCTCGGCGACGCCGGTGGTGAACACCGGATCGCTGTACACCTGACGCGATGTCCGAGCAGATCGACGACGCCGCGACAGCGGCCGGACGCGGCAGGCGGGCCGAGAGAAAGCCCGTCCTGCTGCGGCTGGATCCTGCCGTCCACGAGGCACTCGCCCGGTGGGCCTCGGACGATCTGCGCTCCCTGAACGCCCACGTCGAGATGCTGCTCCGGGACGCGCTGAAGCGAAGCGGACGCCTCCCCCGGGACGCGGGACCACTGCCGCGCCGGGGCCGTCCGGCCAAGGAGAGCTGATGCCCAAGGCCCAGACAAAGCCGGCCCGGCAACCGGAATGGCGCTGGGGAATCCCACCTCCGGTGGCCTACGATCACCGCTGTGGATGAGGTGCGCTGGCTGTCCCAGGACGAACAAGCCCTGTGGCAGAACTTCATCCTGACCCAGCAGGATCTCGATCGGGTGATCTCGGCCGATCTCATCGGCAGCGCCCTGTCCCACGCCGACTACGCGGTGCTGGTGGGCCTGAGCGGTAGCGGCAGCGCCGGCGTCCGCGTGGGCCTGCTGCGGGAGTGGATCGGTTGGGAGAGCAGCCGCTTGGCGCATCAGTTGCGCCGCATGGAGAGCCGCGGTCTGGTGGCTCGCACCCCGGCGGCCGAGGACGGCCGCGGCACCATGGTCGCCATCACCGAGGAGGGCCTGGCCCGGATCCGGGCGGCAGCCCCTGGCCATGTGCGCACCGTCCGGGCGAACTTCCTCGACCTGATGAGCGTCGAGGAGCAGGCCGTGCTGCGCGCCGTCTTCGAGCGAGTGGCCCAGACCATCACCCCGGACAGGCCGCCGCTGTCCGGCCTGTCCTGAACCCTCGCCGGCTCGCTCCGTTCGCAATTATGCGTAGGCCTCCCGAGGAGGTTGTCACGTAGCAACCGTTGACCCGTGACACAGCGCAGACACAGGATAGCCGGGAGGCCTCGGATCGGGGCCACCGGACGGCCAGGAATGACGCGGAGCGTCGCCGCCGTCCGTACGAATTTCGGCCCGGATCAGCCGGGCACGAAGGGGGAGACATGCGTACCCGTACATTCGTCATGGCCGTCGGCAGCTTGTCGGCGAGTCTGGTCCTGGTGGCTCCAAGCATCGCGGCCGCGGGACCCACGGCGCAGTCGACCTGGAAACCCGTGATCAAATCGCGCGGGGTGCTGGCGCCGTTCAACCTCGACATCCGGGGTGGCACAATCCGGGTCGCCGACGGTTTTCAGAACCGGGTCGGCCGGCTGAAGAAGGATGGCTCGATCGCCACCATCGCGGCCAAGCAGCCGGGCGCGTCCGGCGTCGCGACGTCCGGCGACGGCAAGTGGCTGGCCTTCACCACCACGGTGACCAAACAGGACACCTTCGAGAACACCGCGAGCGGCCTGCACCTGTGGGGGCCGATGGGCACCCGGATCTACGCAAACACCCACGCCTACGAGACCAAGTACAACCCGGACAAGGTGTACCACTACGGCGTGAAGAACCCCAGTAAGTGCGTCTCGGACGCACTCAAGGCGATGCAGCCCCAACCGTGGCCGGTCAGCTACAAAGGTGGGATCGACTCCCACGCCTATTCGGTTGCCGCGCTGAAGAACCGGTGGGTGGTCGCCGATGCCGGCGCCAACGCACTGTTCTCGGTGTCGGCAAGCGGCAAGGTGAGCACCCTCGCCGTTCTGCCCCCCCAGCCGTACACCTTCGACAAGGCCGGTGCGGCCGCGCTGAAGCTGCCCGACTGCGTCATCGGCGTCACCTACGCCTTCGAGTCGGTGCCGACCGACGTCGAGGTTGGCCGGGACGGCTACCTGTACGTCACGACGCTGCCCGGCGGCGACGAGAGCCCGGCTCTCGGTGCCCGGGGCAAGGTCTATCGCGTTCACCCGCGGACCGGTAAGGCCACGGTTGTGGCGTCCGGATTCCTCGGTGCCACCAACCTTGCGATCGGTAGGCGCGGCGAGGTTTACGTCGCCGAGCTCTTCGGTGGCAAGATCACCAAGCTGAGCCTCGGCAAGCGCTCCACCCTGGTGTCTTTGCCGGGCGTCGTCGCCGTCGAAACCGCACCGGACGGCAGCGTCTGGGCGGCCACCATGGGAAACCCGGAAACGCGCGCGCCCGGCACGATCGTGAAGATCGTCAAGGGCAAGGCGAAGAAGTAGCCCCGCGTGTAGCGACCACCGGAGGCTCGATCGTCGCGGGTTGAGTTTGTCGAAACCCCTAGTCAGATCAGGAGCATGACGGGTCTCGACAAGCTCGACCAGCGAAATCAGTGATTCCGCGCGTCTGGCGCCCGCCCGGTAGAGTGGTCCCTCGTGCTAGTTGCGAGGGAAGTCGAAGTCCGGGCGGGCGCCAGGCTGCTGTTGTCGGCGTCGTCCTTTCAGGTCTCCGCAGGCGACAAGGTCGGGCTGGTGGGCCGCAACGGCGCCGGGAAGACCACACTGACCAAGATTCTGGCTGGCGACGCGCTGCCGGCTGCCGGCCAAATCACCCGCTCGGGACAGATCGGCTATCTGCCGCAGGATCCACGCACCGGCGACCTGGACACCCTCGCCAAGGATCGCATTCTGTCCGCCCGCGGGCTGGACTCCATTCTGAAGCGGCTGACCCGGTACTCGGTGGAGATGGCTACCGAGACCGGGGAGGCCCAGGACGCCGCGATGGGGTCGTACGCGCGGGCCGAGGCCGAGTTGGCCGCCGCGGGCGGTTACGCGGCCGAGTCCGAGGCGGCCCGGATCGCGGCCAACCTCGGGCTGCCCGACCGGGTGCTGGGTCAGCCGTTGCGCACCTTGTCCGGCGGCCAGCGGCGGCGGGTCGAACTGGCCCGCATCCTGTTCTCGGGTGCGGACAACCTGCTGCTCGACGAGCCGACCAACCACCTGGACGCCGACTCGATCGTCTGGCTGCGGGACTACCTGAAGGCCTACCCCGGCGGCGTGATCCTGATCTCGCACGATGTCGGGCTGCTGGAGGCGATCGTCACCAAGGTGTTCCACCTGGACGCCAACCGCGCCGAACTCGACCAGTACGCGATGGACTGGAAGCGCTACCTGCTGCAGCGGGAGACCGACGAGAAGCGGCGCAAGCGGGAACGGCTCAACGCCGAACGGAAGGCCGAGCAGTTGCTGGCGCAGGCCGACAAGATGCGGGCCAAGGCCACCAAGGCGGTCGCCGCGCAGAACATGGCCAAGCGGGCGCAGAAGCTGCTGGCGTCCGTGGAAGGAGAGCGGGTGTCCGACCGGGTGGCGAAGATCCGGTTCCCGACCCCGGCGCCTTGCGGCAAGGTGCCGCTGCGCGGCGAGGATCTCTCCAAGAGCTATGGATCGCTGGAGGTGTTCACCGATGTCAGCTTGGCCATCGACAAGGGCTCGCGGGTGGTCATCCTGGGCCTGAACGGTGCTGGCAAGACGACGCTTCTGCGCATCCTGGCCGGCATGGAGCCGTCCGATACCGGCGAGGTGCAGCCGGGTCACGGGCTGCGGCTCGGCTACTACGCGCAGGAGCACGAGACCCTGGACGTGTCGCGCACCGTCCTGGAGAACATGATGACCGCGGCGCCCGAGGACATGACGCCCACCGACGCCCGCAAGATTCTCGGCTCGTTCCTGTTTACCGGCGACGATGTGGAGAAGCCGGCCAGGGTTCTGTCCGGCGGGGAGAAGACCCGGCTGGCCTTGGCCATGCTGGTGGTGTCGGCGGCAAACGTGCTGCTGCTCGACGAGCCGACCAACAACCTCGATCCGGCGTCCCGCGCCGAGGTACTGGCCGCCATCCACTCCTTCGCCGGCGCCATCGTCCTGGTCACCCACGACGAGGGCGCCGTCGAGGCCCTGGAACCCGACCGCGTGGTCCTCCTCCCCGACGGCGACGAGGACCTCTGGACCCCCGACTACGCCGACCTGATCTCCCTCGCCTGACCACCACCACCACTGGGCCCTCCCTAATCAGTTCTGCCCTCCCGTCGACGGGAGGGCAGAACTGATTAGGGAGGGCCCAGTGGTGGTGGGCGTCCGGTCAGAGGGCGCCGGCCAGGTGGGCGCCGGCGAGGTAGCCGGAGGCCAGGGCGATCGCTACGGTGCGGATGACGGCGTCGTCGGGCAGGTAGCGGGCGTGGTGCAGGCCGGTGTCGTGCCGGGTGCCGGCCTCCTCGCCGGTGCCGACGAACATCATCACGATCGGCACGTGCTGGCCGAAGTGGCTGAAGTCGTCGGCGCCGAGGGAGCGGAAGGGCTCGGCGGCGACCGGCAGGCCGGCTGCCTGCAGCACCGGGTCGAGCGCCTTTACCAGGTCGTGGTCATTGGCCAGCACTGGGTCGCCGCGCAGCAGGGTCACCTCGGCGGTCGCCCCGCGCGCCGCGGCGGTGTGCTCGGCGAACCGGCGCACCTCGGCGTGCAGCACCTTGCGGTCGACTTCGTGCATGGTGCGGATAATGCCCTGCAGTATCGCCGAGTCGGGAATGATGTTGTGGGTGGCGCCGGCTTCGATCCGGCCGATGCTGATCAGCGCCGCGTGGGTCGGGTCGATCAGCCGTCCGACCAGCTCGTACAGCCCGGACGCGATGCTCGCCAGCACCGGAACCGGGTCGATCGTGACGTACGGGTAAGCGCCGTGGCCGCCGTGGCCGCGGACCACGATATCGAAGGCGTCGGCGGCGGCGTTCACACCGCCGATACCGCTGCTCACCAGCCCGGATGCCACTCGCGGCTGGACGTGGGCGCCGATCACGGAGCGGACGTCCTGCTCAGCGAGCAGACCGGTGCGCAGCACGTCCGGGGCGCCGGACGGCTGACACTCCTCGCGCGGCTGATAGATGCCCACCAGACCGGTCGGCAGTTCGATCGCCTGCGCCGCCTTCAGGACCGCCCAGGCCGCCGACATGTGGATGTCGTGTCCACAGGCGTGCATTGCGCCGTTGTGGGACGCCCAGTCGACCCCGGTGTCCTCGGCGATCGGCAAGGCGTCCAACTCGCTGCGTACCGCGACGGACGGCCCGGCCGGTCCGACCCGGGTCCAGAAACCGGTGCCGGCCACCGGGGTGCTGGGCAGCTCGAGCGCGGCCTGCAGCAGGTCGGCGGTGGGTTGTTCGGAGCCGCCGATGTAGGGGTCGGCGTGAATGGCGCGCCGCAGTGCCTGCGCCTGCAACAGATGCCCGTCGATCCCGGCGATGAACTGCTCCAGCAGGGTGTGAGCACGGGGATTCGGCCAAGCAGACGTCACGGTCGGGCAGTTTACGGCCTCCGCGTCACAGTGTCGGGAACCGGCCCGGATCTGATCGCAGAGAGTGGCGGATCGAGGTGCGCCGGATCGCCCCGAACCTCGCGCCCGTACCCGTTCAGCCTCGGTTGCGCAGCCGGTAGAAGTGCGCGGGCTGGGGGACTGGGCGGTAGGCGTCCGGCATCAGGTCGTCGGAGAGGAGCGTCCAGCCCGGCAGGACTTCGAGGATCTCGTCCAACGTCGCCCCGGACGGCACGTTCGGCGGGGTGGGCTGACCGGCCGGCCACGGGTCGAACGCCACGATCTGCATCGTCGCCCCGGACGCGGCGAGGGTCACGACGCCGCGTCCCCACCCGGCCCGCTCGTCGGCGCTGAGGCCGTGGAAGCAGCCGCCGTCCAGGAAGAAGTCGAACGGCCCTGTGGCGCAGGCGGTCAGGTCGGCGGCGTCGCCCACCACGAAGTCGACCCGGTCGGCGCCCGGCAGCTGGCGGGCCGCCTCGACGGCCTCGGCGACGAAGTCGACGCCGGTCACCCGCCAGCCGCGCTCGGCGAGCATGAGGGAGGCGCGGCCCCGTCCGCAGCCGATATCGAGCGCGCGGCGGTCCGGCGCGGGATGGGCGGCATCCTCGAGATCGAGCAGTGCCGACTCCTGCTCGGCGCTGGCGGCGGCGGCCCGCTCCCACGGCACGAAGCCGGTCCGGTAGGCCTCGGTGAAGAACGCGTGGGCGTCCTGGTGAACGTTGAACATGACTGCCCCCTATTGGATATGTTTCCTGCATAATCAATATGCACTAGGGTCAGTCCGTGGTCAAGAGGCCCTATGACGCGAGCCGGCGGAAAGCCTCCGCGCGCCAGACCAGGCGCGCGATTCTGGACGCCGCCGCCGAGCTCTTCGTCGAGCCCGGCTACGGGGGTACGCGGATGGCCGACATTGCCGAGGCTGCCGGCGTCGCCGTGCCGACCATCACCGCGCACTTCGGTTCGAAGAAGGGCCTGCTGTCGGCGGTGCTCGACGTCTCGATCGCCGGTGACGACGAGCCCGTCGCGATGGCCGGCCGCTCGTTCGTCGACGACATAGCCGCGCTGCCCGCTGCCCGCGACAAGCTGGGCCGGTACGCCGACGAGCTCTGGGCGACCATGGGCCGGGTGGCCGGTGTTCTGCTCGCCCTGGAGAGCGCGGCGGCCGTCGATTCCGACGCCGCGGCGATCCTGGCCAAGAACGCCGACGAGCGGCTCGCTGCGATGACCATGTTCGGGGCCGGGCTCGCCGCTACCGGTGAAGTGCGTCCCGAGCTCAGCCGGGACGCGGTGGTGAGCATCCTGGTGCTCGCCATGGACGTCCGGAACTACGACTGGCTGGTCCGGCGGCGCGGCTTCGACGCCGCGGCGTTCCGGGACTGGTACGTCGGCAGCGTCGCGGGGGCGATACTGACCGCCGAGCGTGGGGAAAGCGCTGGTTGACACAGCCGCCGCCTGCGGTCGAAAACCCTTGCCAGCGCCATCTCGTCCGAGGTCTCGACAAGCTTGACCAACGAAGAGTCAGCGGTTGCTTTGGCCGGGGGTCAGGCTCGGAGCGGCGCGAAGACGTCGATCCGCACGGCCAGTTCCACTTGTTCGGACGCGGTCGCCGGGGCCGGGGCGTGGAACGCGTTCGGCCCCATGCTGATCAGGTCGCCCACGAGTTCGGCGTCCGCGAGGGCGGTGCTTTCCGCGACCGTGCCCGCCCGGTGGACGAGGTGTCCGGCGGCGGAGGAGAGCAGCCGCTCAAGCTTGTCTGCCTCGACCCCCAACAGTCCGTACTTCTCCCGCAGGCCCGCGAGATGCCCCGGCCCGGGGGTGACGATCACCACCAGTCCGTCGTCGGTCAGCACCCGCGCGAACTCGGCGAGGTTGCGCGGCGCGAACACGCACAGCACCACGTCCAGCGACCCGGTGCGGATCGGCACGCCCTGCCAGACGTCCGCGACCACCGACGCCACCCGCGGGTGTGCCCGGGCTGCCCGCCGGGCCGCCGGCCGCGAGACGTCCAGCGCCACGCCCCGCGCAGCAGGACGGGCCTCGACCAGTCCGGCCAGGTAGTGCCCGGTGCCGGCTCCAGCCTCGACCAGTCGCCCGGCGGTGTCCGGCACCACCTCGTCCAAGGCTGCGGAGAGGAAGTCGAACAGTCCGGACGCGTGCACGCGCGTCCTGGCGTCCAGCATGGCGGCGGTGTCCGCGTTGGCAGGCTCGGGCCGGCTCGCGAGGTTCAGGTAGCCCTGCCGGGCCACGTCGAAGCTGTGTCTACGTGAGCACAGCCAGCGGCGTCCCTCGGCCTCCAGCGGTTCAGCGCAGTGCGGGCAGCGCAGCAGCCCGCGGGCGGCGTCCAGGCTCATGCCGGGTCCCCACGCGAGGCTCCGGTAACGATCACAGCGCCCGCAAGGCGCCGCCGTCGACCGGGATCACCGAGCCGCTGATGTACGAGGCCGCCGGCGACAACAGGAAGGCCGCCACCCGGCCGAACTCGGCCGGTTCGCCCACGCGGCGCAAAGGGATCAGCGATTCGGCGTTAGTGCGGGCGGCGGCGGGATCGCCGCTCTGGCCGTGCAGGAACCGGATCCGCTCAGTGAGCACGGTCCCAGGCATCAGCCCGAAGAGCCGGTGGCCGTCCGGGCCGACCTCGTCCGCGAGTTGCTTGATCAGCATCGCCAGACCCGGACGCAGCCCGTTCGAGATCGCCAGCCCGGGAATCGGGACCTTCACCGACGTGGACAGCACCACACCGATCGCGGCCGGCCCGGTGGCGGCGGCAAGCACGGCACGGACCGTCCGCAACGCGGCGAGGAACACCGAGTCGAAGGCGGCCAGCCACTGCTCGTCGGAGTTTGTCAGGGCTCCGCCCGGCGGCGGCCCGCCCACGCTGATCAGTGCGCCGTCCAGCCGTCCGAACGTGCGGATCGCCAGCTGGGCGGCGGCCGGCGCGGCGCCCGGATCGGCCAGGTCGGACGCCAGCGCCACCGCATTTGCGCTACCCAGATCGGCAACCGCGTCATCGAGGACGTCGGCCCTGCGGGCCACCAGCACCACCCGGGCGCCCTCGGCCACGAGTTGCTCGGCCGTTGCCCGCCCCAGTCCGCCGCTGGCGGCGGTGACCACGAACACCCGGTCGGTCAGTCCCAGATCCATGCCAGCAGATTAGTGGCCCGTCGCCCCTGAGTCCGGGCCCTGCGACTCTACCGACACTGACGATAACGATTCTCAATATGTACTATGACCGGGCGGCCCCACGGGCGCCGGGGTCGGAACGGCGCGCCGGCAGCGGGCCGCGCCAGTCTGTCCCCTGCGAGGAGTCTCACCCGATGGCCAAGAAGAGCAAGATCGCCAAGGACGCCCAGCGTCGGCGGATCGTCGCCCGCTACGCAGAACGGCGCGCCGACCTGAAGCGGCGCAGCGTCGACTTTTCGCTGCCCGATGCCGAGCGTGAAGCGGCCATGGCCGCACTGCATGCGTTGCCGCGGGACGCCAGCCCCGTCCGGCTGCGCAACCGCGACGCGATCGACGGACGCCCGCGCGGCCACCTGCGGCAGTTCGGGCTGTCCCGGATCCGGCTGCGCGAACTGGCCCATCGCGGCGAACTGCCCGGCGTCACCAAGTCGAGCTGGTGACGGAACCGAGAGGGGAGACGAGCTGATGAAGGTACGTGCCTCGCTTCGTGCGCTGAAGCTGAAGGAGGGCTCCATGGTGGTGCGCCGCCGGGGGAAGACCTATGTGATCAACAAGCGCAATCCGCGCTGGAAGGCGAGGCAGGGCTGATGGCTGTCCCCAAGCGCAAGAAGTCCCGCAGCCGGACCCGCTCGCGTCGGGCGCAGTGGAAGGCGCAGGCGGTCGACCTGGTGCCGATCCGGGTCAACGGGGAGACCGTGAAGGTCCCGCGACGGCTGGTGCGCGCTGTGCAACGTGGCTTGGTCGACGTCTGAGGAATCCCTGATTCGCTGGTCGAGCTTGTCGAGACCTCGTGCGCCGAGTTCGACCATGGTTTCGACAAGCTCAACCAGCGATTGGTTCGGCGTCGACAAGCCGAACCGGTGCGCGTGCGCCGATCAGTTGTGTGCGTCGGCGTCCGTACGCGAGGTCTCCGCTGCCGGGGTGGGCGCGGACCCCGCGGCTCGCGCCGCCCGGCGCCGATCGCGCAGGTCGGAACGGATCAGCACCACCAGGCCGACGGCGGCGATGATCGCGAACGCGAACCACTGCAAGGCATAGGAGAAGTGGTTGCCCTCGGTCAGCTCGGGTGGATGCACCGGTACCAGGCCGTCGGTTGCCGCGGGGGTCACCTCGACGGCGCCGATGTAGCCGTTGACCAGGGGATACGGCAGGGTGCCGGCGACCGCGTCCGAGTTGATCAACCGCATCTGGAAGTCCACCGGCGTGGTCGCGTCGGCGTTGCCCTGCTCGTTGCGCCGGACGTAGCCGACCACGGTGACCTCGCCGGTGGGCGGCGGAGGTGCGGTCCGCGGAAAGTCCTGGTTGGCCGGACGCTGCCCGAAGCCCCGGCTGATCAGCACATTGCCGTCAGGCGTTCGCAGCGGGGTGACGATCTCCCAGCCGGTCTGGTTGTCGTTGGACCGGTACCGGACGACGTAGGAACGCTCGGCGTCAAAAGTGCCGCGCACCTGAACCCGTTGCCACTGGTCGGCGTCGGTGATCGGCCGGTTGAAGACGGTCCGCCAGTCCACGATTGGAGCGTTCTCGTGCGCCACCACCACGCCGTTGTTGTCGCGGCGTTGCTGCAGCCGATCGAGTTGCCAGCGGCCGAGGTTGACGAAGGCCACGGCCAGGCAGACCACCGCGATGCCCATCGCCACCCAGCGCAGCCACAGCCGGCCGCCCTGCGGGGCTTGCCCCATCGTGCCCAGCGTCGGCACGTCAGCGGTCCTCCGCGGGCTCGTCCTCGTCCGCGACGGAACCGGGCACCACAGTCTCCGGGCTCAGTTCCTTGACGTCGACCGGTCGTTCGTCGGCGACATCAGGGATGCGGCGCAGGTCGACCGCGTTGGCTAGCGCCACCGCGATCGGCGGAATGACGGCCGCGCCGACGAACAGCACCCAGTTCCACGGGGTGGGCGACAGCACGCCGCCCAGGAAACACGCGACGCGGACGGCCATCGTCCACAGGTACCGCCTGTTGCGCTGATTGGCGTCGAGCGAGCGGGCGGGTCGGGCGCTGGTGATGAGAGCCGGACGGCCCTGTGCGTGTGCCCGAGTGTTCACGCCGCCCACTCTAGTCCGGACGGCCCCGGTCGGCTCGCCGGTAGTCTCCGACTGCATGGGACGTCGAACCGCACTGATCACTGGCGCGACCCGCGGCCTCGGGCTCGCCATCGCCGAGGAACTGGCCGTTGACTACGATCTGCTCATCGGCGGGCGTGACCGTGCCACCACTCAGCAGGTCGCGGACGGCTTCCCGGCGGCGCATCCGTTCGTCTGCGATCTGTCCGACCCGGCTGCGACCGAGGAAGCCGTCGCACAGCTCGACGCGGTGGACATCGTCGCCCATTCGGCCGGAGTTGCCAATCGTCACCGGGTCGAAGACCTGACGGCCCAGGAGTGGTTCCGCGTCCTCAACGTCAACCTGGTCGGCGTGGCCGAGCTCACCCGACTGCTGTTGCCGCGGCTGCGTGCCCGGCATGGTCACGTGATCGCGATCAACGGCGGTCTCGGCCTGCATTCCGGCGCGGGCTGGGCGGCGTATGCGGCCTCGAAGTTCGGTCTCCGGGCGTTCACCGATGCCCTGCGCGAAGAGGAGCGCGGCGTGATCAAGGTGACATCCATCCATCCCGGTCGGATCGACACCGAAATGCAGCGAGAGATCTACCGGGCCGACGGGCGCGCGTACGACCCGGCCGATCACCTCGCCCCGGTCTCGGTCGCGAAGGCGGTCAGGTACGCGCTGGAGGCCGGCGACGAGGCGACGGTCGAGATGCTGCAGATCCGTCCGCTCGGCTGATCGATCGGCCCAGCCGACAGCGGGTCGGGGCGGCGCCGTCCGGACGCCTGCACTAGGTTGTCCAACGTGACGGATACCGAACGCGTGGACGGCCGCAGCGCCGTCGTCACCGGTGGGAACAAGGGGATCGGCGCCGCGATCGTCGCGGCACTGCTGGAACAGGGCCATCGGGTGGCCAGCTTCTCCCGCAGCGGGGACGCCCCGGAGGGTGTGCTCGGCATCGCCTGCGACGTGACGGACGGCGCCCAGGTCGACGCCGCGTTCAAGCAGGCCGAGGAGGCGCACGGGCCGACGGAGATCCTGGTCGCCAACTCCGGGGTGACCAAGGACACCCTGGTGCTGCGAATGAGCGAGGACGACTTCGACCTGGTGCTGGAGACCAACCTCAAGGGCGCCTTCCGCTGTGCCAAGCGGGCCAGCCGCTCGATGCTGCGTCGGCGCTGGGGACGGATCATCTTCACCGGTTCGGTGGTCGGCCTGTACGGCTCGCCCGGGCAGGTGAACTATTCAGCGTCCAAGGCCGGGCTGATCGGCATGGCCCGCTCGTTGACCCGCGAGATCGGGGCCCGTGGCATCACCGCGAACGTGGTCGCGCCCGGCTTCATCGAGACCGACATGACCGCCACGCTGCCGGACGACGTCGTGGCGAGCTACAAGGCCTCCATTCCGGCGGCTCGACTGGGCGCCACCAGCGAGGTGGCCGCCACGGTCGCCTTCCTGGCCAGCGAGGGCGCCGGTTACATTTCCGGCGCCGTGATCCCGGTCGACGGCGGCCTGGGCATGGGCCACTGAGCACCGCCATCGCGCACTGAGGAAGGAAACTGAGTTGGGAATCCTGGAAGGCAAGAACATCCTGGTCGCCGGCGTGACCATGAACACCTCGATCGCCTACCGGGTGGCCGAGATCGCGCAGCGCGAAGGAGCCACCGTCCTGGTGTCGAACTTCGGCCGCGCCCTCAGCCTGACTCGGCGGATCATCAAGCGGCTCGACCCGGAGCCGCCGCTGCTCGAGCTCGACGTCACCAATGACGAGCACCTGGCCGGCCTCGCCGATCAGGTTCGTCAGCACGTCGATCACCTGGACGGGGTGGTGCACTCGATCGCCTTCGCCAATCCGGAGACGGCACTGGGCGGCAAATTCCTCACCACGCCCGCCGAGGACGTGAAGACCGCGATTCATGTCTCCGCCTATTCGCTGGCCAGCCTGACCATGGCCTGCAAGCCGCTGATGAGCAGCGGCGGCTCGGTGGTCGGCCTGACCTTCGACGCCCGGCAGTCCTGGCCGACCTATGACTGGATGGGTGTGGCCAAGTCGGCGCTGGAGAGCACCTCGCGCTACCTGGCCCGCTACCTCGGGCCGGAGGGCATCCGCTGCAACGTGGTGGCTGCCGGACCGCTGTCGACGATCGCCAAGAAGGCCATCCCCGGCGCCGACACCTTCGACGAGATCTGGGCCGAGCGGGCGCCGCTGGGCTGGGATCCGAAGGACCTCGACCCGACCGCCCGCGCCGTGGTGGCGCTGCTGTCGGACTGGTTCCCGGCCACCACGGGCGAGATGGTGCACGTGGACGGCGGACTGCACTCCACCGGCGCCTGAGTCAGGGCTGGGACGCCGCGCGTCCCCGCTCATCACACTGCCGCCAGCCGGTAGGTTGGCCCCCATGGCGGCAGTTGTTGAGTTGACCGATGTGTCGATCGTGCGTGGCGAGGCCACCCTGCTCGACCGGGTGAACTGGCGGATCGACGAATCCGACCGTTGGGTGATCATCGGCCCCAACGGGGCCGGGAAGACCACGCTGCTGCAGATCCTGGCGGCGCAACTGCACCCGTCGTCCGGCGTCGCCGAGATTCTGGATGAGCGCTTGGGTGCGGTGGACGTCTTCGAGTTGCGCCCCCGGATCGGGGTGGCGTCCGCCGCCCTGGCCGACCGCATTCCCCGCGGTGAGCGGGTCGCGGACGTCGTGGTGTCGGCGGCGTACGCGGTGATGGGCCGCTGGCGCGAGAACTACGAGCAGGCCGATTTCGAGCGCGCCGTGTCGCTGATGGCGCAGCTGCGGGTGGGACATCTCGCCTACCGCACCTTCGGCACCCTGTCCGAGGGCGAGCGCAAGCGGGTGCAGATCGCCCGTGCGCTGATGACCGATCCGGAGTTGCTGCTGCTCGACGAGCCTGCCGCCGGCCTCGATCTGGCCGGCCGCGAGGGACTGGTCGGCACACTCAGTGAACTCTGTGCCGATGAGTTCGCCCCGGCGACCGTGCTGGTCACCCATCACGTGGAGGAGATTCCGGTCGGCATCACCCATGCGCTGCTGCTGAAGAGCGGTTCGATCCTGGCCGCCGGGCCGATCGGCGAGGTGCTGACGGCCGACCGGCTGAGCGAGACTTTCGACTTCGCTCTCGAAGTCACCCATACGAACGGACGTTGGAGCGCCCGCGCCCGGGCATGATGGATGCATGTGGGAGTGGCTGAGTGACAACTGGTGGGCGGTCTGGCTGATCGCCGCCGTCCTGCTGGCGCTCACCGAATCGCTCACCCTCGATTTCACCCTCCTGATGCTGGCCGCCGGCGCCCTTGCCGGCGCGGGGATCGCATTGCTCTTCCCGGGCATGATCCTGGTCCAGGTGATCGTGGCGATCGCAGTGGCGTTCGCCCTGCTCTTCCTACTGCGTCCGACGCTGCTCGAGAAGGTGCGTACCGCGCCGGGCTACCGCTCGTCGCTGCAGCGCATGGTCGGCAGCACCGGTCAGGCAACGACAGCGATCACCGGCAACTCCGGCGAGGTGAAGGTGGACGGCGAAGTGTGGCGAGCCCGCAGTTTCGGAGACGTCGAGATCGAGGCAGGCGCCTCGGTGGAGATCTTCGAAGTCGACGGGATCACCGTCGTTGTCTACCCCAAGGAGCCCTGAAGTCATGGAATTCATCGCCCCGATCGTCATCTTGGTGTTGGCGGTCGCCCTGCTGACCCAAGCGTTGAAGGTGGTCCGGCAGCAACAGGTGGGGATCGTCGAGCGGCTGGGCAAGTTCCGGCGCACCCTTGATCCCGGACCGCACCTGCTGGTGCCGCTGATCGACAACGTCCGCTACACCATGGACATGCGTGAGGCGGTCGTTCCGTTCCCGCCGCAGGGTGTGATCACCGAGGACAACCTGATGGTGAGCATCGACTCGGTGATCTACTTCCAGGTGGTCGACCCGGTCCGCGCCGCCTACGAAGCGCAGAACTACATCCAGGCCATCGAGCAGCTCACCATGACCACGCTGCGCAACATCATCGGCGGCCTTGACTTGGAGCAGACCCTCACTTCGCGTGAGGAGATCAACGCGAAGCTGCGCGCCGTCCTGGACGAGGCCACCGGCAAGTGGGGCATCAAGGTGAACCGGGTCGAGTTGCGGTCGATCGAGCCGCCGGCCACCATCCGCGACGCGATGGAGAAGGGTGCCCGGGCCGAGCGCGACAAGCGGGCGCAGATCCTGCTCGCCGAGGGGCAGCGTCAGTCGCAGATCCTGTCGGCTTCGGGCGACCGTGAGGCGTCCATTCTGCGAGCCCAGGGCGAGCGCGAGTCGGCGGTGCTGCGGGCGCAGGCCGACCGGCAGGCGCAGATGCTGCGGGCCGAGGGTGAGGCGCAGGCCATCACCACCGTGTTCGGCGCCATCCATGCCGGCAAGCCGGATCAGTCGCTGCTGGCCTACCAGTACATGCAGATGCTGCCGAGCATCGCCCGGGGTGACGCCAACAAGGTCTGGATCGTGCCGTCCGAACTCAACGACGCGCTGAAGGGGCTCGGTCGGACGGCCGGGGACCTGCTCAAGGGTGCCGGCTACGGCCAATCCGACGGCGAGTTCGAGGCCCCCCAAAAGGTCGACGTGTTCGCCGAGATCGCCCAGCAGAAGATCGAAGCCGAGGGCGAAGCCGGACGTGCCGTCGAGCAGGCGATCGCCGAGGCTCAGCAGATGGAGAACAACCGGGTGGCCCGGCGGGCCAGCATCAACACCCCGCCGGCCGAGCTGAACCCGGGGATGCCGGGCCCCGCGTCGACGCCGCAGGACGTTGCCGCGCCGCAGGCCGAACCGGAGCAGTAAGCCGACCTCGCGCTGAACGGGGTTTCGACAAGCTCAACCAGCGGAGGCTCTTTCGAACATCCGGATGTTCGTTGGTCGAGCTTCTCGAGACCCCTCCCTGCGGGCGCTACTCCACCTCTGTGGCGTAGCGCGCGGCCAGGGAGCCGCAGGCCATCAGCTGGGCTTGGTGGAACAGCATCAGCGGCAACACCATCAGGCCGATCGGTGAACCTGCGAACAGCACGTTCGCCATCGGCAGGCCGGTGGCCAGCGACTTCTTGGTGCCGCAGAACTGGATGGCGATGACGTCCGCGCGGTTGAAACCGAGCCGTTGGGCGATCCAGCGGCTGAACCAGAGCATCACCGCGAGTATCACCAGACACACCACGAGCAGGACGGCCAGGTCGGTGACGTTGACCTGCTGCCACATGTGTTCCCGCATGCCGGCGGAGAACGCCGAGTAGACCACCAGCACCACTACGCCCTGATCGAACAGTTTCAGACGCGGCCGCGCGGCCACCCAATCCGCCGTCCAGCGCCGCGACAGCTGGCCCAGCACGAACGGCACCAACAGCTGACCGACGATGTCCAGGATCGACGACGGGTCGATGGTGATGCCGCCCGAGGTGGTCATCAGCGCCCAGCACAGCACCGGGGTGAGGAACACCCCGAGCAGGTTGGACGCCGAGGCGCTGACGATCGCGCCGGCGACGTTGCCCTTTGCGATCGAGGTGAAGTTGATCGAGCTCTGCACCGTCGACGGCAGCAGGGTCAGATAGAGCACGCCTGCGTACAGGGCAGGGCTCAGTGGCCACGGCGACAGCACCTGTAACGCCCAGCCGATCAGCGGGAACAGCAGATAGGTCAGCGACAGGATGGTCAGGTGCAGCCGCCAATGTGCCAGGCCGGCGAGTGCCTGCTCGGGCTTGAGCCGGACGCCGTAGATGAAGAACAACACGGCGACCGCCACCTTGGTGGCCAGGTCGACCACGATGACCGCGACGCCCTGGGCGGGCAGCACGCTGGCGATCAGGGCCGCGCCGATGATGGCGAGCAGGAATCGGTCGAATCGCTTCAGCCAGCCCATGGCGAAGACCCTAGTGCCTGATCGGATGCGTCAGACTGTGGCGGTGCCCGATCCGATCGATATCGACGAACCGAACGATTCCCGGCTGGCCGACTACGTGGCGCTGCGGGATTCCTCGCTGCGCCGCCACCTGGAGAGCGAGCAGGGACTGTTCATCGCCGAGGGTGAGAAGGTGATCCGGCGGGCGATCGCGGCAGGCTACCGGCCCAGGTCCTTCATGCTGGCGGCCCGCTGGCTGTCGTCGTTGCGGGACGTGGTCGGCGACGCCCCCGTCTACCGGGTCAGCGAGGAGACCGCCGAGTCGGTCAGTGGTTTCCATGTCCACCGGGGTGCGCTGGCGTCGCTGCATCGGGAGACCCGGCACACCATGGCCGACCTGCTCACCGCCCGGCGCCTGATGGTCTGCGAGGACATTGTCGACCACACCAACGTGGGGGCCATCCTGCGCAACGCCGCCGGGCTCGGCTGGGACGGCGTGCTGTTGTCGCCGCGCTGTGCAGACCCGCTGTACCGACGGGCGATCAAAACCTCGATGGGTGCGGTGTTCTCACTGCCCTGGGCGCGGGCTGATGACTGGGGCAGTGCCGTGCCGACGCTGCGGGCGTCCGGCTTCACCGTGATCGCCCTGGCGCTCAGCGAGCACGCCGTCGAACTGGACGCGGCCGCCGCGGCCTTGGCTCCGGACGCGAAGGTGGCGGTACTGCTCGGCACCGAGGGGGCCGGACTGTCGACGCGCTGGATCGAGCAGGCGGACGTGGTGGCGCAGATCCCGATGCGGGCCGGTATCGACTCGCTCAATGTGGCCGCGGCGAGCGCGATCGCCGGCTACGTGCTCCGGGACGGTCGGGTACCGCGTGACCCGATCGCGTCGAAGCGACAGACCACTAGGTTGGCGCCATGACGATGCCCCGTAGTTCGCCCGCGTCCGAAGGTGTGAATGGACGGCTCCTGCTCGGCCTGCTGGACGCCATGGAGAGCGACGGCCATGGCTTCCACTCGCTGATGATCGCGCGACATGGACGGATCATCGCCGAGGGCTGGTGGGCACCGTATGCCCGCGATCGGATGCATCTGGGCTATTCGCTGACCAAGAGCTTCACCGCGACCGTGCTGGGCGACTTGGTCGGCCGCGGGCTGATCGACCTGGACGCGCCGGTGTTGTCCTATCTGGGCGCGTGGGGGACGGCCTCTCCGACGTGGCGGCGGGTGACCGTCCGGCATTGCGTCACGATGACGGTGGGGCACACCACCGATGCCTGGGAGTGGCGTGGCGATGCGACGCCAGCGGTGCCGGCGGCCGAGGGCGACCCGCTGCTGGCGCTCATCCTAGCGCGCGACCCGGACGGCGAACCCGGCCGGGTCTGGGCCTACAACCAGGTGGCCACCTATGTGCTCGCTCAGGCGATCGCCGCGGTCAGCCGCGAACCGCTGTCGGTTCAGGTGCGCCGGCTGCTTCTCGACCCGTTCGGGGGCGGCCCCGCAGCGGTTCAGCGCACCCCTCAGGGCCGCGATCTCGGCTTCAGCGGGCTGCAGCTGACCACCCCGGCGATCCTGGCGTTGGCGCAGACCTGGCTGGACGGCGGCCTCTGGCAGGGAGCCAGAGTGGTGCCGGCGGACTACGCGACGTGGGCAACGCGGCCGACCCCGGCCTCGCTGGCCGCCGACGGCGACGGTGACTGGGCGTGCGGGTACGGCGGCTCGTTCTGGGGCGCCACCCACGGGTATCGCGGTGACGGCGCCTTCGGCCAGTTCGCCGTGGTGCTGCCCGAGTGCGGCGTCGCGGTCGCGATCACCTCCGAGGTCGAAGTGATGCAGGACGTGCTCGACCAGTTGTGGCGGCACCTGCTGCCCGCGATCGACGGAGAGCCCGACGCCCACGCCGACGGGCAGCTGACGCACCGCCTGGCCAGACTCACGCATCGCCCGCTGGCCGGCGGGGAGCGGCGCGGGCCGGTGCGCGGCGTCCGGGACGAGGCGTCGCAGCTACCTGCGAGCTTCCGTGCGGTCAACCTGGGTGAAACCCCGGGTGGCCATCATCTGCTGACCATCGATCATTCCGCAGGCGAGCTGGTCACCGTGATCGGGGACGGTCAATGGCTGGAGTCGCGCTGGCCGACCCCAGCCGGACCGGAGCTTGCGGTGATGTCCAGCGGCTGCTGGAGGGATGGCATCTTCGAGGCGCAGCTGCGGTTGGTGGAAACCCCGCACATGATCGTGCTGAGGCTCGATCCGGACGCGGGCAGGGTCCGATTGGACTGGCGACTGATGCCGCTCACCGGTGCCGACCCGCTGGCGCTGGCGGCGTTCCCGGTCTGAGGTGTGCTCAGACCGGGACGGCCAGGGGTCCGTCCCCGGACTCGGTGACTCGTTCCCTGGGCAGCGTCCTCCAGCCGATGATGAGGGCGATGACAACGGTGATCGCGGCCGCGACGAACCCCACTGCGATGGCAGTCGCGGTGTGACCCCGTCCGGACTCGGTGCCGTGGTAGCTCAGGATGAGCCCGCCGATCACAGCGATCCCGAGGGTGCCGCCGAGTTGGCGCACGGCTTGCACCAGTCCCGATGCCTGGGCCCGATCGGGGCCGCTGACTCGGCCGAGCGCGTCGGTGTTCGTTGGTGACATCAGGCCGATGCCCAGCCCGGTCAGGATCATGCCCGGCAGTTGCGGCAGGTAGCTGAGCGTCAGCAAGGACGCTGCCCAAGCCATCACGCCCACGGCGGCGAGCGCTAATCCGGTCAGCACCGTGGGCCGGACTCCGGCCCGGTCGTACCACCAGCCGGCGAGCTGTGAGCCGAGTGCGATCGGCAGGATCAGCGGCAGGGCGGCCAGCCCACACTCCATGGGGCTGAAGCCGAGCAACTCCTGTAAGTAGATCGAACTGAACAGCACGATCGCCAGCAGCGCGAACTGTGAGAGGCCGACGACTGCGGTGTTGCCGGAAAACCCCGGACGGGCAAAGAGCCGGACGTCCACCAGTGGCCTGGCAGTCTTCAGCTGGGTGCGCACGAACAACAGGGTGAGTCCGAGGCCACCGGCAAGCAGAGACACTGTGACGGGGGAGGTCCACGACCAGTTGTTGGCCTCCTGAATCGCATAGACGGTGGACCCCAAGCCGGCCACCAGCAGGGCCGCCCAGAAGGGGTTGACTTGGGCGCCCTCTTGGCGGGTGTTCTCCGGCCGAGCGACCTGGACGAGGATGAGAGCGGCGATGCCTACCGGCACGTTGAGCCAGAACACCGACCGCCATGAGACCTGCTGGGTGAGGATGCCTCCGAGGAGCGGGCCCACAGCGAGGAATACCTGGCTCAGGCCCACGTAGATGGCCATTGCCCGTCCACGCTCTTGGACGGCGAAGGCGGCCATGACGATAACTGCCGAGACCGGCATCATCAGCGCGGCACCGACCCCCTGCGCCGCACGGGCAGCGATCATCCAGGACTCTCCCATCGTGCCGCGCGGAGTGAGCCCGCAGGCCGCCGACGCGAGGAAGAAGAGGATGACCCCTGCTCGGAACGTCGAAACCTGTCCGAACCGGTCACCGAGTTTGCCGCCGATGGCGACCAGACCGGCCATCGCCAGGACATAGGCGTTCACCACCCATTGCTGGCCGTTCGCGGTCAATGGCAGATCACGGGCCATGGTGGGGAGGGCGACGCTGACCACGGTCTGATCCAGCGTGACCATCGACAGTGCGCCGGTCATGGCGACGAGAATGAGCCAGCGCCTGCCTGCCTGCTGCCCGGCAGCGTCAGCCCGGGTCGGGTCCTGATTCGTCATGACGACGTCGTGGCGCAGCTGGGACCGCTACCCTTCCTCGCCGGCGTTGAACCAGTCCTTCGACTCGGGGAACTGCTCGGCCAGGTACTCGTACATCTGGCCAGAGGTGCCCACCATGCAGCGCACCTGCTGACGCAGGAAGTCGTCGGTCACGCCGGTCTCGACGTCGATCACCAGGTCGCCGAAGACACCCAGGTGCTCTTCGCCGCGTACCACGCTCGCCTTCGGCCAGAAGTGGTCCCGGTTCCAGCTGTTCACCGCCTCCAGGATGAAGTCATACGAAGCCACCGGCGGACGGACGTCCCACATCGACCGCATCGCCATCAGGTCGTCGTCGTTGCCCTCGACCAGGAACCACAGCCGCATGGTCTCCCAGTCGGCGAACCGGTCGCCGTCGTCGTCGACGCCGAACTTGATCTCCAGGCTGTTCAGCACCGCATCCCAGCGTTCCCGGTTGAACGGCTGCGGACCCTGCGGCGGGTTCGGCGGCTGGGTCGGACCCCAGTTGAACATTGTCATCGGCTGTCCTTTCGCATGGCGGGCGCCGGGCTCGTCGTTGTCCACCCAACCAGGCGGGGGCGGGCATCACAAACCCTACGCGGGCTTACTCGTCGGCCGAACTGCGGCGCGGGGTGACCGGCCAATCGTCGGGGTAGAGGTGGATGAGCTCCTCATGCTGCTTGCTCAGCAGCCGGCGCGCCCGGGTGGAGAGCCGATCACCGAACACGGTGCCGCCGAGATGGTCGGTCTCGTGCTGCAGGCAGCGGGCCAGCAGACCGGTGCCCTCGATCCGGATCGTGTTGCCGTCGGCGTCCTGGCCGGTGCAGACCGCGGTGTCCGGGCGGGCCAGGATCTGGTAGGCGCCCGGGTAGGACAGGCAGCCTTCCTCGGCGGACTCGAGGGTGCGCCCGCGGGCATCGGGAACCGTCACTTCCGGGTTGCAGACCACGCCACGATGAATGACGTCGTCGGCGTCCGGGCATTCGAAGACGAACACCGCCAGGTCAAGCCCGACCTGGGTGGCGGCCAGACCGACCCCATGCGCGGCCCGCATGGTGGCGAACATGTCCCTGGCCAGGCTGCGCAACTCGTCGTCGAACGCCTCGACCGGCCGGGTCTGGTTGTGCATCACCGGTGTGCCCCATCGGGTGATCGGAAGCACCGTGCCGCCGCTGGTCAGATCGTCGCTCATAGCCGCCCTTCTCTCGGCCGACACGGTACTAGCCCTGGCCGGCCGCCACGGACTCTCGCAGCTTGTCGAGACCCGGTCCTGGGGCAACACACGGGCGCACCCAATAGGGTGCGGCGTATGCGGATCGTGGTCTCCGGGACACATGGCAGCGGCAAGTCCACCTTGATCTCGGACTTCGCCGCACGGCACTCGGACTTCGCGGTGCTCCCCGACCCGTACGAGCTGATCGACGACGCCTTCGACGAGCCGGACGCCGGAACCTACTTCGCCCAGTTGGAGTTGGCAGCCGAGCGGCTTGTGGAGCTGCCGGCGGACGTCGACGCGATCGCCGAGCGCGGTCCGCTGGACTTCCTGGCCTATCTCGACGCCCTCAACACGCTCGGCCGGCCGACCCGGTCCGGAAGCCTGTACCGGCGCGGACTCAATCGGGTCAGCATTGTCGCAGGATGCATCGACCTGCTGGTGGTGCTTCCGCTCTATCCGGGTAGCGGCATCGAGGTGCCCGCCGACGAGGACCGGGAACTCCGGTCCGCGATGGACGCCGCTCTGCTGGAACTCGTCGATGACCCCGACCTGGTGGCGGACGTCGAGGTGGTCGAGATCACCGGCTCGGCCGACGAGCGTCTGGAGCAACTCGAGGCGGCGGTCGCCGCCATCCGGGCCGGCCGGTCGTAGGCTCCCGGCATGGCCGCGGACCTGATCGAGGAGTGGGTGCGGCACCTGAGCGCCGAGCGCAACATGTCGGCCAACACGGTGCGCGCGTATGCCGGCGACCTGGCGCATCTGGTCGACTACCTGGACCGAACCGGGTCGGGCGAACTCGCAGACGTCGACCTGCGGACGCTGCGCCGATGGCTCGCCGGCATGCATGCCGCGGGTGCGGAACGTGCCACCATGCAACGCCGGGCGGCGGCGGCCCGGGTGTTCTTCGCCTGGGCGCACGGCACCGGACGCCTGGCGACCGACCCTGCCACCGGGCTGCGGTCGCCGCGGGTCGATCGGCGACTGCCGGCCACCGTCGAGGTTGATCAGGCCCGGCAAATGCTGGAGGCGTTGGCAGACCGGGCGAGCAGCGAAACCGACCCGGTGCTGCGGGCCCGCGCGCTGCGGGACGTGGCGATCGTCGAGGTGCTGTATGCCGGCGGCGTCCGGGTAGGGGAGTTGTGCGGCCTGGACGCCTCCTCGGTGGACACCGACCGTCAGGTGCTGCGCGTGCACGGCAAAGGCGACAAGGACCGCACGGTACCGATCGGCGATCCGGCACGGCGTGCACTCCAGGCGTGGCGTCCGGTGCGTCACCTGATTGCCGCGCCGCAAGCAGGTGAGGCGCTGTTCGTCGGCGACCGCGGCGCCCGGATCGATCCCCGGGTGGTCCGCCGCCTGGTGCACCGGGCGCTGGCGAGCGTGCCGGACGCGCCCGACCTTGGTCCGCACGGCTTGCGGCACGCCATGGCCACCCATCTGCTGGAGGGCGGGGCCGACCTGCGCAGTGTGCAGGAGATCCTCGGTCACGCCTCGCTGGCCACCACGCAGATCTACACCCATGTCAGTGCGGAACGGCTTCGCACCGCCTATCAGCAAGCGCACCCGCGGGCGTGACCCGACGCTACTCACAGCAGTCTGGCCGGGTCGACGAGGCGTCCGTTGATCTTGGTGCCCAGGTGCAAGTGGCAGCCGGTGGACCATCCGGTGCTGCCGACCAGGCCGACCACCTGGCCCCGCTTCACCTGCTGGCCGTTGCGCACCGGGTACCGCTTCAGCCCATGCAGGTAGTGGGTGGTCAGCCCGCCAGCGTGGGCGACGACCAGGCGGTGCCCGCCGGAGGAGTCGTACGAGACCGACTGCACCACACCGTCCGCGGCGGCCCGAATCGGGGTGCCGCAGGACGCCTGTAGATCGACTCCGGCATGCAGCCGCCACTCGTGGAAGATCGGGTGGAACCGGCGTCCGAACGCCGACGTGATCCGGCCGCCGACCGGGTTCAGCAGCAGTCCCGACCCGGACGTCGGAAAGTCGCCGGACGGCGGCGCCGCCGCGCGCTCGTCGGCAAGTTTCTTGGCCTGTGCCACCGCGGACGCCGGCAATAGCCGGACCTCGGATCCGCCGAGCGGGTCCAGATACTCCTCGCCGCGCTTCAAGCCGAAATGGAGACAGCCGGCGGCGCAGTGCCCGGCCTCGACCGTTCCGATCACCTCTCCTGCCGCGACCTGATCGCCGACCCCGACATGTGCCCGGACCGGCTCGTAGGTGGTCCGCAGTTCGCCGTGCACGATCGTCACCACGCCGCGTCCGGCGATCACCTGGGCGACGCTGACCCGTCCGGCAGCCGCCGCGCGCACGCTGCTGCCGATGGGCGCGGCCAGGTCGACGCCGCGATGGCCGGGCAGCCAATCCTGCGCCGGCGGGTCGTAGCCGCGCACCACCGGACCCGGAACCGGCTGCACCGAGCCGAACGCCCAGCTCAACGGCGCACCCGTCACCACCACCAGGCAGGCCAGCGCCAGCGCCGCCCCCAGTCGGACCACCGCACGAACCATGCCGCTCACCTCCACCCTCATTGAGCGTCTGGCGAGGAGAAAGTGTTCAGAATCGATGAGCTTGGTCTGGACCAGCTCGACCAGCGGTGCCTCGGCGTGGCGTTCGACAACAGTGCTCCTGGTCATCCCGGCGCATGCTGGGATCTCCATCCGAGCCGCGCGTTCGAGCGTGGGGATCCCGGATCAAGTCCGGGGTGACGAGACCCGGCAGGGTCTCGACAAGCTCGACCAGCGGTGGGGTGCCTCGACCAGCAACTGGGGGTCTCGACAAGCCCGACAAACGGTGCAGCGGAGCGATTTCGACAACCCCAACCCGGGCGACGTAGAATCAGCCCAGCGATCCGGCAGATCCGGGTCGACTTCGCATGCACCTCGAACCGTCGCGCTCGACGGGCTGCTCTCCGCGGTCCCCACCAGGGGAGGAAGGCAGCGGTCGCATCAGGCGGACCGAAAAGCTCGGTCCGAATAACCTACAGCGGGCTCCGCCCGGTCTCGGCACACGACCGAAGACCCAGGGCCGCGCCTGCGCGGAAAGGAACGGCAATGGCCGTCGTCACCACCCGTCAGCTGCTCGAGAGCGGCGTCCACTTCGGGCACCAGACCCGCCGCTGGAACCCGAAGATGAAGAAGTTCATCTTCGCTGAGCGCAACGGCATCTACATCATCGACCTGCAGCAGTCGCTGAGCTACATCGATTCCGCCTACGGCTTCGTCCGCGACACCGTCGCGCGCGGCGGGCAGATCCTGTTCGTGGGCACCAAGAAGCAGGCCCAGGAAGCCATCGCCGAGCAGGCCACTCGGGTGGGCATGCCCTACGTCAACCAGCGCTGGCTGGGCGGCATGCTGACCAACTTCGCCACCATCAGCAAGCGGATCGGCAAGATGAAGGAGCTCGAAGGCATCAACTTCGACGACGTCGCCGCGTCCGGGCTGACCAAGAAGGAGCTGCTGCAGCAGCGCCGCAAGAAGGACAAGCTGGCCAAAACCCTGTCCGGCATCCGCGACATGGGCAAGCTGCCCCAGGCGGTGTGGATCGTCGACACCAAGAAGGAGCACCTGGCGATCGACGAGGCCCGCAAGCTGCGGATCCCGATCGTCGGCATCCTCGACACCAACTGCGACCCCGACGAGGTCGACTACGCCATTCCGGGCAACGACGACGCGATCCGTTCCGTCGCGCTGCTCACCCGGGTGGTCGCGGACGCCGTCGCCGAGGGTCTGCTGGTTCGCAGCCGGGGCGCAGCCGCCACCGGCGAAGAGGCCGAGCCGATGGCCGACTGGGAGCGCGAGCTGCTGGGCGCCTCCGACGAAGCCCCGGCCGCTGAGGTGTCCGAGGCGGAGGCCGTCGAGGGCTCCGACGTCCAGGCCGCTGAACTGGCCGATGCTGTCGAGGCCGCCGTGACCGGTGCCGCCGAGCAGTCCGTCGAGGTTGCTCAGGACGTCCAGGCTGCCGAAGAGGCCGCCGGTGAGAGCGTCGAGCCGGCCGTCGAGGCCGAGGCCGCCGCGTCCGAGACCAAGTGACCCACACCACGAACACCACGAAGAGAGCAGACAATGGCAATCACTGCCGCTGATGTGAAGAAGCTCCGCGACGCCACCGGCGCGGGCATGATGGACGCCAAGAAGGCGCTCACCGAGGCTGACGGCGACTTCGACGCCGCGGTCGAGATCCTGCGGGTGACCGGCCAGGCGAAGATGGCCAAGCGCTCCGACCGCGAGGCCTCCAACGGCCTGGTGGCGGCGTCCGGCAAGGCCGTCATCCAGCTTGGTGCCGAGACCGACTTCGTCGCCAAGAACGCCGAGTTCATCGCCCTGGCCGACGAGATCGCCAGGGCCACCGACGCCGCCGGCGCCACCGATGTGGCCGCCGCCAACGCGGTCGAGTTGGCCTCCGGCAAGACGGTCGCCGAGACGGTGGCCGAGCTGGCCGCCAAGATCGGCGAGAAGCTCGAGGTGGCCAACGCCACCAGCTACGACGGCGACGTCACCATCTACCTGCACAAGCGGTCCTCCGACCTGCCGCCGCAGGTGGGTGTGATGGTGGAGCACGAGGGTGGCTCGGACGACTTCGTCCGCGGCATCGCGATGCAGATCGCCGCCATGTCGCCGCAGTACGTGTCCCGCGAAGAGGTGCCCGCCGAGGTGCTGGACCACGAGCGGCACATCGCCGAGCTGACCGCCAAGGAAGAGGGCAAGCCAGACAAGATCATCCCGCGGATCGTCGAGGGTCGCCTCGGTGGCTTCTTCAAGGATGTCTGTCTGATCGAGCAGCCCAGCGTCTCCGACGACAAGAAGACCGTCGGCCAGCTGCTCAAGGAGAACGGTGTCACCGTGAAGCGTTTCGTGCGCTTCGCGGCGGGCGCCTGACCCCCACCCAGCAAGTAGCATGACGTGCGCCACGAGACATCACTCGTGGCGCACGTCGCTATAAGCCCCGAACCCACCCCGAGCGAGGAGAACCATGACCTACCACCGCATCATGCTCAAGCTGTCCGGCGAGATGTTCGGGGGTGCGCGCGGCATCGGTGTCGATCCGGACGTGGTGGCGAGCCTCGCCGGCCAGATCAAGGCGGTGGTCGACGCCGGCATCCAGGTGGCGGTGGTGATCGGTGGGGGCAACTTCTTCCGGGGGGCTGAGCTTTCCGAGCGTGGCATGGACCGCGACCGGGCCGACTACATGGGCATGCTCGGCACCGTGATGAACTGCCTGGCGCTGCAGGACTTCACCGAGAAGGCCGGGGTGCAGACCCGGGTGCAGACGGCGATCACGATGGGCCAGGTCGCCGAGCCGTACATTCCGCGTCGTGCCGAGCGGCACCTCGAGAAGGGGCGCGTGGTCATCTTCGGGGCAGGCTCGGGCATGCCGTACTTCTCCACCGACACCGTCGCCGCACAGCGCGCGCTGGAGATCGGCGCCGACGTGCTGCTGATGGGCAAGCAGGGCACCGACGGTGTCTACGACTCCGATCCGCAGAAGAACCCGGACGCCGTCCGCTTCGACGAACTCAGCTACGACGACTACCTGGCCCGCGACCTGAAGGTGGCCGACGCCACCGCGATCAGCCTGGCCCGGGACAACAATCTGCCGATGATCTTCTTCGACCTCGGTGTGGAGGGCAACATCCTGCGCGTGGTCCAGGGTGAGAAGATCGGAACCACTGTCCACGCCTGACCAGCCACAACTCACCGAAAGGATCACGATGATCCCCGACATCATCAAAGACGCTGAGCAGAAGATGAACGGCGCGGTCGAGCATGCGCGCGAGGAGTTCGCCGCGATCCGCACGGGACGCGCACATCCGGCCATGTTCAACAAGCTGATGGTCGACTACTACGGCGCGCCGACCCCGTTGCAGCAGCTGGCCACCTTCCAGGTGCCTGAGGCCCGCACCGTGCTGATCAGCCCGTTCGATCGCGGTTCGATGGCCGGCATCGAGAAGGCCATCCGCGACTCCGATCTGGGCGTCAACCCGGCCAACGACGGCAACGTGATCCGCGTCGTGATGCCGCAGCTGTCCGAGGAGCGCCGCCGCGACTACGTCAAACTGGCCCGCTCGAAGGCTGAAGAGGCACGCGTCGCCGTCCGGAACATCCGCCGACATTCCAACGACGCCGTGCACAAGCTGGCCAAGGACAAGGAAGTCGGCGAGGACGACGCCCGCGGTGCCGAGAAGCAGCTGGACGGTGTCACCAAGAAGCATGTGGACACCATCGACGAGCTGCTGAAGTCCAAGGAAGCAGAGTTGCTGGAAGTCTGATGGCGGGAGAGCAGGAGGCATCAGCAGCCGACCCGGCCGTCCGGAAGTCACGCGCGGGGCGCAACCTTCCGGCGGCGATCGGGGTCGGCGTCGCCCTTGCGGCGACTGTGGTGCTCACCCTGCTCTACTGGCACTGGGGCTTCGTGCTGCTGGTGACCGCCATGCTCACCCTGGGCGTCATCGAACTGCACGATGCGCTGAAGCGGATCGGGATGAACTCGGCGGTGATCCCGATCGTGGTCGGCACCATCGCCGTGATCTGCGGCTCGTACGCGGCCGCCACCCAGGAGGGCAACACGGCGCTCCCGTGGCATTCGGTGCTGCTGGGCTTCCTCGGCGCCACCACCCTGGCCGCACTGATCTGGCGGATGCCGGGCGGTTCGGCCGGCTACGTCAAGGACGCCGCCGCGAGCCTGTTCACCATCGGCTACATCGCGCTGCTCGGCTCGTTCTCGGGCCTGATCCTCGCTTCTGAGCACGGCGGCGCCAAGATGGCCACCACGCTGCTGATCGTGATGGGCACCGACACCGGCGGCTATGTGATCGGGGCCCGCTGGGGCAAGCATCCGATGGCGCCGCTGATCAGCCCGAAGAAGACCTGGGAGGGAATGGCGGGCTCGGTGGGTCTGGCCAGCGCGGTCGCCATTCCGCTCACCGTGTGGTGGCTGGACGCGTCCTGGTGGGTGGGCCTGCTGTTGGCCCTGGCCATTGTGGCCGCCGGCACCTGCGGTGACCTGATCGAATCGCTGGTCAAGCGCGATGTCGGAATCAAGGACATGTCGTCGTTCCTGCCCGGGCATGGCGGCGCGATGGACCGGCTGGACTCGATCCTGGTCGCCGCGCCGGTGTCCTGGCTGATCATGTTCCTGCTAATCCCCTACTGACGAGGCGTGATGACCGACCAATCGACCACCGCCGGTGACGGTCTGCGGCCCGACGAGATCAGCGCCTATTCGGCGCTCGAGGATCGCGTCCGCGCCGGCGCCACTATGCCGCTGACCATGGCGGCACCGCGGCGCGGCAAGCCGCCCCGGCATTGGCTGGACCTGAGCCGCGACGAACGCCGGGACGCCGTCCGCGGTCTGGGCCTGCCAGCCTTCCGCGCCGACCAGATCTCTCGGCACGTCTTCGAGCATCTCGACCTGGACCCGTCCGGCTGGACGGACCTGCCGGCCGGCGATCGGACCCGGGTCGCGGAGGCCTTCCTGCCGTCCCTGCTGACGTCGGTGCGGCCACTGTCCTGCGACGGCGGCACCACGCTGAAGACCCTGTGGCGCTTGTTCGATGGTTCGCTGATCGAGTCGGTGCTGATGCGCTATGGGGTGCCGGGCGTCCGCGCGTCCGGCTCAGGACGGAACCGGGCCACCCTGTGCATCTCGTCGCAGGCGGGCTGTGGCATGGCCTGCCCGTTCTGCGCCACCGGCCAGGGCGGACTGCAGCGTAACCTGAGCGCCGCCGAGATTCTCGCCCAGGTGATGGCCGGCGCCCGTTCGCTGCGTGACGGCGAGATTCCCGGCGGGCCCGGACGGGTGAACAACATCGTCTTCATGGGCATGGGCGAGCCGATGGCCAACTACAAGGCGATCATGGCGACCATCCGGACGCTGACCGCCACCGCGCCGCAGGGTCTGGGCATCAGTGCCCGCGGCATCACCGTCTCCACCGTGGGGCTGGTGCCGCGGATCAACCAGCTGGCCACCGAGGGGTTGCCGGTGACCCTCGCAGTCAGCCTGCACGCTCCCGACGACGAGCTGCGCGACGAGCTGTGTCCGATCAACACCCGCTGGAACGTCGCCGAGTTGGTGGACGCCGCCCACGGATACTTCGTGGCCACCAAACGCAGGGTATCGATCGAGTACGCGCTGATCCGCGACGTCAACGACCAGGTGGAGCGCGCCGGACTGCTTGCCGACGTGCTGCGCCGGGACGGCGGCCACGGCTGGGTGCACGTCAACCTGATCCCGCTCAACCCGACCCCCGGATCGAAGTGGACGGCGTCCCGGCGCCGCGACGAGACCGCCTTCGTGGCCGCACTGGAACGCCGTGGTGTCGCGGTCACCGTCCGGGACACCCGCGGCCGCGAGATCGACGGCGCCTGCGGCCAGCTGGCCGCCAGCGTGGCGGCGGAGTAGGCAGCCGAAACCGGAGATTTCGGCCTACAGTGTGCCGGTGACATTCGCGGTGCTGGCCCTGATCTGCGCCGTCGCCATGCTCGGGCCGGTGGTCAGCCTGAACCGGATGGTGCACATTCCGGTGGTGATCGGCGAACTGGCCGTCGGCATCGTGCTCGGCCACACCGGCGCGGGGGTGATCGACGCCGATGACCCGACGTTGTCCTTCATGGCGCAGATCGGCTTCGCCCTGGTGATGTTCGTCGCCGGCAGCCATGTGCCGTTGCGGCAGCCGGCGATGATCGGAGGGCTGCGCAACGGATTGCTGCGGGCGCTCGGGGTGGCCGTGATCGCAGCACCGCTGGGACTGTTGATCGCGTCCATCTGGGGGACCGGGCACGGGCCGCTCTACGCGGTGCTGATCGCGTCGTCGTCGGCGAGCATCGTGATGCCTGCTCTGGGCGGTACCCCGGTCACCACCCGGCCGGGTCTGGAGATGCTCGTCCAACTCGCGATCGCGGACGCCGCCTGCATCGTCGTGCTGCCGCTGGTTCTCGACCCCCCGCGGGCGCTGATCGCCGGGCTGGGTGCTCTGGGTGTGCTGGCTGTGGCGGCATTCTTCTTCCTCTTCCTGCGGTGGGCCGAGCGCACCCGACGCCGCGACCGTCTGCACCAGCTGAGCGAGAAGCGCGGCCTCGCGATGGAGCTGCGGATCACCCTCACGATGCTGTTCACGCTTGCCGCGCTGGCCACCACCATGCACGTCTCGGTGATGCTGGCCGGCTTCGCGATGGGCCTGGCGATGGCGGCTGCCGGCGAACCCCGCCGGATCGCCAACCAGACCTTCGCGCTGACCGAGGGCTTCTTCGCGCCGATCTTCTTCGTTTGGCTGGGCAGCTCCCTCGACCTGCGCGAGCTGGCCGGCAACCCACAGGCGATCGGGCTCGGGGTGGCTCTGGGTGCAGCCGCAGTGCTCGCTCACGGCCTGCTGACCGTGACTCGGCAGCCGTTGCCGATCGCGGTCGTCACGGCGGCGCAACTCGGCGTCCCGGTCGGCGCCGCAGCGCTGGGCAAGACGATGGGGGTCCTGGCGCCGGGTGAGGCGACCGCGATGCTGCTCGGGGCGTTGGTCACCATCGCGGTGGTGGCAACGTTCAGCGATCGGCTGCTCCGGGCGGTCACCGCACCGGCCGCCCAGCCGTCCGCCGACTGACGGATTCCGGTGTTCCCGCTCGGATCCGGCCCGGGCGCGACTACATTGTGCCAATGCGCGCCGCGGTCACCGAGACGGACTTCATCCTTCCGTCCGCCCGCGTCGCGGCGCTCACCGCGCTGGTGGTGTGCTCGACCCAACCCGAACGCCGCACCGTGGTCAGCCCGCTGTCCGGACGTCCGCTGGCGCAGATCCCGCAGTCGACCAAGGCGGACGTGGCGGGAGCGGTCGGCGCCGCCCGGTCGGCAGCTCGGCAGTGGCGCGAGCTCAGTCCGCGCCGCCGGGCAGCAATCGTGTTGTCCTTCCATGACCGGCTGCTGGCCGGCCGCGACGAGCTTCTCGATCTGATCCAGTTGGAAACGGGGAAGACCCGCTCGGACGCCTTCGAGGAGGTGGCCGAGGTGGCCAACGTGGCGCGGTACTACGCCCGCACGGCGGCCGCACTGCTGGAGCCGCGCCATCGTCGTGGGGTGCTGCCGGTCATCGGTCACGCCACCCAGACCCGGCTACCGCGGGGCGTGGTGGGTGTGGTCACCCCATGGAACTACCCGTTCGCACTGTCGCTCGGCGCGGCGATCGCCGCGCTGCTGGCCGGCAACGTGGTGCTGCTGCGTCCCGATCCGCGCACCGCCCTGTGTGTGCTGTGGGGTGTGCAGCAGCTGGTCACCGCAGGCCTGCCGGCGGGCGTGCTCCAGGTGGTCGTCGGCGCGGGCGACACGATCGGTGCCGCCGTCGTCCGTGGTGTCGACTTCATCAGCTTCACCGGTTCGACCCGCACCGGCCGGGCGGTGGCCGCCGTCGCGGCCGAGCGGATGGTCGGCTGCTCTCTCGAACTGGGCGGCAAGAACGCGCTGTACGTGCGCGCCGATGCGGTGCTGCCGCTGGCCGTCGACATCGCGCGACGCAGCGTTTTCACCGCGGCGGGGCAGCTCTGCAGCCACACCGAACGGCTGATCCTGCACGATGACATCGCCGATGAGTTCCTGCGCCTCTTCCTCACGACCGTGGCCGAGCTGCGACTCGGCGTCGGCCTGGAGTACGGCTACGACATGGGTTCGCTGTTCGGTCCGGACCAGCTGCAGCGGGTGGCGAGTCAGGTCGAGGACGCCCGCCGGCGCGGTGCCCGGGTGTTGGCCGGCGGCCGGACCCGTCCCGAGATCGGGCCATGGGTGTACGAGCCCACCGTGCTCACCGACGTCAGCGCCGCGATGGAGCTGCGGGACGCTGAAACCTTCGGTCCGGTGGTCAGCGTGTACCGGGTGCCGGACGACAATGCCGCGGTGCGCCTGGTGAACGACTCCGACTACGGATTGCACGCCACCATCGTCAGCGGGGACCGGGCCGCAGCCCGGGCGCTGGCACCGCAGTTGCGCACCGGCACGGTCAGCATCAACGAGAGCTACGCGGCCTCGTGGGGCGCGGTCGGCGCCACCATGGGGGCGCGGGGAGACTCCGGGAACGGCTACCGGCACGGTCCTGAGGGCCTCCTCACCTACACCGTCGTGCAGAGCATCGCCGAGCAGCGGGCCGGACGGCTGGGTGCGCGTGGCGCGGACGGTCAGCGACGGTTCGCGGACTGGTTCAGTCGAGCACTGTCCGCGGCACGCCGGGGCGGGCTGCACTGAGGAGTCACCGGTTGCCGGTGGCCGAGCCCGTCGAGACTCAACCAGCGGGGTCTGGGTCGATCGAGGTTGTCAGCGCATCGACTGCCTCGTCGGTGGAATCCACCAGCCGGATCGCCCCGGCCATCCGCCGTCCGCTCGCCAGGCTGTGCAGCAGCGGCCAGACCGGGAGCACCTCCGTCCAGTACTCCGATCCGACCAGCACCAGCGGCGCCACCGGGTCGGACGTCGTGGCGTAGTAGTTCGGGGTGACCGCTTGGAAGACCTCCTGGACGGTCCCAGCCGCCCCTGGCAGATAGATCAGGCCACCCCGGCACATCCGCAGCAGTACGTCCTCACGCAGCGCGTTGGTGAAGAATTTGGCGATCCGGGTGGCGAACAGGTTCGGCGGCTCGTGCCCGTAGAACCAGGTCGGAATGCCCAGTGACAAGCGGTGACAGGGATAGCGCCGGGTCACCGCCCGGGCCGCGCGAGCCCAGCCGGTGATGTCGGTCGACCAGGGCACGCCAGTGGCCAGCTCGTCGATCGCCGCCTGCAGCTCGGCGTCCGTCCCGGCGAAGGAGGCACCCAGGTTCGCGGCTTCCATCGCGCCCGGACCTCCACCGGAAAGGACGGTGCGGCCGTCGTCGGCAAGCCGGTGCGCCAGCGCGGCGCTGGCTCGGTAGGGTTCGGAGCCGCGACGTTCGGCGTGACCGCCCATGATGCCGACCACCTGGGACAGGTTGACTTCGGCCAGGGTCTGCTGCAGCGCTTCGATGATGGCGTGGTCATGCAGCGCCGCGGCCAGGTCGGCCGCCAACCCGCCGGGTCGCAACTGGGCCGACTGCCAGGCGAAGATCGCGGCGTCCGTGGTCGCGGGGTAGCCGTCCGCGAGGCGGTCGTACAGCTCGTCCGGGGTGTACAGCTCGGGCCGGTACGGGTCGAACGGCAGATCGGGAAGCCGCGGAAAGATCAGTGCACCGCGCCGAGCCAGGTGCGAGGCGTCGACGGGTCGAAGGGCGCAGCCCAGGAAGACGGCACCCTGGGTGTCGGTGGCACGCAGGGCGGCTGAGCGTCCGGTCAGATCGACCGACTGGACGAACACCCCGGCCAGCGAGCCGCCGGACGCCAGGTGCGCGTCGAAGGCATCCAGAGACTCCAGATCGATCCGCACCGGATCACCTTAATGCCGGCTACCGCTGGTCGAGCTTGTCGAGGCCCTGGCGGCGACGAGGACTAGCGTGGAGCCGAATGAAAGGAGACCGCGATGCTCCATCAGGCTCCACAGCCCGGCCCGGAGCGGATGACACCGTTCGGCGGTGGGGCGCTCGTGGTCGGAGTCCGGCCGGGCAGCGATCCCTTGGTCGTGCTCACCGCCGCGGCGCTGGCCCGTGCCACCGGCGGCGAGCTGTTCTTCGCTTACGTGGATGAGCAGCGCTACACCGAGCGTGAGCTCCCGGACGGCACGGTGCAGCACAGTGACATCAACCCGGACGCCGCCGACGACTCGTGGCACCTCGTCGAGGCCCGGCTCAAGGCCGAGCTGGCCGGTCTGGTGGCCGATTCGGAGCTGCGCTGGCAGTTCCGCTATCTGGCCGGACGTCCGGACCGCGCCCTGACCCATCTTGCGCGCGCCGTCGACGCGGCCGTGATCGTGGTCGGTAACCGGGCGCCGGAGCGCGGGGCGAAGGTGCGCGAGTTCCTGGACGGTGCGTTGGCCCTGAAACTGGCTCAGCATCAGCACCGGCCAGTGCTCGCGGTACCGCTGTCGGTGGTCGATTGGAAGGCCCCGATGCCGTGGGCCTGAAGCCTTTCCGTGGGCTGTCCTCGACGGTTGTCCTGGTCGGGGGAGCGGTCGGCACCGCCGTACGGGCGGCGCTCGAGTCGGCCTTTCCGGCGCAGGCCGGCGGCTGGCCGTGGACCACGTTCGCAATCAACGTCAGCGGCTCCTTCCTGCTCGGCCTGTTGCTGGAGACGCTCAGCCGGCGCGGTCCGGACGCCGGCCTGCGCCGCTACCTGAGGCTCGGTCTGGGCACCGGTGTGATGGGCGGCTACACCACCTACAGCACTTTCGCGGTGGAGACTGTCCGGCTGCTCGGCCTGGGCGGGGGAGCGGTGTTCCTCGGGCTCGGCTACGCGCTGGGCAGCGTGCTGCTGGGACTGGCGGCCGCGTTCGCCGGCATGTGGCTGGCGGCGAGGTGGTCGCGATGATCGCGCTGCTGGTTGCGTTGGCGGGCGGACTGGGTGCGGTCGCCCGCTTCCAGTCGGACTCCGCGATCGCCCGGCTGCACTCGGTGCGGATGCCGCTGGGCACGCTGACCATCAACACCGTCGGCTCCGGACTGCTCGGCCTGATCACCGGGTACGTGATGTTCCACACCGGCGCGCCGGAATGGGCCGCGATCGCCGGCACCGGGTTCATGGGCGGGTTCACCACCTTCAGCACCGCCAGCGTCGAGGGCGTCCGCTTGGTTCGCGCGGGCCGTCCGGTGGCTGCGGTGGTGCATGCCGGCGGAGGACTGCTCGCCGGGCTGGTGGCCGCCGCGCTCGGCTTGTGGGTGATGTCGCTGTAGTCGTCGACGGGTCACGCGGTCTCGACAAGCTCGACCAACGAGAATCAGCCTTTCCCCAAGGGGTTTCGTTACGTCGGAAGCGGCTTACGGTTCCGTAGGTGTTGTCCGATTGTTGTCATCTGAATTCGCGGGGCGAATTTTGTCAGTGGGGCCCACTACGTTGTGGGTATGGGAATCCAGGCGACGGAAAGAGTGACACCGAGAGTGGTGTTGGCAGAATTGTCCGCCTGCGATCACGCTGAGCGTGCGGCGTCCGCGCGACGTCTGGAACTTGCCGTTACCTGGGCCGAGTTGCATCCCGGGATCGCCGCTCAGCCCTACGACAAGGTCATCGATTCGCTGATCGATGATGCCACCGGCGTTGCGGTGGCGGCGATCGCCGAGTTTGCCGCGGCGCATGGGGTCTCCACGAACGCCGGTCGGCAACTGATCGGAGACGCGGTCACTCTGCATGATCGGTTGCCCCGCTGTTGGCGTCAGCTGAGCGATCTGCACCTACCGGCGTGGAAGGCGCGGCTGCTCGCCCAGGCCGCCCATGGCCTCGGCGAGCGTGCGGTGGACTGGCTTGACACCCAGGCCGCACTGCTCGGGGCCAAGCTCGGCGTCCGGACTATCAAACGGCTGTTGCTCCTCGCGCAGGCCCGATTCGAACCCGAGAAGCTTGCCGACCCCGCCGACAAGCGTTGGCTCCGGATCGGCGCCGACGCCGACGATGCGACCGGACGCAGTTGGCTCGACGGCTGCCTCGACACCCCGGACGCGCTCGACCTGGACGCCGCGCTACGGCAGATCGCGGCCGATCTCGCCGACGACAGTGGCGATGCCAACCTGGACCGGCGGAGGGCGCAGGCACTAGGGGTGATGGCTCGCCGCACGCTCGGCCAGCCGGAACTGCCCGATTGCGGAATGCCGGCTGCCCACACCGGTGCCGATGACTCCAACGATGAGGCCGATGGTGTTCGGGACGAGAACCCAGCCGCGTCGGCCTCATCAAGTGCATCGTCCATACTGCCTGGTGGAGGAGGGGCGGAGTCCCACGGCGACGATGCGGAACATGCGCCGTCCGCAGGGCTGCCCTCCACAGAAGCACCAGACCTCGGTGGCTTGGCGGGAGGGCGAGGCCAGTCCTCCGCGGCTCGGGCGTTCCGGAGGCCTGCCCGTCCGATCATGATCTATCTCCACTTCGACGCGGCCCAACTCACCGACGGCTGCGGAGGTTTGGCCGAGGTGGGCACAACCGGCCAGCTGGTCACTATCGACGAGATCCGTCGGTGGTGCGGCACGGCCGGTCGCATCACCATCCGTCCCGTCATTGATCTGAACGGCACCCGGGCAAACCGGGGCTACGAACCGACCGACGTGATGCGCGAACACATCGCGCTCCGCGACCGGACTTGCGTATTTCCGCATTGCGGCCGCGCTGCCCACCCGGCCCGGCGATCGCCAACCGGAAATTTCGGTCATGACGCCGATCACATCGTGCCCTACGATTCCGGCGGTGAAACCTCCACCGACAATCTCGCCTGCCTGTGTCGATTGCACCATGTGCTGAAAACACATACCGGTTGGCGTTACGAAATGCTCGGTCCCGGGGAATATCTGTGGAAATCGCCGGCGGGTCAGCAATACCTCCGCACCGAGAGCGGCACCACCAGGCTCGGAGCCCGCCGACGAGGCAGACCCGAAGCTGCGTGAGGAGCTACAGCCGGAACCAGGCCGTCCAGGTCTGGCTGCCGGCGTCGTCGCTGAGCCCGAGTCGCACCAGCGCGCCGCGGCCCAACCCGGCCGGGACAGTCAGGTCGAACCAGCCGGACGCGTCCAGTTCGACGGTGGCGACCATGGTGCCCTTGTCGTCGTGCAGCGCCAGGGTGCGGGCGTCCGGGGCCACGACGAGGCCGCGCAGGTGGCCGTCCAGCAGTTCGAGGTCGATACCCACGCCTTCCGCGGTGAAACGCAGCAGCCGCGCGTCCCCACCGGACCGGACGCCGGCCAGCGGCTCAGCTGCCGAGTCCGACACCAGATCGGCGAGTTGGGCGCCCGGATCATGCCAGGCCCACAGGGTGCGGCCCACCGCAGCCACGTCATCGGCATCGGACGCCTCGGCCAACGCGTCGGCGAGTTCGCCGAGCAGAATCTCATCGGGATCCATCACACACCTCCCCAGGACTCCAGTGCCGGCTGCCGGCGCAGGACGGCAAGACAACGGATGCGGGTCGGACCGATGGTCCCGATCTGGACGCCCAACCGTTCCGCGACCTCGGCGTAAGGCACCGGCGGATCGCCGAACAGCATGCCGAGCAGCGTCCGGCACCGCTCGGACAACCCGGTCCACGCGTCGCGCAACGCCTGCCGGCGCAGGCTGTCGATCAGGTCGGTGCCGGCCTCGGGCGCATCGTCGGGAAGCTCCCTGTCGAAGTCGGTGGGCAGCGTCCGGCGCCGCGCCCGCAGCAGCGCCAGGCACTCGTTGCGGGTCGTGGTGGCGAGCCAGCCGGGCAGCGCCGCCGGCTCGCGCAGGGTATCGAGCCGTTCCAGCACCCGTAGCCAGACGCCTGCCGCGACGTCCTCGCGATCGTGCGAATCCAGCGAGAACTTCCGGCACACCGAGCCGACCAGGGGTGCGAACCGGTCCACCAGCCGGTTCCAGGCGTCCTGGTCGCCACCGCGAACGGCGGCGACCAGGTCGGCTACCGGCTCGGTGGTCATGACCGGCTCGGGTCCGAGCTGAGAAGGGAGTCCCAGGCCTCCCCGGCGGACAGCCCGTCGCCCATCCGCGCCGCAACGGCAGCGGCGGCGTAGACGGCACAGAAGGATGTGCCGGCGCCTTTCCACGAGCGGGCGACTTTGGCTTTCGAGCCTGCTGGCTGATTGTGACCGTCGGGGGGCCAGGGCACCGAAAACTCGTAGACCGAGGTCACCACGTCCACCCAGGGCAGTTGTTCACCGTCGTTCACCCCGGGCAGTTGGGTATCGTCGGCGGCCTGCAGATCGGCGGACCTTGGCAGCCCCTTGCCGCCGACGGCGATGACGCCCGGCAAAGCCGCCGGCCATACCGCTGACGTGTCCGCCACCCCGTCGTCCCACCCCGACAGCGCGACATGATTCCCGGCGGCGGCAATGACCATGCTGTGCTCCTGGATACGTGCCATCGCGCGTGCATACAGCAGTGGCGGCTGCCCGTCGGCGGTGAAGCCACCCAACGGCATCGCGATGATGTCTGCCTTCCAGTTGACCGCCAGGTCGATCATGGCGGTGACCACGTCCCACGTGGTAGTGCTGTGATCGTCGGCCGCAAGGACACCTCGCAGTTCGACCTGCGCGGCAGGCGCGACCTTCTTGATGAGGCTCTGGGTGAACACCGAGTGGGCGCTGACCCCCGCGGTTTGAGGATCGAGCTCCACAGGTCGGTCCAGAGCCGGCACGTCGATCAGCCCGATACGGACGGGTGTCGCAGAATCGCGGGGAGCCAGCAGCCGGATGCCTGGGTGAAGGCTCATCCGGGACTCGCCGGCGGGGTGGAGGTTCACCGGCGCGTCGTCGACATCGCTAGTTTGCTCGAATCCCGTCCCCATCGCGATCCGAGTGCCGCTCCTCCTCATGGCCTCGGCGGGCGCCTCCCGGTCCTTGCCCAGGGCAGGCACCCAGCCGCCGAACCTGGCTGCGAGCCGACGGCGCAATTCGAGTACGAGCCAGTCGGCGTCGCCGACCGGGTGAGCGGACCGAGTGACCGTCAACCGAGTGAGGCCGAGTTCTTCGTTGTCCTCTGGCTGACCGAGGAGCGTCAGCTTGAGGTCAGAGAGCACCTTGTGGACGAGGTCGTGGTGCAGTGTTTCGACGACCAACCGGGTGGGTTCGGTTGCCTGCGATGGGTCACTCATGGGCGTTGCCTTCCGGGGCGGAGGGGAATGGGTCGGCCGCTTGCCGACATCTTCTCCCAATGGACGGTTCGGGGACAGACCTTGGGGCCGATCCGCCTGAAGGAAGCCGAACGCTGGCACTTGATGCATCAGGCGAGAAGGATGGTCCTGTGACAGCTGCCCGAGTTGTGGCGGAGAGGACGGCGGCCACGGTCGACCGGATGGCGGCGGCGGCCGTCCCTCAGGCGCGCCGAGTGGTGACACGGTTGGCGACGGCAGATCCGGCTGCACGCTCGATCGCCTACCGCGCCCTGGGTCACGGTCTGATTTCGGGCGGATCGCTGGACGAGGCGATCGGTGCGCTGCAGGTGTCCGTCCGGCTTGCTCAGCGATCCGGGGAGCGCGTGTTGGTCGGGGAAGCCAGGCTGAAGCTCGCCCACTGTCTCCTTGTGTCGGGCAGGTCGGGCCGGGCCCTGACGACGCTCAATGCGGCGGTGGACGATCTGGCGGACGCTCCGGTGTCCCTGGCGCGGGCTTGGGGAACCAGGGCACTGATCCAGCGGGAGTCGGGGGCCTTCGGGTTGGCGCTGGCCGACTTTGACCGGGCGGTGGCGGGGCTCCGCGAACTCAGGGACGATCTTGGTCTGCAGCGCGCGTTGATCAATCGCTCGATCACCAGGATCGATGTCTTTGACCTCGGCCGGGCCGTCGCGGACCTTCGTGAGGCGGATGCCATTGCCGGCGCCGGATACCCAGCCGCTGCCGGGACGATCGCCGCGAATCTCGGGTACGCCGCCGGGGTCGCCGGTGATGTGCCCGAGGCCCTGGCTCAATACAGCCGCGCGCTGGACCTGATGGCCCGGGAAGGCTCCCAGCGAAGCAGCGTTCTGACCGATCGGGGCGCGCTACTGAACAGCATCGGTCTGGTCGACGAAGCGTTTGCCGATCTGAGCCAAGCGTTGGACGAGGCGGTTTACGAGGGGCGCAGGCTGCGTGCCTCGGAACTCCATTTGTTGTTGGCCAGAACCGCCGGCCTGCGGGACGATCCGGCCACGGCATATGAAGAGGCAGCCAAGGCGCTTCGTGGCTTCCGGAGGCAGCGACGTGCGGCGTGGGCGGCCGCGGCTCGTGTGACCATGGCTGCCGCCGCCAAGAGGATGGGTGGAGCACCTCGTAGGCGCGCAGTCGTTGATGCGGCTGAGGCTTTGGTTGCCGCGGGGTGGCTGTCGCAGGCCATCGAGGCCTACCTGCTGGTGGCTTCCCTGGCGCCCGAGCCCGACCGCTCTGACGCGCTCGCCGCCGCGGCAACCCGCCGCAGCAGAGGACCGGCGCTGGTCCGCGCCCGGGCCTGGTACGCGCAGGCATTGCTGGAGGCCGATCGTCCGGATCGGGCCCGCCACGCGGTCCGCCGGGGGCTGACGATTCTGGACGACCATCTCACCGGCGTCGGCGCCGACGAGTTGCGGGCCGGACTGGCTCGGCACCGGCTGGAGCTGGCCGGACTCGGCGTCGACTTGGCGCTGGCCCATGGACTGCCGGGCCAGGTCTTCGACGCAATCGAGCGAGCTCGTGCCACCGTGCTGGTCAGGGACGCCGTCCGACCGCCGAACGACCCGGAACTCGCCGATCTGCTGAGCCGGTATCGCGCCGCCCGGACGGAGCGTGAGCGTGCCGCGCTGGCCGGGCAGGTCCGCGACCGCAGCCGGATCGCACGCGGTGCCGGCGAACTGCTGCGGCCGGTGCCGATGGCCGAGGTGGACGCCGTACTGGGCGACGCCGCGCTGATCACCTGGTTCGCCCGCGATCACCGGCTGTACGCGCTCACCCGGGTGGCCGGACGCACCCGGCTGCACCCACTGGGTGCCGAGCAGCCGCTTCGGGCTGCGGTCGACCGGCTCAGCTTCGCCATGCATCGCCTGGCCGCAGAGGGGGTCGACCACGGCCGGTTCGGCCGCTCGCTGGAACAGCTGCTGGGCACCGCCGCGGTGGAGGTGCAGGCGTCCCTGCTGGCGTCACTGCCGGAGACGGTCGGGCGCGAAATGGTGCTGATTCCGCCGGCCTTCCTGCACCAAGTGCCGTGGCATGAGCTG
>WBZS01000550.1_pt1 | contig 44496 bp, 41 predicted proteins | sample 5204201 | NCBI WGS metagenome assembly WBZS01 (sample SAMN12344357, study PRJNA552823) | activated sludge metagenome | biome: Activated sludge suspended growth; feature: Nitrification reactor; material: Wastewater; isolation source: activated sludge from nitrification reactor of wastewater...
GCTGCCATCGAGCACATGTTGAACAACCGGCCACGCAAGATCTTGAACTACTTTTCGCCTCAAGAAGTCTTCTCAGAAATAACCGCCAATTTCATTTCAGGCGTCGCACTTCAAGCTTGAAACCGCCGTTCTTCCAGGCAATATTGCGCCGCACCCTTGAGCCAAGCGTTGGTTATCAGCGTTTGGTCAGCCTGATGGCAAAGCGATCGATCACCACGGTCCTCACGACAAACTTTGACGATCTCATCGCTCGAACGGTAAAGGGCGCACGTGCCGTCGGCCACTGTGTCGAAATCAAGACCGCTTCGGACTACGCGATGTTCGACACCGCGCCCAGCGTCCCGCAGGTTCTCTATCTCCACGGGTCCGTGGATCACTACACCGACAAGAACCTCTTCAACGAGACGCAGAAGTTGGACGACGCCTTGGTCGAACTACTTCGCCCGCTCCTACGCGATCATCCGCTCGTGGTGGTCGGATATCGAGGCGCCGAGCCGTCGGTGATGCGGCACTTGCTGCTCGAACAGGCCGGGGCCTGCAAGAGCTTTCGTCGCGGGATCTACTGGTGCTACCGAAAGGGCGGCGATCCACTTGCGGAGAGCCCACTTCTGCGCGAACTTCAATCGCAAATTCAGACCAATCTGCTCTTCGTAGAAATTGACGGTTTTGATGGGCTTCTAACTTCGCTCGACAAACTGGTAAATGCGATCCCTGCACGGCCGGTTGGAGCAACTTCGCCAGCTCAGATCGAGAATCTGCCGTTCGACATGCGACCTTCCGACCGTCAGTTGGAAGACCTCAGCGAAACACTTGTCAGATCAAAGCTGGTTTCCTACGCCGAAGCATTGAGGGAAGACGTACCTGCCCTCGACACGCTAGAGCGCCTTGTCGCAGCTATGGAATCGCACCACCTTGTCGTCGTTGACGCGAGCTCCACCATAGCGACCAATGGCGCCGTTTTGCTCTTTACGAGGCGCCCGGATCGGCAAGTCGACGTCGGTTGGATTGAGGTCACCATCAGCGGGCCCGCTGCCTGGGTTGCTGAAGTGCTTGACGCCGCCGGTTCATCAGCACGGGAGGCGGAGACGATTCGAATTGAGGGCAATCTTTGGGAGCAACTCGAGCAAGCAACGACGCTCCTGTCTCGTGCGAATCGGCCGTTTCGCATGAAGGGCGCCGTATCGCACACGGCCTTCCCGTATCCGCCACTTGCGCTAAAGGAGCTTCTCACTAACCTGATCGCCCACCGAAGCTACGTTGCCGCTACCCCAGCCCGCATACTTGTCACGGTCGACGAAGTTACTTTTGACAACCCTGGAGGCTTGGTTGAGGGCGTCACCCGCGAACTCGAGGACGAATCACTCCAGGATGTCATCGGCGTGGGGTCTCGGCGCCCGAAAGGCTACCGAAATCCCGTTGTGGCCGACTTCTTCTATTCTGCGGGAGACATGGACAAGGCCGGCTCGGGCTTGCCTGATGTCTTGCGGGAAGCCGCCAACAATCTCAACCGTGTTCGCTTTGGCCCGGCTGACGACAATGGCCGATTCGTCGCCTCCATCACTTGCAGACCTGAGGCTCTGCAGGTGGACGCACACACCCGCACCGCCAAGGCCTCGGCCGGGGATCACCGCTACGCGGCAAACTTGTTGCGCGTCACTGAATGGCCGAATTCGGTATGGCGCATCGGGACAATTGAGAGTCATCGCGAGGTCAACAAGCTGGACCGGGCTGGCGTTGATCCATTCGGATGCGCTCGTGGCTGGATATGGACATTCGCCTCGGAGGGGTCCAATGGCGGCAAGCGCTTATTCGACCTGGCCGTTGAGGACGAAGTTGAGCAAGTTCCGGTCGATCAACTTCTAGCCGATCGCGACTCGATGAGCGTAGTCCCTGCGTTGTTGAACCGTGCCCTAGCACTGCGCCTGGAAAAACTCGGAATGACCGTCCGCTTCGAAGTAGGTCGAATGCGGGCTTACTACGCATCACTGGACGGAACGCCCAGGGAAATCAGCTACCGCAGCACATTCAAGCAAGCCAGGAGGACCGTCGCGAAGCCCATCGTATCTCGTTCCACCGGTAAGACCGTCTATTGGGAGCACAAGGCGGTTTACCTGCGCTTCGAGCAGTTCGGCGAAGCCTGGGCACTCACGCTTCTGCCCGGCTACGTGTTCACGCTCGACGGTGAAACCAGACCGATTGCCTCAGAAAAGATTGGACCACTCTCGACTCGAAGGGCGGCGCGCGACTACAACCCGACGGTACTTCACGATCTTGTATTCTGGTCTCGGATGCTTGCCGATGGCCACGATGACTCCTCGTTCCGATTGCAGCTAACACGACAACCTGCCGGCCCGTTCGCAGACGTTGCTTCTACAATTCCAATGTTTGTTTTCCAGGATTCTCTGGAGATGTCCGCCTCGGAGGGTGAAGAAATCGATTCACCCGCTGACTTGGGGGAAGAGGCCGAAGACCTGCAGGAGCAGATCGAGCGAATCGTCGCCGAAGAAGCTACCGAGGCTGCGCAAGATGAAGATTCAGATCGCTAGGCTCCCCATCCCAGAGTTGGAGTTCGGGGGAGCCGGCTTCTTCCAGGATCCGCGCCTCGGTTTGGCTGAGGCGGGCCCCTTCGATTCTCGGTTTGGCTCTGCACACAAGAGCCAGATTCGGGTATCGATCGTCGGAACCAACGAAGGCATCGACCTGGCCTCTTCGTGGCTACGTCGCTGCAAGTCGGCGATCGACCCGCGTTCGCCAGATGGAAGCCAGATTGCCTTCCCAGGGTTTGATGCCGTCTTCCGCTCAGAGCTCGTCGTTCATGAGGCGAGCAACGTCGTCTTGCATGATCAGCAGCTCGAGAAGGCACTGGGTTTAAAGCCCTATGACGGCCTCGAGGCGATGGTGGGTGTCTACGCGTCCGCCATAACCCGAGCGAAGGAGGACTTCCGCCCGGACGTCGTGGTGTGTGTTGTCCCTGAAACCGTTGAGCGTAGATTCTGGAGCGTTAGTCGTGCGCTCTCGAAGGCAGAGCGCGACGCCCTCAAGAAGGCAACCGCCTCCGCTACCAGCCAGCAGCTCCAGCTTCCGTTCGATTGGGACGTGGAGGAGCACTCGGAAGACTTGCTGACGCGCGACTTCCGTCGAGCCCTCAAGGCACGCGCGATGCAGATCGGCGTGCCAATCCAGCTGTTACGCAACAGCGGCATGGTTGATCTGAGAACGAACGAGGAGCCGGCCGCTCGCTCATGGAATCTTGGCGTTGGCCTCTATTACAAGGCTGGAGGGATTCCCTGGCGCGTTCGCAATCGAGGTCCTGAAACCTGCTTTGTCGGTATCACTTTCCACCACCTTCGCACGACCAAGAGGGCCTTGGTGCACTCTGCGCTGGCACAGGCCTTCTCGACAAACGGAGGCGGCTTCGCGCTCAGGGGCCAGTCATTTGAGCCAGAACGCGACGTCACTACCCGTACACCTCATCTGACCGAGATGCAGGCCGAAGAACTCGGCAAGCTGGTGGTCGACGAGTACACAGCCCGAAATGGCGAGCTCCCGAAGCGCATAGTGCTTCACAAGTCGTCTCGCTTCTGGAGGCAGGAGCAGGATGGGTTCCGCAAGGCCTTTAGAGATGTGCCTGTTGTTCAACTCGTTGCTCTTGCCCCATCCAGCGTCCGCTTCGTCACGCAAGGGGTGTATCCGCCGGCACGCGGAACCCTCGTTTCAGTCGACGAGAAGAGACATTTCCTCTTTACGTCCGGCTTCGTACCCGAGCTTGGGACCTACCCGGGACCGCACATTCCGATCCCAGTCGAGTTGATCGTTCACGGCAACACGGACATGCACGACGTCAGGGAATGCGCAATCGACGCCCTCGGCCTCGGCCGATTGAACTGGAATACTTCTGATCTTCGAAGCAGCCAGCCTGTCACCCTTGGTTTCGCAAGGCGTGTCGGGGGCATCATGGCTGAGTACGGCCAATTGACCGAGGCAAAGCCAGATCCAAGTTACCGCTACTACATGTGAAGTGTGATTCGTGAATTTCGGGAATCAGCGAAGCGCAGTCTGGGTGCGTCATACCCCCCTGAAGGCTGACAGCACTTCGTTGACGGACACGGCGCGCTGATCGCCGACCGGGCGCCCTTGGCCGTCTGTGATCACCAGGCCCCTTCGTGCTGCCTCCCGGCAGAGCGCGTCCAGCCGCGGGTCCGCAAAGCTTGCGCGAGGATCGTAGGCCTGCAGTTGCAGGCCGGCGACCGCGAGCAGGCCGTCGGCGCTGGGCCGATCCCGTTGTCCAGAAGGACCACACAGGCCGGCGAGCGCGGTTCGCAACGGTGATGTCCGGGGGTTCATGGCGAAGCAGGTGCAGGGCGCCCCATCGCGCTGCTGACCGCGGGGGGCGCGCAACTCGAAACCCCGGTCCAACCCCCCGCCGAAATCGGCCGTCGATTTCAGATGGTCAGCCGTTCCGTCGCCTGTGCGCACGCGCCCATGCGATTCACGGCGTTTGCTGAGCCACGTGCTTGATGCGCAGGATCTCCACGGTGCGAGAGCTGTCGATCACCCGATATAAGGCGATGTAGTTGGCGTGCAGCACGAGTTCACGAACGTCGGCTGGCAGCCCGGGCCGGCCCTCATGGCCGAGCAGCGGGTGCTGGGCCAGCGGCCGGACCTTCTCGCGCAGCTTCTTGCCGAAGGCGCGCGCACGGGTAGGACTGTCCTGGGCGATGTAGCGGACGATGCTGCGCAGGTCTTCAAGAGCCTTGGGGCGCCAGGCGATGCGGTAGTCGGCCCCCGGCATCAGTCCCGGAGCTCCGGCCGCCAGGCCTGCACGATGGCCTTGAACTCGGCCTCGTAGCCCAGGCTGTCGGGGTAGCGGTGGACGCGGCCGATGAGGCCGAACACGGTCGTCATGTCGGCCACGATGTCGGTGTCCAGTGCCCACAGCGAGGTCAGGTCGAAGGCACCGCAGCTGCCTGTGTTCCACCAAGCCAGCAGGAAGTCCGCAACGACCCGGCTCTGCCCGGAGTCGCGCCTGGCATGCGCGAGCAGGCGCTCGAGTGCCGCCACTTCCTCGGAGGTGATCGCAGGGGGCGGCGCTTCAGCGGCGGCGGCCAGCATCGCCTGCGCAATGACCTGTTCCGGTTGGCGCGGCGTCGTGCTCATGCGCCTTTCCTTCGTGCGGAGCCGGCACGCTGGAGCTCGATCGCATCGATTTCGGCGTCCATGGCCGCCATGGCCTCGTCGTGCGGGACGCTCGGGCGCGGATCGTCGAGCGATTCCTGGATCTCGGCGGCGAGCCATCGGTTGTGCGCCGCAGCCTGGTGGGCCGTGCGCATCGCTTCGGCCTGGCTGGAGCGGCTGCGGCTCATGTCCTTCTCGTCGGGGTTCCAGTCGGTGGCGTCGAGTTGCGCCACGGCGATGCCAACCTCGCGCAGCAGGATCATGGCCGAGGCCGGGTTGCCGAAGCGGCGCGGCTCGGTGCTGCGGGCCTTGGCCAGCACGGCGTCCTGGCCGCTGCGGGTAGCGATGCGCAGCATGAAGGCGCCGCCCTGGCCCTTGAGCGTGACGCCGGCGACGCCGCCGGCGGCCGCGGTGGCGCGCAGTTGTTCCAAGGTCATGCTGTGCATAGGATCCACCGCATCAGAGATGGAATCATTGTGCACGGTTGACAGAAGTCGTGCAACGACCGCCGGCCCAGCGCGAGATTCGATGAGAGTGCGGAAGCACCGCGCCACCAGGGCGACGAGGTCCCTGGCCAAGCCAGCGCTGGCGGGAGCAGCGCTCATCTTGTATGTTTCTGGCGCGATTGTCGCCAAAACAGGCAATGCGCGACGACAATGTTTATGTCAACTCGTAGCGTACTTTGCCACCCGGAGAACCGCCAGCCGGCTGGGTTGCGGACCTAAGCAGCCTTGCGCTTGGTCGGTGCGCGGTCGACGCCAGCCACCACAACATGGCCCGTGGTCTGGCGCACGAACGTTCCAGTCTTACCCGACACGGCTCCTGCTCGCTTGGCAGTGGCCTTGCCAAGGAACACTCCGCTCGCACCCTTAGGCTCGGCCGCAGCCATCTCGCGCACCTGATCCCGGGTGAACGCGCCCGTGGCAAACACGCGCGCGGCCTTTTCCGCCATCCCCTGGGAGACGACGACAAACTTGCCTGGGGCAACTCGCACGCGCTTCATGTTGAGACCTTCACCAACAGGTACTTTACCGGACCCGCCGCAGGGTGTCGAATCGCTCCCTCCAGCACCCGTTCGTAATACTGCACAAGGTGCGGGAACGGCTCGTTGAGCCGCACCTCCGTGAGGTCGAGCAGCAAGGCCACGGCGCGGGCGAACTGGAAGGCGGTCGGCGCTGTGAAGCCGCGGATCCCGCGAGCGTTGGGCGCGCGCTCGAGGTATTCAAGCGACACATAGGCCCCTTTTACTTGGATGCGCCCGTAGCACATCGCGCGCGGGCGGCCTGCACGCACCATCGCGTACATCCAGGCGTCCTGATGCCGCACTCGGGAAAAGAAGATCTCCTCCCAGTTCCAGTGCACCTTGCGCCTGAGCCCGCCTCCTCGCTCGAACTGCATGGCAGTCGCCCTAGCGATGGGCTGGCTGATCAGCTGGAGTTGAAGGTCCGGCCTTCCTAGAGTCTGGGCAAGCCAAGTATTGGTCTGGTCCAGCGCCGCGGCCAACACCTCATTCTTGTTCGTAAGCATGCGGTCGCAATCATCGCGCACCGCAGCGGTGACCGGCCATCCCCACCGCGCAACAAGCCCATGTTGGTACGCACCACTCTGAGCCGGTGGCCCAACTGCACCCAGTTGCCCGACTTCGCCGGCGAGCCGATCACGGACCGCTCACTGTCATCAGGCTCAATCGCGCCCCGCTTCACTCGCCCGGATGCGCGCGAAGTGGCCCGCGGGACATCCACCAGCGCCGAGTCCTCCGCGACATCTCAAAGCGTCTGGGACACGCTCAACTGTGCAAGATCCGACGAGGAAGACGGGATGTGGTCACAACGAAACCGGCAACATGTCGCGCCAAAGGGGAGTTTGACCTCCACCGGAATGTCCGCCGCGAGGCTCGGCGAGCAGCGTTTCGTCCGAGTCCGCTAAACTCATCTCGTGCGTCGCTTTGTGCTTCTCTTTCTGCTGGCCGTTCTGCCGCTCCAGTTTGCCTGGGGTGCGGCAGCGACCTACTGCGGCCACGAGAAGGCTCCAAGTTCAGGGCACTTCGGCCACCACAGCCATCAGCACCAAGCGAAAGCCGAGTCCGATTCAGGCTCCGCTGCCAAGAAGTCCTCTGTGCTTGCAGACGACCTGGACTGTGCGTTTTGCCACCTGGGCTGCGTGCAACCCTGTGCCAGTCAGACCGCTTCGGTTGCTGCGATCCGGTCTGCCGTCCTGGCGCTGCCCACGCTTCTTCCTCCGGATTCCGGTCGCCCTGGCCGAATCGAACGGCCCAAATGGTCTCTCGCCGCCTGATTCGGCGAGGGACTGTCACATCCATTGAGGTTGCCCCCTAGCGACTGACGCCTCGCCGAATTCTTCCGCTTTGTTGTTCATTGCAACCTGGAGAATTCGATGCGAACGAAGTCGCTGGCCCTTGCCGGTGCCCTGCTCTGCCTGTCCAACATCGGGCAGGCGCAAGTCCCGGCGCAAAAGCCTGGCGTCCTCCCCCCGGAAACCGCACCGACGCAGGCGCAGCAGCGTCTGAGCCTCGCGGAAGCCCTTGCCCTGGCCGAGGCGGCAAGCCCGACCCTGCGCCTGAAGATGGCCGAACTGTCGGCGGCCGAAGGGCAGCGTGCCGACGCAGCCGCGTGGCTCTACAACAACCCGCAGTTGTCCGTCGACCAGACGCGACGATCCGTGCCTTCGACCTCGGGGTCGGAACGCCGCAGCGAGTGGGGTGCGGGTCTGTCCCAGACCTTCGAGGTGGGCGGACAACCGTCCTACCGTCGCGAAGCCACCAGTGCGGCACTGACCGCCCTGCGGCTGGAGATCGCCGACGTCCGCCGCCGCGTTCGCGCCGAAGTGGCCGAGCGACACACGCGCGTGCTCGCGCTGCAGCAGCGGGCCGACACGGAGACGCAGGCGCTGAAGCTGTTCGATGACACGGCCACGGCGGTGCAGCGAAGACGGCAGGCGGGCGAGGACACGCGGCTCGACGCCAACGTCGCTCGCGTCGAAGCCGAGCGCGCGCGCAATCAGCTGGCCCAGATTCAGGAGCAACTGCTCGAAGCCCGCGCCGAGCTGGCCAGGCAATTGCAACTGCCGCCCGGGAGCCTGCCGATGGCGACAGGTGAACTCTCGGCGCAGCGCCCCGGCTACTCCCTCGACGCCCTGCTTGCGAGCGCCGATAACCAGCCTCGCGCCGGCGCACTGGCTGCGCGCGAGACCAGTGCCGCCGCGCGGCTGAAGCTCGAACGGGCCAGCACCTACCCGGACGTGACCGTGGGCCTGAACGTTGGTCGCGAGGGGCCCGGCGCGGCGCGCGAACGCCTGACGACCTTGACCCTGTCCGTGCCCTTGCCGTTGTTCAAGCGCAATTCCGCAGGCATCGGCACAGCCCAGACCGAGCTCACGCAGGCCCAGATCGAGCGGCAGGCGGCGCAACGCGATGCCCGCGCAAGCGTCAGTTCGCTGTGGACGCGGCTGGCCAGCCTCGAGGATCGGATTCGCCGGCTGCAGGAGTCCGTGCTCCCTGCCCTGGCGGACAACCAGCAACTCTCCATCAAGTCGCAACAAGCGGGACAGATCGGCCTGCTCGAACTGATCGTCGTCAGCCGGCAATCCCTGGATGCCAGGCGCGACCTGATCGACGCGCTTGCCGACTACCAGAGCACCCGCATTGCCCTCGAACTCGCAGCCGGCTGGCCGCAAGAAGGAACCCAACCATGAAGAACTCGAAACCGCACGGCTCGTCCACGTCGCTGGTGCTGACGACGCTGGCCCTCGCTCTGGCAGTCGCCCTGTCCGCCTGTGGCGGCGGCGAGAAATCCGCCGAGGCCAAGTCCGCTGAGAAGGCTGCTTCCGCTCCCGAGGGAGGGCACAAGGAGGAAGGCGGCCTGAAACTTTCGGCCGAGGAAGCGCAGCGCGCCGGCATCAAGCTCGAGAAGCTCGCTGAGCAGGGCTTCGCCGACACGGTGACCGTCACAGCGACGATTCGTCCGAACCAGGATCGCGTGGCCCGCGTGGCGCCGCGCGTCGAAGGGCGCATCGTGCAAGTCACCGCGAAGTTGGGTGACACCGTCAAGGCCGGTCAGGTGCTGGCCGTCCTGGACAGCCTGGCCCTTGGCGAAGCACAGTCTGCCCTGGAGCGGGCGCGATCGGCACAGCGCGTGGCGCAGGCCGACTACGCCCGCGCGGAGTCGCTGGCCAAGGACGAGATCATCCCGCAGCGCGAACTCCTGCGCGCCAAGTCCGCGCTGGAGACGGCAAACGCCGACCTCCACGCAGCAGAAGACAAGTTGCGCCTGTTGGGAGGTACCGCGTCGCACACCGAACGCGCCGCATCAACGTTCGCCCTCACCGCCCCGCTGGGCGGAACGGTGGTCCAGAAGAAGGCCACGATCGGCGAACTGGGTTCTCCCGCGGAGCCGCTGTTCTCCGTGGCCGACCTCTCGACGGTCTGGATCGAGGCCGACCTGACCGAGGACAAGCTCGCGCGCGTGAAAGTCGGCGCGGCGGCGACGGTCACCGTCAATGCCTATCCGAACGAGCGCTTTGCCGGCCGCGTGACCTATGTCGCCAGCATGCTCGACAAGGACAGCCGCACGACACCCGCACGCATCGAGGTCCCCAACAAGGACGGCAGGCTCAAGCCGGAGATGTTCGCCAGCGCCACGATCGAGACCGGTGCGGCGCGTGCGCCCGCGCTGTCCGTGCCCAGCTCGGCGATTTTGCTGCTGCAGGGGCAGCCCACGGTGTTCGTGGCCGAAGGCGGCGGCTTCGAACCGCGGGCCATCGAACCCGGGGACAAGGTCGGCGGACGCACGGTGGTCAAGGCCGGAGTCAAGGCCGGTGAGCAGGTGGTTGCCGAAGGGGCGTACGCCCTGAAAGCGCGGCTGCTGAAGTCGCAAATCGGCGAAGGCCACTGAGAAAGATCACCCATCATGCTCAACGCCATTGTCGATGCCTCGCTTCGATACAAGGTCCTGGTCATCGTCGCTTTCCTGATCGTCATCGGTCTCGGGGTGCAGGCGTTTCGCCAGGTCCCGGTCGATGCCTTCCCGGACGTCACACCGATCCAGGTCAACGTCTACACCGAGTCACCCGGCCTTGCAGCCGAAGACGTCGAGAAACTGCTCACGGCCCCGATCGAAGGTGCGCTCGCCGGCCTGCCCGGGGTTCAGGAGGTCAGGTCCGTCTCGCTGTTCGGCCTGTCCTATGTCGGCGTCTACTTCGACGACGACGTCGACATCTACTTCGCACGCCGCCTGGTCGGCGAGAAGCTGCAGGACGTGAAGGGCCGATTGCCCCAGGGCTACGGCGAACCGGTTCTCGGCCCGAACAGCTCCGGGCTGGGCCAGGTCTTCTGGTACACGGTCGAGTCCGCGGACAAGAACCTGTCCACCATGGACCTGCGGACGCTGCACGACTGGACCGTCAGGCTGATCCTGCGCACCGCACCCGGCGTGGACGACATCATCACCTGGGGCGGCGACGAAAAGCAGTTCCAGGTGCAGATCGACCCGAACGCACTCGTCAAGTACAAGCTGTCGTTCAAGCAGGTGATGGAAGCGCTGACGGCCAACAACAAGCAGGTCGGCGGGCAGTCCATCAACCTGGGCCGTGAGCAGTACCTGGTGCGCGGCCTGGGCCTGGTGAGCAATGTGACGGACATCGGCGGCATCGTGGTCGCCGAACGCGGTGGTGCGCCGATCCGCGTGCGCGACGTGGCAAAGGTCGTCGAGGCGCCGGCACCGCGCTTCGGTGCCGTCACCCGCGACGGCAAGGAAGCCGTACTGGGCATGGCGCTGTCGCGCGTGAACGAGAACGCCAAGACCGTGGTCGACGCCGTCAAGGCCAAGCTCGCCATCGCGCAGGCCGCGCTGCCCAAGGGCGTGACACTCAAGCCGATCTACGACCGCACCGAGATTGTCGAGAAGGCGCTGAAGACCGCAGAGAGCTCCCTGGTCGAGGGGGCGATCCTGGTGGCGGTGATCCTGTTCCTCTTCCTGGGGGAGTTCCGGTCCGCCATCGTCGTGATCGTCACGCTGCCCCTGTCGATGCTGATCGCCTTCATCCTGATGCAGCGGTTCGGACTGTCGGCCAACCTCATGTCGCTTGCCGGGCTGGCGATCGGCACCGGGATGATGGTGGACGGCGCCGTGGTCATGGTCGAGAACGCGTTCCGGCTGCTCTCGCATGCTCGCGAGTCCGGCAAGCCGATCAACAAAACGCACGTGATGCTGGAAGCCGCTCGCGAGGTGGTCAACCCGATCGCGTTTGCGATCCTGATCATCATCGTCGTGTTCCTGCCGCTCTTTTCCCTGACCGGCCTCGAGGGCAAGCTCTTCAAGCCGATGGCCCTGACCATCACGTTCGCCATGGCCGGCTCGCTGGTCCTGTCGCTCACGTTGGTGCCGGTGCTGGCCGCCCTCATCCTCAAGCCCAAGGAAGAGAAGGACACGTTCCTCGTGCGGTGGGCCAAGAAGGCTTACGTGCCGCTGCTGGACTGGGCGCTGGAGCGCAAGAAGCGCGTGATCGGCACGGCACTCGTGCTGCTCGTGGGCACGCTGGCCCTGTTCCCGCTGCTCGGCAAGGAGTTCATGCCGCAGTTGCAGGAGGGCGCCATCATGTTCCGCGTCACCGGCATCCCGTCGACCTCGCTGGACGAATCGCTGCAGGTGTCTCAGGCGGTCGATACCACCCTGCGCACGAAGTACCCGCAGGTTCGCTCCGTGCTCGCCACGATCGGCCGCGCCGAGAAGGGCGAGACCGCGGACGTGAACTACATGGAAGTGCTGGTGGACATGAAACCGCAGGCCGAGTGGCCCGAAAAGGCCTCCTACTCGGCGCTGGCATCGCAGATGCAGGAGGACCTGGAGAAGGTCGTCCCGACTTCCGTCTTCGGTGCCACGCAGCCCATCCAGATGCGGGTGGAAGAGCTCATCTCGGGGGTGCGCGCCACGCTGGCGCTGAAGTTGTATGGCGAGGATCTGGAGACGCTGGACCGCCTGACGGCGCAAGCCAAGAGCGTTCTGGAGAAGGTGCCAGGCGTCACCGACCTGTCGGCGGAGGCGAACAAGGGCAAGCCCCAGCTTGTCATCAAGGTCAACCGCGAAGCGGCCTCGCGCTATGGCATCAACGCCGACGAGATCCTGGAGGTCGTGCAGGCCGGCATTGGCGGCAGCGCCGTGTCGACGCTGATCGATGGCACCAAGCGCTTCGACATCGCCGTACGCCTGGCCGACGGCTTCCGGGCGGATCCGGAGGCGATCGGCTCCATCCCGATCCGCACCGCCGAAGGAGCGCTCGTGCCCTTCTCGCAGGTGGCCACGCTGGAGCTCGACGAGGGGTATTCGTTCGTGCGTCGCGAGGCCCTGCAGCGGTATGCCGTGCTGCAGATGGACGTCAAGGGCCGCGACGTCGACAGCTTCGTGAAGGAGGCTGACGCGAAGCTCAAGGAGGCGGTGCAGATGCCGGCCGGCTACTGGGTCGAGTGGGGCGGCGCCTTCGAGAACCAGCAGCGCGCGCTGGCCCGGCTGGCCCTGATCGTGCCGCTGACCATCGGTCTGATCTTCCTCTTGCTGTACACCGCGTTCAATTCGCTGCGGCACGCGACGATCATCATCGCCAACGTGCCCTTCGCAATCATCGGCGGCATCATCGGCTTGTTCGTCACGGGGCAGTACGTCTCGGTCCCGTCGGCGATCGGATTCATCGCGGTCTTCGGGGTCGCGATGCTCAACGGCATCGTGCTGGTCTCGTTCCTCAACGATCAGCGACGACACGGGCTGTCGGTGAGAGAGGCGGTCCGGCAAGGGGCGGCGCTGCGGCTGCGACCCGTGCTGATGACGGCTTCGGTGGCCATCCTCGGCTTGATCCCCATGCTGCTGTCCACGGGCGTCGGCGCCGAGACCCAGCGGCCATTGGCGACCGTCGTTGTCGGCGGGCTGATCACCTCGACGGCACTGACGCTGCTGCTGCTGCCCCTGATTTACGAGTGGGCTGAACTGCGTGCCGAGCGCCGCAAGCAGCCCCAACCGGTTCCCGCCATTGAAGGAGCGACACCATGAAGGAAATCAAGGCCTACGTCCACGCCAGCCGCATCGCCGACGTCATCGCCGGGCTGAAGGGCTCGACGGTCTGGGGCGATCCGAATCACGACGAACACAACCTGGCGGTCTACGTCGTGAAGGGGTCGCTCGTGCCCCTGGACGATGCCGAGCGCCACTACTCCCTGGAACTCGGCGAAGAGATCATCAACGAGTACAAGGTCGAGCTGCATTGCCACGACGACGATGTGCCCGCGCTGGTGGACGTCATCCGGCGCACGGCAAGGACCGGGTCGGCCGTGGCCGGCTGGATCTACGTGATGGACATCGCTTCGGCCGAGCCGATCCGATGACTCGACAGCAGGCCTGCCCGGCTCGGCCGCGCGCGAAGGTCGGGCGATGAGCGCGGGGCACGGCCACGCCTTGCCGGCGACGACCAAGGAGCGCTCGCTGGGCTGGGCATTGGTCCTGACGTCGGCCTTCCTCATTGCCGAGGTCGTCGGGGGCGTCGTTCTGAACAGCCTTGCGCTGCTGTCCGATGCCGCGCACATGTTCACCGACGTGGCCGCGCTCGCGATCGCATTGGCGGCCATCAGGATCGCCCGCCGGCCGGCGGACCAGCGCCGAACCTTTGGCTATCACCGCTTCGAGATCCTGGCAGCGGCCTTCAATGCGCTGCTGTTGTTCGGCGTCGCCGGCTACATCCTCTTCGAAGCGTGGCAGCGCTGGCGCCAGCCCGAGGAGGTGCAGACGACCGGGGTGCTGGTGGTGGCGGCGCTCGGGCTGGTGGTGAACCTCGCGAGCATGTGGATGCTGCGTTCGGGCAAGGACGCCAGCCTGAACGTCAAGGGTGCCTATCTCGAGGTGTGGAGCGACATGCTGGGATCGATCGGCGTGATTGCTGGCGCTCTCGTCATTCGCGTCACCGGGTGGAACTGGGTCGACTCGGTGATCGCGGTGGCCATCGGACTGTGGGTGCTGCCGCGGACCTGGGTGCTCTTGAAGGACACCCTGAACATCCTGCTGGAAGGGGTTCCCGAAGGCATCGACATGGCGGCGGTCAGGCAGTCCCTGCTGGGCCTGCCGGGCGTGCTGGGTGTGCACGATCTTCACGTGTGGGCCGTCACCAGCGGCCGGACCAGTCTCACGGTTCACCTGGTGCATGCCCCCGACGTCGCGGCGCCGGCAGATCTTCTCGCGCGGGCACGCGAAGTCCTCGCGGCGGACCATCACATCACCCACACGACGGTTCAGCTCGAGACCCAGCCCTGCGCACAGGCCGACATGGCCGTTGGCCCCGGGGGCAGTGGCGAACCGGCGTCGCGTGAGGATGCCCATGCCTAGGCCTGCAGCGTGGGCCACCGGACCGGCGTGCGCCATGGAGCCATGGTTGCGCCCGAAGCCGCGGCGACTGCGGCCCCAACCACCGGCGTGTCCGATCGTCACCACGGCGACCACGCGCCATTTCCGCCAACTTAAGGAGAACTGAATGAGCTTCGATCGACGCAAGCTGCTGGCCGCAGCCCTGGGCGGCACGGCGCTGCTAACCACCGGTTGCATGACCAAACCATTGCGCCCGGCCAACGCCGATGGGACGTACTGCTACCGCATCGGCAAGAGCTACCGCCCCAAACTCACCTGCACGCCAGGTCCCGTTCCCTCCGCGCAAGTCGAGTCGCAGGCTCGCGATTTCGGTGCATCGGCCGATCGCCTCACGGTCTACCTCGTGCGCAAGCGTTGGGGTGATACGGAGCACGTGATCTCGGTGTCGACCCCAGGGGCGGCCCCAGCGCAAACCGTGCCCGAGAGCTTCGCGCGCCTGCGGCTGGCGCCCGGGCAGCACTTGCTGACCGCCACGTGGCCCGAAGGAACGGCGGGCCTGGAAATCTCAGGCAAGGCTGGCGAAGTGCTGGTGGTGGAGGTGATCGGCCAAGTCTGGGCCTGGGGCAGCAAGTACCGCCTCGAGCCAGGAACGATCGACGACGCCCGCGAACGCACGCGCAACCTCCGACTGGTTGCGGACGTTGGTTGAAGGCGCTTGCGGCCTCGTGACACGAGCGCCCGCCGGTACCCGGTCAGCACGGGCCAGCGAATTCCAGCATGAGACCCCGACTGGCCGATCCCGAGCTCTCGCTGGCGATGACCTGGATCTGGATCGGCGTGCTGCTGGCCGCGCTGGTGGCGTATGGCATCTTCCGCTGGTGGCGCCGTGGACATCCGCGCAAGCAGCCACCAGCACCGCTGAGCTACTCCGCCGAACTGAGCCAGCGATTGCAGAAGAACATGAACAAGGGCACGAAGCGCAGGCGGCGCGGCAAGACCGCGAGGAAGAAGCCGCCGCGCCGCCCGTGAAAGGTGTGCCGAGATCAGCCGCCCGTCAGCAGTTCGAGGCGCGTGCGGCGGGCATCGGGCGACTCGGCGCGCATCTCGTCGATGACCTGCTGCCGCGTCTTCGGCGGCTCGGAACTCTTGACCGGCAGCGGCGCTCCACGCTGCAACAGCGCCAGCGTGCCGTCCTTGCGCGCTGCGTCGACCTCGGCCATCACCTGGGCACGGGTCTTGGCGCTCTTGAAGTGCTCGGGGTGGTAAGTCACACCGGCTTCGCCGCCCGCGGTGTGCCAGACCGAGTTGGCCTGCGCCGCCAGCGGCAGCGTGAACGCGAAGGCGACGGCAGGGACCAGAGCGAGACGGAAGACATTCATGTCGAGATCCTTTCAGGGGGAAGAGCAGGAGACCTGCGATGGCATGCCCGAAGGCATGCGCCCACTGTAGGAATCGGCGCCCCACACGAAGGAAACGAGCAGATGACAGTTTGGACAGGCTGCGTGCGGCAACAGGCGGGGGCACGGCCATGAAGCTCCTGATCGTGGAGGACGAGGCCAAGCTGGCCGACTACCTGCGCAAGGGTCTCGCGGAAGAAGGCTACGTCGTCGAGGTGGCCAGCAATGGCGTCGACGGGCTGCACATGGCGACCGAAGGCAGCCACGACCTCATCGTGCTCGACACCATGCTGCCCGGCATCGACGGGCTCGGCCTGCTCGCAGCGCTGCGCCAGAGCAGGCAGACGCCGGTGATCATGCTGACCGCCCGGCACCGTGTGGAAGACCGGGTGCGCGGCCTGAAAGCCGGCGCAGACGACTATCTCGTCAAGCCGTTCGCCTTCTCCGAACTGGTGGCCCGCATCGAGGTGCTGCTGCGCCGCGCCGCCGGCGCCGCGCCGGCGCCCGACGCCCTGCTGCTGTCTCTGGGTGACCTGCAGGTGGACCTGGCGCGGCGACGTGCCGTGCGCGCCGGCCAGCGTCTGGAACTGTCCGCAAAGGAGTTTCAGCTTCTGACGCTGCTGATGCGGCGCAAGGGCGAGGTGCTCTCCCGTACCGAGATCGCCGAGCAGGTCTGGGACGTCAATTTCGACCACGGCACCAATGTGATCGACGTCGCCATCCGGCGCCTGCGCGGGAAGCTGGACCTGCCCTTCGAGTACCCGCTGCTGCACACCGTGCGCGGCATGGGCTACGTGCTCGAGGACCGCAGCCCATGAGTCGGCTGCACGCTGGATCGCTCGACCGCCGCCTGGCTCGCTGGCTCGCACTGCTGGCCCTGGCGGGGCTCACGCTGACGTGCCTGGGCGTCTACACGGTGACAGCCCTGAGCTTCGAGGACCGACAGGCGGACACGCTGCGCCAGAAGCAACTCCAGGTGCGTCACCTCATCGCCGAGGCCGGCGTGGTGGGGAATGCGGCGCTGACGCACAAGCTCGACGATGCGATGGTCGGCCGGCAGGACCTGACACTGGTGCTCACCGATGCGAAGGGCCAGGTCCTGTATGCCGGACCCACCGCGCCGCCGTTGCGCCAGACCCTGGTCACGCGGTTCGAGGCGGCAACGGCATCCGGTCCGGTCCAGGCGACCCTGACTCTGGACACCACCGAAGACGACCGTGTGCTGTCCAGACTCGCCCGCACGCTCGCCGCAGCCGCGCTGACCGGGTCGATCATCATTGCAATTGGCGGCTTCACGCTGGTGCAGCTCGGACTGCGCCCGGTCCGCAACCTCGCTTTGCAGGTCCAGGCATTGGCGGCCGACACACTGGATCGCCGGCTCGATGGATCGGCCCAGCCGGAGGAGCTCGCCGCACTGGTTCAGCATGTCAACGATCTGCTGGACCGATTGCACCGGGCCTACGAGCAGCTGGAGGCCTTCAATGCCGACGTCGCGCACGAACTGTTCACGCCGCTGGCGACGCTGATCGGAGGTACGGAAGTCGCCCTGCGCAAGGCGCGCGAAGCCGATGAACTGCGCGACGTACTGGGCGAGCACCTCGAAGAACTGCAGCGCATGTCGCTCATCGTTCAGGACATGCTCTTCCTGTCCCAGGCTGACCGTGGCGCGAAGGCGCGGCGCGAGACCGTGCAGAGCCTTGCCGACGTCGCCGGCGCAGTGGCCGAACTGCACGAGGCACACATGGAAGAGGCTGGACTGCGTTGGCGCGTCGACGGCGACGCGGGTGGGGCCGTCGACGCCCGCTTGCTCCAGCGGGCCCTGTCCAATCTCATTGGAAATGCCACTCGACACGCGCAGCGGGGCAGCGAGGTGGTTGTGCGGATCGAGGGGAGCCGTGACGAGACCTCGCTGAGCGTGGTGAATCAAGGTGCGACGATCGCGCCCGAACACCTGCCGCGTCTGTTCGATCGGTTCTACCGGGTCGATGCCTCTCGCAGCGGAGCGGCCCGCAACCACGGGCTGGGCCTGGCCATCGTGGCCGCCATCGCACGAATGCACGGTGGGCGGGTGGTGGCCACCTCGAGCGACGGAATCACATCCATCGGGCTCGTCATCCCGACGACGCCCACCGAACCGGCCTGACGGTCAGAGGCAACTGCCCGCGATGTCCCGAGCGCGGCCGGGCGCGGGCATGCGGTCCAGCTTCTTGGCATCCGCCAGGCTGAGCCCGGTGCCCGGCGCCGACGACGGCACGGCCATCCCGGCATTGTCCAACCGCTTCGCGACGGCGAGCGTCACGCCGCTCATGACAGGCGCCGTGGTCCCTGCAGGTACCAAGGCTCGGTCCTCCAGGCGCTTCATCTTGGCGACGTCGGCGGTGCACACGGTGGCCGCAGACGCTGTACCTGCCAACAACAGCGACAGCGTCACGAGCGCGGCACTCAGAGAGATCTTCATGGTTTGCTTGGGGTTCGTTGTGACGGTGCCCAGTGTGGATGGCGGCGACTGACGCACCCTGAACGGCAACATGACAGTTCTGTCAGAAACCGGCCGGCATGGCAGCATCAGGTGCCCGTCCCGGCAGGCGGGTGCTGCACCACGAGGCAGCGGATGTTCAGCGGCATTCTTCGGCGAACTCAGCAGTTCCCTCTGGGCCTCGCACTGGCGGCGCGGCGGATCAACAAGGGACTCAAGTTCGCTCAGGGCGTCGCTGACTTCTTGAGTTCCTGCTGGACAAGTGCCTTCAATTGCGCCTCGCCGAACTCGCGCAGCGGCGTGCCGTTGACGAAGAACCCGGGTGTCCGATCGACTTTCAGTGCCTGCATGTCCGCGATGTCCTGCCGCAGCAGCTGGTCGATGGTCGGCCCGTCGGCATCCGCCTTGGCCTTCGTCATGTCCAGACCGATGTCGCCGATGAGTGCCCAGATCATGTCGGGCTGTGGACGGTCATGAGAGGCCCATTGAGGCTGGGCAGCAAGGGCGCGCTCGAGCGCTTCCCAGTACTTGCCCTGCACCCGCGCCGCCTCGAGGATCTTGACGGCGGTGTCGGACCCATGATGCAGCGGGGCATTGCGCATCACGAGCCTGACCTGGCCGAAGCTCGCGTTGACCATGCCCTTGACGATCGGGTAGAAGACCCGGCAGGTCTCGCAGGACGGATCAAAGAACTCGACGATCGTCACCTTCGCCGCCGGGTTGCCGAAAACGGGCGAGTGCGGCCTGACCAGCGCTTCGCTGTTGATCTGCGCCGCCTGCTTCACCTCCTGGTTCGAGCGGTTCGTGAAGACCGCGACGCCGGCCACGAAGGCCAGAACGACCGCCAAGGCCGTGCCGAGAACGATCCATTTCCTGTTCATGCCATTGCCCTCCCAGCCCTTGCTCTTGCCACCCACAACGCCACCAGGATGCCCGTGAACGCCGCCAGCGACAGCAACGGAATCGGCACCACGCCGGCCATCTGAACGTCGGCGTCGGCGCATGACGATCCCTTGCCGCACGGCACGAGGTCTTTCGATACCACGCCCCAGAAGATCAGCACGTGGTAGGCGGCGATGCCCCATCCCACGCCGGCCAGCGGCAGTGCGTATCGCACGCTGAGCACGTCCGATGCGATCAGGCCCATGCCAAGGACCAGCACCAGCGGAAACATCGCGATGCGCTGGTACCAGCACAGCACGCATGGCGCCTTGCCCATCACCTCGCCCAGAAACAAGGCGCCAGCCGTGGCCAGCAGCGCCAGCAGCCAGGCCAGGAACAGCGGCGTCCAGAACGTGGCGTTCGGGCCCTCGCCGCCCTGCACGGTGCCTTCCTTGCTCATCGTGCCGGTGGCGCGAAACCAGCCGTCGCGTTCGTCTCGACCGTCGACAGGGTACCGTCGGCCGCCTTGAACGAGAGTGTCAGGGGCACGCGCTCTCCCGCCTTGATCTGCCTCTTCAGGTCCATCATCATGATGTGCAGGCCGCCCGACTTCAGCTCGATCGTCTGCCCTGCCTTCAAGGCCAAGCGATCGGCGGCGCGCATCCGCATGATGCCCTGGTCCAGCCACATCTCGTGCACTTCGACGATGCCGGCGACCGGGGAACTGGCGCCCGTCAGCACGACATCCTTCTGGGTGGTCAGCCGCATGAAGGCGCCGGTGGCCGACTGGTTCGGCACAGTGGCGCGTGCCCAGGCGCCATCGACGGTCACCTGCGCATGGACCGCCGGCGCGGTACTCGCAGCCAGCAGCGCAGCGAGGCAGCAGGACAACACACGATTCGGAGAGGGAAAGCTCATCCTCGTCATTCTCGCCCGGAGATCCGCGGGAGGCGCTTGCGGAATCATGGTGCGCCCCCTCGGCCGACCTCACGCGAGTCGTCCCTCGGCCCGAACGAGGCCAGCATAAGCAGCGCCGCGCTGCCGACGATGAAGATATCCGCCAGATTGAAGGCGGGCCAGTGCATGCCGCGCCAATGCAGATCGAGGTAGTCGACGACGGCGCCGATGCGCAACCGGTCCGCGACGTTACCGAGTGCGCCGCCGATCAGCCCGACATAGGCTGCCGATTCGAGTCGGCTGCGAACGCCGCGCCACAGCAGTACGGCGAGCGCCACGCTGACGAGGGCACCAACCGCGGTCAACGCGTGACGCTGCCAGCCGCCGGCGTCGGCGAGGAACGAGAACGAAGCACCGGGGTTGAGGACGTGGACCAGATTGAACCAGGCGCTGATGGCCATGACTTCGCCACGAGGCAGACTCGTGGCGATCACCCATTTGACGAACTGGTCAAGCGACAGCAGCAAGGCAGTGGCACCCATGAGGCACCACCAGAGCCGGTGCCGGGCAGCCCTCGCAGCGCGTGGTGCGGCGAGACCGGCAGGTGCGTGCGTCATCGTTCGTGGGCCTCGATCAATGGCATGGGTTCGCGGACCCGGCGTTCAATCGAAAAGATCTCGCAGGAACGACTTGCGCTTGTGATCGCTGGCGTAGCGGTCGTCATGCCGCGAACGGTGACCTCCGTGTCCGTGCTCGGACGTCGCTGAAGGGAACTGCGGTGCGGCGGGCATCGGAAGGGGAGCCGCCGCACTCGATTCCATGGCCGAGCGTTCGACGATCTTGTCGAGTTCACCGCGGTCCAGCCAAACGCCACGGCACTTGGGGCAGTAGTCAATTTCGATGCCCTGACGCTCCATCATCGACAGGCGTTCGGTCTTGCACACGGGACAATCCACTTTCTGACTCCTCATTGCCGAGCAGATGCTCGGAATCTGGTGGGATAGATACAGGGACGAGGCATCGGCATTTGCTCGTCCCTCATGGCCACGGGATGGCCACCTCGACAGGCGGCCGGCGGAGAAGAGCATTCACAGACGGCTCCCTCCGAAGCAGCGCCCAGGACCGACCCCGGTGTCATACCGCCTTCCCCCCCTTCTTGAGCAGCCGAAGCCCGTTGCCCACCACCAGGAGACTGGCCCCCATGTCGGCGAAGATCGCCATCCACATCGTCGCGCTGCCGAAGACCGCGAGCACCAGGAACACAGCCTTGATGCCCAGAGCCAGCGTGATGTTCTGCCACAGCACGACATGTGTGGAGCGGGACAGTTGAACCGTCTCGGCAATGCGGCGCAGGTCATCGTTCATCACCACGACATCAGCCGCCTCCATGGCGGTGTCGGTGCCGGCTGCCCCCATCGCCACGCCGATGTCGGCCTGGGCCAGGGCCGGTGCGTCGTTGATGCCGTCGCCGGTCATCGCGGTCGGACCGTGCTCTGCCTGGAGCGCCTTGATCGCATCGAGCTTGTCCTCGGGCAACAGGTTCCCGCGCGCTTCGTCGATGCCGGCTTCGTGGGCGATGGCCGTGGCCGTCGCCTGGTTGTCGCCGGTCAGCATCACCGGTGTGATGCCCAGGGCCTTCAGCGCTGAGACGGCTTCACGCGACGAGGCCTTGATCGTGTCGGCAACGGCAAACAAGGCGATCGGGCCGGCGTCGGAGGCCAGCAGGCTGACGGTGCGGCCCGCTTCCTCATGCGTGCGCAAGCTCGCCTCGAGGGCCGGTGAGCACTGGCCACGCTCTTCGATCAGCCGGTGGTTGCCCAGCACATAGGTGGTGCCGGCGATGTCCGCTTGCACCCCGCGACCGGCCAGCGCCTTGAAGTTCTCTGCCTGCACGCTGTTGGACTTGAGCCCCGCGGCAATGGCGCGAGACACCGGGTGGTCCGAGTGGCTGGCCAGCACGAAGGCCATGTGCTCGGCGTTCGCGGCATCGGTTGCAGGATCGAGGACGGACCAGTCCACCAGCCTCGGCTTGCCCTCAGTGATCGTGCCGGTCTTGTCGAGCGCAATCGCCTTGAGCTTGCGCGCCTCTTCGAGGTAGATGCCGCCCTTGATGAGGATGCCGCGGCGCGCTGCGGCGGCCAGGCCGCTGACGATCGTCACCGGCGTGGAGATCACCAGCGCGCAGGGGCAGGCGATGACGAGCAGAACGAGGGCCTTGTAGACGCCTTGCAGCCACGTCCAGCCGAGCAGCCAAGGGCCGAGCAGTGCCACTGCCACGGCGATCACGAACACCGCCGGCGTGTAGATCGCCGCAAACCTGTCGACGAAGCCCTGCGTCGGCGCCCGGGTCGCCTGAGCCTCCTCGACGGCGTGGATGATGCGCGCCAAGGTCGAATTCGAGGCCAGTGCGGTGACCTCGAACTCGAATGTCCCCGACTCGTTGATCGTGCCGGCAAAGACCGGGTCCCCGCTCGCCTTGTCGACGGGAATGCTCTCGCCGGTGACCGGCGCCTGATTGATGCTGGTCTGACCGGAGCGGACGACGCCGTCCATGGGAACGCGCTCCCCCGGCTTCACCCGCAGCAGAGCGCCAACCGCGACCTGAACCACGGGCAGCGTCGCCCAGCTGCCATCGGCTTGGCGAACCGACGCCTCCTCCGGCGCCATCGCCAGCAGGCCCTTGATGGCGTTGCGCGCGCGGTCCACTGCCCTGGCCTCGATCGCCTCGGCGATGGCGTACAGCGCCATCACCATCGCGGCTTCCGGCCACTGGCCGATCGCGAAGGCACCCGTCACGGCCACGGTCATCAGCGCGTTGATGTTCAGCCGCCCGTTCCGCAGCGCCGTCAGCCCCTTCTTGTAGACGTCGAAGCCGGCGAGCCAGATCGCGATGGCCGCCACGGCAAGTCCCGCCCCGCGCCAGACCATGGTCTCCGGCGCAAAGTAGCCGATGATCTCGGCGCCGATGGCCAGGATCAGCGCCCCGGCCAGCTTGGGAACCTGGCCCCGCACGACCTCGTGATCATGACCGTCGCCCGCCGCATGGCCGGCCTCCGGTTCGCTCCCGGCGATCGGCTGCGGGTCGAAACCGGACTTGCGCACGGCTGCCAGCGCTGGCGCGATCGACGGCTCGTCGGCATCGATCGTGAGCACCCGCTGGCCCAGTTGGAATCGCAGACCGCGAATGCCGGGCATGCCATCAAGGGCACGCCGGATCTCGGCCTCCTCGGCCGCGCAGTCCATCGTCGCGATCCGGAAACTGCGCCCCCGCGCAGATGGGTCGCCGCGTTGCAGCGGCGCCGCGGGCATAGCGCAGGCGCCACAACCGTCGTCCGCGCACGCGGCTTCCTTCACCTGTGCCGGAGGGTCAATGTGCCGTGCGTCGTGGGCGTGGGCATGACCATCGTCGTGATGGTGCTGGTGTGTGTTGCCGCCTTCGGCACGGGAATGGCTCATCGCAAGAATCCTTTTTGACCTTGCCCCCATTGCAAACCCTGTAGCCGGTGTAGAGTCAAGTCCCTGTCCCAATCAGGGAAGTCGAAAGCTTGCAACCATGAAGATCGGAGCGCTGGCCGAGGCCACCGGAACACCCGTGGAGACGATCCGCTTCTACGAGCGCGAGGGACTGCTGCCGCCGCCGGCCCGGGCGGACAACAACTACCGCGTCTACCTGCCGGCGCACGCCGAGCGGCTCGCCTTCATCCGGCAGTGCCGCAACCTGGACATGACGCTCGACGAGATCCGGGCCCTCATCGCACTGCGGGAGTCGCCCGCGCAGGATTGCGGCGAGGTCAACGCCCTGCTGGACGAGCACATCGGCCACGTGGCGCACCGCATTCGCGAACTGCGAGCGTTGGAGAAGGATCTGAAGTCACTGCGCGCGCGGTGCGCGTCGCCCCACGCCTTGGCGGATTGCGGCATCCTCAACGGCCTGGACCGCGCTGCCGCCGCGCCAGCGGCCCCGGCGAAGCGGCGCCACGTTCACGGCGCTCACTGAGCCGGCGCAGGCCTCGGGCCAGATGACCGAACTGTCATCTGCCGGTTCCGAAACTGTTGCCAGGCGATTTCTAGAGTCCGTGGTCATGCCATCGGGGCATGCGGCTGAGTGAAAGCCGATCACACCACCACGAGGAACTCATGCAATCACCTTCGTCATCCCTTCTCCGCCTGTCGGCCGTGCTGATCGTGGCGGCCGCGCCTGCCGTCGGCTTCGCGGCTGGCGAGACCTTCATGAACGGCCAATCCATCTACGGCCAGCCGGCCGCCGTGTCGAGCGCGGCTCGTGTCGTCGACCTGGCGCAGGCCCCGCGCCCGAACATCGCCTACGGCGAGACAGTCGCCTTTCGCGGCGACGCCGGACAGCAGTTCGCATGGACCTTCAATGGCCTGGACCGGCGTGGCGTCGACCTCGCCAAGATCGCGCCGCCGGGCTTCGGCGCGAAATCCGCCGTCGCCTACGTCGGGCGCGATCCGTCCAACCGCCGCTGAGCGCGGTCCGACGCGCGCACAAGCGCCGGCCGAGATCGGCCGGCGCGGCGCACTTGACCCGGTAGTGGCTTCAGGGTCTGAAATGCGGCTGTCGCCGCCTGGAGCCGCCCTGACCGAGTCATGTCCGACACACTTTCTACGTTGCTTCGCAGCACGCCGCTGCTCGACACCCACCATCCCGACATCGAGCGGCTTGTCGCCGAACGCGGGTGGCACGTGCTGCCGATGCGCGAGCGGATCGGCGCGGTCTACGACTTCGTTCGCGACGAGATCGAATTCGGCTACAACGAGGCGGACGATCTGCCGGCATCCCACGTCCTGGCCGACGGCCATGGGCAGTGCAACACCAAGGGCACGCTGCTGATGGCCTTGCTGCGCAGCGTCGGCGTGCCTTGCCGTTTCCACGGTTTCACCATCGACAAGGCGCTGCAGAAGGGCGCGATCACCGGTGTTGCGTATGTCCTCGCGCCGCGGCGCATCCTCCACAGCTGGGTGGAGGTCTGGTTCGAGCGGCGATGGGTCTGTCTCGAGGGATTCATCCTCGACGCGCAGTACCTTAGCAGCCTGCAACGCCGATTCCCCGTTGCGCGACGCTTCTGCGGCTTCGGCGCCGCCACCCGGGACCTGTCGGCTCCGAACATCGAGTGGCGTGGCCAGGACACCTTCATCCAGAAGGAGGGCATCGTCGACGACTTCGGGATCTTCGACGATCCCGACGCGTTCTATGCCCGGCATGGCACCAACTTGAGCGGACCGAAGCGATGGCTGTTCGTGCACGCGATCCGTCGCTGGATGAACGACAACGTGGCGCGCGTCCGCGCCGGGCGGTGGTGATGTCCTTCACGCCTCCGCTTGGCCTCGCATGCCCAGGGTCAACCCTGTAGCCGCTACACTCTGACCCCATGCGCCGTTGGCTCGCCATCCTGCTGCTGGTTCTGCTGCCCACCCAGATGTCCTGGGCGGCAGTGGCGGACTACTGCGCCCATGAATCGGGCGCGGCAGCGGACCATGTCGGCCACCACGATCACGCCGATCACGGCCATGCGCCTGCAACGGCGGATGTGGCCGATCAATCGGGTGCTGACGAAGGCGCTACTTCAGCGCCTGACGCAGACTGTGGCCATTGCCACGGTCAGTGCACAGGCATGCTGGTGTCGCTCGTCACCACGGCGCACGACCGCGCCACGGCCGCCCCGACTCCGGCCGGCGATGCCCCGTGCGCTGCCCAGGCGGCAGCCCAACCTGAACGCCCTCAGTGGGCGCGCCTCGCCTGATCGGCGGGGCGGGTTCGTTCTCCTCCTGAACCTCGTCCGCGCCTGAGCGCGTTGCCGTAGCTCGCTCTCGGCAACCCGTTCGGGTCGGCGCGACCGCATGGGTCGCGGCTCGCCGGTCTCCCGTGTTCCCCTTCTTTCACACTGGAGCATCGGATGCATCCGAGAACACGAACAACGATCGGCGTGCGGCAGGCCCTGCTTGCCGCCGTCCTTGTCGGGGCCGTTGCTGGCGCAGCGGCGCAGGCGCCGGCAGCCCCCACGCCCGGCGGACCTGGCACGCCCGGCCTCAAGGAACTCTTCGAGGCGGCTTGGGCACGTCAACCCGAGGCGCTGGCGCTGCAGTCCCGCCGAGAAGCCGCGCAGGCGCAGCGCCGTGCGGCCGAAGCCTGGACCCCCGAGCCGCCTGCGTTCGAGGCAAGCCACAAGACCGACCGCCTCACCCGCAACGACGGTGCCCGGGAACTCGAGGTTGGTCTCGCTGTGCCGTTGTGGCTTCCGGGCGAACGCCGCAGCAGCGGCGCGCTCGCGGAGGCCGAGGCAGCCGCCGTCGAAAGCCGCGCCCAGGGCGCTCGCGTGCGCCTGGCCGCGGCGGTCCGCGAGGCCTGGTGGACCTGGCAGCGTGCCGGCGTCGATGTCGAGATCGCGCGCGGCCAGCTCGACAACGCACGCAAGCTCGCCGCTGACGTCTCGCGTCGCGCCAGGTCCGGTGAGCTCGCCCGCGCCGACCAGCACCAGGCGGATGGCGCCGTGGCCGCGGCGGAGGCGGGACTGGCGCAGGCCGAGGCTGCGGCCACGGCGGCGCTGCAGCAGGTCAAGGCCTTGTCTGGGGGCGCGATCGGGATGACCCCCGCGGTGACGGCCGCTGCCGAACCGGAGCCCGCCGCGACCGAGGCGGGTACCCATCCGGCGATCGCGGAGCTGCAGGACCGCGCCAGTGCCGCCGAGCGCGCCGCCGTGCTGGCTGCCACGCAGTCGCGTGCAAACCCCGAACTGACCCTGGCCACGACGCGCGACCGCGGGGCGTCGGGCGAGCGATACGGCCAGACGGTGACGCTGGCTGTGCGCATTCCGTTCGGTGGCGGTCCGAGACATGACAGCCGAGTGGCCAGCGCGCGTGCCGATGCTGCCGAGGCCCAGGCCCAGCTTGCACTTGACCGCGCGCGCTTGCAGTCCGAGCGCGACGCCGCCGTTGCAAGGGTCGACGCGGCGCGGGTCCAGCTGGCAGCGGCCGAGCGCCGGGCGACGCTGGCACGCGAAACACGCGGCTTCTTCGAGAAGTCGTTCCGGCTGGGCGAGACCGACCTGCCGACCCGGCTGCGCATCGACGCAGAGGCCAACGAGGCCGAACGGCAGGCCGCGCGCAGTCGCATCGAGCTGGCCGCTGCGGTCTCGGCCTGGCGCCAGGCGCTGGGGCTGCTGCCGCAGTGACGAACGAACCGAACACCCCCCTCCTCTTGCAAATCCTCACCATGAGACTGACATCCTTCATCGCTGCGCTTGGCCTCGCCACGGCTGCCTTCCTGTCCCCGCCGGCTCACGCCGGCGAGGGCCACGACCATGGCGAAGCCGCTCCCGCGGCGGCCGGCCCTGCCCTGCCCCGCTTTGCGGCCGCGTCCGAGACCTTCGAACTGGTAGGCGTGCTCAACGGCAAGCAGATCACCCTGTACCTGGACCGCGCCGCCGACAACAGCCCGGTCACCGATGCCCAGATCGAGATCGAGATCGCCGGCACCAAGCTCAAGGCCGAGAAGCACGAGGACGCCTACGAAGTCGTGCTGGCAGCTGAGCCGAAGCCGGGCGTCCTGCCGGTCACGGCCACGGTGACGGCCGGCACGGAGACCGATCTGTTGGCTGGCGAGTTCGATCTCCACGAGGAGGTGCATGCCGGCGAGTCCGCACATGCGCACGGCTGGCAGGAGTACGCCGGTTGGGCCGCAGGCGCCATCGCCGCCCTGGCCGTCCTGATCGTGGTCGTCCGCCGCGTTGCGGCCAACCGTCAACCCCGCGCCGGAGCCCCCGCATGAAGCCCAATCGCATCCGCACGTTCTCGGCGCTCGCGGCTACTCCGCTGGCAGCCCTGATGCTCACCCTGGCCGGCGCGCGGCCTGTCCATGCCGGTGAAGGCCATGACCACGGCGGCGCCGCCGCGGCGCCCAGCGCCAACGGCCCGCAACGCTTGCCGGACGGCGGCGTCTTCCTGCCCAAGCCGGCGCAGCGCCAGCTCGGCATCCGCACGCTGCTCACCGAGGCAGCGGAACTGCCTCGCTCGTTCGAGCTGAACGGCAAGGTCGTGATGGATCCGAACGCTGGCGGCAAGGTGCAACCCCTGAACGCCGGCCGCGTCGAACCAGGCCCGCGCGGGTTGCCGACCGCAGGCCAGACGGTGCGCAAGGGCGAGGTGCTGGCCTACGTCGTTCCCTCGGCCGCGCCGATCGAGCGCTCGAACCAGGCTGCGCAGCTGGCCGAGCTGCGCGCCGCGAAGTCCCTGGCCGACAAGCGCGTCGCACGGCTGAAGGAACTCTCCGACACCGTGCCGCGCAAGGACATCGAGGCGGCCGAGAGCGAGGCGCTGAGTCTGGCCGAGCGCATCGCTGCCGTCGGCACGGGGCTGGCCACGCGCGAGGCCCTGGTCGCGCCGGTCTCTGGCGTGATCGCTTCGACCCACGTCGTCGCCGGCCAGGTGGTCGATGCACGCGAGCTGGTGTTCGAGGTGGTCGATCCTCAGCGCCTGCACATCGAGGCCGTGGCCTTTGACCCTGCGGTCGCTGCCGGCATCGGGCGGGCGACCCTCGCCGTCGGCAACGAGCGGGTGCCGCTCGCCTTTGTCGGCGCCGCCCGCAGCCTGCGCGAGCAGGCGCTTCCGCTGACCTTCCGCGCGCAGGGCAAAGCCCTCACCGCCCTGTCCGTCGGCCAGCCGGTGCGCGTCTTCGTCCAGGGCAAGGAGCTGGTCAAGGGCATCGCGGTGCCGGTGGCATCGCTGATGAAGAACCCGGCGAACCAGACCATCGTGTGGGTGAAGACCGCGCCCGAGCGCTTCGAACCACGCACGGTGACCGTGGAGCCGCTGGACGGCGTGAGCATTGCCGTCACCTCCGGCCTGAAAGCCGGTGATCGGGTCGCCACGCAAGGCGCGACCCTGATCAACCAGGTCCGCTGAGGAGCCATCGATGTTCAAGTGGCTCCTCGACAACAGCCTGACGAACCGGCTGCTGGTGATCATCGCCAGCGTCGTGCTGATGGCCTACGGCGCGTTCACCCTGTCGCGAACACCGGTGGACGTCTTCCCCGACCTCAACAAGCCGACCGTCACCATCATGACGGAAGCCGGCGGCATGGCCGCCGAGGAGGTGGAACAGCTCATCACCTTCCCGCTGGAGACGACGATGAACGGGCTGCCCGGCGTGGAGAGCGTTCGCTCCACCTCGTCAGCTGGCCTGTCCTTCCTCTACGTCACCTTCGACTGGAGCACCGACATCTTCCGCGCGAGGCAGCTGGTCGCCGAGCGGCTGGCATCGATGGAGGAAGGTCTGGCCGAGGGCGTCGTGCCGCGCATGGGGCCGATCAGCTCGATCATGGGCGAGATCATGCAGATCGCGATTCCCGTCGATCCGAGCAAGATCAGCCCGATGGCCGTGCGCGAGTACGCCGACTGGGTGCTGCGGCCTCGCCTGCTGTCGGTGCCCGGCGTTGCGCAGGTGATCCCGATCGGCGGTGAGGTGCGGCAGTTCCAGGTGCAGCCCAACACCGCGCGCATGGCGGAACTGGGCATTACCCACGAGCAACTCGAAGGGGCGCTCAAGGGCTATTCGGCCAACACCTCTGGCGGCTTCCTGGAACTGAACGGCCGCGAGTACCTGATCCGCAACCTCGGCCGCACCTCGCGGCTCGATGACCTGAAGAACCTGGCGCTGTCGGCGAAGAACGGCCAGCCAATCCTGCTGCGGCAGATCGCCGAAGTCACCTTCGCCGCGGCACTCAAGCGCGGCGACGCGGGCTTCGAAGGCAAGCCGGCCGTCATCCTGGGCATCCAGAAGCAGCCGACCGCCGACACCATCGCGCTCACCAAGTCCATCGAGGACGCGCTGGTCGGGTTGAAGGCTTCGCTGCCGGCCGGCATGGAGGCACCGCGCGTGACCTTCCGGCAGGCCAGCTTCATCGAGGCCTCGATCACCACGCTGCAGGGCAAGCTGATCGGTGCCTCGGTATTCGTGGCGGTGATCCTGTTCTTCTTCCTCGGGACCTTGCGGCCGACCATCATCGCGCTGACGGCTATTCCCGTATCGATCTTCATCACCGCACTGGTCTTCAAGTACTTCGGCCTGTCGATCAACACGATGACGCTGGGTGGCCTGGCGATAGCCATCGGCGGCCTGGTCGACGACGCGGTGGTCGGCGTCGAGAACGTGCTGCGGCGGCTGAAGGCCGACCGGGCCAACCATCCGCACAGCCGGTTGCACCCGATCGAGGTTGTCGCACACGCCACGATGGAAGTGCGCTCGGCCATCCTCTACGCGACGGTCATCATCGTGCTGGTCTTCATCCCGCTGTTCGCGCTGCCGGGGCTGGAGGGCAAGCTGTTCGTGCCGCTGGGCATCGCCTTCATCGTCTCGACGCTGGCCTCGCTGATCGTTTCGGTGACGGTGACGCCCGTGCTCAGCTTCTACCTGCTGCCGCGGATGAAGAACCTGGACCATGGCGACACCAAGGTCCTGGCCTGGCTGAAGGCGCGCTACCGCAGCAGCCTGCAAGGCGTGCTGGATCGGCCCAAGGCTGCCATGGCCGCGGCGGGTGCTGCGGTCCTGGTGGCCGCGGTCGCCGTACCGTTCTTCCCCACGACCTTCCTGCCGCCCTTCAACGAGGGAACGCTGCTGGTCGGCCTGCGCTTGAATCCGGGCGTCACCTTGACGGAGACCTCGGCGCTGGCGCGCCAGGCCGAGGTGCTGGTCAAGCAGGTGCCGGAGGTGACGCACGTTGGAAGGCGCAGCGGCCGGGCGGAGCTCGACGAGCACGCGGAAGGCGTGCACGTCAGCGAACTCGACGTCGGTCTCAAGCCCACCGCCGAGCTGACGCGCAGCATGGACGAGATCAAAGCCGACATTCGCAAGAGGCTGGTGAACCTGCCGGCCGCCCTGGAGATCGGTCAGCCCATCTCGCACCGCATCGACCACATGCTCTCGGGCGTGCGTTCGCAGATCGCCATCAAGATCTTCGGAGAGGATCTCGACGCGCTGCGCGGCCAGGCCGATGCTCTGCGCGCCAAGCTGGCCACCATCCCGGGCATCGCCGACCTGCAGATCGAGAAGCAGGTGCTGGCGCCGCAGATCAAGGTGCGCGTCGACTACGCGGCCGCCGCGCAGTACGGCGTGCCGGCACCCCAGGTGCTGTCGGCGCTGCAGGCCCTGGTCGAGGGCGAGAAGGTGACGCAGATCGTCGAGGGCGGCCGGCGCTTCGCGCTGGTGGTCAAGCTGCCGGAGTCGGCGCGCTCCGTCGAAGGACTGGGCCAGATCCTGATCGAGACGCCCAACGGCCGCATCCCGCTGTCGAAGATCGCAACGATCGAAGACGGCGACGGACCCAACCAGATCAGCCGCGACGATGGCAAGCGACGCATCGTGTTGTCGGCGAATGCGTCCGGCCGCGCGCTGTCCGAGATCGTCGCCGACATCCGCAAGGTGGCGGCCGAGACCAAGCTGCCCGAGGGTTACTTCATCACCCTCGGCGGCCAGTTCCAGGCGCAGGAGGAGGCCTCGCGCCTGGTCGGCCTGCTGTCCATCGTGTCGCTGACGCTGATGTTCGTGGTGCTCTACAGCCGCTACAAGTCGGCCGCGCTGTCGGCGCTGATCATGGTGAACATCCCGCTCGCCCTGGTCGGCGCGGTGATCGGCCTGTGGCTGTCAGGCCAGCCGCTGAGCGTGGCGGCTCTGGTCGGCTTCATCACGCTGGCCGGTATCTCGGTGCGCAACGGCATCCTGAAGGTCAGCCACTACATCAACCTGATGCGCTTCGAGGGCGAGTCCTTCGACCAGAAGATGATCCTGCGCGGCTCGCTGGAGCGGCTCAGCCCGGTGCTGATGACGGCGCTGGTCACGGCGTTTGCGCTGGCACCGCTGCTGTTCGAGGCCGAGCAGCCCGGCACCGAGGTGCTGCACCCGGTGGCCGTCGTGATCTTCTCCGGCCTGATCGGCTCGACCTTGCTCGACACCTTCCTCACGCCCGCGATGTTCTGGCTCTTCGGGCGCAAGCCGGCCGAGGCGCTGCTGGACGACAAGGACGCCGAGGCCCTGTGACCACGTTCTGACCCTTCCCAGTTCCTACCCACCACCCCGAAAGGACTCCCATGAAGACTCAAGCCCTTCTTGCTTCCATCGCCCTGGCCCTGGCCGGCTCGGCCTTCGCGGCGGGCGAACACAACCACGCTCACGAGCACAAGCCGCTGCACGGCGGCCTGGTCGTCGAAGTCAAGGACATGGACTACGAGTTGGTGGCCAAGTCGACCGTGATCCAGCTTCACCTGCGCGACCACGGCAAGCCCACCGATGTGGCCAAGGCCAGCGCCAAGCTGACGCTGCTCAGCGGCGCCGAGAAGCAGGAGGTCGAACTCAAGCCCGCCGGGGACAAGCTCGAAGCCACGGGCACCTTCAAGGTCGGTCCCGGCACCAAGGTGGTGGCCCTGGTGACCATCGCCGGCAAGCCGGCCGGCACCGTGCGCTTTGCGCTGAAGTGATCGCCATGGACAAGCAACGAACGATCCTCGTGGCTACGCTGGGGGCGGCCGTGCTGCTGGCCGGCTGCGCCACGCCGCGCGCACCCGACCCCACGGCCGAGGTCCCGCACTGCTACAAGAGCAACAAGGGCCGGGTGATTGCCTGCACCCCGACGGCGGCGCCCAGCCTGAACGCGGATGCCGAGGCCAAGCGCTTCGTGCCGGACCGCGATGCGCTGACCGTCTACGTCGTGCGGCGCAACTGGGGGGACGGCCGCAACTTCGTGAAGGTCTACCCCGATGGCGGCGCCGGCGTCGACACCCTGCCCGACACCATGGTGCGGTTCAAGTTCAAGCCCGGAAGCCACAGCGTCGCCTTCGAGTTCGATGGCAAGCGCCAGAGCACGACAGTGGAGGGCCGGGCGGGCGAGACCCGCTTCCTCCGTTTTGACGGCATGGTGTGGGCCTGGAAGAGCACCTACGAGTGGGTGGTCGAGTCCGAGACGGCGACCCGCGAGCGCGCGCTCAAGGCCCGGCTCGTTGCAGACGTTGCCGTGCTCTGACCCCGACGGCGCGCCCGTTGGCCCATGGCAGCCACACTTCAATCCGCCTGTGGCACGGTCGTCAGGTATCTGCATTAGATTGATGGTGATCAAGCCACCCAGGCCAAGCCAGCGCGCATACTCAATGTCGAAAGACTAGGCACGTCCAATCCATGTTCCGCTACCGCCAACAACTACGCCACTGGGCAGCGCTTGCGCTGTTTCTGTGGTTGTTCGGCATTGGTGCGAGCATCGCGAATGCATGTGTCACCGCAGGACCGGTAACGCCAGTCGCTGCGGCGGCCAGCCCAGTGGTGGCAGTGGCGGATGCGCACCACGCCCAGGCTGGGACTGATGGTACTGGCTGGCCTTCTCAAAGTGCCGATGAGCCATGCCATCTCGGAAGCCTCTCCCAGGCGAACTGCCAGGACTTCTGCGACAAGGCTGCGGTGTCGATTCCGCCGCTGAAATCGGCTCTGGATGATGGCCAATTGCATGCAGTGATCGCGCCGACGGCCATGACCGTCGTGCCGATGCCGGCCTTCGCGCCGGTGCAGTTGCGGGTGCCGCGCCGGGATGGCGTGCTGGCCCCGCCGATCCCCATCGCGTTCCTGCGTCTGGCGCTATAGCGCCTGACACTGGCAGACAGCCGTCCTGGCTGCTCTGACCAGTGCACTCCCGACGCCCGCTGACTGCCACCATCCGGTGATGAGCGCGAGCGGCGGGCTCCTCCCCTTGTTCGACCCTGCCTCGCCCTTGGCGAACCGGTCCATCGAACCCCTTGCATCCATCCGCCTGGAGTTCACTGCCATGAGCACGTTCCGCACCCTCTTCGTTTCCGCCCTCTTCGCCTCTGCAGCCCTGGCTGCCTCGGCACAGACCCCGCCCGCTGCCAGCGCTTCGATGCCCATGGGCGGTGCCATGATGTCCCACGACTGCGCCAAGCCGATGGCCAAGCACGACCACGGCGCCGAACGGGGCACGCCGCGCTCAGCGCCCAAGTCCGGCCCTTGCGCGCCAGGCATGGGGGCGATGGCGCCGGAAGGCTCTGCCTCGGCAGCGCCGGCCAAGAAGCTGCCCAAGCACAACCACGGCGCTGAGAAGAACCGCTGATGCGCCCGTACCCTTCGCCGACCTCGCCTGGAGCCCTTCGATGACGACACTGAAAAAACAGGCCCCCAAGCCGCCGACTGGCGGGTCGTCGCCTCGGGCGAATGCTCCCACCCAGGTGCCCGGACGAAGGGTGCGCAAGCTGTTGTTCGTCCTCTTGGCCGCCACCAGCCTGTCCTGGCCGGTGGCGGCGCAGGAGCCAGTGCTGGGGGCTGACCTCCCAGGCCTTCTGAGCTTTGCCCGCACGCAGAGTCCGGAACTCCGGGCCATGCAGGCCGAGGCCGACGCCGCCGCACAGCGCGTCGGCCCCGCCGGCGCGCTGCCCGATCCGGTGCTGCGCGTCGAGCTCATGAACATCAACAACTACGGCACGGACGCGTCGCCCAGTCTCCTGCCATCGAAGGTCGGCGAGACCAAGTACACGCTGATGCAGTCGCTGCCGCTGTGGGGCAAGCGCGACCTCAAGCGGGACGCGGCGAGCGCCGACGCGCGCCAGGCCGACGCGCGCAGCGAGGCTGCATGGGCCGAACTCGCGGCGCGCATCAAGGCGACCTATGCCGAGTACTACCGCGCCGCAGGCAACGAGCGGCTCTCCACCGAAGTGCTGGGTCTGATGGCGCGGCTGGAACAGGTGTCGCAGGCCCGCTATGCCGGCGGCCTCGCCGGGCAGTCCGATGCGATCCGCGCCCAGCTGGAGCAGACCGCCATGCGCGCCGAGCTGATCGCCCTGGACGGCGAGAAGCGGCAGATCCGCGCCCGGCTCAATGCCTTGCTCGCTCGCGACAGCGCCGCGCCCCTGGCCGATCCGCTCGCCCTGCGCCCGGTGCCGCCGGTCACGACGGCGGACGCCGCGTCGCTGGCCGAACGCGCCCGTACCCGCAACCCGCTGATCCAGGCCGAGCTGGCCCGCGTCGCCGCAGCGCAGAAGAACCGTGACCTCACGCAGCGCAACCGCTACCCGGATCTGACCGTCGGGGTGTCGCCGTCGCAGATGGGCTCGCGCATCACGACCTGGGGCGTGATGGTGGAGATGAACATCCCGCTGCAGCAGGAATCCCGCCGCAGCCAGGAGCGCGAGGCCGAGGCCATGGTGGCCGCCGCGCGGTCCCGCACCGAGAGCCTCTCGCAGCAGCTGCTGGGCGACCTCGCCGTGAACCTGGCCGGCCTGGAGGCCGCACGACGCACCGAGACGCTGGTGAAGACCCAGCTCCTGCCGCAATCGGAGCTGGGGCTGCAGTCCGCGCTGGCGGCCTACGAGAACGGCAAGGCCGAGTTCTCGATGCTGCTGGAAGCCCAGCGGCAGATCCGCAAGGCCCGGCAAGAAGTCCTCAAGTCGCAGGTCGAAGCGCAGATGCGCCTGGCCGAGATCGAACGCATCCTGGGAGAAGACCTGTGAAGACCTCCACCATCGTGTCCGCCGTCGTCCTGCTCGGGGCGGTCGGTGCGGGCAGCTACTGGCTGGGCGCCCGCTCGCAGCAGCATCCGTCCGAGGCCTCGGTCGCCAGCGCCGCGTCCGCTCCCGCTGCGACACCCAAGCAGCGCAAGCTGCTCTACTACCGCAACCCGATGGGGCTGGCCGACACCTCGCCAACGCCGAAGAAGGACCCGATGGGGATGGACTACATCCCGGTCTACGAGGGGGAAGACGAATCGACGCCGGGTGCCGAGGCCGCATCGCCCAACCAGGTCCGCATCAGCACCGAGAAGATCCAGAAGCTCGGCGTGCGCACCGAGGCCGCCGCGATGCGACTGCTCGGCAAGACGGTGCGCGCCGCGGGCCGCATCGAGCCCGACGAGCGCCGCGTGTTCGCCGTCACCGCCAAGTTCGAAGGCTATGTCGAACGGCTGCACGTCAACGCGACCGGCCAGCCCGTCGCCAAGGGCCAGCCACTGTTCGAGGCCTACAGCCCTGAACTCGTCGCCGCCCAACGCGAGTACGCCATCGCGATGCAGGGGCTCGAGGCGATGAAGGACGCCGGCGCCGATGCACAGGCCAGCATGCGGCAGCTCGCCGACTCCAGCCTCGCGCGGCTGCGCAACTGGGACCTGTCGCCGTCGCAGGTGACGGCGCTGATGAAGTCCGGCCAGCCGCAGCGCACGATTTCGTTCCCGTCGCCCGTCTCCGGCATCGTCTCGGAGAAGAAGGCGCTGCAGGGCATGCGCTTCATGCCCGGCGAGATGCTGTACCAGGTGACCGACCTGTCGTCGGTCTGGGTCGTCGCCGATCTGTCGGAACAGGACATCGGCCTGATCAGGAGCGGCGCGAAGGCGCGCGTCACGACCACGGCGTATCCCAACGAGGCATTCGACGGCCGCATCACCTACATCTATCCCACGATGAAGGCTGAGACGCGCAGCGTTCCCGTGCGGGTCGAGATGGCCAATCCGGCGCAAAAGCTCAAGCCGGCCATGTTCGCGCAGGTGGAGGTGTCAGTGGGTGGCAAGGCGCCGGTGCTCACCGTACCGGAGTCGGCGGTGATCGACAGCGGCACCCGGCGCATCGTGCTTGTCCAGGTCAAGGAAGGCCGGTTCGAGCCGCGTGAAGTCGAGGTCGGCGCGCGCAGCGACAGCTACGTCGAGATCCTCAAGGGCGTACGCGATGGCGAGCAGGTCGTCGTCGCCGCGAACTTCCTGATCGACGCGGAGAGCAACCTCAAGGCGGCAGTGGGCGGTCTCGGTGGTCACAGCGGTCATGGCAATCCGGCCAAGGGTGCCGAGAGTGCGGCATTGGGTGGCGCACCCGCTGGCCCCGCCGCATCGTCGGCACCGGCTCCTGCCGCGATCGGACACAGAGCCGAAGGCACCGTCGAAGGCGTTGACCTCAAGGCCGGCACGCTCAGCCTGAACCATGGCGCCGTTCCGACGCTGAAGTGGCCCGCGATGACGATGGAGTTCAAGGCAGCCAACGCTTCGCTGCTGACTGGCTTGAAGCCGGGTCAGAAAGTGGGCTTCGAGTTCGTCGAGCGCCAGCCTGGCGAATACATGGTGACGTCGATCAGAACGGCTCCCGGCGCGGCATCTCCGCCCAAGCCGGTGGCGCCGGCCACAAGCGCCGCCACCACCTCGCACTCCGGCCACTGAGCAGAGGACGCCATGCTGTCCAGAATCATCCAGTGGTCAGGCCGGAACCCGTTCCTGGTCCTGCTCGCCACCCTGTTCGTCGTTCTCGGCGGCATCGTCGCCGTGATGAAAACGCCCCTCGACGCCCTGCCAGACCTGTCGGACGTGCAGGTCATCGTCTACACCGAGTACCCCGGCCAGGCGCCACAGGTCGTCGAGGACCAGGTGACCTACCCGCTAACCACCGCGATGCTTGCGGTACCGAAGTCGAAGGTCGTGCGTGGCTTCTCGTTCTTCGGTGCCTCGTTCGTCTACGTGATCTTCGAGGACGGCACCGACATCTACTGGGCGCGCAGCCGGGTGCTGGAGTACCTGAACTTCGCATCCAGCCGCCTGCCCAAGGGCGTGTCGCCCTCGCTTGGGCCTGACGCGACCGGTGTCGGCTGGGTCTACCAGTACGTGCTGCTGGCCAAGGACAAGACGCTGGCCGAGTTGCGCACCATCCAGGACTGGTACGTGCGCTACCAGCTCACCAAGGCGCCGGGTGTCGCCGAAGTGGCCTCTCTGGGCGGCTTCGTGCAGACCTACCAGGTCACCGTCGACCCGCTCAAGCTGCGCAGCTTCGGCATTCCGCTGATGAAGGTGTCGCAGGTCATCCGCGACTCCAACCGCGATGTCGGCGGGCGCGTGGTCGAGATGGCTGAGACCGAATTCATGGTGCGTGGCAAGGGCTACCTGCGCAACAAGGCCGACATCGAGCAGCTGGTGGTCAAGAGCGAGGGCGGCACGCCGGTGCTGATCCGCGACATCGCCCGCGTCGAGCTGGCGCCCGACGAGCGGCGCGGCCTGTCCGAGCTGAACGGCGAGGGCGAGGTGGTGTCGGGCATCGCGATGTCGCGCTTCGGGCAGAACGCGCTGGAGGTGATCCACAACCTCAAGGCCAAGGTGACCGAGATTTCGGCTGGCCTGCCGGAGGGCGTGACGATCCAGGCGGTCTACGACCGTTCGGATCTGATCCACCGTGCGATCAAGAACCTCTCCTGGACGCTGGTCGAGGAGAGCGTCATCGTGGCCGTGGTGTGTGTGGTGTTTCTGATGCACGTGCGCTCGGCGCTGGTGGCGATCCTGATGCTGCCGGTGGGCGTGTTGATCTCGATCATCGCGATGCGGATGCTGGGCATGAACTCCAACCTGATGAGCCTGGGCGGCATCGCCATTGCCATCGGAGCGATGGTCGACGCGGCCATCGTGATGATCGAGAACGCGCACAAGCACCTGGAGCGCCTGGATCGCCTGAAACCCGTTCACGGCCTGCGTGACAGAGCCGACGCGATGATCGAGGCCTGCCAGGAAGTGGGCCCGGCCCTGTTCTTCTCGCTGCTGATCATCACCGTGTCCTTCCTGCCGGTGTTCACGCTGGAGTCCCAGGAGGGGCGGCTGTTCTCGCCGCTGGCCTACACCAAGACCTTCGCGATGGCCGGCTCGGCGCTGCTGTCGGTGACGCTGGTGCCGGTGCTGATGATGCTGTTCATTCGCGGCCGGATCATGCCGGAGGCCAGGAACCCGGTGAACCGCTTCCTGATCTGGGTCTATAGGCCAATCATCGAGGCCGTCATGCGCTGGAAGAAGCTGACCATCGTGCTGGCATTGATCTCGCTGGGGCTGTCGTACTACCCGGCGTCCAGGCTCGGCAGCGAGTTCATGCCGACCCTCAACGAAGGCACGCTGCTGTACATGCCGGCCTCGCTGCCGGGCATGTCCATCACCAAGGCTGCCGAGGTGCTTCAGACGCAGGACAAGATCATCAAGAGCTTCCCCGAGGTCAGTTCGGTGTACGGCAAGGCCGGCCGCGCCAGCACGGCCACTGATCCTGCCCCCATCGAGATGTTCGAGACTGTCATCAACCTGAAACCACAGGACCAATGGCGGGCCGGCATGACCACCGACAAGCTGATCACTGAGATGGACAAGGCGCTGCAGTTCCCAGGGGTGTCCAACGCCTGGACGATGCCGATCAAGGCGCGCATCGACATGCTGTCGACCGGCATCCGCACGCCGATCGGGATCAAGGTCTTCGGCAAGGACCTGGGCGAAATGGAGAAGCTGGCCCGGGAGATCGAGGCCGTGGTGAAGACGGTGCCGGGCACGACATCCGCCTTCGCCGAACGGCTCACGGGCGCCAGCTACCTCAACATCGAGCCCGACCGCGTGGCGCTGGCGCGCTACGGCCTTTCGGTGGGCGAACTGCTGGACGTCATCGGCACGGGCTTGGGTGGCGAGATGGTCACCACCACCGTGGAGGGCCGCGAGCGCTTCGGCGTCACCGTGCGCTACCCACGCGAACTGCGCAGCAGCCCCGAACAGATCGAGCGCGAGGTGCTGGTGCCCATCATGGGCGGCGCCATGGTGCCGCTTGGCCAGGTGGCCAAGGTGGTGGTGGCACGCGGCACACCCGGCATCCGCACCGAAAACGCGCTGCTGTCGGCGTACATATTTGTCGACATCCGAGGCCGTGACATCGGCAGCTATGTCGCCGACGCGCGCAAGGCGGTGGCCGAGCAGGTGAAGTTCCCGGCCGGCTACTACATCACCTGGAGCGGCCAGTTCGAGGCCATGGAGCGTGCCATCGAGAAGATGAAGATCGTCGTGCCGGTCACGCTGCTGTTGATCTTCCTGTTGCTTTACCTGAATTTCCGACGGCTCCCCGAGACCTTCATCGTGATGCTGTCGGTGCCATTTGCGCTGGTGGGTGGTGTGTGGCTGATGTGGTGGCTCGACTACAACCTGTCGGTGGCAGTGGCCGTCGGATTCATCGCGCTGGCCGGGGTCGCGGCGGAGACGGGTGTGGTGATGCTGATCTACCTCGACCATGCCTGGGAGGAAGCCCAGCAACGCTGCCGCCATGAAGGCCGCCTGGCCGGGCCAGCCGACCTCTACACCGCGGTGATGGAAGGCGCTGTCGAACGTGTGCGACCCAAGATGATGACCGTGGTGGCCATCATGGCTGGCCTGCTGCCGATCATGTGGGGCACCGGTACCGGCTCGGAGGTGATGAGCCGCATCGCCGCGCCGATGGTCGGCGGCATGATTTCGTCGACCGTGCTGACGCTGGGCGTGATCCCGGCACTGTACGCCCTGGTCAAGCAGTGGCAGCTGAGGCGCGAATCGGCGGGGCCAGCGGCGGCAGCGGTCAACGCGGTGGCCAGCACATGAAGAGCCTCGCCCTCCCTCGGCGCCGCGGCCTTACTTGTGTGGTGCACTGGGCGTTGGCCGCCCTGGCCGTGATGCTGAGCGCTTGTGCGTCGCTGGAGCCTGGCCATCAGCGCCCGTCCTCGTCGAGCATCACCGATCCAGACTTGACCACCCTGGGTCGCGCCTTCGCCCGCGACGCGGCCGTGCGCAACGGACAGTCGGGTTTCAAGGTGGTCGCTACGGGGCATGAGGCGCTTGTCGCCCGAGGCGCTCTGACGGAGCTGGCAGAGCGCACGCTGGATCTGCAGTACTACAGCGTGGGGGACGACTCGAGTTCCGAACTGCTTCTGTCCCGCTTGCTGGTTGCTGCCGAACGGGGCGTCCGCGTTCGCGTGCTGCTGGACGACCTGTTCGCGAGCGCGCGCAAGTTCGGCGCGCGCGCCCGTGCCGCGCACCCGAATATCGAAGTGCGTCTGTTCAATCCATTCCGCGCGATCGGCAGCTCCGGCCTAGTGCGGTTGCCGGAACTCGCCTTCGACGCTGAGCGCCTGAACGTGCGCATGCACAACAAAGCTTGGATTGCCGACAGCGCGGCAGCGGTCTTCGGCAGCCGGAATGTCGGCGACGAGTACTTCGACTTGAGCGAAGGCGAAGGCTTCACCGACATCGATCTGCTCGTCGTCGGGCCGGCCGTGCGCGCAATGTCGGAGGCTTTCGACCGCTACTGGAACAGCGATCGAGCGCTTCCCATCGAGCGATTTGCGCCCATACCCGAAGCTGCCGCGCGCGAACGCGTGCGGCGCGGATTGCGCGAACTGGCCATCGATTGCCAGGCAAACGCCCCATGTCGTTGGCTGGCCGAAACGGAGCTGCGCGAGGCGCTGCGCGCCGGCTGGCTGCCGCTGGTCTGGGCGTCGGCGCGCTTTCTGGCTGATGCGCCCGAAGGCGAGAAGTCGGGGATCGCCTCGGGAATCGAACATGGCTATATCGGCGACGACCCCGCGGGTGCGCAAACGGTGTCAGAGCTGCTGATCGCCTCGCCTTATTTCATACCGGACGCACACGGCATCGCCCACCTCACGCAGATGAGCCGGCGCGGTGTGCGCGTGGCCGTTCTGACCAACTCGTTGGCCTCAACCGACTCCGTTGCCGCGCATGCCGGCTATGCCGGGCGCAGAGCGGAATTGTTGAGCGCCGGCGTCGAACTCCACGAGTTCAAGCCGCAGAACGGGATGCAGCATCGCTGGCGCCACCGGTGGGGCCGCGCATCGCCGGCAAGCCTTCATACCAAGCTCGTTGTCCAGGACCGCACGCGCGTGGTGATCGGCTCGCTCAACCAGGACCCGCGCTCGCGCCTGCACAACACCGAGTCGTGGCTGATGATCGAGAGCCGCGAACTCGCCGCCGAACTGGCTGATCATTTCGAGGAAGGCATTGATTTGCATCATTCGTTTCGCGTCGAATATGGAAGCAATGCCGCGGGTGGCGACTCGCTCAGCTGGCTATCGTCCGAACAAGGATTGATTGTTCGCCACGATAGCGAGCCGATGACGGACGTTTGGCTGTTGCTCTGGCGCGCCACGCTTCGTTGGCTGGTTCCGGAGCATCTGCTGTGAAGCAGGTTGCTGCAAAGCCGCGTGGGCGCATCGAGAGGCCGGCTCACGGGCATGCGACTGCAGCCGGCTTTGATGACATCGCGTCGCGTTTCGACGCAGTGGCAACTGAGCACCGGCAAATGGTCAGGCAGAAGAAGCCCCGACTTTGTGTGTTCGACATGACTCAAAAGACTGACTTTCGCTGGCCAGCGCCACCATCAACAACGGCGTCGGCCCAACCCAATCGGAGTTCGGCATGAATCGAAGACACTTCTTTCTCAATGTTTCAGCGGTGGCCGCAGTGTCGGCGCTACCCACGGTTGCCACGCCAGCGGTGCCGGAGTTGCAGGTCTTCAAGAGCTCGACGTGTGGCTGCTGCGGTGCCTGGGTTGAGCACATGCGCGCGGCCGGCTTCACCGTCAAGGTGACCGAGGTCGACGACACCACGGCGGCACGCCAGCGCCTCGGCCTGCCGGATCGCTTTGGCAGTTGCCACACGGCCACCGTTGCCGGCTACGTGCTCGAAGGCCACGTGCCGGCAGCCGAGGTCAAGCGACTGCTGACCCAGCGGCCCAAGGCCCTTGGATTGGCCGTGCCGGGCATGCCGCCGTCGGCACCTGGCATGGACGTTCCCGGACGCAAGGACCCGTACGACGTTCTGCTCATCAGCGCCGACGGGCAGTCCAGGGTCTTCGCTGCCTACCCCAAGTAGGCCCTGCACCGCCCGCGCTTACCGGCATAGATCAGCCCATCCTTCTGGAGCAGACATGAACACAACGCTGACATTGGCAGGCAAGCGGGTCGACGCCCGCAGGCGGACCCTGCTCCTGGGCGCGGCAGGCGCGTCACTTGCGCAGCTCTCGGGCTGCGGCGGAGGCAATGGCTCGTCGATGATGGGCCAGAATGGAAATGCGCCGCTTGTCGATCCGGCCGCGGGCGCTGCGGCCGAGCGCAGCTTGCCCATCGTGCAGCAGGACACCGGCATCGTGGACGGCAGCGGCGGACGGCAGTTCTCGTTGACCGTCGGGCGTGGCAGTTCGCAGCTTCTGAGCGGCGTCAACACGCCCACGCTGGGCTATACCGGCGCGCTGCTGGGCCCCGCCTTGCGATTGCGCACCGGCGAGCGCACCACGATTCGCGTTCGCAACGACCTGGACGAAGTCACAACGGCCCACTGGCATGGACTGGTGGTCCCGCCCGACATGGACGGTGGCCCGCACCAGCCCATCGCACCCGGCGCCACCTGGGAGGCGAGCTTCACGGTGGCCAATCCGGCATCCACCTGCTGGTTCCATCCCCACACCCACGGAAGCACCGGACGACAGGTGGTGTCCGGCCTGGCCGGGCTGCTGATCGTCGATGACGGCACTCTGGCACCTGCCTCCTTGCCCGACACCTGGGGTGTCGATGACCTGGCGCTGGTGCTGCAGGACAAGCGGCTCCTGGCCGATGGCCGAATCGACTACGCGCTGACGGCCAGCGATCAGTTGGTCGGATACGCCGGCGATCGGCTCCTGGTCAACGGCATGTTCGGCCCGACCTGGCGCGCACCCCAGCAATGGGTTCGGTTGCGACTGCTCAACGGCTGCAACGCACGCATCCTGGTGCTGCGGCTCAGCGATGCCACGCCCCTGCTGCAGATCGCCAACGAAGCGGGCCTGCTCGCCGCCCCGTGGCCACGCAGCGCCCTCACGCTGGCACCCGGTGAGCGGGCCGAGGTGCTGGTCAACTTCGGCCTCGCCCGTTCCGGCCAGGTGACGCGCCTGCTGGCCAGCACGGCCGGTGGCGGCATGGGGATGGGAATGGGTTCAGGCATGGGCACAGGGTCGGAAACCGAGGTCACGGCCCTGACCATGCGCGTCGACCGACCCAGCCAGCCCGGCGCGATGGCCTCACCCCCGACCCGGCTGTCACCCGCAGCGGCCATCTCGGCCGGCCCGGGTGCCACGGTCAGAACCTTCAGCCTTGACGGCGGGATGATGGGCAGCCCGTTCACCATCAATGGTCGACGATTCGACATCGGCCGCATCGATCTGGCCATGCCGGCCGGCGCCACCGAGGTCTGGCGCTTCGTCAATGCCACAGGCATGGCCCACCCGATGCACGTTCATGGCGTTCGGATGTCACTGCTCTCGCGTGACGGCACCCCGCCGTCGACGCACGAGCAAGGCCTGCGCGATACCGTCCTCGTCGAGGCGATGCAGACCATCAGCGTCGCCGTGCAGGCGCCGCCGGTGGCGTCATCGGTGCCGCTCATGTTCCATTGCCACATCCTCGAACACGAGGACGCCGGCATGATGGGTCAGTTCGTCACGGCTTGAGTCTTTACTTCACGGGTTCGATTGCGGT
>WBZS01000551.1_pt1 | contig 44415 bp, 39 predicted proteins | sample 5204201 | NCBI WGS metagenome assembly WBZS01 (sample SAMN12344357, study PRJNA552823) | activated sludge metagenome | biome: Activated sludge suspended growth; feature: Nitrification reactor; material: Wastewater; isolation source: activated sludge from nitrification reactor of wastewater...
TCCGCGTCGACGCGGTGAAGCACATGTCGGCCGACGACGTGGCCGCGATCATGGGGCGGCTCAGCAAGCCCGTCGAGCGCTACTACGAGGTGATCGACAAGGGCGGTGAGCCGATCTCGATGACCGAATACACGGGGTCAGGCAAGGTGCTGGTGTTCAGCTATGGCGACGAGGTCGGGTCGGCGTTCCAGTGGGGCAAGATCGCGACGCTGCGCAATCTCGCTGGGGGAGTGGACGGCACGGTCGCGCGGGTCTTCCTCGACAACCACGACACCCAACGGCACGGGGGTGCCCAGGTGCTCACCCACAAACAGCCGCGGCTCTATGCGCTGGCCAACGTCTTCATGCTCGCCTGGCCCTACGGCGAGCCCACGGTGATGTCGTCGTACTCGTTCACCGACCCCGATGCCGGGCCGGCATCGACCGACCAGAGCGGGACGACCAAGGACACCGCCTGCGGCTCGGACGCATGGGAATGCGAGCACCGCTGGCAGTCGACCGAGGGAATGGTGGGCTTCCACAACGTGGTCAAAGGCACCGGCGTGGAGCTGTGGTGGGAGGACCCGAGCGGCAACTCGGTCGCCTTCGCGCGAGGCGACCGCGGGTATGTCATCGTCAACAACGCGACCTCACCGCTCGCGGGTCGCTCCTTCCAATCCCGTATGCCGCCCGGCACCTATTGCGACATCGTCCACGGCGCGGTGGTTGACGGCAAGTGCACCGGCCCGAGTGTCACCGTGAAGGCGGACGGCTGGTTCACCGCCGATGTCGCCAACCTCGACGCCCTCGCCATCCACGTCGGCGCGAAGCTGTGACGGAGTCCGGCGCCGGCGGCAGGCGGGCCGGGAGGTCTCAGCCTCGGGAGCGGGCAGCCCCCAAGGACGTGGAGGCAACCTTCGGGTTCCTGCGCCGGCACGGTTTCGACGTTGTCGACGATGGAGGCTTCCGGGAGCTGCGCTGGACCGTCTTTGGCGATGGAGTGCGGTGCATCCGAATCGACGAGGATCTCGATGCCAGGGTCGCCAGTGTCTCCCTCGGGTTGCAGTCTGGTCCACCCCCCGCCGTGGTCAAGGGATCTCCGGCCGTGTCGCAGGCCCAATTGGTTCCTCTGGGCAAGGTGGCGCAGGCCCAAGACAAGGACCTCTTGGACCGGATCATGGAAGCTGATCGGATCAGGCACACCTCAAGCCGCCTCCGCGCCCTGACTGTCGAGGCCGTCGTCTTTCACGTCTTCGCGCAGGAGTTCCTGACCGACCCCACACACTTCCTGTCCCGCTATTGGTAGTGGGTCGGGCGTGATCTAGGTGCATCCCGTTATGGGATTCACCTTGGTATGGTTGTGGGATGAGCACCCAGATCGCTGTACGGCTCCCCGAAGATCTGGTCGCGTTCTTGGACGCCTCCGTGAAGTCCGGGGTCGCGCCCAGCCGGGCCGCCCTGGTGGCCCGCGCGGTGGAACGAGAGATGCGCCGCCAGCGCGCCGAGGGTGATGTGGCCATCCTTCGGTCGGCGGGAGCCGCTGACGACTTGGACGAGCTGGTTGCCTGGAGTGCCACCCGCGCGGTTGCCGAGGGCTGACGGGTGCGCGAGATCTGCCTGGCGCACCTGGACAAGGCGCGCCCGGTCCTGGTGCTGACGCGCCCCCTTGCTCGGCCGGCCGTGACCAAGGTGACCGTTGCCCCCATCACGTCGACGATCAAAGGGTTGTCCAGTGAGGTCCCGCTCGGGCCGGAGAACGGCCTCGATCACCCGAGCGTCGCGTCGATCGACAACATCGTGACGATTCCCACTGCTCTTCTCTGCCAGACGGTCGGATTCCTCACCGACGAACAAGAGGCGCTGCTCGCGCGGGCCATCGTGCTGGCCTTCGACCTACCCGTCCCCTTGCTGGGCTGACTCTGAGGGTGCCCGTGCCACGGGTGCCGCCCATCGGCTGCTCCCTGTGACGCGGGCTACTCAGGACCCACGAACTCCTCTCGGGCGTCGTCGCTCCAAGGCGCCGACCGTCTCGTCCCTGGTCAGGGCAGGTGGACGGTGATCGACTTCGTCTTACCGATTGCCAGCGGGATGCGGGTCGCCTGAGCCTGGCTGGCTGCCCCGTCGTACCACGTGACGGTACCGGTGTCGTTGTCCTGGACCTGCACGAGCAGGCGCCCGGATGGCAGCGGCCGTCCGCCAGTGAACTGGCCCTGGTAGATGTCGAAGTCGCCAATGTAGTCACCGGCTGAGGTGAAGACCAGGCCCACTGCGTCGTGCGAGGCGCCGGAGCCGTCCACAACGGAGACGACCAACGCCGAGGCGGGAAGCAGCTTGGCGCGCACGGTGACGCTCTGGCCCTGGCCGACGTTGACAACCTCTCCCGACTTGAGGGTGACGGCTCCGCCGGCCCATTGGGGCGCGAAGGTGTCCGACCAGAAGAGCGGGGTGTAGTTGCCTGGAGGCACGGCTACGCGGTAACGGCCGTCAGCGTCGGTCTGTGTCTCGTAGAGGGACTCGCCCCAACCGGCGCGCCCGTCATAGGTCCCCCGCGGGGAAATGATGACCCCCGCCACCGGTCGGCCGTCGGGACCGACGACCCGTCCGGTCAGCAGACCGGGCGTGGGGAAGGTCGTGGCCGGTGCTTGAACGCTCTGCCCGGCGGCGATGGTGAAGAGTGAAGCCGTGGCTTGGGTGTTGCGCTTGCTGCCGACCCAGCGCGGCAGGTAGGGGCCACTGCGGTCCTCGGGCGCCAACTGGACGGTGTAACTGCCTGCTGGCAGGCCGATGGCCGACCACACCCCGTCCGGGCCGCTGCACGACGACATGCCTGCGTAGTCACTCGACGTCCCGATCATGGCGGAACCACAGATGCCGGCGATGGGGGCGCCGGTCTTCGCGTCCTGCGCGACGCCGGTGATGACGCCGCCCTTGACCAGATGTGCATCGGCGATCGTCGTCTGGCCGCTCACCACATCAACGAGAGAGGCACCCGACAGGGTCGGGCTGTCGCCGCTAAAGGCGTCGAGATAGGCCCGAGTGGGATCCATGAACTGCAGGAAGACGGACCCAGGTGCCAGGCTGAGCGTGTAATGCCCCGTGTCATCCCCGCAGATCATCCCGGCCATCGGCATACCGCTGTCGCTATAGGGCGCGACGCAAACGTGGGGGATGTCGGCGCCCGTGTTGGCATCGGTCACATGGCCCGTGACGGTCCCGTTGACGTCGGCGAAGGCGGCGGGTGGCTGGGCGACGCCGGACAACGCGACGATGGTGGCTGTGACCAGGCCGAAGGCGCGGCTGAAGTGGTGGCGCATGCGACGTACCCCCTGAGGTTCGGTGAATGGGCGAATCCTACTTTGCGGACATTCCCACCACCAGACCTGGATGGCGACCTGCCGGAAACGGCGGTGAGCGGGCGGCATACAGGCCGATATCCTTCCCAGGCACCCCCTGAAGGAGACCGCCCGTGACCGTCCTGCGCATGTCCAGCCTGTTCCTCCGCACCCTCCGGGAGGACCCGGCCGACGCCGAGGTGCCCAGCCACCGCCTGCTCGTGCGCGCGGGCTACATCCGCCGGGTGAGCCCGGGCATCTACACCTGGCTGCCCCTGGGCCTGCGCGTGCTGCGCAACGTCGAGCGGATCGTCCGCGAGGAGATGGACCAGATCAGCCAGGAGCTGCTCTTCCCCGCGCTGCTACCCCGTGAGCCGTTCGAGGCGACCGGCCGCTGGGTCGAGTACGGCGACAACATCTTCCGACTCAAGGACCGCAAGGACGGGGACTACCTGCTCGGGCCGACCCACGAGGAGCTGTTCACCCTCGCGGTCAAGGACATGTTCAGCTCCTACAAGGACCTGCCGGTCAGCCTCTACCAGATCCAGACGAAGTACCGCGACGAGGCCCGCCCGCGCGCCGGCCTGCTGCGCGGGCGCGAGTTCGTCATGAAGGACTCCTATTCCTTCGACATCGACGAGGCTGGCCTGGCCAAGTCCTACGACGCCCACCGCGACGCCTACATCAAGATCTTCGACCGGCTCGGCTTCCACTACGTCATCGTCCAGGCGATGGCCGGCGCCATGGGCGGTTCCAAGAGCGAGGAGTTCCTCGCGACCGCGGAGAACGGCGAGGACACCTACGTCCGGTGCGAGCACTGCGGGTATGCCGCGAACGTCGAGGCTGTTCGCGTGCCCGCGCCGGCTCCCGTCGCCGCGGACGTGCTCGCCGGTATGCCGCCCGCCCAGGTCATCGACACGCCCGGCACGCCGACCATTGAGAGCCTCGTCGACTTCCTCAACTCGGCGCACCCGCGCGTGGACCGTCCGTGGGCGGCCGGTGACACGCTCAAGAACGTCGTCCTCATGCTGTCCTACCCCGACGGCCGACGTGAGCCGCTCGTCGTGGGCGTCCCCGGTGACCGCGAGGTCGACGAGAAGCGCTTGGCCGCCCAGGTCGAGCCCGCGGTGGCCGTGCCGTTCACGGACAGTGAGTTCGCGGCATACCCGGGGTTGGTGCGGGGCTACATCGGTCCGCAAGCGCTGGGCGCCGACCCGGAGCGGGCGTCCGCGACGGGGATCCGCTACCTCACCGACCCGCGGGTGTCCGAGGGCACCGCGTGGGTGACCGGGGCCAACCTCAACGGCAAGCACGTCCTGGGTCTGGTCGCCGGGCGCGACTTCAGCTCCGACGGGACGATCGAAGCCGCCGAGGTCAAGGTCGGCGACCCCTGTCCGTCGTGCGGCCAGGGCGAGGGCCTGCAGGCTGCGCGCGGCATCGAGATGGGCCACATCTTCCAGCTCGGCACGAAATACGCCCAGGCGCTGGACCTCAAGGTGCTCGACGAGTCGGGCAAGCTCGTCACCGTCGTCATGGGCTCCTACGGGGTCGGGGTCTCGCGGGCCGTCGCCTGTGTCGCCGAGGGCAACCACGACGAGTTCGGGCTGTGCTGGCCGCGGGAGATCTCGCCCGCCGACGTCCACATCGTGGCGACCGGAAAGGACGAGGAAGTCTTCGTCGCGGCCGAGACGCTCGCACGCGAGTTGGCGGACGAAGGCCTTGACGTTGTCTACGACGACCGACGTGGCGTGTCGCCTGGTGTGAAGTTCAAGGACTCCGAGCTCATCGGCGTCCCGACGATCGTCGTCGTCGGACGCGGTCTGGCCGACGGCAAGGTCGAGATCAAGGACCGCCGCTCTGGGGAGCGCCGCGAGGTCGCCGTCGGGCAAGCCCTTGCCGAGGTATGCCGCGAGGTGCGCGGCTGAGGCCGCGCACGGCATACGGGGGAGTGCGGTGACCACTGGCGGACCGGAGGTCCTTGTCCTCGGCGGGGTCGGCGTCGACACGATCGTGCGGGTCCCGGCGCTGCCCGTCCCGCTCGCGGACACGGTCCACGTGGCTCCGATGCTCCGGTATGCCGGTCACTCCGGCAGCGGGTGGGCGCTCGGTCTGCACGCGCTCGGGGTGCAGACCCACCTGCTCGACCTCGTGGGCGACGATCTCGAGGCGATGGTCATCCGGGAGCGGTTCGTCGCCGCCGGTCTGCCGTTCACCGGGATCGTCGTCGCGGAGGGGACCAAGCGCAGCGTCAACCTCGTTGCGGATGACGGCTACCGGATGTCGTTCCATGACGGGCGTGGTCAGCGGTTGCACGACGCCGACGCGGGCTGTCACCGGCCGCTGCTGGCCGTCGCTCGTCACGTCCATGTGACGATCAACGACTGGACCCGACTGGCGATGCGCGAGGCGGTGGCTGCCGGACGCTCGGTCTCGACTGACCTCAACGACTGGGATGGCCGCAACCCCTACCACGAGGAGTTCGCCTATGCCGCCGACCTCGTCCTCCTGTCGGCGGTCGGAGTCGGTGATCGACTCGCTGAGGTGGTGGGCCGAATCTTCGCGCGAGGACGCGCCGGCGTGGTGGTGGCGACCGCGGGGGCCTCGGGCGCCCTCGTGCACGGTCGGGACGGCATACCGGTGGAGGTGTCGGCCGTCGGCATTCCGGGTCGGCCCGTGGTCGACAGCAATGGAGCCGGGGATGCATTCGGGGCAGCGTTCCTTGCGGCCTGGCTGCACGGTTGCGACCATGTGCAGGCCGCCCGTTGGGGTGTCGTGGCGGGTGCCTGGGCCTGTGGCACGGCTGGCACACACGCGGACCCGATCGACCTGCCGACCTTGAGGAGCCTGCTGTGACCGACCCGAGGGCGACGTCGTCGGACGCATCGTCAGCGCGGACACCTGGCGTCCAGGCGGTCATCTTCGACTGGGGCGGCACGATCACGCCGTGGCACACCGTCGACGTGCGCGAGCAGTGGCAGGTGTTCGCTCGCGGAATGGGCGCCATTGCGTGCCCGCTCAACGACACCGCCTCCGCCGTGCTCACCGCAGAGGACGAGGCTTGGCGGCGTGGCCGGACCGAGGGGACGAGTGCCCGTCTGGACGACATCCTGCAGACGGCGGGACTTGACCCGACGCACCCGGCGACGCAGGCCGGGCTCGCGGCATACCGAGAGTTCTGGGAGCCGCACACGTTCACCCATCCGAACATCCAGCAGGTCTGGGAGTGGCTGCGGGACAACGGGATCCGCGTCGGGGTGCTGTCCAACACGATCTGGTCGCGGGACTATCACCGGGGGATCTTCGAGCGGGATGGCGTCCTGCATCTCGTCGACGGCGACGTCTATTCAAGCGAGACACCGTGGGTCAAACCGCGGCCCGAGATCTTCCTCGCCGCGGCGGCTGCCGTGGGCGCCGACCCCAGCGCGTGCGTCTATGTCGGTGACCGGTCCTACGAGGACGTCCACGGGCCGCAGTCGGTCGGGATGCGCGCGGTGTGGATCCCCCATTCGGACATCCCGGCTGACCAGCAGGTCTCACACGAAGCGACGCCGGACGCGGTGGCGCACGAGGTGACCGATGTCGTCGACATCGTGTCGGCGTGGGCCTTCGGCGGGACCGGGGATGCCTGACAGCCCGACGGTCTTCGCCTTGCTCGTGGCCGCGGGGTTCCTCGCGGGATGGGTCGACGCGGTCGTCGGCGGGGGTGGGTTGATCCAGCTACCGGCGCTGGTGTTGGGGCTGCCGGGGGCGGCGCCAGCGCAGCTGCTTGCGACCAATAAGCTCGCGTCGATCTGCGGGACGTCGGTGAGCGCGGCGACGTACTACCGGCGGATCCGGCCCGATCTGCGGACGGCGTTGCCGATGGCTGGTGCGGCATATCTGGGCGCGGTCGGAGGGGCGTTCGTCGGCCTGCACATCCCCAAGAGCGCGTTCAACCCGGTGATCCTCGTGTTGCTCGTCGTCGTCGGTGCCTACACGCTGCTGCGGCCCGACCTCGGGAAGGTCACCGAGCTGCGGCACTCGGGCACCCGGCATACCTCGTATGCCGTCCTCGTCGGCCTCGGCATCGGGGTCTACGACGGGGCCCTCGGACCGGGGACGGGGTCCTTCCTGGTGTTCGCACTGGTGGGATGGCTCGGGTATGCCTTCCTGCAGGCAAGCGCGAAGGCGAAGATCACCAACTTCGCGACCAACCTGGGGGCGCTGACGGTGTTTGTGCCCCAGGGGCAGGTGTTGTGGGTGACCGGTCTGGCCATGGGCGCGGCGAACCTCGTCGGCGGCTATCTCGGCGCTCGGACCGCGGTGCGGCTGGGCAGTGGCTTCATCCGTGCAGTGTTCGTCCTCGTGGTCGGGGCGTTCATCGTGCGGCTCGGGGGAGCGGTCCTCGGGGTATGGCCCTAGGAAGGCGAACCGAGGGGCGTGCAGCGCGGCATACCCTGGCTGCTCGGGAGACCCTTCGGCAGGTCCTCATGCCGCGGACCGAGCCGACTCACAGGGAACTCCTAGGTTCGACGGCGAACCTTTATCCCATGTCCGCAACGACCCTCATCCCCGCCCAGCAGGGAGTCGGCTCCGGCCAACCTGCCGCGCGCCGACCCGTGGGGGTCCCCCACACCCCGCAGTGGTGGCGGGACGCGGCCGGCGCGTTCACCTGGCTGACGATGTTGTTTGTCGTGGCGCTCTGGGTGCGGGGCGGCGGGATCCAGGAGTTGCGCTCCCTCGCCGGTGGCCTTACCACCCTCGGACGGCTGACCGGCATGGTGTCGGCCCAGCTGCTCCTGGTCCAGGTGCTGCTCATGGCGCGGATTCCCCTGGTCGAGCGGTCCTACGGTCAGGACGAGCTCGCGCGGCGGCATCGCCTCGTCGGGCTCTGGTCGTTCAACCTCATGTGGGCTCACCTCGTGCTCATCTGGCTCGGGTATGCCGCCGGGTCCGGACTGGGGATCTGGGGCACCATCGTTGACCTGGTCCTCAACTACCCAGGGATGCTGCTGGCGTTGGCCGGGATGGTCGCGCTCTGCATGGTCGTGGTCACGTCATTCCGCGCCTCGCGAGCCGCACTGCGGTATGAGTCGTGGCACCTGCTGCACCTCTACGCCTACCTCGGTGTCGGGCTGGCCCTGCCGCACCAGCTGTGGACCGGGCAGGACTTCGTCGGCAACTTCGCGGCGACCCTCTTCTGGTGGAGCCTCTGGGGGGCCGCGATTGCCTGTTCGCTCATCTGGCGGGTCGGCCTGCCGATCTGGCGGACCCTGCGCCATCGCCTGGTCGTCGAGCGCGTCTACCCCGAAGGTCCGGGTGTCACCTCGGTCGTCGTCACCGGACGCGATTTGGATCGGCTGCCGGTCGGCGCCGGGCAGTTCTTCCAATGGCGCTTCCTGGACAACCCCGGTGCCAGCCGCGCCCACCCCTACTCGTTGTCCGCGGCTCCAGACGGCCGATCCTTGCGGATCACCGCCGCCCACCTCGGCGATGGTTCGGCGGCCTTGGCACACCTCAAGCCCGGCTCGCGGGTCATGATCGAAGGCCCCTATGGGCGCCTGCACGGCGGAGTCCGGCGGCGCCGCAAGGTGCTGCTCATCGCTTCGGGCATCGGCGTCACACCGATGCGCGCCCTGCTCGAGGAGTTGCCCCAAGGTCCCGGCGACGTCACGCTCGTCTATCGGGCGCGCGAGACCACCGACCTCATCTTCACCGAAGAGCTGCTCGCGCTGGCCAAGGCGCGCGGGGCCCGGATCTTCACCGTTCTCGGGCGGCGGACGACTCGACGGCCCAGTTGGCTGCCGGAGAACGCCGCCCACCTGTCGGACGTCGACGCGTTGCGCCACCTCGTGCCCGACCTGGCCGATCACGACGTCTACATCTGCGGCAACCCGCAGTGGATGGACCTCGTCGAGGCAGCCGCACGGGCCGGGGGTGTGCCGCAGGTCAACATCCACGTCGAACGCTTCGTCTACTGACCCAGAAACCACCCTGACCATCACCGGAAGAGAACCCTCATGCGCCGCATCGTCACCTGGGCATTGAGCACGATCACGACCCTCGTGCTGCTCATGAGCTACCACACGTCCACGTCGAGCACGGCGTCGACCATCCAGGCCTCCGGCGCCACGGCTGGGACAGGCAGCAAGGGCACGGCCCCGGGCGCGGCTGGCTCCGCCGGCTCGGCTGGCACGGGCAAGGGAACGACGGGCGGCGTATCCGGATCGGGTTCGGCGGGCAACAGCGCGACCGGCCTCAGCTTCGCGGGCGCCGCGGTGCCGACGCGGTTCGGCAACGTCCAAGTGCAGATCACCGTCGTTGACAAGAAGATCACCGCCGCCACCGTCCTGCAGATTCCGAACCGGGACCGCAAGGACGTCCAGATCAACAACCGAGCCGTCCCGATCCTCAACGCCGAGGCCGTCCAGGCCCAAAGCGCCGACATCGACATGGTCTCGGGCGCAACGGTCACGTCGGTCGCCTACATCCAGTCGCTCCAGTCCGCGATCGACAAAGCCAACCTGTGAGTCGGCGCGCTTGGGTCGAGCAGCACATGGGGATGCCGATGAGCATCCATCTACGCGGCTGCAACCTGACCAGCGCTGAGATCGACAAGGCGGTGCGGGCGGCATACCAGACGCTCGCCCGGATGGACGAGATCTTCTCGACGTGGGCGTCCGGCTCGCAGGTGAGCCGGCTACGGCGCGGTGAACTCGCGATCAGTGACTGCGATCCCCTGGTCGCCCAGGCCGCCCGGATCGGTGAGCAGGCAACCGAGGCCACGCGTGGCGCCTTCACGACGGCGTTGCCGGACGCCGACGGTATGCCGCGCTTCGACCCCACCGGGCTCGTCAAGGGTTGGGCGGTGGACCTGGCCGCCGCGCAGTTGCGGGGACTGCCGGGGGTGTCGTGGTGCATCAACGCCGGTGGTGACGTCCTGGCCGGCAGACATCACCACGTGCCACCTGTGGGTGAGGCCGCCGCCCCGTGGCGGATCGGCATCGAGAACCCACACGACCGCAGTCAGATCGCCAGGATCGTTCCACTCACCGATGGGGCCGTCGCCACGTCGGGAACCGCAGCCCGAGGAGCGCACCTTTACGACCCGGCAAGCGGCCTCGCCGTAGGTCGCCCCGGCTCGACGTCGGTCATCGGCCCCGACCTACTGTGGGCCGACATCTGGGCCACAGCATTGTTCGTCGGGGGCGAGGGGACCCGCGCCGCGTTCGCCGACCACACGGCATACCAGGCGGTCGATCTCTAGAGCCACCCGCTCGCACGGCCCGGACGAGGCGGCCTGAGGCAAGAGCCCGCGTCCGGTGTGGATGCAGCGCGGGAGAGGTCACAGGGCGCCGCGTGCGATTCCGTGTGTCAGGTCCTCGGGGGTGGTCACCGGGCGGTCGCAGACGAACCCACGGCAGAGGTATGCCGCGGGCGCACCGTCCACGAGCGGCCGGTCGGCGAGCAGCGGCACCCCGGGGGTGTCGGGTTGGCCAGCCACGAAGACCAGACCGGGGGAGGTGCTGGCCAGGACGGCGGCCCGCAATGCGTCGGCTGCCGCACCGGACCCCACGATGGCCACCTGGACCGGCCCGGCCAGCCGGGCCTCCACGGCGGCGAGGGTCCACCCGGCGAATCGTGGGTCGCGACCGGCAACCGAACCGGCGACGGCCAACGCAGCGTCGGCGAGTTCGAGGTGACGAGTCGATCCGGTGAGCGCGCCATAGCCGAGCAACGCCATCGCCAGCGACGATTGACCCGATGGTTCGGCATTGTCCGCCGCCGAGTGCGGCCGGGCCGGCAGCAGGCCCTCGGCGTGCGCGTCGTCGTCGGCAGGAGTGTCGTAGAAGACGCCCGACCCGTCGCCGAACAGGACGACCGCGGTGTCCAGGAGCCGTCCGGCCTCGATCAGCCAGCGGGCCGCACCGGTCACCTGGTGCAGCACGAGCAGCCCGTCGATCAGGTTGCCGTAGTCGTCGGCACAACCCCCAGCGGTGCCGACCACCCCGTCTCGGGAGGCGCGTCGCAGACGTCCGTCGACGACGTGGTTCGCCAAGATCAGGTCAGCAGCGCAAGCCGCGGCGGCGACGAGATCGGGTCGGTCCAGCAGCGCCCCGACGTCGGCCAAAGCGGCGATGGCCAGCCCGTTCCAGGACGTGACGACCTTGTCGTCGCGCGCCGGTTGCGGCCGCAGCGCGCGCGCCGCAAGCAGCCGTTCGCGCGCCTGCGCCCACCACCTCGGATCGTCCGGATCGTCGCGCAGCTGCAAGGTCGAACGACCGTGCTCGAACGTCCCGCCCGCCGTGACCGACAGGAGCGCCGCTGCACGTGCGCCGTCCTCGACGCCCAACACTGCGACCAGCTCGGCGGGCGCCCAAGCGTAGGTCAGCCCTTCGACACCATCGGTGTCCGCATCGAGAGCGGACGCAAATCCGCCTGCAGCAGTGCGTAGTTCGCGAACCACGAACTCGCACGTCTCGATCGCGATCCGAGCCCCGAGCGGTGACCCGGTCGACCGCCACCAGTGCGCATAGACCCGGGCCAGCAGCGCCTGGTCGTAGAGCATCTTCTCGAAGTGCGGCACCACCCAGCCCGCGTCCACGGCATACCGGGCGAAGCCTCCTGCGAGCTGGTCGTAGATGCCGCCGCGTGCCATCCCGTCGCATGCGGCGTCGACGAGGGCGAGGGCGTCGGTCGACCCGGTCCGCGCGTGGTGGCGCAGGAGGAAGTCCAACACCATCGCGGCCGGGAACTTCGGGGCCCGTCCGAACCCGCCGTTGACCGGGTCGGCGGCCCGTCCCAGCCGGGTCACCGCATCGGCCACCGTATGCCGCGTGATCGGCTCGGCCCCGCCCGGCGCCACCTGCGCTCGCACCGCCGCCATGATCTGGGTGCTGCTCAGCCGGACCGCCTCGCGGCGGTCGGCCCAGGCCGCGGTGACCGCGTCCAGCAGGCCGAGGAACTGGGCCTTGGGCAGGTAGGTCCCGCACCAGAACGGCTCGCCCTCGGGCGTCAACATCACCGTCATCGGCCAGCCGCCCGACCCGGTCAAGGCCAGGGTCGCGGCCATATAGACGGCGTCGACGTCGGGCCGCTCCTCCCGGTCGACCTTGACGGCGACGAACCCGGCGTTGAGCACTCCGGCAACCTCGTGGTCCTCGAACGACTCGTGCGCCATGACGTGACACCAGTGGCACGCGGCATACCCGATGGACAACAGGACCGGGACGCCGCGGCGCCGAGCGTCGGCGAAGGCGGCCTCCGACCACTCCCACCAGTGCACCGGGTTGTCCGCATGTTGACGCAGGTATGGGCTGAGCGCTGCAGCCAGTCGATTGGACATGGCCGTCACGCTAGCGGCCCCGGGCCGAGGCGTGACCCGTTGGCAGGAAGGTGTCAGGTCCGCATCCGGCCTGCGTCCGCGAGCCTCCGAACGACCTGGGCGGCCCCACCCTGAGAGGCATCAGCGGCGCCATGCCGCCACGCCCGGAGAGTCGGCAGTTCAGACCAAGGCAGGCTCACTCTCGGACCCACCGATGGAGGTAACACCGATGAAGACGCTCGCGTTGGTGCTCGTGGCCGTGGCTGCTCTCGTTCTGGCCGGCCAGCTGGCTCGGTGGCCGACCCGGCCCCGGTGGCAGGTGGCCGCACGCCTGGTGGCCCTCCCTGTTGCCCTCCTGGTAGCCATTCTCTGGGCTCGGTCCGGGGTTGATCCGGTCTCGGACGGCTCCCTGGTGATTGCCGTGCTCGTCGGGGCGGCGATCGGGGCGGCCTTCCGGCCCAAGGTCACCGGCCGGTCAACCGCCCGGTCGTCGGGTCCCGGGACGTGAGGCAGTAGAGCGCTCCCGACGGGTCCGACATCACCGTCCAGAAGTCGTGCTCAGCCACCACCCTCGCCCCGAGAGTGCAGTGGTAGGCAACGGCGGCGGATCGGGCCGAGCACGCCAGGTCCAGATGGATGCGTGGGCCGGCGGGCTGCTCGCCCAGACGCTGGAGGAGGAAGCGCACCGACCTGCGGCGCGCCGGGGCCAGGACGGTGAACTCGCGTCGGACCGCTTCGGCCGTCTGCCACCCGGTGAGGCCCGCCCAGAAGGCTGTCTCGCTCTGGAAGTCCTGCGGACCGATGTCGAGGGCGACCTGATCGGCGATGATCCGCCCACCGGGGGTGTCGGCGATCGCGGGGCGCAGTCCTTCGCAGCGCACCGGAACCAGGCAGAACGGCAGACCGGCAGGGGAGCGCAACACCTGAAGGGTGTCCAGATCGGCCACAGAGACGGCGCCCAGTTCAAGGGCCCGGTCCCGGGCCGCCCCCAGGTCGGTGACCTCGAAGTCCACGTGCCCTCCGTGGGAGGCATCGCTGACCCCTTGGAGCTTGAGGGTGGCATCGCCTTCGGGCGGGAGGAAGGTCGCGAACTCGGCGTGCTCACCACGTCGCGGCGAGAGCGTGGTCCCGGTGGCAGCAGTCCAGAACGTCGCCATCGAATCGAACTGGTCCGCGGGACGGTCGAGGAACGCGGTGACCCAGTGGACGGCATACGGGGCGGTCATGGCTGCATCGCCTTGATGATGGCCACCGCGAGGCCGACCCGAGTGGTGCCGGTGGGATCCGCGGCCAGGTCCAGGGCGTTGTCCATCTCTCGGACGATAGTCCACGCCCTGGCCCGATCCTCGTCGATTTCGGCTGCCTCACAAGCGAGTTCCATCCGGCGCCGCAGCGACCAACGGATCTGCGAGCCGGTCCCGAGCTCGGCGGTGCGATTCCACAGCAAGGGGCCGATCTCGAAGGCCGTGTCACCGGCCATCGGCTTGGGGTCGATGGCCAGCCAGGTCGGCTCCTCCTCCCGAACCCCGGCCAGAACGTTGGCGAAGTGCAGGTCCGTGTGCATCAGCCAGCCCTGGGTTGTCGGCTCCCTGGCGAAGTCGTCGGCCAGCGCCCGCGCCTGGTCGATGAACCGTCGCGGCACCGGGGTGGCGCCAGCTCGGAGCACCTCGGCGAAGTCGTGCGCCTGCCGCGCGGCATACCCCGTCAGTCGGGGAACCGTCGCCGGTGCGGGGACCCGCAGCTGGCGCAGGAGGTCACCGATCGTGTGGCATGCGTCGTCGATGGGTATGCCGTGCAGGTCGCGGTCCGCGTCGAGCCGCTCAAGCAGCATCGCCCAGCGCGGCGGGTCGGCCCGGAGGAGCCGCACCGCGCCGTGCCCGTTCCAGTGCCGCAGGGCGAGGTGCTCCGTCGCGGCCTCTAGGTGTGGCCAGGTGATCTTAAGCGCCGCCGGACCGGCCTCGCCGACGACCGGAACGACGAGTGCACACACCCCGTGTCGGGGTGAACCATCAGGCACGAGTCCCCAATCGGTGCACAGGTCGGCGACGTCCCGGGGGAGTCGACGCAGCCACGATTCACCGGTCACTGCCCCCCGCATCCCGCGCTCGATGAGCAAAGAATCCGCAGGTCGGCTCGCCACCGCCGCGACGATCCCGGCAGGCAGCGAGACCTCGTCGGCCTGGTGACCAGGAGCCGTGTCCGGAGCCCTCATCCGACGCGCAGGCCCGGCATCGTCGGCCACGTCACACCGTGCGCGGACGCCAAGGTCACCGCCTCGGCCTGGAGCCGGACCACCTCGACGAGCGGCGAGGTCGCGGGCGGGATGTCCTCCAGTCGGTCCAGCCCTCGGTCGACGAGGTTGCCCAGCGCCACAGTGACCAGTCGCCGGGCCTCGACCGCGCCGGTGACCGGAAACGGCAGGCGATATCCCAACGTCGGCGGCGGCGGGGGAGTCACCGCAACAATCAGGGCCTCCTCCCGCGCGCCCAGGACGTCCATCAGCACCATCAAGGCGGTGCGCTCCGCACCCGATAGGTGGGCCGCGGCGACCTGCACGGCATACGCGCAGGCCCGGGTGACCGTGAGGAGCAGGGCGGCCACCCCGGCCGGCAGGGGGTCGCGGGTCGGCCACGCCGGTGCCCCGCCGAGCCCGATCTGGCTGGCGGCGTCATGCGCGGCGACCGAGGCGCCAAGGGCCCGATGGGTGACAAACAACCCTGCGGCCGTGAGCGATTCGCGTGCGGTGATGGCCACCGCCTGGCCCAACTCGGTAGCGCTCACCGCCGTCGGGCTTGGCCGTGTCAGCCCCGACGAGGTGGCGGTCGGCGTCGTGGCGCCGCTGATGATCCGCTCGGGGACCGCGCCCGCGTCCAGGATCGCTCGCAGCACGTGGGCCTGCCCGGTATGCCGTTGGGTCACCTGCGCCGCGCCCGCCACCCCGGCAGCCTGAGTCGCCTTCTCCGCCAGACCGGTGGCCCTCCGGTAGGCGGCAACCAGGAGAGCTTCGTCGGGGATGGGCGTCCGAGTCAGGAACGGGATCGTTGGCGCGTCGTCTTCGAGCCGGATCCCGCATCCACTCACGCCTGCTGCGAGGGCGGCCGTCAGACCGGTCCACGCGCCAGCGCGCAGCAGGGTGCGGCGGGGCGGCATACCAATCGGTGCGCTGCCCGGACCGTCACCTGAAGGGGGCCGAGGCACGGCCCGATCATGACATGTGCAACGGGCCCGCAGTGCGCGAGCGCGGGCGGGGGGCCGGTGACGCGGTTAGAGTGGTGTCATCCGGCGGCTGGCCGTCGGGGTGCCGCGCCCAGTGGGAAACGACAACAGCGGCGGGAATCGACAACAGCAGCGGGAATCGACAAGAGCAGGAGGTGAGCGGCGTGCAGGCCGGACACATCCGCTCGCTCGTCGAGGGGCCGTTGGCCAGTGTCGGTCTGGTCGTCGAGGACGTGACCGTGGCCGCCGCCGGGCGTCGTTCGGTGGTGCGGATAGCCGTGGACCGATCGCTCGACAGCATCGACCCCCAGGACACGACGTCCTCGGTCGCTCCGCTGTCGCTGGACGACGTCGCCGACGCCACCCGCATCGTTGACGCGGCGCTGGACGCCGCCGAGAGCCTGGGCAACGCCCCTTACGTCCTGGAGGTGAGTTCACCCGGAGTGGACCGCCCCCTGACCGAACGTCGCCATCTGCGTCGCAATGTGGGTCGGCTGGCGCGGCTGCGGCTGAGGGACGGCAGTGAGCGGGCCGGACGCATCCTCTCGGTGGGCGATGCGGTGGTGACGATCGCCGCCGATCCGGTGACAGGGCCCGCACCGGACCTCACCGACGTCGCGCTGGACGAGCTTCGCGAGGGCCGCGTGGTCATTGAGTTCGGGCGGATCGACGAGGCTGACCTGGACGAGGGCTTCGAGGAGGAGGACTGATGGACATCGACCTGGCCGCCCTACGGGCGCTGGAACGGGAACGAGACCTCAGCCTCGAGGTGCTCATCCCCGCCATCGAACAGGCTCTGCTCACCGCCTACCACCGCACCGACGGGTCCTTCAAGCTCGCCCGCGTCGAGTTGGACCGTAAGACCGGCCATGTCGTCGTGTGGGCCCGCGAAGAGGGACCCCTCATTGCGGCAGAGGAAGAGGGCGAACGTCCCACCCGCGGCGAGCCCGGCCCTGAGTTCGACGACACTCCCCAGGGGTTCGGGAGGGTGGCTGCGGCGACCGCCCGCCAGGTCATCGTGCAACGCCTGCGCGACCTGGAGGACGAGGCCATCCTCGGGGACTTCAAAGGCCGCGAGGGTGACATCGTCTCTGGGATCATTCAGCAGAGCTCAGACCCGAGGAACGTCCTGGTCGACTTCGGCACCGTCGAAGGGATGCTCCCGCAGGCCGAACAGGTGCCTGGCGAGGTCTATCGACACGGCGACCGGCTGCGCTGCTACGTCGTCAGCGTCAAACGCGGTCCCAAGGGTCCGCAGATCGGGCTGTCGCGCACCCACCCCAACCTCGTCAAGTCGCTGTTCAAGCTTGAGGTGCCCGAGATCGCCGACGGCACGGTTGAGATCGCCGCGATGATCCGTGAGGCCGGCCACCGCACCAAGATCGCGGTCCGCTCCCGTGTGCCGGGGGTCAACGCCAAGGGAGCCTGCATCGGGCCGATGGGTGCCCGGGTCCGCGCCGTCATGAACGAGCTGGGCGGCGAGAAGATCGACATCGTCGACTTCTCCGATGACCCTCGGGAGTTCATCGCGGCCGCGCTTTCTCCTGCCCGGGTGCAGTCGGTCGAGGTCGTCGACCCCGTGCTGCGCGCCGCTCGCGCAGTCGTCCCCGACTACCAACTGTCGTTGGCCATCGGCAAAGAGGGGCAGAACGCCCGCCTGGCCGCCAAACTCACCGGCTGGCGGATCGACATCCGCTCAGACACGGCCGTCGCGGCCGACCCACCCGCTCCGGCCGCTGCGCCGCCGCCTGGTGCGCCGCGGACCGGTGCGCCGCGGACCGGTGCGCCGCGGACCGGTGCACCGCAGGCCGGTGCGCCGCGGACCGGGATGGGGGGAGCACGGCATACGGGCTTCCGTCCCGGCTCCCGCGGGCCCGGGGCCGGTCCCGCAGGCCCCCCGCGCCGGGGGTGACCGTCGCGGCACCCCGCCACGGGGTAGACTGATGACGACCGACCGGACTGGACTCCGGGCGGCGCATTCTTCGTATGCCGCGGCGCGGGCCATGCCCGTGCGGACCTGCGTGGGGTGTCGTCGCACGGATAGCTGGTCGGTTCTCGTGCGAGTGGTCGCAATCGAGGCATCCGGCCAAGCCCGGCTGCTCCCCGATCTGCGGCATCGGCTCCCCGGGCGCGGCGCATGGCTGCACCCGAGTGCCGCTTGTCTCGAGGCCGCCGTCCGGAAACGGGCCTTCGGCCGAGCCCTGCGCTTGCAGGTCCCGACCGACGTCTCTGCCGTCACGGCATACCTGCGAGAACTCGACCCACCGCACGAGCCGACGATGTCCGAACCACCACCACAACAAGGCGGGTTAGACGCTGATGAGCACGCGATGAGCACTCAGCAATGAGCAAGCCCCAGCACTAACACGGTCTGCGCCCCTGTCGCGGCACAGACCCAAGACAGGAGAAACGTGGCAAAGGTCCGTGTGAGCGCGCTCGCCAAAGAGCTCGGCACCGACAGCAAGTCCCTGATGGCGCACTTGAGTGCGCTGGGGGAATACGTCAAGTCCCCGTCCTCGACCATCGAGTCCCCGGTCGAGCGCAAGGTCCGTGAGACCTTCCCCAAGCCGGCCGCTGCCGCGCCAGCTCCTGCCGCCGCATCGGCTCCTGCTGCCGCGCCAGCTCCTGCTGCCGCGCCGGCTCCTGCGCCTGCTGCGCCCGCGACAGCTTCGGCTGCTCCGACGCCTGCCGCTCCCGCGGCCGCTGCGCCCGCTCCGGTGGCGCCGGCGGCAGCCCCGGCCAAGGCCGCCCCTGCGACTCCGGCTCCCGGTGCGCCCGTCTCGAAGGCTCCGGTTGCCTCGCCTGCCCCGGCCTCGTCGTCACCATTCACGCCGACGGCTCCGGCTGCGCCCACCGCAGGGTCGGCCGCACCGGCCGCACCGGCTGCTGCGGCACCTGCCGCCGCTTCCGCCCCAGCCGGGACGGCCCCGCGGCCTGCTCCGGCCACTCCGGCCGTGCCTTCGGCACCGGCTGCGTCGTCCGCCCCAGCAGCACCGGCCGGCCCAGTCCCCGGTCCTCGGCCGCCAGCTCCTCGCCCTGGCGCTCCGCGTCCGGGCAACAACCCGTTCGCCCCGAGCCAGGGCATGGGCCGTCCGCCGCGCGAGGGCGGACCGGCGCGTCCGGGCAACAACCCCTTCGCCCCCAATCAAGGTATGCCGCGGCCCCAGGGTCGTCCCGCCGCGGCCGGTCCCGGTGGCCCTCGCCCGGCGGCCGCGGGCCCGGGCGGTCCGCGTCCCGGTGGTCCTCGTCCCAACCCCGGGATGATGCCCGACCGTGCCTCGGTGGCCCGGCCCGGTGCTCGCCCCGCTCCCGGGGGCGCGCGCCCCGGCGGCCCCGGTCGCCCTGGCGGCGCTGGTGGCGGTGGCTTCGGTGGTCGTCCCGGTGGGGGCGGCGCTCCCGGTGGGGCCGGTGGAGGCGGTGGCTTCGGCGGTCGTCCCGGTGCACCTGGCCGTGGCGGCACCCAGGGTGCCTTCGGTCGCGGCGGCGGTCGCCCGGTGCGTGGCCGCAAGTCCAAGCGGGCCAAGCGCCAAGAGTTCGAGCAGATGCAGGCCCCGACGATCGGTGGCGTCAGCGTCCCCCGCGGTGACGGCACGAGCATCGTCCGGGTCCGGCGCGGATCGTCTTTGACCGACTTCGCCGACAAGATCAACGCCAACCCGGCCTCGCTGGTCACCGTGCTGTTCCACCTGGGTGAGATGGCCACAGCGACCCAGTCGCTGGACGAGGACACCTTCAAGTTGCTCGGTGCCGAGCTCGGCTATGTCGTCGAGGTCGTGTCTCCGGAAGACGAGGAGAAGGAGCTCTTCGCGGCCTTCAACATCGACCTCGATGCCGTCGAGGACGACGAGGAGCACCTGGCCGAGCGCCCGCCGGTCGTCACCGTCATGGGCCACGTGGACCACGGCAAGACCAAGCTGCTCGACGCGATCCGGCACGCCAACGTCATCGCGACCGAGGCCGGTGGCATCACCCAGCACATCGGTGCCTACCAGATCGTCACCCAGCACGAGGGCGTCGACCGGGCGATCACCTTCATCGACACGCCCGGTCACGAGGCCTTCACGGCCATGCGTGCTCGTGGCGCCAAGGTGACCGACATCGCCATCCTCGTCGTCGCGGCCGACGACGGGGTCATGCCTCAGACGATCGAGGCGCTCAACCACGCGCAAGCGGCCGACGTGCCGATCGTCGTGGCGGTCAACAAGATCGACAAGGAGGGGGCCAACCCCGACAAGATCCGCCAGCAGCTCACCGAGTACAACCTCGTGGCCGAGGAGTATGGCGGCGACACGATGTTCGTCGAGGTCTCGGCCCGCGAGAAGATCAACATCGATGGGCTTCTGGAGGCCGTGCTGCTGACGGCCGACGCAGCACTAGACCTGCGGGCCAACCCCGACACCGATGCTCGAGGCGTGGCCATTGAGGCCAACCTCGACCGCGGCCGCGGTGCAACTGCAACGGTTCTCGTCCAGCAGGGCACCCTGCGCGTCGGCGACGCGATCGTCACCGGCTCGGCCCACGGCCGGGTCCGGGCGCTGCTCGACGAGCATGGCAACCACCTCGACGTCGCGACGCCGTCACGCCCGGTGCAGGTGCTCGGGCTGTCCTCCGTGCCCCGCGCCGGCGACACCTTCGTTGTTGCTCCCGACGATCGCACCGCCCGGCAGATCGCCGAGCGTCGTGAGGCCGCCGACCGACAGGCCTCACTGGCCAAGGCCCGCAAGCGGATCAGCCTCGAAGACCTCAACCAGGCCCTGGCCGCCGGGCGGGTCGAGACCCTCAACCTCATCCTCAAGGGTGACGTCTCCGGGTCGGTCGAGGCGCTAGAAGATGCGTTGCTGCAGATCGACGTGGGCGAGGAGGTCGACCTGCGCATCATCGACCGTGGCGTCGGTGCGATCACGCTCAACAACATCAACCTCGCCATGGCGTCCAACGCGGTCATCATCGGCTTCAACGTCCGCGCCGAAGGCCAGAACGCCGAGGTCGCCGACCGTGAAGGTGTTGAGATCCGCTACTACACGGTGATCTACCAGGCGATCGACGAGATCGAAGCGGCCCTCAAGGGCATGCTCAAGCCCGAATACGAAGAGGTGTCCCTGGGCACCGCGGAGATCCGCGAGATCTTCCGGTCGAGCAAGTTCGGCAACATCGCCGGCTCGCTCGTCCGCTCGGGCGAGATCCGCCGTGGCGCCAAGGCGCGGATCACCCGCCGTGGGGTCGTCGTGGGCGAGAACATCGAGATCGCCGGACTGCGCCGGTTCAAGGACGACGTCACCGAGGTCCGCGACGGCTACGAGTGCGGCATCAACCTGGGCTCGTTCAACGACCTGCAGCTTGAGGACATCATCGAGACTTACGAGATGCGGGTGAAGCCCCGCGCATAAGCCGCCTGGCCCCAGCTTGGTCGGGTTTCAAGCATCGGTGTGGACTTCGCAAACCCCACCGCTCCGGTATGCCGTGCCGCGCAGCTCGCTTGCGACGCGGCATACCGGAGCAACCGAAGTCCGTTGACAGACAAGGGAATTCCTATGGCCGACGCCGCGCGGGCGCGCAAGATCGCCGAGCGGATCAAAGCGATCGTCGCCGAGCAACTCGAATATCGGGTCAAGGACGAACGCCTGGGCTTCGTCACCGTCACCGATGTTCGGGTGACCGGCGATCTGCAGCACGCCACGGTCTTCTACACCGTTTTCGGCACGGACGACGAGCGGGCCGCGACGGCCAAGGCGCTGGAGTCCGCCAAGGGCAAGATCCGTTCGTCCCTGGGACAGCTCGGGATTCGGCTCACGCCGAGCGTGGACTTCGTCGCCGATGCCCTGCCCGAAGGTGCCGCCCACCTGGAGGACCTCCTCGTGGCGACCAAGGCGCGCGACGAGGAGATCGCCAAGGCGTCGGCCGGTGCGGCGTATGCCGGTGAGGCCGATCCCTACCGCAAGCCCAGCGACGCTGACGTCGAGTCCGACGAGGGGCCGGAGGGCGACGGCGCGTGAGCGCTCCAGAAGGGGTGCTCATCGTTGACAAGCCAGCCGGGTGGACGAGCCACGACGTCGTGGCCCGGGTTCGTCGGCTGGCGGGCACCCGGCGGGTAGGCCATGCGGGCACCCTTGACCCGATGGCGACGGGTGTGCTCGTCCTCGGCGTTGGGCGGGGCACCAAGCTGCTCACCTTCCTCGTCGGCTGCGACAAGGGGTATGCCGCGACCGTTCGGCTCGGCGCTTCGACGGTCACGGACGACGCCGAGGGCGAGGTGGTCTCGAGGACCTCGGCCGGGCACCTGACCCGGGCTGACATCGAGGCCGCTGTCGTGCCGCTGACCGGCGCGATCAGTCAGGTGCCTTCTGCGGTCAGCGCCATCAAGGTGGACGGGCGCCGCGCCTACGCCCGGGTCCGGGCTGGCGAGGACGTCCAGCTCCCCGCTCGGCCCGTCTGTGTGGAGCGGTTCGACGTCGTCGACGTCCGACCGGTCCGGCCCCCCGACGGCGTCGGCGGTGGCCACGATGTCCCCGACCTGTCCGATGCCGTGGACGTTGACATCGACGTCGACGTGTCATCGGGCACCTACGTGCGGGCGCTGGCCCGCGACCTGGGTGCCGCGCTCGGCGTCGGAGGTCATCTGGTGGCCTTGCGACGCACCCGGGTGGGCTCGTTCGGTGTTCGGGAGGCCCAGGGGCTGGAAGATCTCGCGACGACGTCGGCGGCGAGGACCGCGGCGGGGGAGGGCGGCATACCGCTGCTCACCTTGGCCGAAGCAGCCCGCCGTACGCTACCCACCCGGGAGGTGACGCAGGAGGAGGCCAGAGCGCTGGGCTACGGCCAACCCCTCGCCTCCAGCGGGCCGCGGACCGACGCCGTTGCGGCGCTCACTCCCGAGGGTCGCCTGCTCGCCATCCTCGACCAGACCCACGCACGCGCGCGGACGCGCGTCGTGTTCCCCGCCGAGGGCTCCTAGAGTGTCCCCCGTGCAGGTCTGGAACGGTCTTGACGAGGTGCCCGCGGGCATCGGCCCGTGTGTGGTCACCCTAGGCAACTTCGACGGGGTCCACCGCGGACATCGCGCCGTGCTCAACGTGGTCGTCGCCAAGGCCCAGGCCCAGCGCCTCACCTCCGTTGCGGTGACCTTCCACCCCCACCCGATCGCGGTGCTCTTCCCCGAACGCGCGCCTGCGGAGCTCACCTCGCTGGCCCAGCGGTTGGACCTGTTGTCGGCCACCGGGGTGGATGCGGTCGTGGTGCTGGCGTTCACCCGGGAGTTCGCTGCCCAAACGCCAGAGGAGTTTGTCGACTCGGTGTTCGTCGGTGCGCTGCGGGCCGCGGTCGTCGTCGTCGGGGAGGACACGCGGTTCGGCGTGCGCAACAGCGGGACCGTGCAGACGCTGGTCGACCTCGGGGCGGACCGGGGCTTCGACGTCGTTCCGGTGCCCGATGTCGGTGATGCGGGCCGTTGGTCATCGACGCGGGTCCGTGCTCTCCTCGCCGATGGTGACGTGGTGGCCGCGGGGGAGTTGCTTGGGCGGTCGCCTCGCGTCGACGGGGTCGTTGTGCATGGCGACCACCGTGGGCGGTTGCTCGGCTTCCCCACCGCCAATCTCGGCGACCCGATCGAGGGTCTTGTCCCCGCGGACGGCGTGTATGCCGGATGGCTGACTCGGCTGGACCTCGCTGCCGGGTCGGCGGATCGGGTCCTGCCCGCGGCCATCTCGATCGGCACCAACCCCACGTTTGACGGGACATCCCGGCGGGTGGAGGGCTATGTGCTGGATCGAACCGACCTGGACCTGTATGGAGAGCGTGTCGCCTACGAGTTCGTCCGGATGCTGCGGCCGACCTTGCGCTTCGACGGCATCGAGGCGCTGGTGACGCAGATGCATGCTGACGTCCAGGAGTGTCGGGCGACCTTGGCCGTGGCTGGTCCGTGACCGGCATACGAGGGGTTGCGGCTGTGGCGCGCCGGCTCGTGGCAGGCTGACGGCATGGCTGGTTCTTCGTCTTCCGCCTCCCGTCGCCCTGTAGCGCCCGCGTTCCGGCTTCCGACCTGGCAGGAGTTGCTCGGACGCCCGGATTCCCTGCGACGAGCCATGAATCTGTGGCCGCCGTACCGGTTCGCCGGGGTGCGCGTCGTGGAGATCGCGCCCGACTACTCGCGGGCCGTCGTGAGCCTGAAGTTGACGCCGTTCAACCGCAACTACGTCGGCACGCAGTTCGGTGGGTCGCTGTTCTCCATGGCCGACCCGTTTTGGATGCTGCTGGTCATGAACCAACTCGGTCGGGACTACGTGGTATGGGACCAGCGGGCCGAGATCGAGTTCGTCCGGCCCGGGAAGGGCGAGGTGCGCACTGAGTTCGTTGTCGATCCGGCGGTTGTCGAGCGGCTGCGGGAGGCGGCCGCGGGTGGCGCCAAGGTGTTGGAGTGGTTCGAGAACGACATCGTCGATCTGTCCGGGCAGATCGTGGCTCGGGTGCGGCGCCAGCTGTACGTGCGGCGAAAACGCGACTCGGGGTGACTTGTGTCCTGGGACTCCCACTCAAGGGGTCGGACAGCATACGGTTGGGGGCAGCACGAGCGGTCGAGCAGCGGAGACCTACCGCCGGGTAGGGGAGCCGTCTGCCGCGCCGAAAGAACCGACGAAGGAGTCAGAGCCCGTGGCGATGAAGGCAGCCGTTGACGAACGCGTCAACCACGACATTCTTGAGGGGCGGGCTCGTAGTATCGCCGCACTGTTCCGCGACCGGGTGTCTCGTTCGGGCAACCGTGAGGCCTTCCAGTTTTTCCGCAACAGCCACCTCGAGCGGGTGACGTGGAGCGAGGCGCGGGACCGGGTCTATGACATGGCGGCCGGGCTGATGGCCTACGGCCTGGCCATCGAAGACCGGGTCGCGATCGCGTCGACGACCCGCTATGAGTGGGCGTTGGCCGACCTAGCGATCATGTGCGCTGGTGGCGCGACGACCACCGTCTACCCGACGACGATGGCCGAGGACGTTGCGTTCATCCTGGCCGACTCCGGGTCCAAGGTCGTCTTCGCCGAGGACGACGGCCAGGTCGAGAAGCTGCGCACCCACCGTCACGACATCCCCGACGTTCGCCTGGTCGTTACCTTTACCGGTGAGGCCCACTCCGGCGACGAAGAGGGCGACGATTGGGTCATCTCCCTGGCCGACCTGGAGGCCAAGGGCCGTGCGGTCCGGGATGCCAGGCCGACGATGGTCGACGAGCGGATCGACCTCATCGCTCCCGACCACCTCGCGGTGATCATTTACACCTCGGGCACGACCGGCCGCCCCAAGGGTGCGGAGTTGACCCAGGACGCGATTGTCTATGAGGCAGCGGCCATCCACTCGATCGGCATCCTCGACCAGAACGACCTGCAGTTCCTCTGGCTGCCGCTCTCGCACGTGTTCGGCAAGATCCTGCTTGCCCTGCCGTTGCAGATGGGTTTCCCGACGGCGATCGACGGCAAGATCGACAAGATCGTCGACAACCTGGCCGTCATCAAGCCGACCTTCATGGGTGCGGCTCCGCGGATCTTCGAGAAGGCCTACGCCCGGATCGCGATGACGGTCGAGGCCGAGACGGGGATCAAGCGGCAGCTGATGGACTGGGCGCTGGGCGTCGGCCAGCAGGCCATGGAGTTGCAGTCCCAGGGCAAGCCGGTCGGCGGCCTCCTCGCCGTCCAGCACGCGATCGCCGACAAGCTGGTGCTATCCAAGATCCGCGAGCGCTTCGGTGGGCGGGTGCGGTTCTTCATTTCCGGGTCTGCCGCGCTCAACAAGGAGATCGCTCGGTGGTTCGGTTCTGTCGGTCTCATCATCCTTGAGGGTTACGGCCTGACCGAGACGTCTGCCGCGACGTGTGTTAACCGGCCCTCGCTCGGCGGCTACAACTACGGCACGGTCGGGTGGCCGGTGCCGACGACGGAGGTCAAGCTCGCCGAGGACGGCGAGATCCTCGTCAAGGGGCCCGGTGTCATGCGCGGCTATCGCAACCGTCCGGACGCCAATGCCGAGGTGTTCGACGACGACGGCTTCTTCCGCACCGGTGACATCGGCGAGATCGACGGGAACGGTTTCGTCAAGATCACCGACCGGAAGAAGGACCTGTTCAAGACCTCGGGTGGGAAGTACATCGCTCCGTCGCTCATCGAGTCGGCCTTTAAGGCGCAGTGTCCCTATGCCTCGCAGATGCTCGTCTTCGGCGATGGCCGCAACTACGCAACGGCCCTGATCACGCTGGACCCGGACGCAATCACCGGTTGGGCGGCGGCCAACCGGATGGCGGGCAAGTCGTATGCCGAGATCAGCCAGTCCCAGGAGGTCCGCGACCTGCTGCAGGGCTATCTGGACACCCTCAACCAGGGGCTCAACCGCTGGGAGACGATCAAGCGATTCACCGTGCTCGACCGTGACCTGACCGTTGACGCCGGCGAGCTGACCCCGAGTCTCAAGCTCAAGCGCAAGCACGTGGCCGAGAAGTTCAAGGCCAACCTGGAGGCTCTGTACGACTGAGGAGTCGGTCAGGTGTGACGACTGACGAGACGTCAGCCTTCGACGAGGGGCACGAACAGATATCGGCCGAGCCGCTGTTCGTGCCCCTCGGTCGGTCGCCTCACCACGATCCGCCGCTAGGATCGACGGATGCCTGGTGAATCCCGCTTCGCCGCCCTGGAGCCGCTGCTTGAGCGCATCCAGAAACCGATCCAATACGTTGGCGGCGAGCTCAACTCCCAGGTCAAGGACTGGAATTGCGGCGGCCACGGCCCCGACGGTGCCGAGCGGACGGTCCGGTGGGCTCTGATGTACCCCGATGCCTATGAGGTCGGCCTGCCTAACCAGGGCGTCATGATCCTCTACGAAGTTCTCAACGAACGACCCGACGCCCTCGCCGAGCGCACGTATGCCGTGTGGCCCGACCTTGAGGCGCTGCTGCGTGAGCACGGAGTGCCCCAGGTGACGGTGGACGGCCATCGGGCGGTGCGGGACTTCGACTTGTTCGGGATCTCGTTCTCCACCGAGCTGGGCTACACCAACTTCCTGACGGCGCTGGACCTGGCGGGGATCCCGCTGCATTCCCGGGACCGGACCGACGCCGACCCGATCGTGGTCACCGGTGGTCATGCCTCGTTCAACCCCGAGCCGATCGCCGACTACACCGACGTGGTCGTCGTCGGCGACGGCGAGCAGGCGGTGCTGGAGCTCACCGATCTGGTGGCGGCGTGGAAAGCCGAGGGACGCCCGGGTGGGCGGGACGAGCTCCTGCTGCGGATCGCCCGGTCCGGGGTGGCCTACGTCCCGGCGTGCTATGAGGTCGACTACTTCCCGGACGGTCGGATCCGGCGGGTGGCCCCGCGGACCGGGCTGACCGGCATACCGTGGCGGGTGGCCAAGCACACGGTGACGGATCTGGAAGCGTGGCCCTATCCCAAGGCGCCGCTCGTGCCGTTGGCCGAGACCGTGCACGAGCGCATGTCGGTCGAGATCTTCCGTGGCTGCACGCGCGGCTGCCGCTTCTGCCAAGCGGGGATGATCACCCGGCCGGTCCGCGAGCGTTCGATCACCGGAATCGGGGAGATGGTCGAGCGCGGGTTGGCGGCCACTGGTTTCGAGGAAGTCGGGTTGCTGTCGTTGTCGTCGGCGGACCACTCCGAGATCGCGGCGGTGACCAAGGGCTTGGCCGACCGCTATGAGGGCAGCCAGACCGGGTTGTCCCTGCCGTCCACCCGGGTGGATGCGTTCAACATTGACCTGGCCAACGAGCTCAGTCGCGGGGGTCGGCGCTCCGGGCTGACGTTCGCGCCCGAAGGCGGCTCGGAGCGACTGCGCAAGGTCATCAACAAGCAGGTCTCCGAGCAGGACCTCGTCGACACAGTGGCGGCGGCGTTCGCGGCAGGCTGGCGCCAGGTCAAGCTCTACTTCATGTGCGGGCTACCCACCGAGACCGACGAGGACGTCCTACAGATCGCCACGCTCGCCACTCGCGTCATCGAGACCGGTCGCCAGGTCAGCGGTCGCCGGGACATCCGGTGCACCGTGTCCATCGGCGGGTTCGTGCCCAAGCCGCACACTCCGTTCCAATGGGCGGGGCAGCTGAGCGCAGAGGCGACCGACGCGCGCCTACGCCTGTTGCGCGACACGATCCGCGCCGACCGCCGGTATGCCGCCTCCATCGGCTTTCGTTACCACGACGGCCAGCCGGGCATCGTCGAGGGCTTGCTCTCGCGCGGCGACCGTCGCGTTGGGGCAGTCATCGAGGCGGTGTGGCGGGAGGGCGGCCGGTTCGATGGGTGGAGTGAGCACTTCTCCTTCGAGCGCTGGATGCGGGCCGCCGAGTCGGTCTTCGAGGGCACGGCGCTGTCCGTGGACTGGTTCACGACGCGGGAGCGGGACCGGATCGAGATCCTGCCCTGGGACCACATCGACTCGGGGCTGGACCGCGACTGGCTGTGGGACGACTGGCAGGACGCCCTTGCCGAGCACGAGGTCGCTGACTGCCGGTGGAGCGGCTGTTTCGACTGCGGGGTCTGCCCCGAGATGGGCACCCAGATCGAGATGGGCCCGACCGGCCGCAGTCTGCTCCCGCTGTCGGTCGTCAGTCCCGACCGGCAACGGCTGCTCGAAGCCGCCCCGTGACGCTCGCGTCCTCACCGCCGGAGTATGCCGTCCGGCTGGCTCTCCCAGGCGACCTCGCCGCTGTCGCGTCTTGTCGTCGCCGCTGGGCGACCGAGGGGCGACCCGGCGCGGCCGAGCCGGATGACGGTGACTTCGAGCGCCGGATGGAGCAGTGGTGGACCCAGGAGGCATCCCGCCGGGTGACCTGGTTGGCCTGGTCCGGCACACACGCGATCGGCATGGCAGCCGCCGTCGTCTTCCATCGGATGCCCTCACCGGGACGGGCCACGGCACGCTGGGCATATGTGTCCCAGGTGTGGGTGGACGCGGCACTCCGACGCCGTGGCGTGGGCACAGACCTCATGGGGGCCGTGCTCGGCTGGTCCCAGGCAGAGGGAATGGTCAGGCTCGTGCTCAATCCCAGTGACGCGGCTCGCACGCTCTATGGCCGACTCGGTTTCCGCCCAGCCGACGACTTGCTCCGCTTGGACTTGGGCTGACTGGACTTGCGCTGACTGAACCTGGGTGCCCGGGACGGGTCACGAGCGGGTGAGGAGGCGACGCACCAGGGTCAGCGGCGAGGGCTTGGTCGCTGGCGGCTGCGGTGGCCCGAGCAGTTCACGCAGGCTGGTGACCACCTCGTCGACAAACTCGTCGACGGCCTTCTCGTCGTAACCGGACCGAACGGTCGTGCTGCTGAACTCGGCGTCCGCCAACTCGTCGGCCAACTCCGGCTTCGCGGTGCCGCGCTCGAGCTCGGTGGCGACCTTGCGCAGCAGCCAGTCGACGTCGTAGCGGTCGTAGCCCTTGTGATATCTGATCCGCGGGAAGCTGGTCGCGCGGATGCGGGCGGCGAGCTCGGCGGCAGTGGCCGCAGGGGAGGCTTGGCTCGTCATCGACGTGCGTTGGCTCAGATCGGGTGGCCCAGGTGGGCCAACGCCTGCCGCAACAGGACACCGTGTCCACCGGCCATTTCGGGGGTTGCGGCGAGGTCGCGGGCCTCAGCCGGGCTCAACCAGGCCAGATCGAGCGCGTTGCCCTGCGGTTGGCAGTCGCCCATGAGCACCACCACGTATCCCAGGGCGACCGCATGCTGGCGCGGGTCGTGAAAGGGCGTGACTCCTGGCGTGGGGAAGTATTCGGCGACCGCGAACGGCTGGGGGGCGATCGGCACCTGGGGGAGAGCCATCGGGCCGAGGTCCCGCTCGATGTGTCGCAGCACCGCGTCCCGCAAACGCTCGTGATAAAGCACCCGTCCCGAGACGAGCTCGCGCTGGATCTGACCGTCGTCGCTGGCCCGCAGGAGCAGGCCGATCTGGGTGACCTGGCTACGCTCGTCCACGCGAACCGGGACGAGGTTGACATAGAGGATCGGCAGGCGTTCGCGAGCGTCGCGCAACTCCTCGCGGCTCAGCCACCCGCCGCGGGTCTCCGTCTCCTGCATGTCCCGATTGTGTCAGGCCGCGGCCTCGCTCGACGAGGTCACCGGACTAATAGACCTTGCCAGGGTTCATGATGCCGCGCGGGTCGAACAGGGTCTTGACGGATCGTTGCCGGGCCAGTTCGGCATGGCCCAACTCCCACGACAGATAGCGGCGCTTCTGGACCCCGATCCCATGCTCGCCGGTGATCGTGCCGCCCAGGTCCAGGGCCGCTCGCAGGAGGTCCTCCAGGGCCGCCTCGGCCCGATGTAGACCGTCCGGGTCGCCACGGGTGAAGAACAGCGAGGGATGCAGGTTGCCGTCGCCACCGTGTCCGGAGAGGGTGATCTCCACGCCGCTGCGAGCACTGATGTCCTGCCCGATCCTGACGAACTGCGCCAGCCGGGCGATCGGCACGCAGGCGTCCTCGGCCAGCCGCCCACCTTTGGCTTCCAGTGCGTAGTTGAGCATCCGCCGCCCTTTCATCAGCAGGTCGGCCTCGGCCGCGTTGTCCGCGACGACGGTCTCGACGGCGCCCGCCTCGGCCAGCGTCGCGGCATACCGGATGACGTCCTCGCCGGCGTGGCCGGGGCGGTCGGACTGCACGAGCAGGGCCGCCTCGCAGCCGGACGGGAAGCCGAAGTCGCCGATCGCCTGGACAGCCGCGATCGACGCGCGGTCGAGGAACTCCAGCAACGACGGCCGGTGTCGGTCGGCTCGGAGGGCGAGCACCCCGCGCACGGCGTCGTCGAGGGAGTCGAAGGTCGCCAGCGCGGTCAGGGCCGGGTCCGGGGCGGGGACCAACCGGACCCACGCGGCGGTGACGACGCCGAGCGTGCCTTCGGAGCCCACAAAGAGTCCGGTGAGGTCGTAGCCCACGACACCCTTTGCCGTCCGCTTGCCGGTCCTGATCCGCTCCCCGCCGGGAAGAACCACCTCGAGCGCCTTGACATAGTCGGCAGTGACGCCATACTTGACGCAGCACAGGCCGCCAGCATTGGTCGCGATGTTGCCGCCGATCGTGCACGTGTCGGCGGACGCGGGATCGGGCGGGTAGAAGAGGTCCGCCTCGTGGGCGGCCGACTTCAGCTCGGCAGTGACGAGCCCGGGGTCGACGCGGGCGTGCCCTTCGACCGGATCGATGTCCAGATCACGCAGGTCCTCGACATTGAGGACGATCGCACCTTCCGTCGCGCACGATGCCCCCGTCAGGGACGTGCGCGCGCCTTGCGGCACGACCGGTATGCCGTGTGCCTGCGCCTCCTCCAACACCGCGACGACGTCCTGGACATCGCGGGCGCGCACGACCGTGAAGTGCTCGGGTGCCGTTGGCGCGCAAGAGCAGTCGACGGCATACGTGGCGGCGATGTCGGGGTCGCGGACGAGCGCATCGCCGAGGGCGGGACCGAGCCGATCCAGGGGGCCGACCATGAGACCGAGACTAACGCGAGGTGAGACGTCGCTCACCGGCGCCGTGCGGGTGGTCAGACGAGGCCTGTCGATTGCGAGATGATTGAGCCATGTCCGCCTCGTTCGGCGAGCTGATCGCCGCGCTCGAATCCCTGCCGCCCAACCCAAGGATCGTCGCGAGCGGCAATGGTGCCATCCCGTTCGAGTTGCTGCGGATCGTTGACGCCACGCTGCCGGAGTTCACCCTCAACATGTTGGCGGCGCACGCCGGGCTGCCGATGCGCGAGGGCGTCACGCACGAGACCTCGTTCGTCGGTGCAGGGATGCGCAAGAGCCCGCACCTGTCCTATGTGCCGGCTCGGCTCTCCATGGTCCCGCTGCTCTTCTCGCGCACCCTGCCTCCGGATGCCGTCATCGCGCACACCTCGTTGCCGCACAACGGGAAGATCTCGCTGGGCATCGAGACCAACGTCGTTGTCGGCGCCATCGAGGCGTGCAAGGCACGCGGCGGCACGATCATCGCGCAAGCCAACAAGCAGATGCCCTACACGTTTGGTGATTCCGAATACGACATCGCCGACTTCGACATCGTCTACGAGGTCGATCTGCCGGTGGCGAACTATCAGGAGCGCAAGACGGTCTCGGCCGACTCGGGCGACACCGCGATCATCGGGTCGCTCGCGGCCGACCGGATCAGGGACGGGTCGACGCTGCAGCTGGGTATCGGCGCGATCCCCGACGCGGTCCTCCCCGAGCTCACGCACAAGAAGGGCCTGGGGATCTGGACGGAGATGTTCTCCGACGGTGTGCTCAGTCTGCTCGACGCGGGGGCGATGGACCTTGAGCGGCCGATCGTCGCGTCGTTCTCGGTCGGCAGCGCTGAGCTCTATGAGTGGATGCACCTCAACGAGCACGTCCTCATGCGGCGCACCGAGACGACGAACAATCCGGCCAACATCGCTCGCCAGCCGCAGATGACATCGGTCAACACGGCGCTGCAGGTTGACCTGTTCGGACAGGCCAACGCGTCGCGAATCAATGCTCGGATCCACTCTGGCTTCGGCGGACAGACGGACTTCATCGTCGGTGCGCTGCACTCGGTTGGCGGTCAGGCGATCATGGCGCTGCGCTCATGGCACCCCAAGGCCGACGTGTCGACGATCGTCCCGCTCATCGACGAGCCGGTCACGTCGTTCCAACACAGCGCGATCATCACGGAGCAGGGCGTTGCTGAGATCTTCGGCCACGACCAGGCCCACCAATGTTGGTCGATCATCAACAAGGCGGCCCACCCCAGCGTGCGGGATGAGTTGTGGGAAGAGGCCCACGCGTTGGGTCTGGCCTGATGGGTGGCCGCAAGCCGCCGCCGAGCCGCGACGAATGGCGGGTCTTCGGGTGGTGGGCCGTCGTCGGCATCGGGTCGATCTGGGCGACCTGGACCTCGCTCAGTTATGGCTGGGTCATTGCCGTCATCACCACGGTCGGCGCGGTGGGGCTGGCCAACCGGGAGGAACCGGGGCGGTCGGCGTGGGGTTTCGTCACCGGGATGGGCGTGGTGCCCGTGTGGATCGGGTGGGTCAACCGAGGCGCTGACACTCCGGCGCTCTCACCTTCGGTCTGGATCTGGTCGGGGGCCGGCGTGGCGTTGCTCGGTGTCCTCATCTTCGTCCGACCCCGTCGGATGACCCCGGACCCGGAAGACCTACCCGACTAGGCTGACGGCCATGCTGCGCGTGGGCCTCACCGGGGGGATCGGTTCGGGCAAGTCCACCGTGGCAGCGCTGCTTCGCGAGTGGGGAGCCGTGGTCACCGACGCCGATCGCGTGGCGCGCGAGATCGTCGAACCCGGTATGCCGTCCCTGGCCGCCATCGCAGCCCGCTTCGGTCCCAGCGTGATCCAGTCCGACGGCACGCTGGACCGGGCCGCATTGGCCAGGGTGGTGTTCCCCGACCCGCAGGCGCTGCGGGCGTTGGAGAACATCACGGGTCCCGCGATCAACGCCCGCGTCGCTTTGCTGCGGGGGAGCGTGCCTGCTGACCGGATCGATGTCTATGACATGCCCCTGCTGGTGGAGAAGGGGCTGTGGGTCCACGACCACCTCACCGTCGTCGTCGGGGCTGATGCCGACATCCGGGTCGCCCGGCTGGTGAGCCAGCGCGGGCTCTCCGAGGCCGATGCCCGATCTCGGATCGCGGCCCAGGCCAACGATGTTCAGCGCCGTGCTGCCGCGGATGCGTGGATCGACAACGGGGGGACCCGGGCGGTCACCGAAGCCCAGGTCCGCCGCCTCTGGGACGAGCGGCTGGTGCCCTATGACCGGAACGTGCGGGACGGCATACGGGCTCGACGGCCGGAGACCCCGACGCTGGCTGAGCCCGACCCGGGGTGGGCGGACGCGGGGGCGCGGGTCGTGGCGCGCCTTGCTGCCGGGCTGGCGGGGCAGGGCATCCGGGTCGACCACATCGGCTCGACAAGCGTCGCGGGCCTGGTCGCCAAAGACGTCATCGACGTGCAGATCGGGGTGCCCCGGCTCAGCGACGCCGATGCCGACCGCTTCGGTGAGGCGATGCGGCGGAACGGCTACCTGGGTGTTGCCGACAACGTCCAGGACCACCCGCACCCGGCGGGGGCTCCCGCGATGGAGTGGCAGAAGCGCTTCTTCGGCGGCTGCGACCCGGGGCGGATCGTCCACGTCCACGTGCGCGAGATCGGCTCTGCAGGGTGGACGTTCGCCCTCGCCTTCCGCGACTGGCTGCGGTCCGAGCCCGCTGCGCGGGAGGAGTATGCCGCCCTCAAACGTCACCTTGAAGCGCAGTCGGCGACGACGCGGGACTACACCGATGCCAAGGAGCCCTGGTTCGAGACGGCCTACCCGCGTGTCCAGGAGTGGATCGATGAGGCGCGCTGGACGCCGTAGTTCCCCTCCCGGGCGGCCGGGCGTGGGCTTTATGGAGTGCCGGCCACATCGGGGTGTGGCCAGCACTCCACAAAGCCGGTCGGTCAGTCGGGGACTGATGCCCAGAACGCCTGGAAGTGTGTCGTCGCAGCCGGGTGATCCTGGACGCGGTGCCCATAGCCTGCCAAGACCAGGCGGCGCGCGCCGTGGCCTTCCAGCACCTGAGCCACCTCGTCGTAGATGTCCCGCGCCCCGCTGGTGACGACGAGGGTCGGCACCTCACTGACGATGGCCGGGTCGAGTGGGATCAGCCAGGCCGGGGTGAACGCCCGCAACCGCGCCGCCGAGCGAGCCAGCTGCTCGGGCGTGAAGTCCGGGACCGGCATACCGACAGCGCGGGCGAAACCGGCGGAGAACTCGAGGTCCGTGAACGTCGGGTCGTCCTTGCGGTCGAACAGCGGCGCCAGCGCGGCCACGTGGGCGTCGGTCTGCGGCCACCCGGCGGTGAGTCCGACGAACGGCGGTTCGCACAGGACGAGGCTCGCGACGACGTCGGGACATGCCGCGGCTGCGAGCACGGCGGTGACGCATCCGTAGGAGTGGGCGACGAGGTGCCCCCGCGGTGCCAGGGCGTCGAGCACGACCGGCCGGACATGGTCCGGGTGGTCACCGTCGTGGACCCGCCGCAGGAAGTGCGCCTGGTCGCCGAGGGTGGCCGCCTGCAGCGGCCAGGCGTTCGGTCCCGCAGACCCGGTCCCGTGGAGGAAGACGACCCGCACGCGCCGAGTATGCCGCGTGCTGCGGGTTGACGGCAGACCCGCGGCGTGGGGCGGCAGGGAGTTGGCGGCAGGGAGTTGGCGGGTGGCTGTCAGTGGCGGGACGTAGTCTCATGACCATGCGTCCCACGACCGACCTGCAGCGCCGACTGGCCCCGTTCGAGGTGATCTCCGACTTCCAGCCCAGCGGCGACCAGCCCGATGCCATCGCCGAGCTGGCCAAGCGGATCACGGCAGGTGTGACCGACACGGTGCTCCTCGGAGCGACCGGGACAGGCAAGTCGGCGACGACGGCGTGGCTCATCGAGGCAGTGCAGCGGCCGACCCTGGTCATGGCGCCCAACAAGACCCTCGCGGCGCAGCTGGCCAACGAGTTCCGCGAGCTGTTGCCCAACAACGCGGTCGAATACTTCGTCAGCTACTACGACTACTACCAGCCCGAGGCGTATATCCCGCAGACGGACACCTACATCGAGAAGGACTCCTCGATCAACGAGGAGGTCGAACGGCTGCGGCACTCGGCGACGAACTCGCTGCTCACCCGTCGCGATGTCGTCGTCGTGGCCTCGGTGTCGTGCATCTACGGGCTCGGGACCCCGCAGGAATATGTCGACCGGATGGTCCCGCTGCGGGTCGGCCAAGAGCTCGAACGCGACCAGTTGCTGCGGCGGTTTGTCGGGATGCAATACACCCGCAACGACCTGGCCTTCACCCGCGGGACGTTCCGGGTGCGGGGAGACACGGTCGAGATCATCCCGATGTATGAAGAGCTCGCGGTTCGCATCGAGTTCTTCGGCGACGAAGTCGAGCGGCTCTACACGTTGCACCCGCTGACTGGTGAGGTGGTCCGAGAAGAGCAGGAGATGTATGTCTTCCCGGCCTCGCACTACGTCGCTGGCCCGGAGCGGATGGAGCGCGCGATCGGGGGGATCGAGTCAGAGCTTGAGGCGCGGCTGGCCGAACTCGAACGGCAGGGCAAGCTGCTGGAGGCTCAGCGGTTGCGGATGCGCACGGCATACGACATTGAGATGATGCGCACGGTCGGGTTCTGCAGCGGGATCGAGAACTACTCCCGGCACATCGACGGGCGTGAGGCAGGGTCGGCGCCCAACTGCCTGCTCGACTACTTCCCCGAGGACTTCCTGCTGGTCATCGACGAGTCGCACCAGACCGTGCCGCAGATCGGGGCGATGTACGAGGGCGACATGTCCCGCAAGCGGATGCTCGTCGACCATGGCTTCCGGCTGCCCAGCGCCATGGACAACCGGCCGCTGAAGTGGGAGGAGTTCCTCGAACGGATCGGCCAGACGGTCTACCTGTCGGCGACACCAGGGGACTATGAGATGGCCAAGTCGGGCAAGTTCGGCCCGCCGGTCGAGCAGATCATCCGCCCGACCGGGCTGATCGACCCGGAGATCGTCCTCAAGCCCACCAAAGGTCAGATCGACGACCTCATTGACGAGATCAGGGCCCGGGCCGCCCGCGACGAGCGGGTTCTGGTCACGACGTTGACCAAGAAGATGGCCGAGGACCTCACCGACTATCTGCTCGACAAGGGGATCCGGGTGCGTTACCTGCACTCCGAGGTCGACACCCTGCGGCGGGTCGAATTGCTGCGCGAGCTGCGGCTCGGGGACTACGACGTGCTGGTCGGCATCAACCTCCTGCGCGAGGGCCTCGACCTGCCCGAGGTGTCGCTCGTGTCGATCCTCGACGCCGACAAAGAGGGTTTCCTGCGCTCGACCCGGTCACTCATCCAGACCATTGGGCGCGCCGCTCGCCACGTGAGCGGCCAGGTGCATATGTATGCCGACAAACTCACCCCCTCGATGCGCGACGCCATCGACGAAACGAACCGCCGCCGGGCCAAGCAGGTCGCCTACAACACCGAGCGCGGCCTGGATCCGCAGCCGTTGCGCAAGAAGATCGCCGACATCACCGACCTGCTCGGCCGGGAAAGTGCCGACACCGAGGAGTTGCTCGGCTCCGGTCGGTCGCGCTCGCGCGGCAAGGCGTCCGGTATGCCGCCCGGCCGGGACCGCGCGGGCCGCGGCGCTGTGCTCGCGGACGCCGGAGTGGCCAGCGGGGTGCGCGCCGAGGGGCTGCCGACCTCCGACCTGGCCGGGTTGATCCAAGAGCTCACCGCCCAGATGCATACCGCGGCGGCGGAGTTGCACTTCGAGCTCGCAGCCCGGTTGCGCGATGAGGTCTCGGAATTGAAGAAGGAGCTTCGCCAAATGAGCGAAGCCTTGCGCTGATCGACAGTGCGACCACACCGGACTGTGGGCCCGGTGGTGCCGTCGACGGCAGCCCGCCGCTCACCTCAGTCGCCTCAGGGGAGAGGAAGGTCACGTCCCACCGTCTGAGAACGAAGTTAGGTAACCCTAACCCAGCCGATAACATGGCCGGGTGAGTGCGCTGGAACTGCCGCTGTCGACGTGGCCCATCGGTTCTCCCGCTGTGCTGGTGACGGCTCGCGGGAGGGCCTTCGGCACCGCTGGCGGTTCCGGAGCCGACCTGGCCATGCTCTTGTCGCGTCTTGGTCTTCGTGTGGGCATGCGGGTCACGCCGCTGCAGCACACTCCGGGTCGTGGCCTTGTGCTCGCCGTGGGCGACCTCCGTCTCGCGCTCGATCGTCGGACCGCCGAGTCGCTGTTCGTGCACGCACCTGGACACCCCAGCCGGAGTGAGGTCTAGATGACCGGATCGGCCCCGGAGTCAGCCGCGCGCGCCGCTGCCCAAGTCGAGCCGGTCGCCGACTCGGGGGTTCCCACTGCGGCGAACGCACCGGGCGCTTCTTGTCATGCGCCGACACGGCCTCAAGCCCCCGACGGGTCGTTGCTCATCGCCCTGGCCGGAGCGCCCAATGTCGGCAAGTCGACCTTGTTCAATGCGCTGACCGGCGCTCGGTTGACGATAGGGAACTGGCCGGGTACCACTGTCGAACTCGGTCGTGGCCGGTGGCGGATCGGCGCGGATGACGCCGAAAACCCGGGAGCAGGGGTTTATGAACTCGTGGACCTGCCGGGCGCTTACTCGCTTGACCCGATCTCCCCGGACGAGGAACTGACCCGCGCCGTGTTGCTCGACCCGAGCCGGGCCGACCGCCCCCACGTCGTCATCGTCGTCGTGGACGCGACGCACTTGGCCCGCAGCCTCTACGTCGTCGCCCAACTCCGCGAACACCCTCAACGAGTCGTCGTCGCACTGACCATGGGCGACGTTGCGGCCCGTCGGGGGATCACGGTCGACCCTGTCGCCCTTGAACGTGCGCTCGGCGTGCCCGTTGTCGCGGTCGATCCGCGGCGTCGCACGGGCATCCACGCCCTCAGCCAACGTGTGTGGGAGATCGCCGCCGGCCCTGTTCCCCAAGCCAGGCCCCGAGCGGTTGCCCAGACTGATCAGTGCGGCGACCTCGGCTTCGGGGTCGACGACGAGCTGGACCTGGCTGAGCAGCGGTTCGCCTGGGTCCAGGACGCGGTCGACGGTGCCCAGACCCGGGAAGCCCAGGCCCGGCATACCTGGTCCGACCGGGTCGACCGGATCGTCCTGTCGCGTCGGGGCGGTCCGCTGGTCTTCCTGGGGGTGATGTGGCTGGTCTTCCAGGCGACGACCACCCTCGCGGCGCCCCTGCAGGACGCCCTGGACACGCTCTTCACCGGGCCGGTCAGCGACGGCGCCAGGGCGCTGCTGACCACCCTGGGCCTGGACCATCCGCTCGTCACCGGACTGGTCGTCGACGGCTTGATCGCGGGCGTGGGCATGTTGCTCACCTTCGTCCCGCTCATGGCGGTGATGTTCGCCCTGCTTGCCCTGTTGGAGGACTCTGGCTACCTCGCGCGCGCCGCCGTGGTCACCGATCGAACCATGCGGGCGCTCGGCCTGCCGGGGCGCGCTTTCCTGCCGCTCATCGTCGGTTTCGGCTGCAACGTGCCCGCGATCGCGGCGACCCGGGTCTTGGGCGGAGCCCGCCAACGGGTGCTCACGGCGCTCCTCGTGCCGTTCACGTCGTGCTCGGCCCGCCTGACCGTCTATGTCCTGCTGGCGACCACGTTCTTCGACGGGTATGCCGGCACCGTCGTCTTCGGCATGTACCTCCTGTCGATCGCTCTTGTCGTCGGAGTCGGTCTGCTGCTGCGTCGCACGCTGTGGCGCAGCCTCCTCGCCGAGCCGCTGCTGCTTGACCTGCCTCCCTACCAACGACCGACCGCCCGGGTGACCTGGTCGGTCACCTGGACCCGTCTGCAGGGCTTCCTGCGCACGGCGGGCGGCATCATCGTCGCCACGGTGTGTGTCGTGTGGTCGCTCCAGAGCATGCCGGTGCGGGGTGAGCACGCGTTCGGGGCCACTCCCGTCGGTGACAGCGCGTATGCCGCGCTCGCCGGCTCCATCGCCCCGGTCTTCCAGCCAGCCGGCTTCGGGCAATGGCAGACCACCGGCGCCTTGCTGACCGGGTTCGTGGCCAAGGAGGCTGTGGTCTCCTCGTGGGCGCAGACCTACGCCACCCTGGACGGGGCGGGTGCTGCCGACGAGGTGCGGCTCGCCGAAGCGGTCCAGCGCGACTTCGAGGCGTCGTCGGGTGGCCATGGGAATGCCGCCGCGCTGGCCTTCATGGTGTTCCTGCTGGCCTACACCCCGTGCGTGGCGACCTTGGCGGCTCAGCGTCGGGAGATCGGTCTGCGATGGGCGGGGTTCGGCGTCGGCCTGCAGCTCGTCGTGGCCTGGGGGCTCGCGGTCATCGTCTTCCAGATCGGAACGTTCCTCGGATGAGTGAGCAGCGCGAGCCGGACGATCGGCCGGCAACCACGTCGGCCGGTCCGGCCGGGCCGTTGCGGCTCGTGATCGCGGCCATCGCCGCGGGTGCCGGAAGCCGCCGCGAGGTGGCACGGCATACGGGATTGTCGTCGACGACGGTCGACGCGGCGGTCGATCTCCTCGTCAACACCGGACGCCTGACGGCCACCGCCCTCGGTGGTAGTTGTGCGTCCGGCGGCTGCGGCTCCTGTCCCAGCGGACGCGCCGATGGCGACCCAGGCTGCGGGGTGGCCTCGGCACACGAGGGACGCGGACCGGTGGTGCTCATCCTGGCTCACCGACCGCGGGGCTGACCGTCGGGGCTGACCGTCGGGGCCGACGGTGGGCCGCGGCAGGGCGAGGCTGTCAGAGGACCGGTTGGTCGTCCTCGTCGGCTGCCACCATGCGCTCCTGCGGCATTTCGGCGGGCTCGTCGGCACGGGCGCGGGAGGACTTGATCAGGCTGGCCACGGTGGTCACGCCGAGGATGAGCACGATCGCGCCGAGGGACACCGAGATCGGGATATCCGGAACCCCATGCAGTGGTTTCCCGCCGTTGAGGAACGGCAGGTTGTTCTCGTGCAGGGCGTGCAGGATGAGCTTGACGCCGATGAACGCCAGCAGGACAGCGAGCCCGAGCGACAGATAGACCAGCCGTTTGAGCAGTCCGCCGATGAGGAAGTAGAGCTGGCGCAGCCCCATGAGGGCAAAGAGGTTGGCCGTGAGGACGAGGTAGGGCTCCTTGGTCAGCCCATAGATCGCGGGAATCGAGTCGAGCGCGAACAACAGGTCGGTCGTGCCCAACGCCAGGATGACGATGAACATCGGCGTGATGAGCCGCTTGCCGCCCTCACGCGCGAGCAGCTTGGTCCCGTGGAACGTGCTGGTCGCGGGGAAGCGCCGCTCGACGAACTTGAGCAGCGCGTTCTCCTCGTAGTCGTCGTCATCGCTCTCGCCTTCGCGAGCCAGCTTCCACGCGGTCCAGATGAGGAACGCCCCGAAGATGTAGAACACCCAGGCGTAGGAGTTGATGACCGCTGCACCGAGAGCGATGAATAGTGCACGCAGGATGATCGCGATGATGATGCCGACCATGAGGGCCGACTGCTGCAACCGCTCAGGCACCCGGAAGTTGGCCATGATGAGCAGGAAGACGAACAGGTTGTCGACCGACAACGAATACTCCGTCAACCACCCCGCATAGAACTCACCGGCATACTGCCCGCCGAAGTCCCACCACACGAAGAGCCCGAACAGCAGCGCGAGCGACACGTAGACCACCAAGTAGGCGGTGCACTCGCGCATCGAGGGGATGTGCGGCTTGCGCGCGACGATCGCGACATCAGCTGTGAGGGCAACGATGGCCGCGGCGATGGTGACCCACCACACCAAGGGGGTGACGTCCACGGAGCACCTTCCGGTCGGGTTGTGTGGCCGACTTTACCGAGTTTGGCGGGACCCTCTGGGCACGGTGTTCATGGTGACGGGCGCTGCGATCGAGGCAGGGCAGCCACGACGGCCTCATAGGACGCGTCGATGGCTTCCAGTAGTTCGTCGCCCGGAATCGTGCCCGAGAGTCGCAGGGTGTTCCATCCGTAACGACGACATAGGCCATCACCGACGCGTCGTCCGGGTATCTATGCAGCCACTCGTCGGCCTCCTCACGGGAGCGCCCAAGCTTGAGGCCGACTCCGTCCCCGCCGGTGAATGCGAAGATCTTGGGACCGACCTTGGCGACGACGTCGCCCTCCCAGGGCTCGTCGCGCCACGCCCCAGGTTTGGCCAGGCAATAGGCCAGCACCTCGTCGCGGGTCATGAGTTCCTCCTAGGTCGCGGGTCGACCGGGCAGCGGACGGGGGGCGGTCAGCGGGAGTCTCCCCACGGCATACCGGGTCGCCTCGCGGTCCGGGCCGAGGGCCTCCTCAATGATCCCGCGGCCGGTTTCCGGTGCGTGCAGCATCCGACCCGGTGCCGTGACGATCCCCACGTGGTGGACGGGCCGACCCGGGCGCGCGAAGAAGTAGAGGTCACCTGGGCGCTCCTCACCCCACCCCACCCGGTATGCCGCGGCCTCCTGATCGTCGGCATCGCGCGGAACGATCACGCCCAGACGGCGCCAGACCAGGTGGACCAGCCCGGAACAGTCAAGGCCAAGTGGCGACATACCCCCCCACAGGTAGGCCAGCCCACGGTGTTCCCTGGCCAGGTCGAGGATCTCGGCGCCGTCTGGGGCATCGCGAACCGGGAGGCCCTCGGTGATCGTGACCCCATCGTGGTCTTCAACCACGGCGTCGAGGTGGGCTCGCCGGAGCCAGCCCGGGTAGCCCCGAGGGTCCAGCCGGCTCGGCTGCCAGGGGAGCACGACCTGGACCCAGCCATCGTCGGTCACCGGGCCGATCGGCAGGACCGGCTCGCCGAGCATGGCCTGGCTGTCGATGCGCCCATGCAGGCCCAGTCGCCCGTGGCCTGTCTCGTCGTCGTCCGGGTGAGCGTCGAGGGCGGCCAGCCAACCAACCGGGTCCGGGTCGTCCGACACCGCTGGCGCGTCAATCGGCCGAGGGGAGTTCGGCGAGGTCCACAGGGTCGTCACGCGGACGGACACACGCAATGAGACCATCGCCCCATCCTCACATGCCCGATACTGCCGGACATGGATTCCGCTCAGGTGACCGCGCGCCTAGACGACCTCATCGCGCAGGCTCCAGGTCGGGTCTCCCTCGCGGTGCGCTCACGCGACGGCTTCCGCTTCGATCACGACTCCACCCGGGTGGTCCCGGCTGCGAGCACGATCAAGGTGCCGATCCTGCTTGCCTACTTTGCGGCCGGTATGCCGTGGGATCTGCCAATCGCGCTCCCGACGAGCCGGGTGGGCGGTTGCGGGCCGCTGTCCCTGCTGCCCTCGGTGACGAGCCTGCCGGCGGGGGAGGTGCTGCGGCTGATGATCGCCCTGTCCGACAACGACGCCACCAACGCCCTCATCGGGATCGTCGGCGTGGGCGAGGTGTCGCGGCTGCTCGGACGGGCGGGGACACGGCATACCGTGCTGCGGCGGCGGATGATGGACCCGGCGGCGGCCGCGGCCGGGTTGGAGAACGAGACGTGTGCCGCGGACTTGGCCGAGTTGCTGGGCGCGCTCCGAGCCGGCGTGCTGCTGCCCCCTAGGGAGTCAGCCATGGCGCTGGCGGTCATGCGCGAGCAACAGTTCGATGAGGGCCTGCCGGCCTACCTGCCGCAGGACGTCCGGTGCGCGTCCAAGACGGGGAGCCTACCGGGCGTGCGGCACGACATCGCCGTGCTTGAGCGTGGCGACGCATGGGTTAGCGTCGCGGCGCTAGCGACCGACCTCATGGACGGGCCGATCGACCGCGGCACGTCGGTGTTCCCGACGTGGGCGGCCATCGGCGAGGCCGTCGCCGGCCTGCTGCCTAGCTGATCCCGACGATCGGTAAACGCAGAGCCCCGGGCGCCGCACTTGGCACCGCCGGCTTCGCGGGGGCGACCGGATCGATCTTCTCGTATGCCGCCCCCAGCGCGGGCCGCGCGTCGTCCTGGCCCTTGTTGGGCCAGTAGGCCATCGCTCGCTCGGCCTGGGCGGTGATGGTCAGCGACGGGTTGACCCCGAGGTTGGCCGACACCGCCGAGCCGTCGACGATGTGCAACCCGGCGTGACCGAACACCCGGTGATAGGCGTCGACGACCCCGTGGTCGGCGTCCTTGCCGATGGGGCACCCGCCGATGAAGTGTGCGGTCAGGGGGCGCTGGAACTGCTCACCGATGTTGCCTGCGGGGAACCCGCCGACGATCCGCGCCATCCGGCGGACCGCCTCGTTGGCCAGCGGGATCCAGGTCGGGTTGGGGGCCCCATGCCCTTGCTCCGAGCCGAGGGTGATCTTCCCGGTCAGCCGGTTGCGCTTGGGGAAGGTGTTGATCGAGTTGTCCAACGACTGCATGACCAGCGCGATGACGGTGCGCTCCGACCAGTGCTTGAAGTCGTAGAGCTGGCGGACGGTGCTGCGCTCCCGCCAGGACTGCTTCAACCAGACCCGCCAGCGCGGTTCGTCACCAAGGTCGTCGGTGAGGACAGAGGTCAGCAGCGACATGACGTTGGAGCCCCGGCCATAGCGGACCGGCTCGATGTGGGTGTGCTCGTCGGGATGGAAGGACGAGGTGATCGCCACACCTTCGGTGAAGTCCCGAGGGTCATCGGCCGACGCCCCGGCGCCGAGGATCGACTCCGAGTTGGTCCGAGTGAGCCGGCCGAGGTTGTCAGACAGGTTCGGCAGGTCGCCCGTGAACTTCATCGTGTGCAGCAGCCGCTGGGTCCCCAACGCCGAGGCCGCGAAGACGACCTGGGCTGCGGCATACGTCCGGGTCGTCCGGGCTGCCGTCCGCTTGGTCTTGGCGCGGGTGTCCTTGGTGTGCACGTCGTAGCCGCCCCCGTGCCGCGGCACGACCCGGGTCACCGTCGTCATCGGGTGCACGTGCGCGCCGCGCTTCTCCGCGAGGTAGAGGTAGTTCTTGACCAGGGTGTTCTTCGCGTTGTGGCGGCACCCCGTCATGCACTCGCCGCAGCCCGTGCACGTATGCCGTGCCGGTCCCTCTCCGCCGAAGAACGGATCCTCGACTGGCTGCCCCTTTCCTTCCCCATCTCGTGGGAACAGCACACCGACAGGGGTGTAG